>Ga0256405_10010391_pt1 | contig 12316 bp, 11 predicted proteins | sample RumenRJG_02DNA_FD_189096 | JGI IMG/M metagenome (GOLD analysis project Ga0256405, IMG submission 189096) | Bovine rumen microbial communities from Lethbridge, Alberta, Canada - RJG_02 | ecosystem: Host-associated > Mammals > Digestive system > Stomach > Rumen | place: Canada: Alberta...
TTTTGCCAAGCTACATTCCATAGCAGAAACGGCCATGAAGAATGGAAATTCGAAATTCAACGCAATACTTGCTGTCGTGCAACAGTAAGACAACTACTCATGCCGTGGGGTGCTGAGTAGTTACCTGTAAGGAGTTAGTAGATAAACTTGTAAAATATGGCATACACCTATAAATATCCAAGACCAGCTGTTACTGCAGACTGTATAGTAATAACGAAGGATGCAGAGCCCAAGGTGCTGCTTATCCAGCGAGGCATTGACCCATTCAAGGGATGCTGGGCATTCCCAGGCGGATTCATGAATATGGATGAAACGACTGAACAGTGCGCCATTAGGGAGTTAGAGGAAGAAACTGGACTGCGAGTGTCGGATGTACATCAGATTGGAGCGTACTCCAAGGTTGATCGTGACCCAAGAGGGAGGACGGTAACAGTCGCTTATCTGGCTATCATCGATGCGCCCGTCAAGGTCAAAGGTCAGGACGATGCTGCCAAAGCAGAATGGTGGCCACTGTCAGATTTGCCGCATCTGGCATTCGACCATTATGATATCATGCAGGATGCGATCAAGCTATATCATCAGATAGTGAATCCGCTCCTGCAGTCGTAAGACCAACCATGATGTCGTATGCATTTTCAGCGGTGTCCATCCCCTTATTAGCCTCGCTTTCAGCGAGTTAAACTAATAAGGTGCTGGTAATCTGATACTAAAAATGGGAACCCGTAAGGTTCCCATTTGTGCTATTTGGCGGAGAGTGAGGGATTCAAACCCCCGATACCCGAAAAGGGTATACCGGATTTCGAGTCCAGCGCGATCGATCACTCTGCCAACTCTCCGAATAAAGTGCGCATAAATAATCTTTTCGCTTTAATGCGGGTGCAAAGGTACTATGAAAATCTGAAATATCCAAATGTTATCTTGGTTTTTTTGAAAATTATTCGTAACTTTGCAGCCGATTTGTGAAAACAATATTTTTAAAGGATAAAAAGAAAATGAAAGCATTTGTATTTCCTGGACAGGGTGCACAGTTTGTTGGTATGGGTAAAGACCTGTATGACAACAACGAAACAGCAAAGGAATTGTTTGAGAAGGCTAACGAGATTCTTGGTTACTGCATCACCGACATTATGTTTGCCGGTACCGACGATGACCTGAAACAGACGAAGGTTACACAGCCTGCTGTCTTTCTGCACTCGGTTATCAGCGCTATTTGTATGGGCGACAAGTTCCAGCCCGAGATGACTGCCGGTCACTCGCTGGGTGAGTTCTCTGCACTGGTTGCTGCTGGCGCTTTGTCTTTTGAGGACGGTTTGAAGCTGGTGTATGCCCGTGCTATGGCTATGCAGAAGGCTTGTGAGGCTCAGCCCTCTACGATGGCTGCCATTATCGGTCTTTCTGATGAGACGGTTGAGAATGTTTGTGCTGAGGTCAGCAAGCAGGGCAAGGGTGTCTGCGTTGCTGCTAACTACAATAATCCCGGTCAGTTGGTTATCTCTGGTGATATCGACGCCATCAATGAGGCCTGCGAGCAGCTGAAGGCTGCTGGTGCCAAGCGTGCACTGCCGCTGAAGGTGGGTGGTGCTTTCCACTCTCCGCTGATGCAGTCTGCCAAGGATGAGTTGCAGGCCGCCATCGAGGCTACCGAGATCAAGGCTCCGAAGTGCCCCGTTTATCAGAATGTAGATGGTAAGCCTCATACTGATCCTGCTGAGATTAAGGCTAACCTGATTGCTCAGCTGACCAGTTCTGTTCGTTGGACTCAGAGCGTTCAGAATATGATTGCTGATGGTGCTACGGACTTCACCGAGTGTGGTCCTGGTAAGGCTTTGCGTGGCATGATTGCCAAGATCAACAAGGATATTCCTGCTCACGGTATTGATGAGTAGAAATGGGTAAGGTAGTTATCTATCAGGTATTTACACGTCTTTTCGGCAATCGCAATCTTTCTCGTAAGGAGAACGGTACGATTGCCGAAAACGGTTGTGGTAAGCTGGCCGATTTTACGCCATCGGTACTGAAGGATATTGCGTCGATGGGTGTCAGCCATGTGTGGTATACTGGTGTCATTCGCCATGCTACTCAGACTGACTATACGTCTTACGGCATTCCCCGCCAGCATGCGGCAGTCGTCAAGGGTAAGGCTGGTTCGCCTTATGCCATTACCGACTATTATGACGTTGATCCCGACTTGGCTGTCGATGTTAACAAGCGCATGCAGGAGTTCGAGCAGTTGGTTGAGCGAACCCATGCTGCAGGCCTGAAGGTTGTTATTGACTTCGTTCCTAACCATGTGGCCCGCCAGTATCATTCCATCTGCAAGCCCAAAGGTGTGGAAGACTTGGGAGAGGGCGATAATCCCCAGCACGGCTTTGACCCTCAGAACAATTTCTACTATTGCCCTGGTGAGCGCTTTGCCCCTTACTTCGATTTGTATAAAGGCGAGAAGGAACCTTATCTGGAGGAGCCAGCCAAGGCTACGGGCAACGACCATTTCGACAATGCTCCTTCGATGACTGACTGGTATGAGACGGTGAAGCTGAACTACGGTGTAGACTACTATGCCGGAGGCGTCGGTTGCTTTGACCCGATTCCTGACACGTGGTACAAGATGAGCGAGATACTGCTCTTCTGGGCCGCCAAGGGTATTGATGCTTTCCGTTGCGATATGGCCGAGATGGTTCCGTCAGAGTTCTGGCGCTTTGCCACGGATATTGTGCGTGAACGCTATCCCGAGGTGAAGTTCATTGGCGAGGTGTATAACCCCTACGACTATCGCCGCTATCTGTTGAACGGTTTCGACTGGCTGTACGACAAGGTCGGTATGTATGACACCATGCGTAGCGTGATCTGTCATCATGCTCCAGCCTCGGCTATCAGTAATGCCTGGCAGAATACCGATGATATCAGCGACCACATGCTGTACTTCCTGGAGAACCACGACGAGCAGCGTGTTGCCAGCGATTTCTTCGCTGCCGATGGCAATAAGGGTGTTCCCGCCATGATTGCCTCATTGCTGATGCAGCGCAACCCGTTCATGCTCTATGCCGGTGAGGAGTATGGTGAGCGTGGAATGGATCGTGAGGGCTTCAGCGGCAACGACGGCCGAACCACGATCTTCGACTATTGGAGTATCGATACGCTATGTCGTGCTGCGAAGAAGAAGCTGACGGCAGACGAGCGCCAACTCTTTGATATCCATAAGCGTACAATGCTGATAGCCCGCAAGGAGAAAGCCGTTGCTGATGGCGCCTTCTTCGATCTGATGTATGTGAACGGACATCTGGAGCGTCAATATGTGTTCCTTCGCAAGCAGGATAACGATCTGCTCATGGTGGCTGTGAACTTCGACGACAGCGAGACGGAGGTGGATGTCTGTCTGCCTGCTCATGCCTTTGACTACTTAGGCTTGAAGGAGAAGACTGCTATGGCTACCGATCTGTTGAGCAAAGAGAAGCAGAGCGTGATGCTACGTCGCGACGGTCTGGTGCGCATGAAGATTGCTGCCCGTGGCGGTCGTGTCTGGAAACTGAAGGTTTAACGTTGGTTATGGCTGAAGACTATATACTGAATGAACACAACAAGGAGGAGTTTCCTCCTGCGCACACAGCGGAACATCTGCTGAATCAGATGATGGTTCGGATGTTCGGCTGTGAGCGTTCGTTCAATGCACATATTGAACGCAAGAAGAGTAAGATGAGTTTTCGTCTCGACCACAAGCCGTCGCGCCAAGAAGAAAAAGATATCCAGCGCGAGATGGAGCGGTTGATTGACGAAGACCTGCCCGTCACTTTCGAGTATGTCACCCAAGACGAACTGCCTGAGGGTATCTCCCTGGATCGTCTGCCCGATGCCGTTTCCGATACAATTCGCCTGGTGCGTATTGGCGATTACGATGTTTGCCCTTGTATTGGCAAGCACGTTCGTTCAACGTCCCAGATAGGGCGTTTCGAGATGTTGGGCACTAACTGGGATGAACACGAGCACGTCTTCCGCGTCCGTTTTAAAGTCTTATCTTCATAAATACCGGATAGTGGTCAGAGTAGGTGAGCTCTGACTTGTAGTATTCTACACCTTTGAGCGCTGCATCATGGAAGATGTAGTCGATGCGTACTGCTTTCTTTCCGCGGAAGGTGTACATCCATCCTTTTCCGCACTCCTTGAAGCCGTCGACCATATCGCCGAGCATGGTGTTATAGACGAACGAGTAGGGGACGTCGTTGAAGTCGCCACATAGAATAACGGGCAACTGTGACTCGCGTTTCTCGTTGGCTACGGTGATGGCCTGTCCCGAACGGAACATCAGTCCCCATGTGTAGTTGCCGTAAATGGCGTCGAGCAGCTTGTTGGTGGTGACGTCGTGGTGCTGGCTGCTCAACTTGGCAGCCTGATGCAAAGTACCGTTGATGCCCGTTGTCTGCAGATGAACGTTGAACACCCTGATGTCGTTGCCCTTGACGTCGATATCTGCCCACATGGCGCTGTTGTTGGTGTCTTCAAAGAGAATGGTCTTCTTCCCCGTAATGGGATAACGGCTGTAGATGACCATATCCTCGCGGCCTACTGCCATATAGGGGAAATACTCCTTATAGCTGTTCGAGTTCTTCTTGTCACCGCTGATTTCGTTGTATTCCTGCAGACAGAGGATGTCGACCTTCTGTCGGCGCATCTCGGCAAGGATGTCCTGAGCCATGAATCCTGATGTCTCGCGGTTGAACATCGCTACGTTATAGGTTGCAATCTTCAGTCCTCCCTGGGTCTTCTCACCGTTGCCGAAGCGAAACTGGTAGATGGTGCCGATGTAGGGGATACAACAGGCTATGGTGATTATGGGAACCAGCGCGAAGAGCCATTTTCTGCGGATAATCCAGTAGACCAGCAGCAGGATGTTAAGGAAGATGAGTATGGGCAGTATATAAACCAGCATGGCGCGTGCACTATTGCCGACAGGACTCACGTTTCCTCCAAAGAGTGCCACGATGGTGAATACGGTGGCAATCATCTGTAACACGAGGAACATCATCATCACATATTTGTATACTGCTAACTTTCCCATGGTGCGTATTGTGGGGGGGTTATTCTTTGACGTATTTCTGAACCATATCCAGCAGGTCTTCCACGCGGAACGGCTTGGCCATGAACTCGTCGCATCCGGCAGCCTTTGCTTCGCGGATGTTCTCTTCGAAGGCATAGGCGCTGAGTGCCACGATGGGTATATCGTGGTTGACTTCCTTGATGATGCGGGTAGCGTCCAGTCCGTCCATGTCTGGCATGCGGATATCCATCAGTATCAGGTCGGGATGCTCGTCTTCGCAGAACGTGACGGCTTCGATGCCGTTCTTGGCGCGCATCAGTCGGTAGCGTTTGGCCAGCACTATCTTCACCAGTTCGTAATTGCTGTCTTCGTCTTCAGCCACGAGTATCAGCGGTGCGTTCTGTACGTCGGTCTTGGTGCTGACGCGAATGGTTCGCGAGTTGGTGGTGATGCGGCTGTTCTTCGACATGCCTCCGATGGTCCCTTCAAAGGGTAGCACGAAGCGGAAGGTCGAGCCTTCACCGAGTTTCGACGAACAGCTGATGGTGCCGTGCATCTTTTCTACGATAATCTTACACAGGGCCAGTCCCAGTCCGTAGCCGTTCTTTTGTTCGGCGTCGCGCGAGACATAGGTCTCGAAGATGTGCTCCACGTCTTTCTCTGCAATACCTGAGCCGGTATCGGTGACGAAGAACTCTACTTCCTGTCCGTCGTTGATGAGTCGGTATCCGTAGTTGATGCTACCTTGCGAGGTGTGTTTCAGCGCGTTGCCGATGAGGTTTGAGAAGACCTGCGTCACGCGGTTCATATCGGTGTTCAGCGTGATGTTCATGTTGGGCTTTGACCACGACAGCTTGACGGTTTCGGGACAGCGGAACTTGAAGACGAGCTGAATGTTGCGGCACATCTCGCTGAGGTCGGTCATCGACTTCTTGATAGAGAGCTCGCCGGCTTCTACGCGTGAGAGGTCGAGTATCTCGTCGATGAGTGCGAGTACGCGTTGGTTGTTGCTTTCCACGATTTCCATGTATTTCATGCGATCTTCAGCAGAGTCGGTCTCTGCCATCACTCGCGAAAAGCCTTCGATAGCGTTCAGTGGTGTGCGGATTTCATGGCTCATGTTAGCCAGGAAGAGAGATTTCATTTGGCTTGCCTTCTCTGCTTTCTGGGTCTTCACTTCGTATTCGTCTAGTTTTTTCTTTGCTGCTTGTAATTCTTGCTCTACAGTCTGCAATTTCTGATTTGCATCTGCGAGTTTTTGAAGCAGAATTTCTTTCTCGTTTGGGTTCATTTTTACGAAATCGTGTGTTATCCGTGCAAAGGTAATACAAATTCTTCAAACGGCCATACTTTTTAGAGATTTTTTATCCTCTTTTGGCTTTCTCCCATGTCCCGCCGCCCTGATGTGTGCTCAGGTACTTGATGCCTTGCAGCACGTTGGCGTTCATAAACAGGAAGTAGTAGGCCACGTAGAGCTGCTTGTTGCGGTGTCCGCGGCGTTCCATCTCGAGGCTTAGCAGGGCAGCCAGATAGAAGAGTATCTGGAGTATCCAGATGATGGTATAGACGTTGCCGGCTTTCAGGAATACGAGTGCTGTGTTGAGGGGTATCAGGGCAAAGAGTGCGAAGGGGGTGACGGTCCAGCGTAGCACGCGGTGCGACACGAACTGGAAGGCTACAACGGGATGGCGCAGGGGGTTCATCATGGCGCGCAGCCACCAGGTGCTCTGCAGTCCTCCTGCCGCTATGCGCCTTTTGCGCTTCGACTCCTCTTCTGCGTTGGCCGATCCGTACTCCATGGCGTAGGCTTCTGAGGTGTAGGCGATGCGGTAGCCTTCGTCGACCATTCGCATCGACATCACGAAGTCGTCGAGTAGGGCATTGGTGGGCATGGGCTGGTAGAGTGCGGTGCGGATGGCGTTCAGCTCTCCGGCGGCACCCATAGCCGAGTAGAGTTCGCTGTCGAGTCGCTTCAGCGTGCTCTCGTATTTCCAGTAGAGACCTTCGCCCTGAGCAACCATTTGTCCTTCGTTGCGTGACAGCACGCGTTTCTCTCCAGCCACGCAGGCCACTTGCGGGTCTTCCATGCAGCGCACAATTTCGCGGATGGCCTCGCGATTGACCATCGTATTAGCGTCGGTCATCACGGTTATCTCGCTTGTAACCAGACTGATACCGTGATTCAATGCAGCAGTTTTTCCACGGCGCTCAGGACTATATACCACCTCGATATCGTCGTATTTGCACAGTCGCTCGTTGGTGTCGTCGGTCGACCCGTCGGTGACCCACATCAGGTGCAGCTTGTCTTTGGGATAGTCCAGTTGGTGGGTGTTCTCGACCTTCATGTCTACCATGTCCTGTTCGTTGTAGGCACATACCAGGAAGGTCACATGTGGAAGCGCATCGTCAGCGGGCAGCTCGCGTTTTTGGGGCTTTCCCTTGACAATGCGCTTGATGGCAACCAGCAACCACAGCAATACTCCATAACCTACATAGGTGTAGACCACCAAGACCAGGCAGGTCCAGAACAGGATTTTCAGTATTGCCATAGTTATTGGGTTGGATGGTTCTGCTTACTATTTGCTTTCTATTTCTTCCTGCATGTCGATGTACTGGCGGTCCTTGTCGTAGAACTCGTACTGGAGGAATGCCAGTTTTTGCGAGGGTACGATGCGGACGCCCAGGCCGTACTTCATCTGCCACTTGCGCTTCAACGATACGAAGCCTTGGTTGATGTAGGCCGCGACGTAGGGGTGAACGTGCAGGTAGAAACTGCGAATGCCTATCTTGTTGACTAAGCGGTCAATTTTGCTCTCTAACTGGTCGGTAAACAGTACCGACGACTTGATTTTTCCTTTTCCGAAACAGGTGGGACAGGTCTCCTCGACGTTGACGTCCATGGCCGGGCGCACGCGCTGACGGGTAATCTGCATCAGGCCGAACTTCGAGAGTGGCAGGATGTTGTGGCGCGCGCGGTCTTTCTGCATGTTCTTGCACATACGCTCGTAGAGCATCTGGCGGTCTTCGGCCAGATTCATGTCGATGAAGTCGACGACGATGATGCCGCCCATGTCGCGCAGTCGCAGCTGGCGAGCCAGTTCGTCGGCCGCTCCGAGGTTGACCTCGAGTGCGTTTTGTTCTTGTCCGTTTTCAGAGCGTGTACGGTTTCCTGAGTTGACGTCGACGACGTGCATGGCCTCGGTGTGCTGGATAATGAGATAGGCTCCGCGTTTGTAGTTGACGGTGTTTCCGAAACTCGACTTGATTTGCTTCGTAACGTTGAAGTTGTCGAAGATGGGAACGGTACCGTTGTAGCGCTTGACGATGTCTTTTTTCTCGGGAGCTATCATGCCGACATAGTCTTTCACCTGATTCAGAATGTCGTCGTCGTTGACGTAGATGCCGTCATAGGTGGGGTCGAACAGGTCGCGCAACATCGCTACGGCGCGGCCGGTCTCTTCGAAGCAGAGCACGGGGCTTTTCTGGGCTTTCTGTACCTTGGTGATAGCCTCTTCCCATCGTCTGAGCAGTACTTTCAACTCTGCGTCAAGCTCTGCCACACGCTTGCCTTCGGCCGATGTGCGCACAATGACGCCGAAGTTCTTGGGGCGGATGCTCTGAACGAGTTGTTTCAGACGGGCTCTTTCTTCGCCTTTTTTGATTTTTGAGGAAACCGAGACTTTATCGCCAAAGGGGATGAGCACCATGAAGCGGCCTGCAAAGCTGAGGTCGCACGACAGACGCGGACCTTTGGTGTTGATGGGCTCCTTGACCACCTGCACCAGTATCTCCTGGCCTTGCTTCAGGGTGGTTGCCACGCTGCCTTCCTTAGGCAGGTCGGGCAGTCGCTGTGCCTTGCTGATGGGATAAAGTTTCTTCTTGTCGCTCTGTACCTGTTTCAGGTATTTTTCGTAAGAGCTGAATTGAGTGCCTAAGTCAAGATAGTGCAAGAAAGCATCACGCTCTGAGCCCACTTCTACAAAGCAGGCGTTCAGCCCGGGCATGAGCTTGCGCACCTTGCCCAGATAGATGTTGCCTACCGAAAAGCTGGCCTCTTCGCGCTTCTCGTTCTGGTATTCCACCAGATTCTTGTCTTCGAGCAGGGCGATAGAGATTTCTTTCGGCTGGACATCGATGATTACTTCACTTGTCATTTTCTTGTTTCTTGGCGCTTGTTTTTACAGGAAAGGAGCGCACCGTGAGAATGGCTTCTGCTGGTACACTCCTTTCATTTTGTCTAACTTTTTTCGGGTTGCCTTTCAGAGCTTACTTGCTCTTATGGCGATTCTTGCGCAGTCTCTTCTTACGCTTGTGAGTAGCCATCTTGTGGCCCTTCTTCTTTTTTCCGTTTGGCATAATTCTTGAGTTTATTTAAAGTGTTAATTATTTCATCTTGGCAACAAAGCTCTTAGCCGGCTTGAATGCGGGGAAATCGTGAGCGTCGATAACCAGTGTGGTGTTCTTCGAAATGTTGCGAGCAGTCTTCTTGGCGCGGTGCTTGACGGTGAACGTGCCGAAACCACGCAGGTAAACGTTCTCTTTCTGTACGGCCATGCAGTTACGAATCTCTTCCATAAAGGCCTCTACGGTAGCGGCTACGTCCTTCTTAGGAAGGCCTGTGTCGCCTGCAATCTTGTTGATGATATCAGCTTTTGTCATCTCTGTATTTCGTTATTAAAAATTGATTATTTAATTTTCGGACTGCAAAGATACTGTTTTTCAACGAGATAAGGAAATTTTCCGTGCTTTTTTTTCATAAAACCCCGTTTTTTTTGTAACTTTGCACCAACAAACACTATTTTCCACGTTATGAAACAGACAAAAATCGTCGCTTCTGTGAGCGATCGTCGTTGCGACACCGACTTTCTGCGCCAACTTTTCAATGCTGGCATGAACGTTGTCCGCATGAATACTGCCCATGCCTCAGAGGAGGGTATAAAGAATATAATAAGGAACACACGCGCGGTAAGCCGACATATCGGCCTGCTCATCGATACTAAGGGCCCCGAGGTGCGCACCACGGGGTGTGCCGAACCTATAGAATACAAGACGGGCGACGTCGTCAAGCTCTTCGGACGACCTGACGTCGACTCGACCCACGACATCGTCAACGTGTCGTACAAGAACTTTGCCGCCGACGTGCAGGAGGGTGACCACGTGCTCTTCGACGACGGAGCGCTCGACATGCTGGTCATCGGCATTAACGGACCGGCCGTCATCGCCCAGGTTACAAACGACGGCGTGCTGGGTGCCCACAAGAGCGTCAACGTGCCAGGGCGCCACATAGCGCTGCCTGCGCTGACGCCGAAAGACCGCAAGAACATCATGCTGGCCATCGACCAGGACATCGACTTCATAGCCCACAGCTTTGTGCGCTCAGCGGCCGACGTGCGGGCCGTGCAGGCCATCCTCGACGCCTATAATTCCGACATCAAGATTATCTCGAAGATTGAGAACCAGGAAGGTGTCGACAACATCGACGAAATCATTGACGCCTCCTACGGCATTATGATAGCCCGTGGCGACCTGGGCATCGAGGTTCCCATCGAGCAGATTCCCGGCATCCAGCGCAAGATTATCCACAAGTGCATCGCCAAGAAGAAGCCCGTCATTGTGGCCACACAGATGCTCCACACCATGATACACAATCCGCGGCCTACGCGCGCCGAGGTTACCGACATCGCCAACGCCGTCTATTCGGCTACCGACGCACTCATGCTCTCTGGCGAGACAGCCAGCGGCAAATACCCCGTCGAGGCTGTACAGACCATGGCCGCTATTGCCGAACAGGCCGAGCGCGACCGTGCCGACCACACACTCGTGGCACCGCTCTCTGCCGGTTGCGACATCCGCGAATTCATGGCCCATTCGGCCATCGAAGCCACCGAGAAGCTCGGTGTCAAAGGCATCATCACCGACTCGACCACGGGTACCACAGCACGTTCGCTGGCAGCCTTCCGAGGGCCCCATCCCGTGCTTGCCATCTGCTATAACGACAAGTTGCAGCGACTCCTGAACCTCTCGTATGGCGTCATCCCCGTCTATCAGAAAGAGCACATCGGCTCCGAGCGACTCTTCCTTGCCGCCGTCCGCATGCTGCGCCAGAAAGGCTACGTCGAGCTCGAAGACAAGATAGCCTACCTCAGCGGCAACGTAGGAGACGGTGGTGGCACTAAATTCCTCGAGGTTAATACCGTCCGCGAGGTCTTCGACCAGAACTACCAGTTCCATATTCCGAAGATGTAAACTGCATCCTTTGCCCAGAGATGGACATGAAGCAACAAAAAGGAGCACCCGATGCGGATGCTCCTTTAATTATGGAGGTGTGTCAGCGGCAAAACCGCTGACAACACGGTTTCAAGGATTAGTCCTCCCAGTTCTCCTGAGACTTGCGGATGTAAGTCTTGTAGCGGAGCTGAGCCATCTTCTGAGCCTCGGCGAAGAGCTCCTCGGCCTCGTTAGGATAAGCCTTCTTAACACTCAGGTAGCGAACCTCGCCAAGCAGGAAGTCGTGGAAGTTCTCCCAGTTGGGCTCCTTAGAGTCGAGTGAGAATGGGTTCTTGCCTTCCTCAGCCAGAGCGGGGTTGTAGCGCCACAGGTGCCAGTAACCGCACTCAACAGCCTTCTTCTCCTCAGCCTGGCTCTTACCCATACCGCCCTTGGCCTTCAGACCGTGGTTGATACATGGAGCGTAAGCGATGATGATAGAAGGTCCGTGCCAAGCCTCAGCCTCGCGGATAGCCTTGAGGGTCTGTGCGTGGTCAGCACCCATAGCAATCTGAGCTACGTAAACATAACCGTAGGTGGTAGCAATCATACCCAGATCCTTCTTGCGGATGCGCTTACCCTGAGCAGCGAACTGAGCGATAGCACCAAGAGGAGTAGCCTTAGAAGCCTGACCACCGGTGTTAGAGTAAACCTCAGTATCGAGTACCAGGATGTTAACATCCTCACCAGAAGCGATAACGTGGTCGAGACCGCCGTAACCGATGTCGTAAGAAGCACCGTCACCACCGATAATCCACTGGCTGCGCTTTACGAGGTAGTGATCCAGAGTCTGGAGCTCCTTGCAAACTGGGCAGCCCTTAGCAGCGCTCTCAGCGATGCACTTGCGAAGCTTTGGAGCAATCTCCTTAGTCTTCTCGGCATCCTCCTTATTCTCAATCCACTCCTTAGCAAGTGCCTTGTACTCGTCGCTGGCGTTGCCGTCGATCATCTCCTGCAGCAGCTTAGCTACGCGCTCCTTCATCTTCTTGTTACCAAGAGCCATACCCAGACCGAACT
>Ga0256405_10010392_pt1 | contig 12315 bp, 7 predicted proteins | sample RumenRJG_02DNA_FD_189096 | JGI IMG/M metagenome (GOLD analysis project Ga0256405, IMG submission 189096) | Bovine rumen microbial communities from Lethbridge, Alberta, Canada - RJG_02 | ecosystem: Host-associated > Mammals > Digestive system > Stomach > Rumen | place: Canada: Alberta | collected...
TTATTTCGACTGTTATTTTCATAATCATCATCATAACCATTATTCCGATCGTTTCTCGCATTCACATCGTTTCGGCTGTTATTTCGACTGTTATTTTCATAATCATCATAACCATTATTCCGATCGTTTCTCGCATTCACATTGTTTCGGCTGTTATTTCGACTGTTATTATCATAATCATCATCATAACCATTATTTCGATCGTTTCTCGCATTCACATTGTTTCGGCTGTTATTTTGACTGTTATTATTAATACCATTACTCAACCTTACAAACTCTTCCATCTGATTTAAATTTTTTACATTCAATCTCGTAAATTCGTTTAATTTTGTCTTTATTTCGTCTTGCTCCACATTTTCAGCCATATATGAAATTGGAGTAGTAAAAAAATTCAAAACAGATATAAGCTTAGAAATTGTATAATTTATTTCTTGCTCCGAAATTTCAAATTCATCGTTTTCCGATTTAACAAGGCTCACAATACCAGACAATGTTTTTTTTAGTGCTTTTACAGACATCACCGCATCCGCTATAACTCCTGACAATGGCTTGTTTTTTGATAACACTTTCAAACCACGACCCTTAATAATTCTAGGCATCAAAGTATCAATTCCAGCTTTTGGACATTTCGGAACTTTCAACATATATTGCAACAACATTATACAATGGCTTTCTAATGATGATAAGGTCCCATTTTCACCTGCCCCTAAAAAATATTGTAACAAATTAGCTATTGTATTTACTGTATTTTCTACTTGTTCTTCCCTTCCATTTTTTATCTGAGATATATGCGTAGAGATATTTGTTGATAATTGCTTTAATGTATCGACCTGATCTTGCAACTCATCAAAGGCAAAAAACAACATCGCTCTGAACATCTTTAAAAAGGATAAATCTTGAGAATTTTTTTTCTCTTTTTTCATTATGTCCAAAATCGTTCTTGCTAAAGCCTCACAATTTTTTTGAGCCGTTTCCAATTGCGGAATTTCTTGCTTTAAATTTTTTAATAGATCCGCTTCACTGATTTTTGTTTGCCCTTGCTCTAAATCGTCTTCATCTGCAATTTCCTCTACTGTCGTATCAGTATTCTTACTCCAAGGCCAAGCTCCAACGTAATCAGCATTTACAGCTATAACCAGCCCAATAATCGTTATACACTTCAAAAGATTCTTCATACGAAATCTCCTCAATATTTCATCATCATACCAACGATTAGTTAATAGAATGTTTAGATAACATTGAAAAACGCATTTCATCATTTTTCAATAATGCGACGATATTACAACCATAATTTGGAAATATTATATAGTCAAAGCATCATCGCATTACAATTCAAATAGTTACATTAAATTTGTTCATTTAAACTTTGCTGATTTTCATTCGGCTTGAAAAAATTCTTTATTCTACTGAAAAAATCAAACATCCATCCACAGTTGCAATCAACATCCTGAACCATCGCCCTAGTTAAAACGAACTCTTTATCAGCAATATATCTAAATAAATCACCATCTTTAGCTGATGAACAGAAACGAACTGGAACAGCGTTGCTAGCAATAAAATTATTTAAAGCATTCAAATTCGCTCTTTGATTCTCATCTGCTGGTTGCAATTTTGATAGTACATTTTTTCCGAATAATGCGACCATTTCGCTACTCGAAACTTTATCCAACAAATTGCTTATATTTTTCTCTTGAGTTGCTCTTATAAATTCAGGAATAGAAAACACATCTTCATATGGCTTATTGATTACCGAAGACATAAATGCCAACAACTGCTCATGAGAAAATTGACTTGCAATATTTTCTGAAAAATTACGCAAATAAGCATCTCCATTAAATCCTAACAAAAATGTATCTAATTCAACAATACTTATGTATCCAGTTGATTCTCCTTGATCCCAATACGGACCGACAAAGAAAGCTGTAAACTCATTATTACCTGTTTTGGACATATTTAAACGTTGCATAGTACGTGCATTGCGTGGATTAGAGTCTAAACCACATATTGAACTAATTTCATCCTTAGTTCCAAGGAATATTAATCCAAGCATATCAATATTGTTTGAATTATCATAAGTCGTTAAACTTTGACCTAAAGTTATTGCATTACGCTCCCAATTAACGTGATTAAATTGCACTAAACTCATAGGAGTAATGCTGAATGTTTTTTGCAAAACCGTTGAATGCCAATCTGTTTTTGCTGACATAGTTATATTACTAACATATTCATTTGTTATTGGATTCATTGCTCTCAATGAATCCAATGATAACAACGCACCAAATAAAATTGACGCAAACTTTAATTTATCCATATCTTTGTTTTCCTTCTATCTATCAAGATAAAATTATATGTAAAATTTATTAACAAAATATTAATTTTAGAAAAATATTAAGAACTTCTTGGACTGTTATTTAATAGAGTTATTGCGAAAGTCGAAGGTGATAGTTCAAGACGTCTGGCTATCAGAGTTTGTGGTCTCATACAAATCACTTTCGCAATAGCTCTATTAAATAACAAGCAAAAAAATCCCCGAAAGCTCTCGCTATCAGGGATGACATATTTAAATGTATAAGAATTTTAATTAAGCAGTTTCTTTTATTTCTGAAAAGAATTTGAAGATTCCAAAAATCTTCCCAATAATAAAGAATACAAATATCGAAACAATAATAGAACTCCATACCGCCCATTTAGACGCTATAATTGTCTCGAAATAAGGCTCAATGAAGTACAATGCTACGCCCATTATTAATGAAGCAATACATTGCTTGAATACCTCAACTTTTGTTTCTTTTGTAATTTTTACTGAACCTAATTTTTTCAATGAAATCATCAAATAAATACAGTTACACCAAGCAGATGCAGTTGTTGCAAGAGCAACACCGGTATGCTTCATCAATGGAACTAATAAAATCGAAAACAATATATTGCTCACAATTGAAATCATACCACCAACTAACGGCGTACGAGTATCTTTATTCGCAAAAAACACAGTAGACAAGACCTTAACAGCCATATATGTAGGCAATCCTAACGCAAATGCCGCTAACGCCGGTGCTGCAGCAGCTACATGCTCAGGAGTAAAATTACCGTGTCCATATATCGCACCAGTAACCTCCTGACACAACAAAGTTAAAATAACTGTGGCAGGCAGTATAAAGACGAATGCAAACAACAAGCCTAAGTTCATCTGCTTCTCTGCACTAAGCATATCTTTTCTGTGAATAGCCTTTGTGATAGGAGGCAACAATGCCGTACTAAATGCGATACCTAAAATACCAATAGGAAACTGACTTACGTGATCTGTGTAATAAAAATACGAAACAGCACCTGTTGGAAGTAACGTTAAAATCGAAAAATCAATCACGATATTTAATTGCCAGAAACCAGCACCGATAGCACCAGAAATCAACTTCTTGAAAAATGTTTTTACACCGTCAACAACTGGAGAAAAATCGAAACCAATATGATATCCGCAACGTTTTACATTTATCCAAAGAATACCAACTTGAACTATACCAGCAAAAAAAACGGACCAAGCCATTGTATAAGCCGCACTTGGGAACCATAAAGCACCAATTAACAATGCAGCAATAACGCCTATATTCAGGACCAATTGTGCTGCCGCTGGCATTGCAAATCTGTTCAAAGTATTCAATACACCACCAAATAAAGCAGCAAAAAATGAAGCCGCAATATATGTCGAGTCAATTCGACCAATTACAACCAAATGTGCAAATTTTTCAGTTGTTTGATCAATTCCTCCGGCATATGCTCCAATTATTGGACGGAAAAATATAATCAATAAAAGCATCAAAAAAGACACAATCATCACAAGCCATGTAAAAATTTGTGACCCTAATTTTTCAGCCTCTTTTTTCCCTTTATCATTTAATGTATTAGAAAATATAGGAAGGAACGACGCGTTAAAAGCTCCCTCTGCGAACAATTTTCTTAAAACATTTGCTAATTTAAAACTTAAACTAAACGCATCAGCGAACATACCAGCACCAAGATAAGTGGCTTGAGCAATATCCCTAATAAAACTACTTATTCTATAGACAAGAGTCCATCCACCAACCGTTGCAACAGTTTTTATCAAATTCATTTACCCAACCTCAGTAAACATCTATTTCATTGAAATACCACAATTAATGTATTAGCTCAATACGTACGAGACATATTTTTAAAAAGATAAAGTCTCACGATTTAAAAGCATTAAACCCTTTTGTCACTTTAAAAACTAATACAATCTGCCTTCACTTAAATCGTATCAAGCTATAATAGCTGACGTTTTTTTATAAAACCATACCGTTACTATTGTGGAGATTTATTCAGATTTTAAACGCATTATTTTCAGCAAAATCACCTTTGAAAAACGCTTCAACTTTATTAAAGTTATCATTTGTAACAGCTATAACGATAGTATCTCCAATTGTAATTTTGTAATCATTTTTTATTTTCAATAGAGTACTATCACGACTTATAAACATAGGTATAATATGATTTTTTTCATACAATACGGTTAAGCTGTTTCCAACATTTGGACAAGTCTCTGTAATCTTGATTTCAATTACACACAAAGATTGTCCAAATAAAGTTGATGTTTCAAAGTTGTTTATGTCTCGAGAGTGTTTCACAATATTGTTTACAGTAACGACATTCGGATCCATTATTATATTTAACAAATCCGAATTTAGTAACTGATCATATTCTCTATTGTTACTTAACGTTAAAATCCTAGAAACATTATTTTTCTTTAAAAACAAAGATGTAAGCACATTCGTCTTGTCATCATTAGTTGCAATTACCGCTGTATCTATATTTATACTTGCATCTTGTAATATTTTAGTATTTTGAACATCACCAAACATCACCATTAATTTTGGATATTTTTGAGCGATTTCATTTGCTTTTTCTCGAGATTTTTCAATCAAAGTAACAGAAATATCTGGATATTGCGATAACAATTTTTCAGCAACAGTTTCCCCTATGTTCCCACCCCCAACAATCAATACATTTTGTTTATATTCTTGAGGATAGCCAAACAAACGCAAAATATCATCAACTTGAGATTTATCCATTGCGATATAAGCTATATCACCTGGTAGCAAAACATCATCATGTGAAGGAGTGAATTGCATCCCATTCCTTGATATTGCAATAATTCGAAATAAAAAGTCCGTAATACTTTCGAACAGTTTCATCTTTGTATTTAGAATCTCAGTGTCCTGCAAACATTTTATCGAAACAATAACGACATTCGACAAATTTATAATTCCCAACGAATTTTTTATCGAAACGATGTTGGTAATTGCATTTGCGACTTCTATCTCAGGTTGAATAATGGTATCAATACCAAAACTATTTTTTACAAATAATTCTGTCGTTTCATTTTGAGTAAAAATCTGAGACCGAATTCTTGCAATTTTTATTGACGTAGGAAATGCTTTTCCCACAATTTTGCACGCAACTAAATTTTGTTCATCATTAGATAATGTTGCAATTACATGTGTTGGAGCCTCTTGAAAAAGTGAAACCAAATAATCGGTATCAAACGCATCTCCTAAAACGATAGGAAGTCCAGCAAAATGTTTTACATAATTCACGACTTGTTGAGAATTGTCTACAATAATAACATTTGTTCCTTGTTCTATCAGATGTTTCGCTATACCTAATCCGACTTTACCTGCACCTAAAATTAATGCGTTCATTCAAGATTTCCTTCATCTTTATGCTTACGTATAACATCAACATTTAAAGATTTCAACTTTCTATGCAATGCAGATCTTTCCATGCCAACGAATTCCGCTGTTTTGGATATGTTGCCAGAAAAACGATTTATTTGTGCTCTTAAATAATCGCTTTCAAACATTTCTTTAGCCTGTTTTAAAGGAAGTAAAATCAATTTCATAACGTCTAATGCTTGATATTTATCATTTGTAGACGAAAGAATCTCAGAAGGTAAACATTCGGTAGTTATCTGCGTTTTTGTTCCTAAATTAATCAACATATTTTCAACGACATTACGTAATTGATAAACATTTCCACTCCAATCAAAAGATTGCAAAACAGAAATAACTTCACGAGAAAATTCTATTTTCGTTCGCCCTAAAATCATATCTGATTTTGAGATAAAATATTTTAACAATGGAATAATGTCAGACTTTCGTTCCCTCAATGGTGGAATTTCAATTTGAGAAACACTCAACCTATAAAATAATTCACTTATAAAATCATTATTTGAAATGGCCTTATCTATATCAAAATTCGAACTACTAATAATTCTTACATCAGAAAACACTCGTCGTTGTCCAGCCATAAAATATCCATTTTGAAAAAACTCTAACAGTCTTCGTTGAATATTTTTTGAAACATTTGATATATCTTCCAAATACAAAGTACCACGATTTGCTTTCTCTAAATAGCCATAAGCACCATCATTCCCAAACAAATCATTTTCCAATTTTTGTTCATCATTAGTTGAGCAATTTACATACACAAACTGCCCTCTTCGAGGTGATGCTTTATGAATAGCATAAGCAACGATATTCGATCCGCTTCCGCTTTCTGCTTTAATAAATACACGACTACTTAACTCGCCAATTTTTTTTATTTGTGCATTTATATTTTGAGCAAAAGAAGAATCTCCAATATCTAATACTTTAAGATCTAACTTACTGTTTTTTAATGTCGAATTTTCAACTTTTAACTTATAAGATTCAATCGCTCGATTAGTTGTAATTAATAAACGATCTATAACAAACGGTTTTTCAATAAAATCAAAAGCACCATCATGTATGGCTTTAACAGCAACATCAACAGTCCCATGTCCAGAAATAATAACAACTGGAATATCAAAGTTTGTTTTCTTAATTTTATTCAATATTTTTAAACCTGCAGACTCATCTTCTCCTATCCACAAATCCAAAAACACTAAACTAATGTCGTTATTTTTCAATACATTCATTGCCTCAGATTCATTTGATGCTTGATGAACTGTGTATCCTTCATCAGATAAAACATCAGCAACTAATGTGCGAACTTCGACATCATCATCAACAACTAAAATATTTTCGTTATCCATTTTCAACCTCTTTTGGTAGAGACAGTATTACTTTCGCACCACCATGTGCGCTTTCACCAAACAGCAACTCCCCCTGGTGATCTTGAATGATTTTTTTTACAATCGCCAATCCTAATCCAGTTCCTTTTGGCATTAAAGTAAAATAAGGAGTTGCTAACGATTCCATTTTTTCCTTTGGCAATCCTGGGCCATTATCATCCACTTGCAAAATCACTCGATTATCATTCTTATACAAAGAAATCCAAATTGCCTTACCATCTCGTTGAACCGTTCCTAAAGCATTAATCGCATTTTGAATCAAGTTCACAATCGACTGATGTAACAATCTTTCATCCGCATTGATTTTACAAACTTTATCAACATTATCGAAATGAATGATAACATCATCTGCGACATTTTGCATTAAAAAAACTGCTTGAGAACAAATATCGAAAAAATTGCAACTTACCAGTTTGGGTTCAGGCAATCTTGCGAAAAAATTAAACTCATCCAACAGACGTTTTATGTCGCCAACCTGTTTTACAATGACATCTGTAAGATTAACAAACGTATCCGATTCTTCTGAAATTTGCTTCAAGTATTTTCGCTTAATTCGTTCAGCTGATAATTGAATTGGTGTAAGCGGATTTTTGATTTCATGAGCAACACGGCGGGCAACCTCACTCCAAGCGGCCTTCCGTTGAGCAAGCAAAATATCGGTTAGATCCGTAAATGTGACAACTGCTCGATGTTCATTTTTCAATGAAATACACGCCAACTTTAACGAAAACATCAAAATATTATTTCCTCGTTTATATTGAATTTCTTTTTCTACAACTGTATTAGTATTGTCGTTTAATAATTCAGTAATTGACGGAATAACGTTTTCGATATTTTCTCCAAACACCAATTTTCGCCCTAATAATTTTTCAGCGGCTTCATTCCATGTGTATATATGATTGTTATCAATCCCAATAACTCCAGACGAAACACCAGACAGCACGCTTGTTGCGAATTTTGCTTTTTCGTCCAATTCTTTATTGACTTGAATTAAATCTTTTTGTTGAGATTGCATTGTTTCAACCATATGATTAAACGTATGGCTCAACAAGCGAATTTCGTCATAAGTTTTGCTTTCTTGTGCTCTCGCCGAGAGGTTCCCCTTTGTGATTTTTTCTGCAACATCTACTAAATTGCTGACTGGTCTAACAATTTTCCATGAATACACAACGGCAATTGCAATCGATAATATTAACAATAGAATTCCAACCAGCAGAAAAATTAACAAAAAGGAAATTTCTATAAAGCTTCTTTCTGAATGCATTTTTTGATAATCACCATAAGCACTTTGAGCGTTATTTACATAATTGAAAATATTGGCATCAACTTTTTTTTCTATCAATAAAATCATGTCTCCACTTTTGCAAACAAAATGAGACACTGCATAAATTGCATTTTTTTGGTTAGTTGTTAATATCTTTACATGTTGTCTTTCTTTTTTTAAATTAAAAACATCCGTGTAATAAAAATTAAAAAAATACAGCGAGGTACTGTATTTCGTGTGAGCAATAATATGCAAATTAGAGTCAATAATTATCGCTGCATTTACATCTCGCACTTTGCAAATAGTATCTAAAACTCGATTAATTTCATTATTATTATCGTCTAAAAATGAATTGTTTTTTTCAAAATAATATTCGATAGATTTTGAAATTAAAGCACAATCTTTCATTGCATGTTTTTTATATATATCGAGATAACTACTTGATATATTTATCGATTCTCTTAATACGACTTGATTTCGTTCATTAAACCACGAATCTAATCCGTTGTGAAAAAACAAAGCTGAAAACACACACATAATAGCAGACGGAATAATTGATAATAACGAAAAAATCGATATTAGTTTTAATGTTAACCTGGAGCTATTTCCCTTTCGTCGCATATATAATTTTGTTAATTGACGTATACCCAAAAACATGACTGTCAACACGCATACTATATCGAAATATAACGCACTGACAATCAATCTCGGATGATGCCGATATAAATCAACATCAGAGAACATCATATAAACAAAGGCACTGAAAACCACCGCAAATCCAAGAAATAAAACGAATATCGTGCTTTGGATTTTTGGCAAATATAACAGCGAAATAAATTTACTTAAATTCTTCATTTAGTTTAAATTTCACAATTTTTCTATGCAACGTATTACGGTCTACGCCCAAAATTTTAGCAGCTTTAAGTTGATTAAATTTTGTAAAAAACAACGTAACCATAATAAGTTGCTTTTCCACTTCATCTACAATTTTCGTATACATCCCAGGTGGAATTTTCCCTTTGTGACTGTATAAAAACTTTTCGTAATGTCGTCCTATCATACTGGAAAGTCCGACAATATTGTCATTTTTTTCTAACATAACGTTTCCTTATTGTTCTTCTAGAATATCCTTAAAATGATTTTTATAAAAGTCTTGTACATACTGTTTTATAAAAGAAATATTATCACTATGATTTATTGTTTCGCGAAATTTTGATGCACCGCTAAGACCAGCACTATACCAACAAAAATGTTTACGAAACATTCTCATACCATGTTCAATTCCATAAAACTCACATGTAAGATCAAAATGTTTCATAATGATATCAAGCTGTTGTTCAATAATTGGCTCTTCTGGAATTGTTTTCCCATTTAATCCATTTACTATTTGATTAGGCAACCACGGACGTCCTAACGCTCCTCGCCCGATCATTATTCCACTTGCCCTAGACATTTCTAACGCTTTTTTTGCATCAGCTAAAGACTTTATATCTCCATTGCACAGATAGGGTATTTTTAAGCAACCTCGTAATGCTGATATTTTCTGCCAATCAGCTGTACCACTATACATCTGACTTTTTGTGCGACAATGTACGGCAATCATCCGAGCACCAGCTGCTTCGCATCTTTGTGCAAGTGATAAAAAATTGATATTTTCGTTATCCCAACCAAGACGCATTTTTACAGTTACTGGAATTTTTACAGCATCAACAACTCGACGCACTATTTTTTCTGCCAACAGCTCATCTTTCATCAATGCCGAGCCAGTATTGTTTGAAACAATTTTACGAACTGGACATCCCATATTGATATCAACAACATCAGCTCCCAACTGCTCATTAATAGCAGCAGATTCAGCCATACGTCCAGGATCGTCGCCTAAAATTTGCATACTATTCAATATGTTACCATCATTTATGGCCAAACGTTGAAATGTCTTCTGACTATTCCTTGTCAACGCTTCGCTTGATACCATCTCTGACACAACGGCAGTAACGCCGAATTTGGCAACTATCTTGCGAAACGGAGCATCAGTAACTCCAGCCATTGGCGCCAAAAACACAGGGATCTGATTTTTAAAACATGATTCTAATTTGCTCATTTTTAAGATATCCTAACCTTGACTATAGTATCAAAAATAACTTGATAAGTATACTACATAAAATGCATAGCCAAAATGAATGCGAATAATTAAAGCATCATTATTTTGATAATTTATCTATTTTGTACTTGAAGTTATTTGTGTATAATAACCCCATTATTTTAGAATATTTAATGGGTATGTATGAATTTTCTTGTTGATTTTGAATCCTTTTTATCAAGACGACGTACTCCATTGAAATATATTATATTAATTACAATTTTTATATTTTTCGTATTATGTGCATTAATCGTAAGCATTGTTAATGGAAACTATTTAGATACTATTGCAACTGTCGTTGCAGGATTAATTGGTATATCTTTTTCTAAAGAGATAGATAAACTAAAAGACAAAGAGCATATGCTAAATTTTCAAAAAGGATTAGCGTCTAATAGTTTGGATGTTTCTACGTTTGCTTTTTTTATCTTTGACTTTAATGGGAAATGTATTTTTTTCAATAAATTAGCTCAGCATTTATTCCCTAATTTCAGAATTAGAACACTTGAAGATTTAATTGTTTGTTTTGGAAAATTTCCTAAAATAGTTGATGCTATAAATGAATTACAAATAGCATCTAAAAATCAGACGCAATCTCACATTGATGTACCAATTAGTTTAGATGGGAACAATACTCGCTTATGGCGTATTTCAGTAGCACCAATTCCAAATCAAAATGAGTTTGTTGGATGGTCGATTATTGATTTAACACCTTCCGACGAAAAAATTGCAACGCCAGAAATGGATACATGTTTTCTTTTAAATGTAATAAATAATTCTAATGTTGGGTATTGCACAATCGATAGTGATAAAAAAGTTACATTTTGCAATAACACATTAAGTGAGTGGCTGGGAGATAGGAATATTATTGGGCGTTATTATTCTGATATAGTTTCGATAAGACGAAGCAACGAAACTTCTGATAAACTCATTCAAAACGCTCCAACGAGAGTTCAGCTTAATATGGGAACTCATGAAAATTTGATTTCAAATAAAATAATGACAGATGATGGCGGAGAAGAAACGTATATTTTTACGAAAGACACACAACATTCATCTGAGCTAATAAGCGTATTAAATACGACGAAAGCATACTTTGAGCATATTTTTGATGATGCACCTGTTGGCATTATGATTACAAAAGGTGCTGAGATAATTGCGATGAGCAATCGTTCTTTAAAAAAAATTTTAGGCAAGGCTCATTTGGAGGAATCGTCATTTTTGAATTATGTCGACGACAATCAAAAAGAAGATGTTCGAAAAAAAATGTATGATGCGTTGTCTGAAATGAAGTCGATACAACCATTTGAAACAAAGCTTCATAATGAGCACAATGTAATGATGTATATTTCTCAGATTGATGAAATTAAACGAACAAAAGATAACAATGGTCTAATAGTTTATTTGGTTGACATAACCGCAAGAAAAGAACTACAACAACAATTTGTTCAATCACAAAAAATGCAGGCAGTTGGACAATTGGCTGGAGGTATTGCTCATGATTTCAATAACTTACTTACTGCGATGATAGGATATTGCGATTTATTATTGGAAAAATTCTTACCTTCAGACCGCTCATTTAACGACATTATGCAAATAAAACAAAACGCCAATAGAGCGTCAAATTTAGTTAGACAATTATTAGCTTTTACGAGACAGCAAACTTTACAGCCTAAAATTTTAGACGTTGGAACGATGCTCAATGAATTATCTGCATTGTTAAAACGATTGCTTGGAGTCAAGATAGAGTTAAATGTAAAGCATGGAACTAATGTTGGTTCAATTCGAGTT
>Ga0256405_10010396_pt1 | contig 12311 bp, 6 predicted proteins | sample RumenRJG_02DNA_FD_189096 | JGI IMG/M metagenome (GOLD analysis project Ga0256405, IMG submission 189096) | Bovine rumen microbial communities from Lethbridge, Alberta, Canada - RJG_02 | ecosystem: Host-associated > Mammals > Digestive system > Stomach > Rumen | place: Canada: Alberta | collected...
TCTCCATTCCGCTCGGCTTCGCCTCGCTCCACTACGAGCAGGGCCAACCGATATCCCTTGCAAATGATCTTCAACTGTTCACTTTTCGATGGCAATCACTGTTCAGAATTGGGTGGCAGTGGACAATTATTCAAAACGCCGTTACTATCAAAGGAAATGTACTGCAACTCTTCATCTGAAAGCATATTTAGAAAGGTATCTATTGCGTTTATTCCCAATGCACGAATTGATAGTCCGCCAAGATCCACCAAATTCACCGGGTTCCCGGCGCAGTAAACGTAGGGGCCGATGGGGTAGTACTTCTCGGCCATCGGATCCTGGCTGAGCCAGGCCGCGGTCCGGGGATCATAGAGCCGGGCACCGAAGTCCAGGTAGGGCGCTCCAGGTGCAACGCCCTCGCCCGCGAGATCCGTTAGGACCGAACCGGCGACCTCTTTGCCGCCGAAGCGGTAACGTTTCTCCGAGTCGTCGGTCGTGGCGCTCGATGTCCACGCGCGCGACACCGTGCCGTAGGGATAATAGTCGAACCGTTGACGGACCGTGCCCGATCCGTCCCGAGCGACCCGCACGCTGCCCAGAGGGTCCCTAAGGTACCAGCGGTAGCTGAACGTCGGCGTCGTCCCATCGTAGCTCACGTCGATGTCGCCGCCGTCGAATAGGAACATGTCCAGCCGGCCGGAGTAGACGGTCAGCCGAGCAAAAGCACAAGGATATGAATTGGTGCCGTACCTTTTCATTGTTTTGAATCACTCTCGGCCCACATTCATACCTGTGCGGCCGGGATAATCTAATCAATTACAGTTAATGAACCATCTCTCTCAATTCGATATCGTTTCATAATTAACTTGGAATAAAGGAATTCTCCGCCCGAAAGAGTAGAAAGAGCTTTCAAATATTTCTTTTCTGATATAGTTAAATGGAAATTCTTTCTGTTAATTATTTCGTCAATAGGATTATCGTCTGAGAGTATATGGAGATAACATTTTTCGACCCGTGTGCTGCAAAGTTTAGTGAGAGGATGAATTATTTCAATCCCTCCGGGATATGAAATGAATTCCATATATTGGCGATCATTCTCTTTGAAAAAGCACAAATACGCAATCCATGGATGATCAATTTCTTCAGAGATCTCCGGTAAATTTGAAATAATAGTTAGAACAGTGTCCTGAATATCTCTGCTTTGAAATAATTCAGAAGGCCGAATATCTGCGTTCTTACATGAAGCAAGGCATCCCAATAATCCGAGAAAGAATAATGCAAAACACTTTTTCATAAGGTCCAAATAATATGAGCTCCATCTTCCGACATCTTATATAGATTCCCAGAATCAGGGAAATATACATAGCTTTCTGTCTCTGGATGGTTGCGATAGTTTTCAACGTCTTCACTCATACTTGACAGCTCGTCTTGATAGGGAAGAGGATGATTATGAATTCTAATCAGCGGTGTTCCTGAGAAAATGTCACTTTTTTCCCGTCTTAAAAACTGAGCTAAAGTATTTTCATTAAAACTCGCATTTTTATGCTGGGTAGACAGAACCATCTCTCCGGATTCACTTATTAAGAAAAGCCATTCCACGTTACTATTATCAGCCAAAAACTTAAATACATTTCCGGTCTCATGAGACCCCTGATTTATAATGGAATAATGCATTGATTTGCTATTTTTAGATACGACACCATCACTGCCTACCGTTTGATACTTCCCTTCTTTCATATTTCCCAAAATAGATTGATCATAAACAATCATAACTTCTCCTGACAAAGAAACAATACGATCGAATTTATCTCTTGAGGGAGTCTTATTTAAAACGCCATTCCGCATAAGACGATAATCATTCTGTCCTGTGGGATCAATGTAAATCAGCGGATTATTATGGCAGTAGGCGAAGGGGCTGATGGGGTAGTACTTCTCGGCCAAGGGGTCCTGGCTGAGCCAGGCCGCGGTCCGGGGATCATAGAGCCGGGCGCCGAAGTCCAGGTAGGGGGCGCCGGGGGCGGCACCGGTGCCGGCGAGGTCCGTCAGCATGGAGCCTGCAATTTCCTTGCCGCCAAAGCGGTAGCGCTTCTCGGAGCTGTCTGTCGTGCTGCTGTTTGTCCAGACGTATGATACAGTTCCATAGGGATAATAATCAAATCTTTGGCGGATGACTCCGGAGCCGTCCTTGACGACCCTTACGCTGCCGAGGTGGTCGGTGACGGTGTAGAGGACTTTGTCCGAGCCCGAGCCGGGCAGCAGGCGGCCGCCCTCCCAGCCAGCGCTCTCAAGCGTGACCGTGCCGTTCGAGGCCTTGTTGAACACGATGTCGCCGAGGTAGAGACGGGTCGTCGTTCCGTCGCTGACCTGCGCCAGCGTTCCGTCGGCAAGGTAGCCCCTCTGGGTTGACGCCGCCCCGGTTCCGGCTCCCGTCGTCAGCGTCCTCGGAAGGTCTATGGCATTCCACGCGATGCTCAATCCGCCCTGCGGATCAGCCGTCACGTTCGCGTGGGCGTCATAGGTCCACGAGTTGCGCTTAGGACCGGTGTAAGCGTAGGACAGTGATTCTGTCGGAGATGAGCCAGAGCTAGCACCATAGCGGTCAAGCGTCAACAGGTTACCGCTCCTGTCGTAGGTAATGTTACGCTCCGTGAGGGTATTCACGCTTGAGGACGAGGTGCCGACATACCGCAGGCTTCCGGTGAGCCTTCCGGCCTTGTCATATGAGTAGGTGAAGGTATCGGCAGTGGAGGAACCGCCGGAAGACGTGCCTTTCTGCTGCTGGACCCACTCGGTGACGAGTCCGGCTTTGCCCGGCAGGGCGTCCGTACCCTTCTGTGGCGAAGCGTAGCGCAAGGTCTCCTCCCACGAAGCGGAACTCGCCGACGAGAGCCAACCCTGCAGGGTGTAATTCAGCGTCGTCACTTCCGTGTTGGTGCCACGGTTGATCTGGTATGTGCGCTGAAGGGCGTCATAGCTGACGGTTTGAGAACCGGCGGGACCATTGTCAAGGAGCGCTGCGACCGAATTCAGGCGGAGGCGCCCGTCATAAGTGTAGGTGCGGTCGAGGGTATGCGTGGTAAGTCCGCTGCCAGGCTGTATCTTCTGCCGCTCCTTGAGGAGATTGCCGGCGAAGTCGTAACTGGAGGATATCCGGTCCGTCCCGCCCTGGACGTTGGTCCTCGCCACCTGGCGCACCCTGCCCTTTGCATCGTAGTAGAACGCACGATACTCCTTCGTCGAAGTGTTAGACGAAGTCATAGCCGAAGGAGCTACTCCAGCGGGGAGCAGGGCTATACGCTCCGCTGTCTTCAAGCCCCGTGTACGAGGGTCCTTGTCGGACGTCGTCACATAGCTGGTCTCGGCGGCGAAGGCGGGAGCCCCTGAGGGATAGCTGTCGTACCAGTACTCCGCGAGGGTTACAGCTGTATTCGAACCGTACTTGTATGTCTCGGAAGTGGGACGCTTGAAGATATCATAGCCTGTCGTGAAGACCTCGTCCACTGAAGAGCCGTCGGCGGGTTTCCTTGTACGGGTCACCGGGAGGTCCATGTCGTTGTACGTGATGGTCTCCTCGACGCCGCCGGGAGTCTGGCGTTTCACCATCCTGTCCCTGCCATCATAGGCATAAGTGTAACAGTTGGCGGTGGAGAAATTGGAAGTGGAGGAGCTGAGCTGCGCGGCCTCGGCCGGAGGCACGACGCAAAGTACGCGTCCGAGAACGTCCCTGATGTAGTACGTATCGGCAATCGTTCCCGACGCGTCTAACTTGACGCGCTCGAGCACGGGGGTGCCGAGTTCATCGGTGTATACCTCGGCCCTGGAGCCGTCAGGACCTTCCGTCACCGTCTGGATGAAGCGGCCCTCGCCATAGTACCCGCTGGCTGATATCTTCTTCGTCGATGCATTGTATGAGAGCCTCAGTACAGTGTTGGCGGGGGACTTGTTGGCCTGGGTGGTAGTCGTTTCCGTAAACCCGGGCAGCGAACTGGCAATGACGCGGTCCCTGTCGGAGATCTCGTAAGTATTCTCGGTGTATGCCCTTACACCGCTGCCGTGGTATGACTGCTGTGCCGAGAGGGCTCCGCTGCGGTATGAACCGGAGTTGGCGTTGGTGGTCGAGGCGGGATACGGGATGTACGCCTTCGCGTCCTCCCTGTCGAGGAAGTCGGGGACGACAGGGGTGACTAGGTCCCGCAGGACCGTGGAGCCGCTGGCGGTGGATGCCTTGGCTGCTACGGTCTGCACGGTACGCCCGAGGCCGTCGAAGTAAGCGACGTCGCGTACTCCCGCTGTGGCGCTTGAGCCGGTCGTAGTATGCGTGACGGATGAGATGCTGTTAGGCGATCCGCTCCCGCCGTTGGTCAGGGCGTAGGTGTACGTGTTGACACGGTTGCCGCCTGCGTCCTTCACCGTAGTGAGACGTCCTGCCCCGTCGTACTCGTACTGCGTCAGGCGTCCCGAGACATCGGATGCCTGTGAGATGCCGAAGGGTATGTCATAAAGGTACCAGCTGACCAGCATATAGGGATTGGTTGAGGACTCCAGGCTTGTCCTCGCCGAGGTCAACTGGCTCGAAGTGGTCGTACCGTCCGACATCGACGTCACATTGTTGGTACCGATCTTCGTGCGCACCTGGGCAAAGGTGCCTCCCGTGACTTCCATCACGGGCCGCAGGCCTCCATAACCCCAGATGTAGACCACGGGCAGTTCGTTGTCCTGCTTCACCTGCAGGATGTTTCCGTGGCGGTCGTATGCTCCATATGTGACGTTCGGTCCGACGTTTACCGTCGTGGACGAGCCAGGTTCCTTCCTGGTTATGGACACTGTGTTAGGACGGTATATCGTCATTCCGGTGGTGTCAGGCGGTGAGAAGGCTGCCCACACTACCGATCGCGTGGTCGTCGCAGTACTGCTGCCGGCCGTAGCGGTCACGGCCTCGACGACAGGTTGCCTGTAACCACGCGAAACTATCTGATACGCCCAGGGGACGTTGGATGCAATTTCCGTGGGATATGTGTAGCTCCATAAGTATGTACGAGCGTTGGTGCCACTGCCGAAGATCGTTGTGCGGGTCTTGGGCGAGAGGACGGCCCCGACGGACGGTATAAAGGCCGTCGTACCTGGTGGCGCCAGGTAAGTGTATGAGGTGACAGATGTCCGTGTGTTGCCGTCGTCGAGCCACTCGGTCTCGGTTGACTTGGTTAGCCGCTGCCAAGTGCGCTTCTGGTTGATGCCAGCCCTGTAATAGTCGTCGCAATGGTGCTGGGAGCCCATGTTTAGCTCGTTCCCGGGGTCTATTAGGTTGCGGACAACGATTGATACCCTTAGGGTATCCTTATTCGTTGTGTATTCGTTCTCCGTCTGCGATATCATGCTGTCTGTCCCCCCATTGTTCTTGTATCGTCTGATGATAGTAGGGGATGTAAGTTGCGGGAAGTCCTCAGGCATGTAGTGGTATAGTGGCTGGCTGAGATCCACCGATTGCACGTTCACGTTGAGGGGGACATATTGTGGCGGCCTCTGGAAGAAGTGATAGACGTGGAGTCCCGGAACGTTGTTGCCTGAGTCGTTGTCGTGGGCGTCACGGGCAGTCTCCGCAATCATGTTGTATCCGGTGAGGGAATGGACCGCACCTGAAGTGTCGAAGACGTAGTCCGTACGGACTGACGCGGCATCTGAGCCGTTTCCGAAGATCCTTTCCGTAACGGATCCGTAGTAGATACGTGCGCCCTCCAGCGAAGCTCCCGGGAGGATGCTCTGGTCGCTGAAGGCGACGGTCGCGGTACGGGGAACGGGTATCACTCCTGCACTGCTGCACCACCACGGGGCACCGTCCGCAAGGTCTTCCCGGAACATTTCAGTTACCCTCATGAACGAGGTGTGCTTGAAAGCACTAGCTGGTATGGTGATTCCGGGGGACGAGTAACTGAAGGTACGCCGTCGCACGAGGGTCTCTCCGCCACCGGAGAGGTCATAGGTGAAGATGCTGTTGATACGGTGTCCGATGCCGATAGTATTGAACAGGACGCCAGGTGCAGTTGTAGAGATGGAGTTCCCCTCGTACTGGAAACGGGTTCGGGAACCGGAGGCAGTAGAAATAGTCTCCAGCGATAGGTATGACACTACCGCGGAATTGTAGCTCCTGTCTGCGGCGGCCTCGTTGAACGGATTTGAACTGAAGAGCCGTAGGAATGCGGTTCCGTTGCTGTTGTTAGCCCCATTGTAGTAGCCGAATAGGTCTTTTGAATTGGGGTTCATGTATGTCCCTGCGCTGATGTACGTCAGTGTATATGTCTCAATGGGTGTTCCTCCGCGGCCGGTCAAAGATACTCCGGTGAGTAAATTGCGGCTGTCAGCGGACTGGAAAGGCAGGGAGAAGGTTGCACGGAACACTTCCGTCTCGGGGGAGCCTGCTGGCGGTAGGTTCTTGATGGAGATATAGTCCAGGATCCTAGGGTATGACCTGCGTACGACACTCGAACCGGAGTTCTGCTTGTACTCGAAGTCCACCCTCCCTCCGGCATAGGTGATGTAATCCAGGTATTTCGGCGACCACGATGTTTCGGCTGTATAGGCTCCTGTGAGCACCGAGACGTCAGGGTAGCCGCTCCACTGATGCGCAGCACTTAACCACTGGTAGCTTCCGGGTGAATTGTAACGGTATGTGAACTGGTACGTGCGCGTGTTGAAGTGACGCGATATCAGGAGGTTGCCGTATGTGGTGTAGTTCAGCTCGATGCTGTCAGTGCCGTCCATGGCTACGATTTCAGTGAGGTACCATGCGGTGATAGGCTCTATCAACTGCGGATATGATTCGCTGCCTCCGCCTGCACCGAAGAAAGGCTGGGAGACGGAGGTGAATCGCGAGCTCGTCTCCTGTTCGGTGAAAAAGTACTGCGTACCGTCGGTGTCTGTGATCTTGAAGCCGGAAGGGATGATTTCTATCCTGAGGTCGGTTGCGCTGATGGGTATGATGGTCCACGAAGGTGATCCTCCGTCTATATAGAAGCTGCCCCTATGGCCGCAGAAATTGAAACAGTAGATGTCCGCCCCGTAGTCCTGCACGCCTTTGGAGACATCCTCGAGGTATTGCTGGTTCACGAAACTGGGGCTTGTCGGGTCTCCCGACGGGCGGTTTGACCATCCGAGGGAGGACTGGTCCTCGAGTCCCGTCACCGTGCGTGTGATGACACCTCCGGCTTCGAGGGTCCATCCGAGGCCGGCGGGTCCTGAGATATCGTCCACCCGTATGCCTCCGGAGTCGTATGAGAGGGATATGGGAAGGGTCAGGCTGTGTGACTTGACTTCGTATAGGGGTATGCTGATGTCCGCCAGGCCGAGGCCGTATGAGACGGAATAGTCGGAGTACTTCGTAGCCCCTGCCGCTGCCGGTGAAGCCCCCACCATCTTCATCTCCGCCGGAGCGAAGGTCACATCCACCATCGACCTCGTCTGTCCGTCGTCCGGCAGGGGAAGGTACCAAGGAATACGGTTGCCGTCAGCATCGATATGTGGCTCTTTTTCGGCTGTCTGGGCTACTGCGTCATAGCTCCAGCCGCAGAGGGAGAATGTAAGGAATGCAAGAATGACCTTTACTGATAAAGGGTGGACAGAGATTAACTGTGTCTTTTTCATACTCTTTTCGAAAATTGGTTATACAAATTTACCAATTACATCGTCACTAACGTAATAATGCAGGTTACAATTGCTACCGTAAGTTTTTCACTATTAATAAAGTATAAGATAAGGTAACAGTGTGGGAAAAAAGTTTAGAGAAATAACAAATGCAGGCAGGAAGGGCAAAGGCGGTTTGGTTGCGTTTCGAGTCCAGATTGATAGCTGGTCCGAGTTGTCTGCCTATAACCCATAGCGTGGCATTGAGCGACCGCCGGAGTTATTGAAGCGGTAGGAGATGTCCAGAACGAAATAACGGCCGTAGACCGGAGTCCAGGTGTGAGTGACGGAGGACGGGCCCATAGTAATGGCATAGACCGAGCCGCTGCGCAGCAGGTCAATGCCGCGGAATGTAATCTTCAAGTCTTTCTTCAGAAGGTTGATGCCCACAGCGAGGTTCAGCTGGTGGAGATCACGGTTCAGGTTCGACTCCGACAGGTCGCGGACGGGGCGCCAGGAATAGTTCCCCGAGAAAAATGCATGCTTCAGGAAATCGGTAGAGAAGTCCACATCGAGCTGGCCGCGGAATGCCTTGCGGTCCATCGCGCTTTCCCGGCTGATGGCCCGGATATACGCCGCATTCCCTTTCAGGGACAGCTCCGCCCCCTTCCAGAGCGGAGCCAACACCGTGGCGTTCAGGGACGGCGTCCATTCCGCGGTGCGGTCCAGCACCTCGCCGAAATACTGCGGCATCAGCCGGTAGTCCAGTTTCGGCTGGAGCGTGACAGTTGGCTTCAGCCTACCCTTCAGCAGGCTCAACCTGGACGAAGTATTCAAGGAGAAGTTGGCACTCAGGCCATAGTCCGCGTTTTCCGTACGGAGGACCGATGCTCCGGCCGGCACCCGGTATCCGTCGTAATCGTCCAGTATGGCCGCTTCCCGGTAGAAGACGGTCCGCTGGACCAGCGGGCGGGCTTGATACTGGACGCTCGCATTCCAGATGGTCATCCACTTCTTTGCCCGCATCCTGTCGCTGTTGCCGCTCAGACGGAGCAACCAGGACTGGCTCAGCTTCAAGTCCGGGTTGCCGGCGACCAGTGAGAGCGGACGTGTATCGTCGATCCACCGGCGCAGCTGCTCCACGGAAGGGGTACTTGTGCTGGACGCGAGGCTGATGCTGTTCAATTGTCCAATTCTGATATTCAATGACGGCGTGATGCTGTAGTATGTCTTGTCGCTGGAAACATCTGCCGGGAGGCGCTCCCGATCTTTGACCTGCGTCATTTGGGAATTGACACTGAAGTTCAGCATCGGGAATTTGGGATTGCCCGTATTGTAGCGCGAGACGAACGAGATTTGGTGCACCAGGTTAGAATAGGTGAAATCAAAAGTATTCGCCGTGTTTATCACAGGCTCGTCAACCCCATACAGATCATAGGCTTCCTGGACCTTGGTCTGCAGGTTGTAGGTCATGTCATATTCTGCAGTTACCTGCAGGTTGCGCTGGTCTTTACGGAATTCGTAGAGGGTCTGGCTCAGATTAACCACCCATAATTGCCGGAGATCGTTCCCTTCCTTGGTCAGATAGCGTTTCGTGTAGGACGAGGCCAGCGTGTCAAGGTTCCAGGCATCCAGATCGCCCTTCTGAAGCATGACACTGACTGCCAGGTTGGGCGCCGGCTTGCCATTCTTGCCGGGCTTGAACCGCAATTCAATGACCTCTCTGAGATCCCAGCGCCTGTTCCTGGTGGACGATGTCTCTTCCTGCAGCATCGGGGACATACCGCCATAAACGGTGGATCCGGCGGCGAATCTGTCCGATAGGGAACGAGTCAGGTTGAACTGCTGGCGCAACGTCACAAAGGCGACCCTCCAGGTCTTAAGGGCGAAATTTGCCTCTATGCCGTGACTTTCGGTCATCTGGGAAGAAGACGTCTCTTCCTCGATGGTGTGGGCCGGCGACTGCGGCAGCTCGAAGTACTCCTGCAGCCTGCGGCTTCGTCCCTTCTGCACGTCGTGGTTAAAGGAATACCGGGTGTTGAGGCCGTTGCCAAAGAGCGGGCTCTCCCAGTAGCGGTTGAATCCAAGATCCAGGTTCGTGGTCGCCATGTAGTTCGTCTGCGGGCCGGGCACTGCGTTGATGCCACTGGAACCCATTCCGACGTTGTTGGTGATGACATCGGCCGACAACTGTACCAGCTCGGAGAAGAAATGGGCGTTGGTGCCGGCGGCGTAGCGGTACTGCCGGTCGCTGTTCTCCTGACGTGTCTCGTCCGCACCGGCGATCGCGCGCACCTGCAGATCCGTCGTGCGGAAGATCGGGTCCTTGGTCTTGATGTTGACCACGCGTTGCTTTTCCCGCGCCCGCCGGTCGAGGATCTCCTCCGGGTTCGTCTCGTCGTACACCTCCATCGTTACCACCTGCTCCGCCCGCAGGTTCTCCATCGCGTTCATCGGCGTAAGCCCGAAGATCAGCGCTCCGTTGACGTACGACCTTGCTACGTTCTTCCCGGAGATCCTGATCTCGCCAGTCGTCCTATTCACTTCCACGCCCGGCATCTGCCGCAGCAGGTCGATGGCGTAATCGCCCTCTTCGACCCGAAGGGCTGCGGCGTGATAGACCAGGGTGTCACCCCTCATCGTCATCACCGGTGCCTCTGCTGTGACGGTGGCTGCATCAAGGGTCTCGATCTTCCGCTGCCGGGGGACTATGACGACGTTGTCGCCCGGCATCAAGACAAATGATTCGGAGAACGGAGCATAGTCATCGTTCACCATCGAGAGGGTGACGCTCTTGGCGGCAATGCCCGAGAAGGAGAACCTTCCCTGGTCGTCAGTCTTGGTCTTCAGTGTATCCCCGGCTGCGACCAGGATGACTTCTATCCGGGAAACTGGTGCGTCGAGGGTCTCTATTCCAAGCGCGTGTCCCGCATCTCCTATCTCCATACGGTAGAAGGTCTTGCCGACAATTGAGGAGAGGGTGTCGGCAGGTTGATTCTGCCCCTGACTCTTCAGGGGCAGAATCAGGCCTACGACAAGCAGAAGGAATGGGACCAGCGCGTTCTTCATAGCGTGTCTTAATTAATTACCGGAAGGAAAAACCTGCTTCTATTCCGAGGCCTCCGGGTTCAGACTGAAGACGTAGACACAGCCGCGGTCACCGTTTACTTTCGTCCGGCGTAACGCGTCTCCTGAGAATGTAATGGTCTCTTTTCTCCGGTTATACTCGGCGCCCGGCAGGCTTTTCAGTTTTTCTACGGTCCATTCCGTATATAAGATCGGCAAGTTGGGCGGCGCCGGCACGATGCGATAAATCCATTTGTCTCCTTCTACCGTAATGGCAGGTTGATCCAGACGATTACCCAGAGATTGAAAAAGGACGATGTTTTCTCCAGGCATCAACTCTATGGTGCCAACAAACAAAACGGAATGTTGGCCTTGGTGGTCTTGAATGACAATGCGTACCAGCCTGGAGTTGATCTCTGGGACGGCGAATCTGCCCCTATCGTCCGTCGTCGTTTCGATAATCTCTCCGCCTGCTTCCTCCAAGGTTATATCAGTATCCACGTCCCAATCAAAAGTCGTGGGCTCCGGGTAACCGGGAGGAGTGGTCCAGCGAAGGAAACATTGGCCGGCAATGGAATAGAGCGGCTCCTGCTGTCCCCAAAGCGTCACGGGCAGGAAGAGGCTGACGATAAGGATCAAGGACAACCTTAAAACATCATGTGTCAGTAACTTATTCATATTGGGTTATTAGTAGAATTCTTCATCGTCTCGGATTTCATATACGCAGGATCCGAACCCACTTCCTTCAATAACGTACTCTAACGATATCCAACTACCTGTGAAATTCCATAAGGGGGTATAACCTTGCGAATTTTCCCACCCAAACTCGTAGGTTGCATTTGAGACTGGGCCGTTAAGGCCATAATACAAATAGTTAAAGTTAGAATAATCAGAACTGTTGTTAGTAAATGTATAATAAAGCGTCATGCTATCGGCTTCAAGAGAATAGTGCGACGCCTTATTCGCATTGTGAGAGATGATTTCCAAGTTTCCTTCCTGATAAAAAAGTATTCCCCACGCAAGTATGTTATTAACGGACTTGGTTTCCACTCCGCCTTTATTATGCTTGATCAACGTTTCCTCCACGAGGTCATACTCTGAGGCAGGCACGCCACGCTTAACGGCTTCCTCCTTGCTAATTGTTAATAGGATTGAGCCATCAACAAGAGCCAAGTCATCATTGGTGATATGAGAAACCTCGATACTATTATCGGGGACAAGAGAAACATCCTCACTCTTGGAGCATGCGAAAAGAGTAATGAAACAAAACAGAAATATAATCTTTTTCATATTTCATAGTGTTACTAATTAAAGGATAAACAAATATAACGATAAATAATAGATAAACAAAAAAGATAAGCCTAAATAACAAAACGTCCGGTGTATTGATCTCCAGTGGATGTCTCTATTAGGACAGTATAAGTCCCGCTTCCAAGCACGAGAGGCATATTGAGAGATCCTGGAGTGGTTGATAAGTTGGAAATTCCGCAGCAAAGTGACCCCCCTGTTCTCTTTTCAACGTGACTGTCCTTTCCGGATTTAGGTTGACTCCGGATGGAGTCTATCCCTGATAGAAGTTGACTCTGGTTTACGTTATTACTGGTATAGGTTGACTTTCGTCCTTATCCCTGTTTTTGGTTGTCTTACCAGGT
>Ga0256405_10010397_pt1 | contig 12311 bp, 5 predicted proteins | sample RumenRJG_02DNA_FD_189096 | JGI IMG/M metagenome (GOLD analysis project Ga0256405, IMG submission 189096) | Bovine rumen microbial communities from Lethbridge, Alberta, Canada - RJG_02 | ecosystem: Host-associated > Mammals > Digestive system > Stomach > Rumen | place: Canada: Alberta | collected...
TGCAGGCTCAGGCACTCGTGACAGACAGCTCGTTGAACTTGACATCGTTCTCGGTCAGAACAGCGGCAAGCTTGAACGTACTTCCGTTTCAAAGCTCGATAACATGACCTGGTCCGCAGGCGGAAATTCCTACTGGCTCGGTATATACACAAGTCTTTTCAAGCACGGCAGCAGGCTTTATTACAACACTCCCGATTCCATCTGCTGGTATGACCCTGCAACTTCCGAAAAAGGCGTGCTTGTAAAACCCACAATACCATCAGGCAAGAGCATTTACGGGTGCTATATCGATAACGGCAAGGTGTATGCTGTATACAAGTCTTCACCAAACGATTCGGGTACTCCCACATACACCGCTGTGTACGACCTGGGAGATGAACCCTATACTCCCCCCGCCCATGAACACAGCTATACTTCAAAGCCGACCTGGAACTGGTCAGAGGATATGAGCAGTGCTACCGCAGTATTCAAATGCACAGGCTGTTCCGAAACTCAGTCTGCTGAGGCAAATGTGACTTCTTCCGTCAACAGCAACGGTGACCTTCAGTATACCGCATCAGTTTATTTCGGTGGAAAGACCTACATCGACACCAAAACAGTCAAGCTTTACTCCTTGAATATCCCCGAAGCTTTGGATATAGTTTCTTCCGACAGACCAGCTGTTAACGGTAAGTATACAGCAGGTACAAAGATAACATTGAAATACCGCAAGGAGTTCACTGTTACAAAACTTATTATGACGAACCTCTTAAACTACAAAACTGATAACAAAAATGGTACCCTAACGTTCACCATCGGAGGTGACGTAGTTGTTTCTGAGTGCGAATATTATGTTTCTACAACTTATATCAGCGGTGTCAGTATTACACTTGGAAGTCAGATTGGTCTTAATGTTTATTTCAAACCCGCAAAGATGATTACAGAAAACGGCTATAACGGCTATATAGTGTTCAGCGGAAGCTCAGGCGATACCAAGATACCTTTGAGCGATATAACCCCCGATGAAAACGGCAGATACAAGGCTACTTACTATATGTCCGCCAAGGATATAAACGAAAATGTAAAGATAAGCTTTGGTTACGGCATCAGCACAACTACAAACTTCTCGCTGATGAATGATACGCCATTTGTCAAGAGCTTTGAGTACAGCCCCACTGACTACCTCAACACTCTCAGCAAGAGCAGTGACAAAAAGCTTTCATCACTCGCTGAATCGACTAAGATATTCGGCAACAATGCAAAGGCTTTCTTTGATGGTATAACACCCGATAAGACGGTTACAGGTCTTACATCTGACGATGTAAAAAGCTTTGCACCTTCCGTGACTGAGGGCAAAAGCACAAAGTACTACGGACAGTCCCTGCTGCTGCGTTCAAATACAGCTCTCAGGCTGTATTTCAAAGGCAGTGTAAGCGGCTGCAAGGTGACAGACAGCAAAAGCAGGAGCGTTTCATTTGTTACAGGCACAGCATCGGGAATGAACTATGTGGAGATACCCGATATCCCAGCCGATAATCTTGAAAACAAGTTCACTGTCTCCCTCGCAGACGGCGGCAAGGTAACACTAAGCCCCATGACATACGTCTATGAAACTCTTCTCCACTACGAGAATGATTCTTCAAAAGCACAGCTTTGCAGCACTGTCAGGGCGCTGTACAACTACAGCAAGGCAGTTCAGAATTATCTGAGCTGACATAAGAAAAAAACACCCGGGAACGAAGCAGATATCGTTTCCGGGTTATTTATGCACAAAAAGAGCTGTCCACAATAACGGACAGCTCTAAAATACTTATTCTGTTCTGAGTGCGATAACAGGGTCTTTCTTTGCCGCAATGCGGGATGGGAACAGACCTGCCACCAGAGTGAGAAGAATGCTTATCGCCACAAGCAGGATAGCTGCCGCAACAGGTATCGATGCCCTCATGGGTACTGTGGTAAGGTGGGCGATTATCATATTGATGGGTATTGTCAGCAGGTAAGAAATACCTACGCCGAGTATACCCGCTACAAATCCGACAATAGCAGTCTCAGCATTGAACACACGTGAGATATCGCGCTTTGAAGCACCTATGCTTCGCAGTATGCCTATCTCCTTGGTTCTTTCGAGAACGGAGATGTAGGTGATTATGCCTATCATGATAGATGATACTATCAGAGAGATAGCCACAAATGCTATCAGCACATAGCTTATCGCATTGATGATGGAAGTAACCGAGGACATCATCTTGCCGACGATATCGGTGTACTCTATCTTGGAAGATTCATCAGCTTCTTTGTTGTATTCATCTATTATATCAACTATGCGCTCCTTAGCGGCGAAATCCTTGGGGTAGATATTTATACCGCTGGGGCTTTCAAGTGTTGCATAACCAAGGGTCATCATATTTGCATCGTATGTTGATGTGGAGTACTTTCCGCTGTTAGCAAGGGCATCTGCATTAGTCTTAGCCGACTCTGTTATCATGTTCTGCATCATAGCCAACTGTTCATCGGTAAGGCTTGCAAGGAATTCCTTCTGCTGGTCGGTCATGCCGCCCATAAAGCCGCCGTTTCCGCCGTTCTTCATAGCATCCATATCCAGTCCGGACATAGCGTCCATGCCCATATCTGTAAGTTCGGACATCTGCTGCTGTGTACCGCCCTGTGCCATCAGTGCAGCAGCTTCTTCCTCGGTCATACCCTCGGGGAGCTGACCTGCCATCAGTGCGGCAAGCTGTTCATCGGTAAGCTGAGGCTGTTCAGCGGCAGCAGGTACCTCGGTCGGCATCTGTGACATTATAGCCGCGAAGTCATCATCGCTCATGCCCTCGGGCTTCTGACCCTGCATGAGTGCCGCCTTCTGTTCATCGGTAAGACCAGCTAATATATCGGTCTTATCTGCCTGTGTGCTGTCAGCAGTTTCAGCAGATGTGGGGTTTTCATCGGAAGTCTTTTCTTCCTCTTCTGCATCTGCATTTTCGGGCTTGAATTTCAGACCTGAGAATACGTCGATATCAGGTGAAGCCTGCTGGTCTTTTATTATCTCGCTGTCCTTAACTTTGTTCACGAGATACTCCATCAGCTCGTGCTTATAAGCGATACCGCCGTTGAGTGAAGTAGCAGTTGCGTCCTCATTGGGGCGTATGATACCTACAACGCTTACTTTCAGACCGTTATTGACAACATCGGTCATGTAAGCTTCGTCCTCCTGCATATCCTCCCAGATACCGCCATTTTTACGGTAGAAATCAGTGGTGGGAACGACCATGAAATCCAGGTCGAGAAGTTCATCGTAGGTGTAGCTGTGCTGTTCGTTTTTCAGCTGTACATCTTCACCCATAACTGCACGGCGTACTATGCCGTTTATCTCGGTGGAATCGAGAAGACCCAGTGAGTAGAGGATGTAGTCGTTTATCTCGTTATGCTTATCAACTATCAGCACTACCTCGTTATAGTTTTCGGGCATATGTCCTGCTACTATATCGTACTGCGCTTTGATGAGGTCATCGTTATCAAGCATCTCGGACCATACGTCCATACTGCCCATGCCCATTGAACCGCCCATGGACATACCCATCATCTGTGTATCGCTGAGATAACCCATATCCAGCAGTACCTGCGAGGGGTTTACCTGATATACACCGTCGGAGGTATCAGCCTTGAATACATTCAGCTTGGTAGCGTAGCTGTACTTTATATCGGTGGTCAGTTTCTTTATTTCATCGTTGTTATCAAGGAAAGTCTTGAACTTTTCAAGGTCGTTCACCTTGGTCTCCTGCATGAGAGTATTTATCATCTGAGCCATGCGGTTCTGTGAATAAACCTTATCCATGCCGTGTTCGGGTTCAGCATCACGAGCTTCAGCCATTGAGTCCATTATCTCACTGAGGCTGGTGGTGGTCTTTTCGATAGTCAGGGGGAAAGTCGAGAGAGTATCCGACTGCACCTGATCTATATATATCTGCACGCCGTTTGATATTGAAAGTATCAGCGCGATACCGATTATACCTATGGAACCCGCAAATGAAGTCAGCAGAGTTCTTGCCTTTTTGGTCATCAAGTTGTTTCGGCTGAGTGACAGCGCTGTCAGGAAATTCATGGAAGTTTTCAGCTTCTTTCGCTCTGCCTTTTTCTCCTGTGCCGTCTTTTTATCCTTTTTGATCTCCGCCTTGAACGGGTCGGTATCATCGGTCACCTTACCGTCGAGAAGCCTGATTATACGCGATGAATACTGCTCGGCAAGCTCGGGGTTATGGGTTACCATTATTATCAGCTTGTTTTTGGAGATCTTTTTGAGTATCTCCATTATCTGCACGCTGGTCTCCGTATCCAGTGCGCCGGTAGGTTCGTCCGCCAGAAGTATATCGGGGTCGTTTACGAGAGCACGTGCAATCGCCACACGCTGCATCTGACCGCCCGACATCTGGTTCGGCTTTTTGTTCAGCTGGTCGCCGAGACCTACCTGCTGGAGTGCTTCCACAGCTCTTTTTCTTCTGTCGCCCTTTGATACGCCCGAAAGTGTCAGCGCAAGCTCAACGTTTGCAAGCACCGTCTGGTGGGGTATAAGGTTATAGCTCTGGAATACGAAGCCTATGGAATGATTTCTGTAGCTGTCCCAGTCAGCATCCTTGAAATCCTTGGTGGACTTTCCGTTGATGTTCAGGTCGCCCGAGGTGTACCTGTCAAGGCCGCCGATGATGTTCAGCAAAGTTGTCTTGCCGCAGCCCGACTGTCCGAGTATGGATACGAACTCGTTCTCACGGAAATCAATGCTGACACCGCGGAGCGCCTGTACGGTACTGTCGCCGACTACATAGTCCTTGGTTATGTTATTCAAACTTAACATACATTACTTTCCCTTCTCAGTTTTCATAGTTTCAAGTTCTCTGGAATAGTCTCCCAGATTGTTTATCAGTTTACAGCTGACCTCATAAAACTTTACAAGATCTTCCTTTGGGATATCCTTTGATACCTCCGAAGATATCTTCAGGAATTCAGCTTGAAGCATATCCCCGAGTATTTTTCCTTTTTCACTTGGGATATAGCGCATACCCCTCTGCTTATCTTTATCCTCGGGATTTCGGATTATATATCCGTCATTCTGCATATCCGTCAGCATCCTGGATATCAGTGCCTTATCGTAGCAGGACATCTCTTTCAGTTCTGTCGCCGAACATCCGCCCTCGATACCATTGATGATACCCAGACATACCGCCGATGAGATATTGAGTTCTTTTGATGCAGGGATACAGGCATATATCCTTGCAAAAGAATGGGTCTTCTGTATCATCAGTGCCGCCAGATGTTCCAGCAGTGATCTGTCCAATCTATCGCCCCTTTCCTAACAAAAATCAAACAAGTTGATAAATCAACCTAACGTGGAGTAGTATAACACAAATAAGTTGATTTGTCAACAACTCAAACGTTTGCGTTTGTGAATTCTATGTAAATAATATGCAAAAAGTCCGACAACATTCACAAAAGCTGTCGGACTTATGTTCATATTATTCTTTTTCGTTAGTGCCTAAAACGGCTGTCAGCTGCATGATAATTTCGCTGAAATACCTGTCACCTACCTCGCCGACCTTTATCGGCTTTGAACGGTAGTGGTCGGCACCGGGACGGTGGAGTTCAAGCTTTCCGACGGTGACATCTTCACCCTCGAAATCGTAGTTTACGATACTTGCTCCAGAGAATTCCAGTTCGGCATGAACGCCCTTGCTTACTGTCGTGCCGTCGGGTAGGTTCTCGCGGCTGCTGATATCCTCACGCCAGAAATAGTTGAAGAATCCTGCGTCCTCAGCGTAGCCCTTATACCAGCCTGTCTTTGTCAGCTTGCCTATGAGTGACAGACTGTTGAGTTCGATATTCTCAAAGCGGAGTATTTCAGTGGACTCTCTTTCCTCGTCGGTCATGGTATATACCTTTCTGTCCAGCTGAGGGAAAGGCTGTTCTATCTCGTAATCAGAGAGCTGTTCTTTCCAGGCGTCTATGTCCTCCTTGGTAAGTTCCAGCGGGTGTACAAGACCTATGGAACCCTCTGCGGGAAGTTCTGTTTCATCGTCATCAACGGTGTTGAAGCTTCCCTCCTCGGTGTAACGGAAAGACTGCGTCAGCTTGCCATCGGCATCGTAAAGTCCCCAGATAAGACCTGTTGCAAATCCGTGCATAACCGCGTTCTTCACAAACAGAGCCTTCCAGCCATCGACCGTCCACTTTCTGTCGTTCATAAGCACGCTTTCAAGGCGGGATTTCTGGTTGGTTGCAACTGTTTTCAGCTGCTTCTTCATCTCCTTGAAGTCTGCTGATGCGGCAGCAGCTTTTTCGGCATCGTCATTTGCACCGGGCTTTGGCAGATTTTTCACCTGCTTATCTCCGCAGAATATCTCAAGGGTATTTCCTGTGCCGAGGTACACCTTGAACTGACGGGGGCCGAAATCGAACTCACGGCACATATTCTCATCAAAGCCGAGGTCGGGCACTATCTTGTCCGCAAGTTCCTCGGTGGTAAGACCCAGTTCCTTTGCGGCGTTGCTGAGAGCATCAGCGGCGGCAGAACGCACCATCTTGTTTTTGAACTTGCGTGACATACCGTCAACGTTCATAAGGGCGGTGGTGCTTCCGCTGAGTGCCATTGCGCGTACAGCTTCCGAGGCTATCGCACCTCTTGAATTTTCGCCCCACTGCTTGATGTACTGCATAAGGATATCCACCATAGCCTCACCGCCATGGATAGCCGCAAAATACAGCACATACTTGGTCTTAGCCTGTGCGCCCAGGTCAACCCATTTGCCGAAAACATTCTGTACAAAGGTGTTGAGTTCACGGGTGTTCAGGTTCTCTGCAAGGTTATTGGCGGCTGTGCTTACTCCCAGTTCGCTCATATTTGCGTAGCACAGTATCAATGCTTCAAGGTACTTCTGTTCAACTTCACCACCCTCTGTATTGTGGACGGTGTAGTTACTGCCCTCAAATGCCCATGCGACTTTCTTAGCCTTTCCGCCCTTGGTAAGTTCTTCCACCATATCGACAGCTGAAAGGGGTGCTGCCGCTGATACACCGTCGGAAGATACTGCCGCACCTATCAGTACAGCTATCTTATCCTTTATTTTAGCGGATTTTTCGCTTTCAAAAGCAGCTTCAAGGGCTTCCTTATACTCGGAACTTCCCTGTCTTTCGATAGCTGCAAGTGCTATCTCACGGGAAGAAGCTTTTTTCTTTGAAAGCAGAGCGATGATATCATCTTTCCATTCGGGCTTGCTGCCGAGTATCTTGGCGAGGGCTGTTTTTACTGCCTTACTGCTGTCATCGGCAGAAGCAAATATCTTATCCTTGAATATATCGGGGTCTGTACCGTATGCCATAACGCCTATCTGTCTTGCAGTAGCGGAAAGCTTTGAAAGCTCGGTTTTCAGCAGAAGGTCTCTGTACTTTCCAGCCGCATCGGCTGTTTTTAGGATGGTATCATTTTTGCTGTCGTAGAGATTATCGATGTAATCGGCGGTACAGCTGAGTATAACATTCATTGGCAGACCTGCTGTAACAAGGCACTCAACGCCCTCTTTCGGGTGTTTGCCGAAATCAAGACCTGTTGCATTTTTCACCATCCATGTCTTGCTGTATCCTCCGTTTATTGTCATCTCTGCCGCAAAGAAACGGCAGAAGAATTTATCCGCACCTATATCGTGGTAATAGTCAAAGTATTCATTCATCCCTCTGTTCATGGGTGCATCCACCATTTTATCAAGGACTTCCTCTATGGGCTTGCTGCCCTTGACATATTCGATGATATCGGTGGCATCATCGCGGTGGGTATTGCTTACGATGGTCAGCGCCTTTTCAAGGATAGCGGCGTCAATATCGGGACAGGGCAGACCCAGCTTTTTGAGTATATCACCCATATACCTTATTGCGCTTACATCGGTCTCTTTTGTCATATAATAGGTGTACACTTCGGTGTGTTCCTTTGCCATATACTCAAGGTGAGGCAGGATCGCTTCATCTTCACAGTATTGATCTACCAGAAATTTTACATAACCGTTCTTGCGAGCTGTACTTTCTTTATCGAATGAATCAAGAGCTTTGTAACACTTATTGCGCAGGACAATATCAGGTACCTTTGACATATCGGTCTTGCATCTTTCCGCGAATTTATCCTTGACTTTGTCTGTGTATCTCAAACACTCAGCCAGCAGCAAAGTGTAGTCCCAGTTATCGTAATAGCGGCTTGGCTTTGGTATATTAAGTGATACCGCGTGATCGACTATCTTATTTATGATGACAGCATCCTTTTTCTCATCTGCTTTATCAAGCGCCATTGAGTACAGTATACTTGCAGCCCAGCTATTGGTTTCAAGGATAATATCTGCCAAAGCTGCCAGTTCGCCTGTGGAGTATTTGTCATATATCAGTTCCTGATTGCTCGTTGTAACGACACCGATCATAGCTGAACCTGCCTCGGCATACAGCTTTGCCGTTTTTTCGCCCAGCCAAGGAGTAAGATTTTCATAAAGGACATCGTAGAATTTTTCACATTCGTAGCTGTTGACTATCACCATCATGTCCGCAGTGCAGCTTGCACCGAAGGCTGCCCACAGAAAGCTTATGAACCTGCTTGTCAGCTCGGGGTCACGGGGGCGTAAAATTGTGGTATTTACTGCCTTTTCAAAACCAGCGAAATTGCTTTTCGACTTGCCGTAGGCGGAAGTCGTCTTTACTTCTTTCAGCAGGCTGTCATCACGAGGCGAGTCCATATCCATATATTTTACGAATATATCCTCGTTGGTGTATATCATTCCTATGCCCGTCAACAGTTTGCTGAGCTTTGCCATGCTTTCAGAAACATCACCGTATATCATTTTGATTACTCCTTTCGTTTATGGGTCTAATTCACGAATATCACCAGGCTGCATCTGCGACAGTGAGCTGATGGTCTGAAGTTTTTGTTCGCCTGTTCTGATGTATGCCGAGAGTTTTTCCATGCTCTCCAGCATTTCACGGGCATCACCGCCCGTGCTGTGTCGGAATGATGATGCGGTATCGATCACTTTTCCTGCCAGTTCTGCAAGACCTTTCATTCCGCAGTTTCCTGCATATTTTATCAGCTTTTCATCATCGCGTATCTCGGAGCGAAGTCCGCAGTGGATAATGGAACTCATCATACAATTTAGTTTTGCAAACAGGTCGAGCAGAGTTTCGGCGTAGCCTGCATAGGCTGCTGCGTCATCATACCTTTCTGGCAGCTTGTAGCCGCTGCATTCAAAGGGTACGATGAAATCATATATCTCAATGGGGAAAAGTGTCAGCTCGCCATCATCAATATTTGCCACCGCAAGCAGAGTGAAGCAGGTGTCCTTATCTGCCAGCATACGCTTGCCTATCCTTTCAAGGGTATCAATGAAAGCCTTGGTCTCGGCGCGGAATTTCGCCTTTATGTTTATATGACAGCCGTTGACATCTTCTATCTCCATGATGAACTGCTGGTCATACTTATCATAGCGCTGACTAAGGCAGGCGGTGGGTCTTACAAAGAAAAGCCTGTCGGTCTCAAGGTCACCCGCTGTATCAAGGGCTATGGCTATCTCCCTGAAATCGTCCTTTATAAGGTCGTATACCACAGGAGAATTAAGGCTGACCTTTGACTGGCTCACTACCCTCGTTTCTGACGATGTGGATAATTTATCATCGCTTATTTTCGCGTTGTGAAGAACGAGAGAATTCTTCATGAAAGATCTCAGCGGCACAGCAAGATCCCACGGGCATACAGCGGGGGCTCTGCGGCGTTTTTTTCCGCTTTCATAGAACACGGGTCTGAGATCGGATACGGTCAGGAAGTTTCTGCCCGATGTTCTGTTCTCATCGATAAAGTAGAATATCTCCCCAACGTAATCTCCGATATCAACATCACGGACACCTACGGGGATAAGAGAAAGATCGCCGTCTAGTGTGGTATACTTTCTTTTGAACTCACCGAGGTCGTCTTCGGTGAGATCTTTTTCTTCAAGTTTGCGGAGAAGCTCATCGCATTTTAAAAGCCTTACGGTAAATTTATCAAGGTCAAATGCCGCACGGCGCTCGATATGGTCCGAGAGCCTGCCCCCTATCTCACGCATGATCTTTTCTGCGGCGGCGGCTTTTACGCTGTGGCACTTTACGGCGGCGGCTTCTATCCTTGCGGGCAAATCCGCGGGGGTACGTACAAGTCCCTCTGCTATTATCTCAGCGAGAAGACCTCTGCACAGTTCTGCACAGGCACGCACTTTAGCCCTGTCCTTTTCCGAGAGATAAATGGTTTCCGGTTCGGTTTCTTCCGGCTCTGGTGTGGGTATATCTGCGGGTACAGCGGGAGTGTCCTCAGCTTTATTTTCAGCCGCGGGAGTTTCCTGAACAGGTTCGGGGTCAGGTGCTTCATCGGCGGGGATAACACCTTTCATCACCACAAGAGCTCCGACGATATGTCTGCACACGGCACGTGACGGGCAGGTGCAGATGCTTTTATCAAGGGGTGCTTTTATCGTGACGGTCTCGCCGCCAAAGTCTAAAATAATGCCATCATCGGTCTCGGTAAAATCGGAAGGTGCGCCTTCGGCATCTTTGCAGGCACGCTTGTATGTGCCTTTGTTAGCCAGTGCGATAAGGGTATCCTCATCGGCAGAGGCTATGAGTTTTCGTATTTCTTTAACTGCATCTGTCAAGTGCTCACCCCCCGCTGAATATCCTGCCTATGTAATCCCCAAGCTGGTCGGGGGTAAGTGCGCCCACGAATGCGCCCATATCTGCCAGCTGCTGACCGAGATTCCTGTCAAATGCGGCTTTGGCATCTTCATCAAGTGCGGTGAGGTAGCTTAACTTTGCGCCGCTGGTGATTATATTCCTGCTGACGTTCATCAGCCTGTTGACAGGTCCTCCCTCGTAGAGGTCTGTGACACATATCACAACTGTCTGTGAGGGTGAGGATATAAGCTGTTCGCAGTAGCACATCGCCTTGCCTATATCAGTACCGCCCCCGAGCTGTACGCTCATGAGGACTTCGGCAGGGTCTTCTACCTGACCTGTGAGATCGACTATATTGGTATCGAATATCACAAGCTTGACTTCGGCAAAGGGCAGTTTTGAGATTATCTGCGCCATTACAGCGCTGTATATCACCGACCCCACCATCGAACCGCTTTCATCAACGGCGATTATGACGGTCTTATTATTGTAACGCTTTACGCGGTTGGAGAAATATATCTCTTTCAGCATCAGCTGTCCGCTTTCGCTGTCGTAGTTTTTCAGATTGCGGCGTATAGTCTTTTTGATATCGAGATTTCTCGCCGTATGCACCGGGCTTGAGCTATTGCGGTCTATCCTGCCGAGTATGGACTGTCTGACGCTGTTTTCCAGCTTTTCGCGGAGTTCATCTGCCACCCTGGCGGCTATGCGCTTTGCGGTCTCCAGCACCTCGCCTTTCATCAGGTGGCGCAGCTGCATTATGGTCTTCAGAAGATCCATATTCGGGGTCATCTTTTCAAGCACTTCTTTATCGGTGAGAAGTTCGGTCAGTTGGAATTCGTCAAGGGCGTGCTTTTCAAGTACGTCTGCTGTCTTGTTCGGGAAAAGCTCACGGACTTTGGTTATCCACTTTGCGGCGCTGAGATTAGAATCTCCCCTGCCCCCGGATCTTCCGCCCTCGTCGCGTACATCGTCACCCGAAGAACGGCTGTAAAGGTAGTCAAGGAGGTCTTCCATATCGGCAAGTGCATGAAGTTCGGAGGCACTGCCCGAAAACTCCAGATCTCTGTCGGACTGGCTTCCCAGTACCAGACGCCAGCGGTTCACCGATAATTCTTTGCGTTCTTCTTCCGTCACCGCCCCTCACCTCCGTTCAGTTTTGCTGTTATCAGACTGTCCAGCTTTCTGCCGAATTCGGACAGGCCTTCGTCTATGATATCGCCGTACATTATATCGTTATCCTTAACACCGTGTATGCCCGCTACCGCCTTTGCTATTGACTGTATCTCCGAGGGTGTGAAATGGGAGAAAGCAAGGCGCATTGAGGGCAGTATCTCAAGGTAGTCTTCCCTATCAAAGCCTGTTATCAAATCGTCGGTCATATACAGGAACGAATCATCGGCAAGGACGATATCACCTGCGGTGCAGAACAGACCTTTAAGGTAGTCAGCCCCCTGCATACGCACCTTTTCGGAGCCTTGCAGGAATCCGCGCATAGCTTCTTCTGCGGCACATCTGCGGGTAGGGTCGAGGGAATAAAGCAGACCCATTGCCGCGCCGTATATCTCGGGGGTCTTGTCCTTTGATCCAGCAAGAGTAAGGAGCGCTTCTTCAAAAGT
>Ga0256405_10010399_pt1 | contig 12310 bp, 13 predicted proteins | sample RumenRJG_02DNA_FD_189096 | JGI IMG/M metagenome (GOLD analysis project Ga0256405, IMG submission 189096) | Bovine rumen microbial communities from Lethbridge, Alberta, Canada - RJG_02 | ecosystem: Host-associated > Mammals > Digestive system > Stomach > Rumen | place: Canada: Alberta...
CCGCTTGCTGATTAGGTCGTGTCTATATTTACTTTTCAAAGGCCCCTTGAGGGTTTGTTTGCTATGCCCTCTTTACGGTATTTAACCGCCTGCCTCTTTTTTCAAACTTTCTCCTTCCTGCTTTTCCCGGCTTCCTGTTTCAGCCGTTCTGTCTCTTCTGCCGTCAGCTTCCGGAACTCTCCCTGCTCCAGCCCCATCTCCTCCAGCACAAGGGGGCCGAAAGCCGTCCTCCTTAAGTGCGTCACCGGACACCCCAGAGCCGCAAACATGCGCTTCACCTGATGGAACTTTCCTTCCCGCAGGACAAGGGCCGCGGGATTGCTGCTGTCCAGCAGCTCTGCGGGCAGACATTTCGTGCCGTCCTCCAGGACCAGTCCCTCCCGGAGGCGTTTCTCCGCGTCGGCGGGCAGCGTCCCTTCATAGCTTACTTCGTAGACCTTGTCCACATGGGAGGCAGGTGCAAGGAGCCGGTGCACCAGGGCACCGTCGTCCGTCACCAGAATAAGTCCTTCGGTATCAATATCCAGACGCCCGCAGGGCGCCATATTTCTCCGTTTCAGCCCCATGTAGGAGATCACAGTCTCGTGCCGCGGGTCTTCCGTCGCTGAAATGATCCCTGCCGGCTTGTTCAGTACCCAGTACTCATATTCCTCGTGGCAGATCAATTCTCCGTCCAGGAGCAGTTCGTCCGCTGCAGGATCCACTTTTTCCTCCGGCCTCGTGACCGCAGTCCCGTTTTTCTTCAGTCTTCCCGCGCGGATCACTTTCTTTGCCTCGCTTCGTGTGCAGAAGCCGGAAACGGAAAGGAATCGGTCGGCTCTCATTTCTCCCATCGTACACCCCTTGACCTGTTCACTGCATTCTCCACCCTGGCAGATACATATTCTTAAGTCTCTGGCCGTCCTGCTTCACAAATCCCAGCGGAAACCCGCCGGTGCAGAACAGTCTCCATCCCTTTCCGTTTTCATCCGGGGAAGGGACCGTTTCTCCCTTCAGATACCGTATCACATCCGGATCCTCCGGGGAGAGATCGACAGGATCCGCCCAGTCTTCTTTCTTCAGCGCCATCGCAAGGGCCTGGGAAGGACGGAATCGGCGGTTCTTCAACTGTCCGAGCAGAAGCCCTGTTCTCAGATACCTGAGACCTTTTCTCAGTCCTCCCGCGGAAGGAAGCAGGGAAACGTATTCCCCCTGCTGAAGGATGCTGGCGGGATCCGGTTTCCAGGCGCATTTTTCAAAAAAAGCATCCATGTCTCCGGGAAGAGCGGAAACAGAAGTCCCGGTCCGCTTCCTTTCCGCCGGGCCGCCCGCATGGGACTCTCCCGCTTTTTTCAGTCTTGCCACAAAATGCCCCTCCGCTTCAGCCTTGTGCGGGAAAAGACGCACTGTCCCGGGCAGCAGCGAAGAAGAAACGAATCCTTCCGCGGGCGGGACCGGATCCAGGACAAAATCAGGATGTGACTCCAGAAAAGCCCTGATCTGGTATTCGTCTTCGTTCGGGTTATAAGTACAGGTGGAATACAGGAGTGTTCCGCCCGGCTTCAGCATTTCGGCAGCGTCGGAAAGCAGAGTCTTCTGGACAGGACAGTAAAAATCCTTTCCGTGTTCGACCCATGCCCTGATCACCGCCGGATGTTTCCGGAACATACCTTCTCCGGAACAGGGCGCGTCCACCAGGATCCTGTCGAAATACAGGGGAAACTCCCTCTTAAGGACCTGGGATTCCTCGCAGCAGACAAAAGCGTTCCTGATCCCCATGAGCTCAATATTTTTCAGAAGCGCTTTCGCCCTGGAACTGCTGAGATCATTGGCATACAGAACGCCCTCGCCCTTCAGGTCCGCCCCGATCTGGGTGGTCTTGCCGCCGGGAGCGGCGCAGAGATCCAGGATCCGTTCTCCCGGCCTGGTCCCCAGAAGAGCTGCGCTGGACATGGCGGAGGGCTCCTGGATATAGTACAGGCCTGCATAGTAAAACGGATGCTTTGTGCATCTGTTTTCCTCCGGAAGATAAAACCCGTTCTCCGTCCACGGAACTCTCCTCAGATTCCCGAAGACACGGCTTACGTACGCGGGATCAGCTTTCAGCGTGTTGACGCGGAGCCCCGACAGGGGTCTTTCCGCCATGGCGGAAAGAAAGGCATCATATTCTCCGCCGAGCAGCTGCTCCATATTCAGGAGGAATTCCTCAGGAAGCTTTAATTTGTCCAATTCCAGACCTCCGGTTCTGTATACCTCACAAAAGTGCTCCTCACGACCAGTTGTTCCAGGCTCTTGCAATAAAAAGGCTGCCGCACCAAGCAAAGATGCTTTGTGCAGCAGCCGCTGCGTGACAGTTTACTGCGGAATATTGATCCCGTCGTCCTTCGGCATTCCCTGCGCCAGCTCTTTTCTGTTGGAGGAGACAATGTCAAGACTTGACTGCAGATCCGCCTGGAGTGCGTCGTACCTTGATCTTGAGCCGTCCAGCGCATGTCCGATGATCGTCTGCAGGGAACGCAGCATATCGTCCGTATAGCGGATCGCGCTAAGCCGGATGCTGTCCGCTTCCTGGGCCGCGCTGTCCACGATCCCCTGGGCCTGGATCTTTGCGTCTTCCGTCAGACGGTTGGCTGTCGCATAAGCTCTCTGCATGATCGCGTGCTCGTCCACCAGTTTCTCTGTCTGTTCGTTTGCCTTTGCGATCAGATCGTCAGCCCGGGTCTTGGCGTCCGTCAGGATGGCGCTCTGGTTGCTGATGATCTTCTGGCACTGTGAGACCTCATCCGGGATCGCCATGCGGAGATCCACCAGCATTTCACTCAGCTCTTCCTTCGGGACAATGATCTTGGAGCTGGAGAGGGGATAGGATTTGCAGCTTTCAATAAATTCTTCGATCTCACCGATGATCTGTTCAATTCTGTTCATTGTTTCATGCTCCTTTCGCGCATCTTTTCTTTGATTCTCTGCGCGACACGGCGGTCCACGAAAGCACTGATATCCCCGTCATATCCCGCGATCTCCTTGACGATGCTGGAGCTGAGGTAGGAATATTTCAGGTTCGTGGTCAGGAACACCGTGTCTATATCTGACGCGATCACTCTGTTCGTCTGAGCAATCTGAAGCTCATATTCGAAATCTGTCACAGCGCGGAGACCGCGGACCATAAACTGCGCATTTTTTGAATGGCAGTAGTCGATGGTCAGTCCGTCAAAGGTCTCCACAGTACAGTTCGAAATACCGGAAGTGATCTCCTCCAACATTTTAACACGTTCCTCTGTTGTGAACAACGGAGATTTGGCACTGTTCTTCAGAACGGCTATGATCAGATGATCAAACATTTTTGATGCTCTGCGGATGATGTCCAGATGACCATTGGTGACAGGATCAAAGCTGCCTGGGTACACTGCTGTCGTCATTGCGGCTCCCTTCTGAGAAAGATATGCTTGTTGGTCTTGTATTCCTTATTTTTTACGATCTGCCATCCGAGGTCCTCGAAATGGGAGATATCGGCCTCCCGCTTCATCTCCACGATGACCAGAGTATTTTCATCTGCCAGAGTGGTCCCTGCCAGGATCTGCAGCGCACGGTCCTCCAGGCCCTGGTCGTAGGGAGGATCGAGGAAGATGATATCAAAGGGCTTTTTCCTGACAGACGCGATCCGCTGGACGGCTGCCAAAGCATCCCCGCTGATCACCTCCGCAAGGTCCCTCAGATGTGTATGAACGAGGTTTTCCTCTATGACCTTCACTGCTTTCGGGTTCTTTTCCACGATCGTCGCGTGCATCGCCCCTCTTGAAAGCGCCTCAATGGCGATACCGCCGCTTCCGCCGAAGAGATCAAGAAAATTTGATCCCGGTACATAGCCCTGGATCATATTGAACAGGGTCTCTTTGATGCGGTCTGTTGTAGGCCGGGTGTCCTCGCCCGGAATGGTCTTCAGCAGAAGACGCCTCGCGTTTCCCGCAATAACTCTCATACTGTCTCCTTTCAGGCGCCGGGGCCGACAGGGACGCTGTCAGGTACAGGCTGGACCGTTCCCGGACCGGCTTCCTCCGGCGAAGAATTCTCCGAAGGCACTGGCTGGACGATCGCCGGGGACGGGCCGCCGGGCGACGGGGCGTCCTGCACAGGTGCGGCAGTGGTCTCCTGGACCGGCGCCGCAGGTGCAGGCGTTTCCTGTACAGGAGCTGCAGGAGCCTGCGTGCCAGGCCCTGGCTGCGCAGTTTCCTGTGAGGGCGCCGCAGGCGCAGGGGTTTCCTGGACCTGAGGTGCGGGTCCCGGTGCCGCCGGGACAGGAGCTGTCTCCGCAGGTGCTGCCGCAGCTGCTGTCGTTTCCGCAGCAGAGGAAGATTCCGCCGCCGCTGTCGTCTCCGCAGCAGCAGTCGTCTCCTGCACTGCAGCCGGAGTCGTGGTGGAAGAGCCGGTTCCGCCGAGAGAATAAATAATGACGGGGGTACCGGCATCAATGTTCTCGTAAATGGACTTTGCCGCACTGAAGGGCAGGTTCACACAGCCGTGCGAGCCGTTCGTCATATAGATCTTGCCGCCGAAAGAACCTCGCCAGCTCGCGTCGTGGAGTCCCTCGCCGCCGTTGAACGGCATCCAGTAATTAACTTTGGTGGAATATCCCTGGCCCTTCAGGGTCGCGTTTCTCTGTTTGTACGCGACCGGGTAGATCCCCGGGTGCGTAATGGTGCCTTTCGAAACATTTCCGGACACCAGGTCGCTGGAAACGATCTGTTTTCCGTTCTTGTAAAAATACAGATGCTGGGCAGTCAGGTTCACTTCCACATAGGTATCGCCGTAGTCGCGGTCCCCGTATGCTGCAGCTGTTCTGGAAAAAGAGGGCGTCCTGTCGATGGTCTCACCGGTGGGCAGCGTGGAAAGGATCCAGTCGGTCTCTTCCTTCTGGTTGATCTTCCACCCGTAATAACCGTTTCTGATCGTGATATCCTGATCCCAGGAGGTCCGGAAAGGCTTCGCTTTGTGCCAGGTGTCGTACCTGGAGGCGAGATTCTTCACATACTCTTCCGCCTTGGCAGTGTCCACGGATACCTGATCACCGCTTTCGCTGAGGGTGAGCCAGTCGCGGATCACTGATCCGTCCAGGACGATGCCGCCGAAATCATAGTTCACCACTGTCCTTGAATAACGGTTCAGCGACTCACAGGAGGCGTTCAGGACTGGATCGTCCTGCCGGACCTTCGGTGCGTCGTAGACCTCTTCCAGATCCAGATCCAGCTCCGGCTTCAGCTCGCAGATCGCGGTACGGATCAGTTCCTTTGCCTTCTCCCGATCCAGTTTCGTCCCTTCTTTTTCCGGTATCACCTCATAGCCTGTACCTGGAATAAAGTCGGAGATCCTTGCGTCCTCCGGGGCGCGGAAGGAACTCTCCTGAAGGCAGGCGACTGCTCCGGTCAGTGTCTCGAAAGCCTCCGGATCGACTTTTCCCATTGCCGCTATCTCATAATCCTCATGACCAGAGACATGAAGTCCCCACAGGTACGGATTCTGCGCCGCGATCAGATTGTCAAAGGTCTCGTCAAAGACATACTCCAGCCCGCTTTCCTCCGCGGTGATCATGTCATCTTCCTGTTCTCTCGACTTCAGTGTCAGAGAATAGCTCCGGACACTGTCGTTCATGACCACCTTTGCGCCGTCGGAGGTAAGACCGGAAACATCGACCCCGTTCACCGAGGTGTTCGGGAAAAATGTCTTTTTGTAGCTCTGTGCCCGGAAGGCATAAGCTCCGACGCCTGCCAGCAGAAGCACGCCAAAAACAGCAGCAGCTTTTCTGAGGCCGCCGCCATTCTTTCTGCGCGCTCTGGAGTGATAGACACGCTCTTCTGTCTCTTCAGAAGAGCGCGTTTCCTCCTGCAGGCTTTCCTGATTCATTTCATCCATAATTTGATCGTTCCCTGATTCTTCAGCGCCGCTTCAGAGGATCACCTCCGGCAGCGCAGTTACTCTGTTTTTTGAGACCATGCCGCTTTCCAGAACTTTCTTCGCAGTCTGCAACACTAAATAATCATTATATATGTCACCCAAAGCAAAAGTCAACTCTCCGCTCTGGTTCAGTCCGAACAGATCTCCCGGCCCTCTCATTCTGAGGTCTTCGGCTGCGATCTCGAATCCGTCATTCGATCTTTTCAGGACCTGGAGACGTTCATTTGCAGTATCCGAACTCTTTCCCTGCACAAAGATACAGTAGGACTGGGATCTTCCTCTTCCTACCCGTCCCCTCAGCTGATGCAGGGAAGCAAGACCGAACCGCTCCGCGTTCTCTATCATCATGACAGTGGCGTTGGGAACGTCGACTCCGACTTCGACCACCGTCGTGGAGACCAGGATATTCGTTTCCCCGGATACGAAGCGCTCCATGACAGCCTGCTTTTCCGCCTCTTTCATCCTGCCGTGCAGTATGCCGACAGATGCTGTCCCGCGGAACATCTCCCTTACTTTCGCGCCGTAGTCCGTGACGTTTTCCTCGTCACAGAGCTCGCTCTCCTCTACCAGAGGGCAGATGATATAGGCCTGATGACCCGCCTCGATCTCCTTTTTGATATGAAGGAAAGCCTTCGGTCTGTCCTGTTTCCGGATCACGGCGTTTTTCACAGGAAGTCTTCCTTCCGGCTTTGACTCAATGGTGGAGATATCCAGGTCGCCGTACAGGATAACTGCCAGTGTCCTTGGAATCGGAGTGGCGCTCATCACAAGTCTGTGCGGATGATCCCCCTTCTCCGCGAGAGCCCCCCGCTGCGACACCCCGAATCGATGCTGTTCGTCTGACACCACAAGCGCCAGGGCTGCATATTCCACGTCGTCCTGGATGAGAGCGTGCGTCCCGATGATGATGTCCGCCTCGTGACGCCGGATCATTTCCCTAGCTGCTTTTTTCTCTGAAGCTTTCATGGAACCGGTCATGAGAAGCAGCTTCGGCGGATCCGCGGCGCCGCGGAAAAAGCCGCTGAAAGTGGCGAAATGCTGTTTCGCAAGGACTTCGGTAGGCGCCATCACCGCACTCTGGTAACCGTTGCGGTACGCTGTAAAGACCGCAGTGAGCGCGACCGCGGTTTTTCCGGAGCCCACGTCACCCTGGATCAGACGGTTCATGACGCGTCCGGAAGAAAGATCGTCCGCGATCTCCCGGGCTGCCTTCTCCTGAGCCGGCGTCAGGCAGAACGGAAGCAAACCGCGGATCTCCCGCCCCGCCTCTTCTGTCTGCATGACGCAGGGTGAACGGAGCGACTCATTCCGTTCCTTCATCTCCTTCACATGGGAAAGGAAGCTGTAAAATTCATCGAAAACGAGACGTTTCCTTGCTTCCGCAAACATTTCCATATCTTCCGGCTCATGAATTACTCTGGATGCCTGGTCCAGTTCCATAAGACCGTTTTCCTGCCTCACGTCATCCGGCAGCCAGTCCCTGATCTTCGGAGCGGTCTCCAGCGCCTTAAGTATCAGCTTCGTCATAGTCCGGTTGGATATCCCGTCGGTCAGCGCGTAGACCGGCACAGGACGACAGGCCATGCGTCGGTATTCTTCCTCCGGAAAGATCCCCGGCTGTTCCATCTCAAAAGACCGGCCCTTCAGGACTGTTTTTCCCACAAATACGCGGTACGTGCCCTCGCGGAGCGATTTCTTCAGGTAGGGCATATTGTACCAGACTGCTTTCAGGCTTCCCGTTCCGTCGGAAAGTACCCCGCGCGTCGCCTGGAATCTCCCCCGTTTCAGGACCGTCAGCGGTGCTTCCGGAGCTGCCAGCACCGCAAATATCCCGTCTTCCCGGATATCTCCCGCAGAGATCACCTCCGGAAACCGGTCAAAGCGGTACGGATAATGGCGGACCAGGTCTTCCGCCGTAAAGATCCCGAGCTTCCGGAGAAGCTCCGCTGTTTTCGGGCCAACGCCCTTCAGTGCTGTTACCGGCACATCCTGCAAACGAAACCATCTCCTTTCCTGATTCAACAGACAACGGACTGTTTCCCGGCAGGAAAGATTCTGATGCTCCTGCCGTGAAACAGTCCGTTCCGCAGGTGTGGTCCCTGCGTCCACTGCGTTTTACTCCGCAGATATAAAGTAATAGTATACCGGCTGGCCGCCATAATTCAGCTCCACCTCCGCGTCGGGGAAGCGTTCCCGGACTGCTTCCTGCACCTCTTCCGCTTCTTCGGTGCTGACGTTCTCTCCGTAGTACAGAGTGATGAGCTCGGTATCATCGCTGGAGATCTCTCCGACGGCATCCAGGACAGTCTGCCCCACGGTCTTTCCGATGGTCAGCATGCCGTAGTCTCCGATGGCCATGATATCGCCTTCGTGGATCTCAAAACCGTCGATATGCGTATCCCTGACTGCGTAAGTGATCTCTGCTGTCTTCAGCGCATGGCAGGCATCCGTCATGGCTTCCAGGTTCTCCTCCGGGGAACTCTCCGGCATAAAGCTCACCATTGCGGTGATTCCCTGGGGGATGTTCTTGGTGGGAACAACGACGACCTTCTTGCCCTCTGTCAGCTCTGCCGCCTGGGTCGCTGCCAGAATGATGTTGGAGTTGTTCGGAAGAATGTAGACCGTGTCCGCGTTGACCTTGCCGATGGCGTTCAGGATATCCTCAGTGCTGGGATTCATCGTCTGTCCGCCTTCGATCACCATGTCGACGCCGATCTCGGAAAAGATATGGCTGAGTCCGCTGCCTGCGGAGACACTGATAAAGCCGTACTCTTTTCTTTCGGCAGCGGCGGATGCTTCCGCTTCTTTCTTCTTCTTTTCCTCCGCGGCAATGCGGGACGCGTCCTTGATCAGCCGCTCATTGTGCTCCTCCCGCATATTGTCGATCTTCATGCGGGACAGCTGTCCGTAGGTAAGACCCTTCTGGATCGCGAGGCCGGGATCATTGGTATGCACATGGACCTTCACGAATTCGTCCGAAGAGACACATACGATGGAATCGCCGATGGATTCCAGAAATGCCTTGAACTTCGCCTCTTCCTCCTCCGGGAGCGGAGATTCAAGAAGGACGATGAACTCGGTACAGTATCCGAACTTGATGTCGGAAGTGTCCAGGGAGGAAGTGTCCACCGTCACGCGGGCTCCGCCCTGCGCGGAGGGGCTGCTCTCCTTCAGAGTCACTTCCCCGCTTTCTCCGGTGATCCCTTTCAGTGCGCCTTTGATGACCACCATAAGGCCCTGCCCGCCGGAATCCACAACACCGGCCTGTTTCAGAACAGGGAGAAGCTCCGGTGTTTTCTGAAGCATTTCATCGCCCGCACTGATCACCGTTTCCATAAACGCAAGAATATCAGTCTCTGTCTCTGCGAGTTCAGAAGCTTTCTCACTCATAGCCCGGGCCACAGTGAGGATGGTTCCTTCCTTCGGTTTCATGACGGCCTTGTAGGCTGTCTCCGTGGCCCGCTCCATTGCAGCTGCGAGACGCTTCACGCCGATATCCCCGGTGGTGTCCAGTTCTTTTGTAAGTCCTCTGAGCAGCTGGGAGAGAATGACGCCGGAATTGCCGCGTGCTCCCCGCAGCGATCCGGAAGAGATCGCCTTGCAAAGACCGTGCATGTCAGGATCTTCAAGATCCGCGACTTCCCTCGCTGCCGTCATAATGGTAAGTGTCATATTTGTTCCGGTATCTCCGTCAGGAACCGGAAAAACGTTCAGTTCATTGATCCACTCTTTCTGTGCCTCCAGCTCATTTGCTGCGGCAAGGAAAGCTCTGCGGACCATTGAAGCATCGATCTGCGTGATATTCAAACCTCAGTCCTCCTGCCGTCAGTCTATGGGCCTGACGCCTTCCACATAAATTTTGATTTTTTCGATCTCCATGCCGGAAAAAGCTCCGACTTTATATTTGACGTTCTCGATCAGGTTGTCCGCCACAGTCTGGATATTTACACCGTAGGCGACAATCAGATGGAACGACAGCTGAAGCTTGTTCTCCGGTGTAATAACTACCGAGATGCCCTTGCTCAGGCTCTCCCGCTTCAGAATCTTCACCAGACCGTCCTTGACGCTGATCGCAGCCATACCGACCACTCCGAAGCACTCAACTGCAACAGAGCCGGCATATGTGGCGATGACATCCGGCTTCACTTCGATCTGTCCCATTCCGTTGTCCAGTCGTCCTTTGACCATTTATTTCTTCCTTTCTGATTTCTCAGTATATGAATCCAATCTTATTGATGAGGCAAGTATAACTGATTTTACACAAAAATAAAAGAAGGAATAATAAGTGCTTGCAAAAGAAATATGTTTTTGATAAAATGTTCACGTTATGGAGTCCGGAAAGGGCCCCACTATGGAAGATAGGAGGTGTTAATCATGGCAAGGTGTGCAATATGTGAAAAGGCAGCTCACTTCGGAAACAATGTGAGCCATTCTCATAGAAGAACAAACCACATCTGGAAGGCGAATGTCAAGTCTGTCAGAGTGAAAACAGAAAGCGGCGTGCATAAGATGTATGTCTGCACTTCCTGTCTGCGCTCCGGCAGGGTCGAAAGAGCCTGAGCGTAAAACTGTTCTTTTGTGTCTTAAACAGGGTCGGACCATATGGGTCCGGCCCTTTTTTGTCTCAGCCAGGTCTTCTCTCACCGAGGTAAAAAAGCGCCTTCGGCGCATCAACTCCCCTGCCCCTCAATCTTGAGGGGTGGGGGTTTCCTTTTTGCCGTCCTCTGCTTCATAATGGAACTATGAATATACTCCAAGAGATTTTTCGTGACCACTATGAAGAAATCGTATATACTCTGCATCCTCGTCCTGTCGAAGTTGAAAACATCGACAAGATGATCAATTGTGGTGATGCCGCTTTCGGAGGTGCCATGTATGGATGCCCGCTCTGCGGTCATCTCAAATTCGTACCTTTCCGCTGTCATTCTCGTTTCTGTCCCACCTGCGGTAATCTTTACTCCAGAAAACGCGCAACTGCTATGGCTGGAAAACTGGTCAAATGTAAACATCGCCACTGCGTCTTCACTATTCCTGAAGAACTCCGTATCTTCTTCCTTAAAGATCGCTCTCTCCTGAACTGTCTTTTTCAGGCTGTGCGCTCTGTTGTACTGCGTCTCTTCTTTAACATGAATAAGGCCAGGAATTTTACTCCGGGCTTCATTTGTGTCCTGCATACATTTGGCCGCCCACTGGAATGGAATCCTCACATCCACTGTCTGATTTCTGAAGGTGCACTCTCTGATGATGCTCTCTGGCGCAGGGTTACTCATTTTAACTACACTTTTCTCCGCAATGCATTCCGGACTGCTCTTTTAAACTTGCTTGAGGCCCACATCGGCCCTTCCTTTAAAATAACAAAGGCTGCGATGTACCGGCTGCATGAAAAGGGCTTCTATGTTTATGCCAAGCCCTCCCTCGCCGATTCTAAAACCGTAACTGAATACATTGGACGTTATCTTGGCCGTCCCGTCATCGCTACAAAGCGGATCGATCGTTATGACAGGACTGACGATACAGTTACTTTTCATTACAACCGGCATGAGGATAATGCATATGTGGAAAGGACGCTCCCTGCTATCGAGTTTATTAAGCTCCTTATGCAGCATATCCCGGAAAAGAATTTCAAAATGATTCGCTACTATGGATTGTATGCCCGCCATAGAAAAGAAGACAAGGTTCTCCGCCGGAGCAGATCCGCAGAGTATCAGCGGCTTATGGTCTCATTCAATCGCTGGAGAGAATCCATTCTGCTTTCATTCGGCTATGACCCATTGTCCTGCCCCCGCTGCAAAACGACTATGATCATTGCGGAGATCTATTTCAACCATAAACGGGTTTCTCTGGAAGAACTTTATAAAAAGGTGATGCGCAAGGCACGAGCTTCTCACGGACATTAGCCTCTGAACTTCCATTTACAGTCATCCTGTTATAGAATCATGGTAAAGGGAGGCTGGCATTATGACTGAAAAAGAGCTTGTAGAGAAACTCCGCAAAAAGTATGCAGCAAACCCGCCGGAAGGAATGACCAGGCAGGACATCCTTCAAATGAGCGACGGGGATCTTCTTGACATGGACTATTTCCTGAATGATGAAGACATTGACGATTCCGGAGAAGAAGGTTTCCATATCTTCTGAAACTGAATCGGCTCTTTCGCATGCCCGCCTCCCGGCGGGCATTTCCATTCAAGAGTGCTCCGTTAGGAGCAGTTTCCTATTAAACAAAAAAGCGCCTTCCGGCGCTTTTTATATGTTTGCTGATCTGTCAGCTTTTTATCTGAGGTACTCTGCCAGGACATACACTCTTGCTCTGGTGAGTTCGGTCCCTTTCTCGGCATATGCCATCGATGCCATGCTGCCGCTTCCGTAAGCCGCGGCTTCCTGCTGC
>Ga0256405_10010400_pt1 | contig 12309 bp, 16 predicted proteins | sample RumenRJG_02DNA_FD_189096 | JGI IMG/M metagenome (GOLD analysis project Ga0256405, IMG submission 189096) | Bovine rumen microbial communities from Lethbridge, Alberta, Canada - RJG_02 | ecosystem: Host-associated > Mammals > Digestive system > Stomach > Rumen | place: Canada: Alberta...
GCGGTGGAAAACCCGCCCAATTTCCTCGTTGTTTCAGCTCATTTTGGACTTTTTTTCCATTTTTCCAACATCTACGCAGCAAACCCGCTTTCAGCTTGAGCCAAAAGCGGGTTTGTCTACGGTCTGAGCAGAGTCCCTTTTGGAAAAGGGACTCTGCTTTTTTAGGGAAACGCTATCTGCCTTTGGCTAAAACGTCTTTTCGTTTTCACCGATCTCCAAGATCTAAGCAAAGGGAAGTTTATGGGACAGCGAATATGATACAATTCAAATAGGTCCGTAGAAAAAAGAATCCCGCGCAAAACTGAAAAGCAGAAAAAACTCAGCGCTTAAAGACGCCAACTCATCAAGAGCAAGTTTCGCATCGTCCGACAAAAATGAAATTTTGCTTTTTTCGGACGACGCACTTGTTGGGGGTTTCGCTCCCCAATCCCGCACGTTTTTGCAACAGTCATTGCGGTGTCTGCTTATAGCAAACACAGTTTTGATTTCATCAAAAGGAGCCGCTATGGGAAGAAAAAAGAAAGAATTCGGAGCAAAAGAAAAGCGGGTCTACTTTCGTGTTTCGGAAGCTATGCACGAAGGGATCGCCCGCAGCGCGAAGAAAAACGGCTTGTCCGTTTCGGAGTATTGCCGCCTCGTCCTTATTAATCAGCCAATTCAAAAGCTCCCTGTCATCATTCACGATGAAAGAAAAATCCTGCAGGAGCTGCGGAACATCAACAGCGTCATAAGCGATCTGAATCAAATCTTACAGTACCTCAATGAAGGTGGAGAAATAAACGATGCGCTTTTACAGCGGATCAGGGAAATCCTCAAGACGCTGGATATCTCCATCAATGATTTCAATCAAGCGGTGGAAGAAGAGTATGGGCCAAGCTGTTGAGTAAAAAACGATGGGGGAGATGAACATGAAAAAGAATGACCCTTATGATTTGTGCGCGTGCTATGAGTCGAGCGAAGACGTTCCCGAAGAATTCATTGAGCCCGGCGACAGGGAACCGACGATGACTGACCTGGCCATGTATATCATAGACGAGGCCGGCGTGGAATACTTCTGTTGCGGCAACACCAAGGTCAAAGTGACAGAACACTTCGCCGAAAACGGAAAAATGATCGACGAACTGATGACAGATCTGATCCTGCGCGAAGCAAAAAAGAAGAGAGAAGTTTAACGCTTTAATTCGTTGAATTTGCTAATTGAATCCCGCCTGCGCTTGCCGTATACTTTTCATGGAAGTATTGTAAGCGTGGGTTGTTTCGCACAAAGGAGGATCAAGAATTGAAACAACCGTACAATACTGCGTTATACATGAGACTCAGCCGTGATGACGAGAATTACGGCGACAGCGTTTCCATCGAGACCCAGCGCACGATCCTGCGGCAGTTCGCGGAGGAAAACGGATTTCATGTCGTGGACGAGTATGTGGACGACGGATGGAGCGGAACCAATTTCGAGCGTCCGGACTTTCAGCGCATGATGGACGACGCGGAGGCCGGAAGGATCAATTGCATCATCACGAAAGACCTCTCCCGCTTCGGACGAGAACATGTGATGATGGATTATTATCTGGAGTTCATGTTCCCGGAGAAGCATATCCGCTACATCGCCGTCACGGACAACGAAGATACCGAAAAGGGTCTGAGCGATTTCGTCCCGTTCAAGAACCTGTTCAATGAGTGGTACGCCAAGGACACCAGCCGCAAAGTAAAGGCCGCACAGAAAGCAAAGTTTCTCGCAGGCGAAAAGGTGTTCACCCACGCGCCGATCGGGTATAAGCGTAATCCCGACAACAGCAACTCTCTCGTGATCGACGAGGAAACGAAATGGATCATCGAAAAGATCTTCGACATGGCCGCGCACGGATCGGGCGCCTGCCATATCGCACATACGCTGACAAAGGAAGGCGTCCCCACGCCCGGCTGGATGAACTACCGCAGATACGGGACATTCGCGCACATCTACGCGGACAGAGACGATTATCCCGGCGTCTGGGCGATCAAGGAGGTCCAGAAGATTCTGACGAGCGAGACCTATATCGGCAACTGCGTCCACTATGTGCAGACAAAGATCTCCTACAAGAACAAAAAGCTTGTCCGCAACCCGCCGGAGAAATGGGTGCGCATCGAGAACACGCACGAGCCGATCGTCTCAAAGGAAGTGTTCGAGAAGGTCCAGCAGCAGATCGCCAACCGCAAGAGAAGTCAGAAGGACGGGACGACGCAGATCTTCGCCGGGCTTCTGAAATGTGCGGACTGCGGAAGGGCCATGCAGTACACGGGGATCTACCGCGATCCGAAGCCGTATCGCTATTACAACTGCGGCACATACAAGACCTATGGCAACCGCGGAAGCTGCGGTCCTCACCATATCCGCTACGAGGTGCTGAGCTGCTATGTCCTCGAGCGTATCCAATACTGGACGAGAAGAGTTCGGCAGGGAGAAGATCAGCTTCTGACTCATCTGCTGAAAGCGGGAGATAAGGACCGCGAGGCCGCCGCCAAAAGGCAGACGGCCGAACTGAAAAAGGCTGAGAAGCGAAAGGCAGAGGTCGACCGCGCTTTTGCCAGGATGTATGAGGACTGGGCGGAGGAGAGGATCACGGAGTACAACTTCCATATGCTTTCGCAGAAGTACCAGGCGGAGCAGGAGGAGATGGACAAGAAGATCGACGGCCTGAAAGCCGCCCTCTCGGCAGATCAGCAGACGGCAGAGGGCGCGAAGAAGTGGATCGAGCTGGTCAAGGAGGTCGGAGAACCCGCTGAGCTGACGGCAGAGCTGCTCAACACCCTCATAGAAAAAATCCTGATCCACGAGGCAACCAAAGACGAGTTTGGCTTTCGGGAACAGGAAATTGAGATCATTTATCGTTTTGTTGGCAAAATCGACTGAAAAACAGCTTTAACTGCGTTAAAGGAGGGGGTAACCCCCTCTTGAAGCGTTTCAATTAGGGAGGGTCAAGGGAGGGGAAGAAATCGCAATCTTCCCCTCCCTTGTGTCGTTCTCTTTTCTGCCCCTTTTCTCTTGGACAAGCAAGAGAAAAGGGGCGTTGAGCAGCTATCAGCAATTGAGCGTGATCGAAAAAGCGGACACTGACAGGTCTCGCCTCTTGACCATACAAGAGAAAGCGGCGTTATGCGGCTCTTGACTTTTCCCCGGCGGAAGACTATAATCACAATCGAAAAGGGGAGCTGGGTATGCCCGGCTGAGAGAAGGGGACACGACCCCGGAAACCCTCGAACCTGATCCGGATAATGCCGGCGTAGGAAGCACGATGCACGATCGGCAGGTTCACGTTTTGTGGATCTGCCTTTTTGCATTCCTGCCTCCCCAAAAAACAAGGAGGAAAACAAACATGAAAAAATCCAATCTCACGCTCCGCGCGCTGACCGAGGGCGCGGTCATGGTGGCCGTGGCTCAGGTACTCAGCATGCTCAAGCTCTGGGAGATGCCCTGGGGCGGAAGCGTTACGCTTGCCATGATCCCCATTTTGCTCTACGCGGTGCGCTGGGGCCTGGTGCCGGGGCTGCTGTCCGGCTTTGTCTTCGGCGTGCTGCAGTTTGCCTTTGACGGCGGCTTTGCCATCGGCTGGCAGTCCATCGTCGGCGATTATCTGCTGGCCTTTACGGTGCTTGGCCTTGCCGGCCTTGCACATGGCAAGAAGGGAGGAATCTTCACCGGCACGCTCATCGGCGGCTTTGCCCGCTTCCTCGTGCACTATGTCGTCGGCGCGACCGTCTGGGCGGAATATATGCCGGACTCGTTCTTCGGCATGACGATGCACAGCCCCTGGTTTTACTCCTGCCTGTATAACCTGGCCTACATGCTTCCCAATATCGTGATCTGCCTGGCTGTGTTTGCACTGCTGTGGAAGCCGATGGGCAAATATCTGCGCGGCGAGGACATCAAACGCGCCTGAATCCCACGGTCGACATAAATTTTTGTTGACAGATTGTAATTTTATAAGGTATAATGACCACTCGGCGGCACCTGCCGCCGGGTGGGTTTTTATCCGCCGGAATTTGTCAACTACTTTCCTCCCTCTTCGGGGAGAGGAATGTTGAGTATCATACCTGAAAGGAGAAAAAACATGCTTCGTACCTATCAGCCCAAGAAGCTGCAGCGCAAGAAAGAGCACGGCTTCCGCAAGAGAATGGCGACCGCCAACGGCCGCAAGGTCCTCGCCCGCAGAAGAGCGAAGGGCAGAGCAAAGCTCAGCTACTGATTCCCCTTGAACAGCAGGTCTGAAAGATAAAGTTTTTTAGGGCGGAGAGATCCGCCCTTTTGGGCGTTATCGAGAAAATCATCCAGAGGATTGCCATGAATGTCAGATGCACGTTGAAAAAGAACAGCGATTTCCGGCGTCTGTATGCCAGAGGCAAATCCAGCGCCAACCGGTATCTCGTCGTCTACTGCCGCCGCAACGGCCGCGGCGTGAACCGGATGGGCTACACCGTGTCGGCCAAGCTCGGCGGCGCCGTCGTGCGCAACCGTGTCCGCCGCCGTCTGCGCGAGATTGCGCGCCTCAACGCGCCGCGCGTGAAGACGGGGTGGGACATCGTCGTGGTCGCGCGCTCGCGCGCGGTCAGGAGCGAATACCGCGAGCTCGACCGTGCCTATCTCGACGTCTGCGCCGCGCTCGGTCTGATGCGGGAGGAGGAGAGATGAAACGTCTGATGCTTGCCATGATTCGGTTTTACCAGAAGCACATCTCCCCCTCGCGCCCGCCCTGCTGCCGCTTTATCCCGACCTGCTCGCAGTATGCTGTGGAGGCCATCGAAAAATACGGCGCCCTCAAAGGAGGGTGGCTGGCCTTTTGCCGCATCTGCCGCTGTCATCCTTTTCACGGGAAGGACTATGACATCTACGACCCCGTACCGTGAAGACCCAAAAGACAAAACGTAAAAGGAGACAATCCTATGTGGGCAACCATCACCAGGCCCTTTGCGTGGCTGTTTGTCTGGCTGTATAACCTGACCGGGAACTACGGCGCGGCGATCCTGCTCTTCGCTCTTGCCGTCAACCTGATCCTCACGCCCTTCCAGGCCAAGAGCAAGAAGGGCATGATGCGCCAGACCCGCCTGCAGCCCAAGCTGCAGGAGCTGCAGCGCCGCCACGAGGGCAACCAGCAAAAACTCAATGAGGAGATGCAGAAGCTTTACCGCGAAGAGGGCGTCAACCCGATGTCCGGCTGCCTCTGGTCTCTGATCCCGTTTCCCTTCCTGATCGCACTTTATTCCGTCATCCGTCAGCCCTTCTCCCGCATGATGTTTGCAGCGGACGGCGTACTTGACGCCGTTCGGACCTTCTTCACCGAGCAGGGCTGGTACACCGCTCCCGCGAGAACGGACGCCTATTTCGAGATCAAGCTCGCCAACATCATGCACGAGCATTGGGACGAGACGATCTCGCATCTGCAGGGCCTCGGCCTCTCCACCAAGGAGCTGGTCAACCTTGACTTCAGCTTCCTCGGCATCAACCTGGGCAACGTGCCCTGGGATACGATGAAGCTGATCTTCGCCGGCACCGCCGCCATCAGCTTTGCCGTCATCGGTCTGGCGCTGATCCCGCTGATCTCCGCCGGCCTTTCCTGGCTGGGCATGAAGGTCGCGAACCTTTCGAACCCCCAGACCGGCGCCGACAAGGCCGCCCAGAGCCAGATGCAGACCATGAACCTGATGATGCCGCTGATGAGCCTTTGGTTCTGCTTCATCATGCCTGCCGCCATGGGCGTGTACTGGATCGGCAACAGTGTCTTCGGCATGGTCCGCGACTATGTGCTGACCAAGATCTATAAGAAGAAGCTGGACGAAGAGGACGCCGAGCGCAACGCCGCCCGCCAGGCCCGCGAGAAGGAGCTGGAGGAGCGCCGCATCGAGACCGAGCGTCTGCGCGCCGAGGGCAAGACCGAGAAGAACGCCAACACCAGCAAGAAGAAGATCCAGCAGAACGAAAAGCAGCGCAACGCCGAGCGCAGCGCCGCCATCGCCAAGGAAGAGCGCGCCGCCAGACGCGAGATGCTCGGCATCAAGGACGCGGAAAAGCCCGCCTCCCAGGTCGGCAACCGCCGCTATGCGCGCGGCCGCGCCTATGTGCCGGATCGCTTCACCAATCCCGAGAACGCCGAGGCGGCCACGCTGGCCGCGGCCGAGGAATCCGAGGGCAACGTCTCCATCGACGAGACCGTCGCCGAGGAGATCGTCGCGGTCGAATCTGCCGTGAGCGAAGCGGCGGACACCGCCGCCGAGACGGCCGAAGCTGCCGACGGCAACGAACAGGAGAAAGAGTAATATGATCAAATATCTGGAAAAATCCGGCCGGACAAGAGAAGAAGCTCTTGCCGCCGCGCTCGCCGAGCTTGGCATGAGCGAGGAGGAGGTCCTCGGCACCGAGCTCATCGAGCTTCCCAAAAGCGGATTCCTCGGCATCGGCGCCAGGCCCGCGGTCATCCGCGTGAGCTATGAGGCGCCCGACGAGGTCGTCGAGGAAAAGCCCGCCGAAGCACCGAAAGCCGAGAAGAAGGAAGCCGCCCCCGCGCCGAAGAAGGCAAAGGAAGAGAAAAAGGCCGCTCCCGCTCCCGCGCCGAAGGCCGAGAAGAAGCCCGCCCCCACGGATGAGAGCGCCGATTTCGCCGCTGTCCGCGCCTTTGTCTCCGGCTTGATGGAGCGTATGGGCATCGACGCCGAGATCGAGATCTCCCGCCGCGACAACGGCGGCATCAACGTCAACCTCTCCGGCAGCGGCATGGGCGCGATCATCGGCCGCCGCGGCGAGACGCTTGACGCGATCCAGCATCTGACGAACTATGTCGTCAACCACGACAGCGACAAGCACATGCACATCTCCATCGATGCGGAGAACTACCGCGCCAAGCGCGAGGAGTCGCTGACCAAGCTGGCCGAGAAGATGGCCGAAAAGGCGATCAAGTACAAGCGCAGCATGGCTCTCGAGCCGATGAACTCCTATGAGCGCCACGTGATCCACACCGCGCTGCAGAACTACGAGGGCGTCACCACCGCCTCCACCGGCGCCGAGCCCAACCGCCGCGTCGTCGTCAGCTATGTCCGCGGCGAGCAGAACGACAGCAACAAGCCCCAGAGCCGCGAGTGGGCTTGATCGGACAGGTATTCGTCGGAATCCTTCACGGTCTTTCCGGCCAAATCCGCGCCGGACTTCGTTGACGGCCTTGAACATATATTTCCATTATGTCCTGCGGCCGTCGCCTTGCCCGACACGGATTTCTCTCGGAAATCCCGCAAAGCCTTCCTCCTCAGCCCTGTCTTTTGTGCCTGCCACAGTTCACATTCCTGCTTAAACAATCATCATTATGGGAGGAATCCACCATGTATTTTGAAAAAATCAGAGACGTTCTGGCCAAGCAGTTCGAGCTTGATCCCGAAACCATCACCGCCGAGACCAACCTCATCGACGACATCGGCGCCGACTCTCTCGACGTGGTCGAGCTGATCATGGCGCTCGAGGACGAATTCGGCGTCAAGATCTCCGACGATGACGTGGCCAAGCTGACCACGGTCGGCCGCATCTGCGAGTATCTCGAAACGCTCAAGTAAAAAACAGAAAAGGCCTCTGTAAGCAAAAGCTTGCAGAGGCCTTTTCTTATGGGGACAAAGACTGCATGAGCAACAAAAGAATTGTCATTCTGAGGAATGAAGTGACGAAGGATCTTTTATCAGGCTCTTCCGCTGTTCTCGTTTAAGATCCTTCGCTTCGCTCAGGATGACAGCTTTACAGGGTTTGCGTTTTCCGGCAGAGCCCTTTCTTTTGCGAAAGACGACAAGCCCGGCCGCGGGAAAAGAGGACATTTCGGCCAGTTTCACCAATTGACTTTGCCCCCGGACACTTCTATAATTTAAAGCAATCAAGGTGAAAGGAGACCGCATCCATGACCCGTACGATCAGCAACAGCATGATGATGGGTATGATGTGCATGTGCAGCATGTGCATGATGATGCGCGCGCAAAAGTCTCCGCTCACCGACAGCATACCCGCTTGATTTTTTCGTATTTCAAACCGGGGAGCCGTGTGGGCTCCCCGGTTTTTCTTTTTGGCTTGCCTCACTTGATTCTGCTCGGCAAGCCGGAATAATGGGAAGTATCGGAAGGAAACAGCATGATCGAAATCAAACACTTGAACAAGACCTACCGCACCGCCGACAAGGACATCGTCGCGCTCGAGGACATCAACCTCACGATCAACGACGGCGAGATCTTCGGCATCATCGGTCTCTCGGGCGCGGGCAAGAGCACGCTGGTGCGCTGCATCAATCTGCTCGAGCAGCCGAGCGCCGGCGAAGTGATCGTCGACGGCGAGAGCATTACCGCTCTGCCGCGCAGGGAACTTTTGAAGCTCCGCCGCTCCATCGGCATGATCTTCCAGGGCTTCAATCTCCTCGAGCAGCGCAGCGTGCTGCGCAACGTCTGCTTCCCGCTGGAGATCGCGGGCGTCAAGAAAAAGGAGGCAAAGGAGCGGGCGATGGAGCTCCTCTCCCTCGTCGGCCTGGCCGACCGGGCGGAGGCCTATCCCTCCCAACTCTCCGGCGGCCAGAAGCAGCGCGTCGCGATCGCGCGGGCACTGGCGACAAAGCCGAAATACCTGCTCTGCGACGAGGCGACCAGCGCGCTCGATCCCACGACGACCCGCGCGATCCTGGAGCTGCTGCGCGAGATCAACGAGACCTTGGGCGTGACGATCATCGTCATCACGCACGAAATGAAGGTCATCGACCAGATCTGCGACCGCGTCGCCGTCATCGACCACAGCCGCATCGCCGAGGAGGGCAAGGTCAGCGAGGTGTTCACCAATCCCCGCTCGCAGATCGCGCGCGACCTGATCATCCCGCGCGAGCGCACCGTGCTCGAGACCGAGGGCGGCAAGCGTCTGCGTCTGACCTTTGACGGCGAGACCACCGCGGGACCGCACATCGCGGAGATGATCCTGTCCTGCCAGGCGCCCGTCAGCATCCTGCAGGCCAGCACGAAGGAGCTCGACGGCGTGATCTACGGCTACACGATCATCGAGCTGCCGAAGGACGCCCACCAGGCGGAGAAGATCCTGATCTGGCTGCAAAACAGCGGCATCCGCTGGAAGGAGGTCGAATAAGATATGCTCAGCGAAATGTTTTTAAAGCTCTGGAACAACGGTATCCTGCAGCGCGGCATCTGGGAGACGGTCTATATGACCGTGCTCTCCACGGCGATCTCCTATGTCATCGGCCTGCCGCTCGGCGTCGTGCTGACGGTCACGGACAAGGGCGGGTTGCACCCGATCCCCTGGCTCAACCGGCTGCTCGGCATCTTCGTCAATTTCTTCCGCTCGATCCCGTTCATCATTCTGATGGTCGCGATGCTGCCGGTGGCCAACTGGATCGTCGGCACCTCGCTCGGCAACAAGGCGATGATCGTCATGCTCGTCATCGCGGCCTCGCCCTATATCGCCCGCATGGTCGAATCTTCCGTCAAGGAGGTCGACGGCGGCGTGATCGAGGCGGCCCAGTCCATGGGCGCGAGCAATTTCGAGATCGTCTGCAAGGTCCTCCTGCCGGAGGCGAAGCCCTCGCTGATCATGGGCGCGGTCATTTCGATGGTCACGATCTTGGGCTACTCGGCCATGTCGTCAACGATCGGCGGCACGGGTCTGGGGCAGATCGCGATCAGCTACGGCCATCAGCGCTTCAATCCCGACATCAAGTGGATCTGTGTATTTCTGACTGTAATAATCGTCCAGATTATTCAGGAGCTGGGGACCGCCATTGCGCACCGCAGCGATAAAAGAATCAAAGAGTAAGCAAAACCCAAAAGGAAAGAAAAGGAGAAGAAACATGAAAAAGAAACTTGCCATCGTCCTTGCTGTCGCCCTTCTCGCGCTCAGCATCGCCGCCTGCGGCCAGTCCGCTGCTCCGGCCGCCGAGGCTGCTCCGGCCGCCGAGGCCGCTGCCCCTGCCGCCGAATCCGTCAAGCTGACGGTCGGCGCCAGCTCCACCCCGCACGCCGAGCTGCTTGAACTCGTCAAGCCCGCTCTCGCCGAGCAGGGCATCGAGCTCGACATCGTCATCTATGACGACTATGTCCTGCCCAACACCGCGCTGCAGGACGGCGAACTTGACGCCAACTACTTCCAGCACACCCCGTATCTGAACAGCTTCAACGAGTCGAACGGTACCGATCTCGTCTCTGCGGGTCTCATCCACTATGAGCCCTTCGGCATCTACTCCAAGAGCGTTGCCGCTCTTGCCGATCTCGCCGACGGCGCCACGATCCTGGTCCCGGATGACGAGTCCAACCAGACCCGCGCGCTGCTGCTCCTGGCCCAGGAGGATCTTGTCGTCCTGCCCGAGGGCGCTTCCGTTGAAAACGGCGTGAGCGTGCTCGACATCGTCGACGCCAAGGGCTTCAACATCCAGGCGGCCCAGGCCGACGCGATCCCGAGTCTGCTTGCCAACGCCGATGAGGGCACCATCGCCGTCATCAACTACAACTATGCGCTCGGCGCCGGCTTCAAGACCAGCGACGCGCTTGCCATCGAGGACGCCTCCGGTGACGCCGCCCAGACCTATGCCAACATCATCGCCGTCCGCCGCGGCGACGAGACCCGCGCCGAGATCCTGGCGCTGGTCGCGGCTCTGCAGGACGGCGCGGTCGACGCCTACAACGAGCAGACCGGCGCCGGCATCGTCCCCATCGCCTGATCTGCTTGATATCCAAAAACACAAACACGCCGCTGTCCGACAGGACAGCGGCGTGCTTTGCTTTTGTTTGGCGTTCAATCGATATGGATGACCGGCTCGTTCAATTCCCGCGCGGTAACGTTCGGGTTGTGATAGCGCTCGCGCGTCACGGTCGCGCCGCCCATGTTGATGGCCTGGCGCGGGCAGAACTGCAGGCAGCTGAGGCACTGGATGCAGTCGGTGCCGAAGTCCGGCCGCCCGCCGACCATTTTGATGTTCCCCTTCGGGCAGAGCGAGGCGCACTGGCCGCAGCCGATGCACCTGCCGGTCACGGTGAAGGCCGCGGCCTTTTTCGGCGCGAGCTTCGGCCACACGGAGGCCTCCAGCCGGTTGAACAGCGGGGCGGACGGCGCCTTGTCCGAGCGCACCTTGTTCTTCACATCCTCGGCGATCTTCGCCGCCAGCTCCTCCGAGCGCTTCTGCGCCTTCTCCGGCGTCAGCGGCGGGATCATCAGCGTGTGCGGCATCAGCCAGATGCACGCGCTCTGGTGTGAAATGCCCGCGTGGTAGTGCAGCGGCACGATCTCATGGATCTTGGAAAGGCCGATCCCGGGATAGCCGGCGAAGCTCACCACGCCGAAGGTGTAAGTGTTCGCACCAATAAAGAGGCGGCGGACGAAGCGCTCCACCTCGCCGGGCAGACCGCCCGCGTAGCAGGGGAAGACAAAGCCCACGCGCTCGGCCTCGTGTACGTCGCGCACGGCGGGCAGGCGGCGCATCATCACGATGTCGGTGTCGCCGAGGACCTTGGCGATGTTCTTCGCGATGTCAAGGCAGTTGCCGGTGCCGGAAAAGCAGAAAATGACGTTCTTGCTCATGTCGACAGTCTCCTTGTGCTTGTATCCTTTACAGGCTCAGATCAAAGATGGAATCGTCGTTGTCGATCCACTCCTGCACGTCGATCGTGCGGTACTCGGTCGGCGTCGAGCGGATGACGACCTTTTCGATGCCGGCGTTGATGATCTGGCGCTTGCACATCGAGCAGGACATCGCGTTCGTAAGCAGGTTGTTCGTCAGCGCGTCGCGTCCGACGAGATAGATCGTCGCGCCGATCATGTCGCGCCGCGAGGCGGAGATGATCGCGTTGGCCTCGGCATGGACGCTGCGGCAGAGCTCATAGCGCTCGCCCGAGGGAATGTGCAGTCGCTCGCGCGTGCACTCGCCGATGTCGGAGCAGTTGCGCCGACCGCGCGGGGCGCCGTTGTAGCCGGTGGAGATGATCTCGTCGTTGCGCACGATGATCGCGCCGTATTTGCGCCGCAGGCAGGTCGAACGCTCGAGCACGGAGTCGGCGATGTCGAGATAATAGTTCTGTTTATCGGTACGGCTGTCCATAATGATCCCTCCGAAGTTTTCAGATAAAATAATTATATCTGCCCCGGAGAGGCAAGTCAACGAATTCCTGTGGCTTTTTTCGCCGCGCTGTGGTAAGATGAGGGTGCTATGAACAAGAGAAATTACATGCGAGAACTGGACAGGATCATTGAAAAGCGCGGAGGGAGACGCCCGCGCGTGCTGCTGCACAGCTGCTGCGGCCCGTGCTCGTCGTCGGTGCTGGAGTACCTCA
>Ga0256405_10010401_pt1 | contig 12309 bp, 15 predicted proteins | sample RumenRJG_02DNA_FD_189096 | JGI IMG/M metagenome (GOLD analysis project Ga0256405, IMG submission 189096) | Bovine rumen microbial communities from Lethbridge, Alberta, Canada - RJG_02 | ecosystem: Host-associated > Mammals > Digestive system > Stomach > Rumen | place: Canada: Alberta...
ACGGCTGTGCGGCTGACCGGCAGCAGGCTTCCATCGTTTTTGAGGTTGCGGCGGATATGGTCAGGATGTGTCCGGCTCTGAATAAGAGGGTGAAGATCCTGGCTTCCCAGAAGAGGATCATCTTCCAACCGACCAACAGCTTTTATCAGGTGCTGTCTGCGGAAGCGTACAGTAAGCACGGTTTCAATATCCACGGGGTTGTGTTTGACGAATTGCATACGCAGCCGAACAGGAAGCTTTTTGATGTAATGACGAAGGGTTCCGGCGATGCCAGGATGCAACCACTTTATTTCCTGATCACAACTGCCGGAACGGATACGAACAGCATCTGCTATGAAACACACCAGAAGGCAAAGGATATTCTGGAAGGACGCAAGATTGATCCTACCTTTTATCCGGTAATTTATGGTGCGGATGAATCCGATGACTGGACGGATCCGAAGGTCTGGAAGAAGGCGAATCCTTCTCTGGATATCACGGTGGGCATCGACAAGGTGAAGGCAGCATGTGAGTCAGCGAAGCAGAATCCGGGAGAGGAAAATTCCTTCCGGCAACTGAGGCTGAACCAATGGGTGAAGCAGGCGGTCAGATGGATGCCGATGGAAAAATGGGATGCCTGCGCTTTTCCGGTTGATGAGGATGAACTGGAAGGGCGTGTCTGCTACGGCGGTCTGGATTTGTCCAGTACGACTGACCTTACGGCGTTCGCCCTGGTATTTCCGCCGGTGGATGAAGAGGATAAGTACATTGTGCTTCCTTATTTCTGGGTTCCGGAGGAAACACTGGATCTGAGAGTGAAAAGGGATCATGTTCCGTATGATGTCTGGGAGCGGAAGGGATTTCTGGAAACAACGGAAGGAAACGTGGTCCATTACGCATATATCGAGAAGTTCATTGAGCGGCTGGGTGAGAGATTCTATATCCGGGAGATTGCTTATGATCGATGGGGAGCAACGCAGTTATCGCAGGATCTGGAAGGAATGGGATTCACGGTGGTTCCGTTCGGCCAGGGTTTTGCTTCGATGTCTCCGCCGACAAAGGAATTGATGAGGCTGGTGCTGGAACAGAAGATCGCGCATGGTGGTCATCCGGTTCTCAGGTGGAACATGGATAACATCTATATCCGGACGGATCCGGCAGGCAACATCAAGGCGGATAAAGCGAAGTCCACGGAGAAGATTGACGGTGCCATTGCGATGATCATGGCGCTGGACAGGGCGATCCGGTGCGGCAATGAGAAGGAAGAATCAGTTTATGACACAAGAGGTTTACTTGTTTTCTAACGAATGGAGGGCGTGGTTATGGGAATACTGAGCGGTTTATTTCGGAGCAGGGATAAGCCCACAGATAGGACAGCAGGAAGCAGCTACAGCTTCTTTCTGGGAGGTACTTCGAGTGGCAAGTACGTGACGGAACGATCTGCAATGCAGATGACGGCGGTGTACTGCTGCGTGCGGATCCTGTCGGAAGCGGTGGCGAGCCTGCCATTACAATTTTACAGATATACCGATGATGGCGGTAAGGAAAAAGCGGTGGAACATCCGCTTTATTTTTTGCTCCATGATGAGCCGAATCCTGAAATGACTTCCTTCATTTTCAGGGAGACTCTGATGACGCACTTGCTCCTGTGGGGCAACGCATACAGTCAGATTATCCGTAACGGCAAGGGTGAAGTCGTGGCTCTGTATCCGCTGATGCCGGATCGGATGAAGGTGGATCGTGATGAGCACGGAAGGCTTTATTACGAATACACCGTCTATGATTCGGACGATGTGGACGGAAGAAAAGGCACAAACAAGGTTGGAAGGACAGTAAGGCTTCAGCCTCATGATGTACTTCACATTCCGGGATTAGGGTTCGACGGTCTGGTTGGGTATTCGCCGATTGCGATGGCGAAGAATGCGATCGGGCTGGCAATCGCTACGGAAGAGTATGGCAGCAAGTTCTTTGCGAACGGCGCGGCTCCTTCGGGCGTACTGGAGCATCCGGGAACCATTAAGGATCCTAGCAAGGTGAGGGAAAGCTGGCAGGCAACCTTCGGAGGAAGCGGCAATGCCAACAAGATTGCTGTTTTGGAAGAAGGAATGAAGTACACGCCGATTTCCATTTCACCGGAGCAGGCTCAGTTCCTGGAGACAAGGAAGTTCCAGATTGATGAGATCGCAAGGATCTTTCGCGTGCCGCCTCATATGATCGGTGACTTGGAGAAGTCCAGCTTCAACAACATTGAGCAGCAGTCGCTGGAATTTGTGAAGTACACGTTGGATCCCTGGGTGAGCCGTTGGGAACAGGCGATGGTGAGAGCCTTGCTGACTCCGGATGAGAAGAAGAAATACTTCTTCAAGTTCAATGTGGACGGTTTGCTCCGTGGTGATTACCAGAGTAGGATGAACGGCTATGCGACAGCCAGACAGAACGGCTGGATGTCCGCAAACGATATCCGAGAGTTGGAGAACCTGGACAGGATCCCGGCGGAACAGGGCGGCGATCTGTACCTGATCAATGGAAATATGACAAAGCTGGAGGATGCCGGGATATTTGCGGCAGGCAATAACGGAAAGGAGGAAGGAGATTCCGATGAAGAAGTTTTGGAACTGGAAAAGCAGGAAGATCAGAGACCAGGCTTCAGGCGAAGAGGTCAGTGAACGAGTGCTTTTCCTGAATGGAACCATAGCGGAAGAGAGCTGGTTTGACGATGATGTCACACCGGCTCTTTTTAGAGAAGAGCTGAATGCCGGAACAGGAAACATCACGGTCTGGATCAACAGTCCGGGCGGCGACTGCGTGGCAGCGGCTCAGATCTATAACATGCTGATGGACTATAAGGGCGATGTCACGGTGAAGATTGATGGCATTGCGGCATCGGCGGCAAGTGTGATCGCAATGGCAGGGACGAAGGTGCTCATGAGTCCTGTGAGCATGATGATGATCCACAATCCGGCGACCATCGCTTTTGGTGATACGGCGGAGATGCAAAAGGCGATCAACATGCTGGCTGAAGTGAAGGAATCCATCATGAATGCCTATGAGATCAAGACCGGCATGAGCAGGACAAAGATCTCACATCTGATGGATGCGGAGACCTGGATGGACGCGAACAAGGCGGTGGAACTGGGATTTGCGGATGATGTGCTGCAGAGAGCAGATGCATCGGAGGGCGAAGACCTGGAAGCACCGGAGGTGTCGATGCTCTATTCCAGGGCAGCAGTGACCAATTCGCTGATGGATAAGATCGCTGCGAAGTGTCACATCAAGGCACCTGAAGAAGGTGCGGCAACTGAACAGACAACGGATAACGGGCGTTCCTGTGATGAGATCAGGGACGCCTGAACTTTATCAAGAGATTCATTTAAGGAGGAATCGAGCTATGACTATCAAAGATATGATCGAGAAGAGAGCGAAGGTGTGGGAAACCGCAAAGAACTTTGTGGATACCCACGAGAATGAGAACGGCGTTTTGTCTGCGGAGGATAACGCGACTTACAGCCGTATGGAGCAGGAGATCGAGGATCTGACTGCGGCGATCGATCGTCAGCAGAGAGCCGAGGCAAGAGAGGCGGCGCTGAATCAGCCTATCAACACTCCGCTTACCGGAAGACCGGCAAAGCAGGTGGAGGAAAAGACCGGACGTGCTTCCAATGCCTACAAGGAAGACTTCGGTGCGCATCTCCGTGGTAAGAGACTTGTTCACAACGTCCTTTCCGAGGGTGTTCAGGCTGATGGCGGCTACCTTGTGCCGGAAGAGTTCGAGCGTCAGATCGTGACCGGTCTGGATGAGGCGAACGTGGTGAGAGGCCTTGCGAAGGTCATCACTACCAGCGCCGAGAGAAAGATCCCGGTTGCGGCTACCCACTCTACCGCACAGTGGACAGCTGAGAACGGTGCTTATACCGAGAGCGGTCCTACCTTCGACCAGAAGACCATTGATGCCTTCAAGCTGACTGACCTTGTGAAGGTTTCCATCGAGCTTCTGCAGGATTCCATGTTTGACCTGGAGTCTTACATTGCCGGTGAGTTTGCAAGGGCATTCGGTATTGCGGAGGAAGAGGCTTTCTGTGTCGGTACCGGAACCGGACAGCCTACCGGTATCTTCACTGCTAACGGCGGAACCGTAGGGGTGACTGCAGCAAGCGCAACGGCTATCACGGCGGATGAGCTGATCAACCTGATCTATTCGCTGAAGAGTCCTTACCGCAGAAACGCGAAGTTCCTTATGAATGACGCGACGGTATCCATGATCCGTAAGCTGAAGGACAAGAACGATGCTTATCTCTGGCAGCCTTCCCTTCAGGCAGGTGAGCCGGACAAGCTTCTGGGCTATGACCTTTACACTTCTCCGTATGTTCCTACGGCGAAGGCAGGAGCTCTGACTGTGGCATTCGGTGATTTCAAGAATTACTGGATCGCTGACAGATCCGGCAGAACGGTTCAGAGACTCAATGAGCTCTACAGCACCAACGGCCAGGTCGGCTTTGTTGCAACGGAGCGTGTTGACGGCAAGGTGATCCTTCCGGAAGGCATCCAGCTCCTGAAGATGAAGGCAAGCGCCTGATCGTAAGCAGATGTAACTACGAGGCGGTGGGAAGTTCCTGCCGCCTCTGTTTTAAGGGGTGATTTCTATGATTGTGACTGTGGAAGAGATGAAGAGTTATCTCCGGGTTGATTTCGAGGATGACGATGCTCTGATCGAAAACTTCATATCGGCGGCAAAGAAGCAGTGCATGGATATCCTGCGGACGGACGATGAGGCGGACCTGGATGCGGCTCAGAATGGGAAGATCGCTGTGATGTTTACGGTGGCTTATCTGTATGAGCACAGGGAAGAAGCTGACCATCATGCGATGGATCTGACGCTTCGAGCTTTGCTGTTCGGCAGCCGGAAGGAGGGATTCTGATGGATGTGGCAGCACTCAGGTCAAAGGTGACTTTCCAGAAGAATGAGACCGTGACCGACAAGTACGGCAATCATAAGAATGCCTGGACGGATTATTACACCTGTTTTGCCACCATCGGCGGTGAAGGCCTGGCCAGTTCCAAGGAAGAACAGGCTGCCGGGACTACGGTTGAGGATTTTTCCATGACCGTATCTATCCGTTATTGCAAGAAAGCTGCTGCGATTGATTCCACGCATTTCCGGGTGATGTTTATGGGTGAGATCTACAACATCGTGAACATCGACCATCTGAACTTCCGGAAGAAGTCATTGAAGTTAACCTGCAGGAAGGAGCGGCGCTGATGGCACAGACCATAAAGATTGACCAGCTGGCGGATACCGTGATGAAGGGCATGGAGGAATACGCGAAGCTTGCTGCGGAGAACCTGAAGAAGGATGTCCAGAAGGCGGGCAAGACCGTAAAGCAGCAGATCGAAAGCACGGCTCCGAAGAAGACAGGAAAGTATTCCAAGAGCTGGGCGGTGAAAAAGACCAGAGAAACGTCCGATTCCATCCAGATCGTAGTGCATTCCAAACGGTACCAGCTGACACATCTTTTGGAGTTTGGCCATGCGAAGCGCGGCGGTGGAAGGACAAGGGCGTTCCCTCATATCGCGCCGGCGGAGCAGGCAGGTATCGAGCAGCTGACAAGGGATATCGAGCGTGACCTGCAGAAAGGCGGTTAGAGATGGAAATATTGCTTTTGTTATTCGTGATCGCGCTTGGGATTGTGGTGATTGGTGCTGCCATTTATCATGGTACCCGAAGAGGCGAGGATTGTCATGGTTATCCGTATAACTGCCCGACCTGCCGCCATGCTGCAGAATGCATTATCGAGATCGGGAGGAAGAAGGATGACGCATGAAGATGTAATGCAGATGCTGGCTGAGACGGAGATCCCTTTTGCGTATGACCATTTCGCGGAAGGAGAAAGTCCTGATCCGCCGTTCATCTGCTTTTTATTTCCGGGTTCGGAGAACTTCGCTGCGGACAACGTGGTGTACATGGAGTTTTCCAACCTGAGCATTGAACTTTATACCGATGAGAAGGATCCGGAACTGGAGGACAGGGTTGAGGCGGTGCTGAATGCCCATGAGCTGTTCTGGAACAAATCGGAGGTATGGATCGAATCAGAGAAACTATACGAAGTGCTGTACCAGATGACGGTATAGCGGAAAGAGAGGTTTATTATGCCGAGTACAAACAACAAGGTGAAGTTCGGCCTTAAGAACTGCCATTATGCGAAGGCGACACTTGATCCGGATACCAATGCCGTGACATTTGGTACGCCTGTCGCAATTCCCGGAGCTGTGAATCTGTCTCTGGATCCTGAAGGGGATACCGAGCCGTTTTATGCGGACGATATGGTGTATTACACCACAGTGGCCAATAACGGTTATTCGGGTGATCTGGAGATCGCGCTGATCCCGGACAGCTTCAGGAAAGACATCCTGAAGGAAACGGAAGACAGCAACGGTGTCCTGGTTGAGGATTCCACGGTGGAACCGGAGCATTTCGCTCTGCTTTTCGAGTTCTCCGGGGACAAGAAAAAGATCAGGCACTGTATGTATTATTGCACTGCCGCAAGACCGACCATCGAAGGCAAGACCAATGAGGATTCCAAGGAGGTCCAGACGGAATCGCTGGAGATCACGGCAACGCCGCTTCCGAGCGGTCTTGTGAAGGTGAAGACCGGAGCAAACACAACGGATGAGGTCTACAACGGCTGGTATTCTGCTGTTTATCAGTCTCCGACAACGGAACCGACTGAGCAGGGACAGGGTTAAGACTATGGGGCAGGGCTTTGGCTCTGCCCTTAATCGTGATTGGAGGATTTAATCATGGCACTTACAAAGACAGTGAATATTGATGGCAAGGATGTGACTTTCAGAGCTTCCGCTGCCATTCCAAGAATATACAGGAACAAGTTCCACAGGGATATCTATAAGGACCTTCACGACCTGCAGAAGAGCATTGATGAGAACGATCCCGAAAACTCCGCATTGGATTCTTTTTCGCTGGAGCTGTTCGAGGATATCAGCTACATCATGGCGAAGCATGCGGATCCACAGGGGGTTCCGGATACTCCGGATGAGTGGCTGGATCAGTTCGGGACATTTTCCATTTATCAGGTGCTTCCGGAGATCATCGAGCTTTGGGGACTTAATGTCCAGACGCAGGTGGAGAGTAAAAAAAACTTCGAGCGACTGACCGGGAAATGACAACGCCGTTGTTGTTGCTCCGGTGCGTACAGTTAGGAATCCATATCAGTGAATTGGATCTGTTGACGATCGGAACCGTGCTGGATATGTACACGGAGCTTCAGAGGGATGATGAGCCTCATGATCAGCTAGCAAGTCAGGAGGACTTTGACCGATTCTGACCATCGTATTTGATGTGACTTGGTGAATAATTATCGCAACACGATAAAAAATACTTGACATACGAAAGAAGAACGAGTATACTCCAAATCACATCAAGACATGGAGGTGAAAGTCAAATGGAACAAAAAAGTTTGGCAAAATGGCTTAAGATTATCCTTGTAGGAGTAGGGCTTTGCGGTCTGATTGTTTATTTTGTGATCTTTCCAAGTTATGGTCAGTCTCTGGTGACTGGTTATCCTGAGTTTGCTAATAGATTCTGGCCGTGGCTTATATTTTTATGGGTAAGCGGAATCCCGTGTTATACGGTACTGGTGTTCGGATGGAGAATTGCTTCAAATATTGGAAAAGATAGGTCGTTCTCAAATGAGAACGCTAAATACCTTAAATGGATATCATGGCTTGCCGCCGGTGATGGCATATTTTTCTTTATTGGAAATGTAGTTTTGCTATTCATAAATATGAGTCATCCTGGAGTTGCCTTGTTTTCCTTAATCGTGGTTTTTGCTGGCGTAGCTGTCGCTGTAGCTGCTGCGGCACTGTCGCATCTGGTAAAGAAGGCAGCTGCCCTTCAGGAACAGAGCGATCTTACAATCTGACGGGAGGGGCATATGGAAGGTGAAATTATTTTTAACATCGATGTTATGCTTGCCAAACGGAAGATGAGCGTTACGGAGCTTGCGGAAAAAGTAGGGATAACAGTCACGAATATGTCAATCCTGAAAACAGGTAAGGCGAAGGCTATAAAAGTAAGCACACTTGTTAAACTATGTGAGGCATTGAATTGTCAGCCGGGAGATTTGTTGGAGTATAGACCTACGGAGGGCAAATCAAATGAATAAGAAAATAATAGGCGTCATTCTTGTGGCTTGTATACTGATGTTAGCAGGATGCGGGAAAGTGAAATATCCTGATCTTCCCGACAATCCGATTGCCTTTGAAATGGGTAGTTTTGAAGATACTGAACATGATGAGGCATTGTTTGGAACTTTAGAATACAACGGAAGAACCTATATAGGATTTGGAACGATCAGCAATGCATATAAGCAGAGTGATTTAGACCAGTGCATCGGTTATATCGTTATGGATAAGAATAGCTCTTCTGTACCGGATCCAAATAATACTGATACCAGAGTATATACACTTGCCGGAGATGACCATCATAACTTCCTGATGGATTATGATGGCATCGGAGAGATGAATCAACCTAATATTTGGCGAGCAGTGGATACTAAAGGAAAAGATATTGAGATCCCCGCTTTCATAGATGATTTGGGTTATGAGTTCTGGAAATAGACAGAGGATGGATCAAATGAGTAAGAGGCTCGCAGAAAACAGGTTGATAATGACAACACCTTTAATTTTAGGGATTGCATCATTCATTGTGTTTGGCATCTATTTCTGGAGTTGCAATCATGCACCATATAATTACACGGAAATCATATTTGCGGGTCCTGTGCTTTCACTGATAGGAGTGATAATATCCATCATTACGTGTAGGAGCAGGAAAGAATACCCTATGCTGTGGGGATGCGGTGTGTTTTCATGCTTGATTGGATTTGTGATATGTGTGTTTGTCATTTGTCTGTTGATAGCTATATTGATAGCGGCATCCAAAGGCGAATGGCTCTAATTTGAAAGAGGGGCAAGATAAATATATGAAAAAAGTAATAGTGATTTTAGCAGTATGTTTTTCTTTTATGCTAAGTGCCTGTGGTAATCAGGCCAACGGACATAATAATTATATCAATGGCTTGGGAGTTGATTTATCGGGTGGAACAGTTATATCTGATTCAGATACTCATGGTGGGTTTCATGGTGACGGATATCGACTCCAGACAATTCAGTATTCGGACGATTCCTTGGAACATGCTATTGTCGCCGATGGAAATTGGCATAAACTCCCATGCACGGCGAATCTGAATACGTTTATTTATCAACCATATGATGTAAATTTAAAAATTCCCAAGGTGGAGAAAGGTTATTATTTCTTATATGACAGGCATAGTGAAAGTAAAGATCCGTACAGTGATGAAGATTTATTAAGCAGATCTTCCTTTAATTTTACTTTTGCGATATATGACTCAGAATCGAAAATATTGTATGTGTGCGAATATGACACATAACAATCAAGATGATGTAATTTTATAGGAAAATATGAGGTTGTTTTGAGAAGAATCGGGAGACCGGTTCTTTTCTTTTGTCCAAAATCAGGAAGGAGGGAATCGGATGGCTGGACGGATCCAGGGTATCACCGTAGAGATCGGCGGCGATACCACCAAACTACAGACTGCCTTAAAAGGCGTAAATACAGAGATCAGAAATACTCAGAGCCAGCTGCGTGATGTCGATAAGCTCCTGAAACTTGATCCTGGAAATACGGAACTGCTTGCGCAGAAACACAGGCTCCTGGGAGATGCCGTTAAGGAAACGAAGGAAAAGCTGGAGACCTTAAAGACGGCAGCGGAACAGGCAGAGCAGGCCCTGAAGGATGGAACGATCACGCAGGAACAGTATGATGGCCTGCAGCGTGAGATCGTTGAGACAGAACAGAAACTGAAGTCTTTGGAGGAACAGGCAAGGCAGTCCGGGACGGCTCTTCAGGAAATTGCCGCAAAGGGTGAGAAGCTGAAGACGGTTGGTGACAATGTTACCAATGTCGGAAAGAAGTTCATGCCCGTGACTTTGGGTGTTGTGGGATTAGGTACGGCGGCGGTGAAGACTGCCGCTGATTTTGATTCCGCCATGAGCAAGGTGGCAGCGGTATCCGGTGCGACAGGTTCTGATCTGGAAGCGCTCCGGGATAAAGCCCGTGAGATGGGTGAGAAGACAAAGTTCTCTGCATCCGAGGCAGCGGAAGCCATGAACTATATGGCGATGGCCGGCTGGAAGACGGAGGATATGCTTTCCGGTATCGAAGGTGTCATGAACCTGGCTGCGGCTTCCGGTGAGGATCTGGCTACCACTTCCGATATCGTGACAGATGCACTTACAGCATTTGGACTGACAGCGAAGGACTCCGGGCATTTTGCGGATATCCTTGCGGCTGCTTCCAGTAACGCAAATACGAACGTCTCCATGATGGGTGAGACCTTCAAGTATTGTGCTCCGATCGCCGGTGCTCTGGGATTCTCTGCGGAGGATACGGCGGAAGCGATCGGCCTGATGGCGAATGCCGGTATTAAGGGATCCCAGGCTGGTACGGCTTTGAGAACCATCATGAATAACCTATCCGGAGAGGTGAAGATCTGCGGATCTTCCATTGGGGAGGTTACGATTGCAACGACCAATGCAGATGGCTCCATGAGGGATCTGTCGGACATTCTGGCTGACTGCCGAACAGCATTTTCAGGTCTATCTGAATCAGAGAAGGCGGCAGCGGCTGAATCGTTGGTTGGCAAGAATGCAATGTCCGGATTCCTGGCTCTGATGAACGCCGGAGAAGCGGATATCAACAAGCTTTCCAGTGCGATTGATAACTGTGATGGTTCAGCAGCAAGTATGGCTGAGACCATGAATGATAACCTTGCCGGTCAGCTGCAGATCCTGAAGTCCCAGCTGGAAGAACTGGCAATTTCATTTGGTGAGCTGCTGATGCCTGCGATCCGAACCATTGTCGGATGGATCCAGAAGTTTGTGGACTGGCTCAATTCGATGGATGAGGGTACCAGGAAGGTTATTGTCACGATTGCCCTGGTGGCGGCAGCGATTGGACCGATACTGATCATTGTCGGTAAAGTGATCTCTGCGGTCGGTACCATTATGACTCTGGTGCCGAAGCTGGCAGGTGTGATCAATGCGGCGAAGGGAGTATTTGCTGCCTTCAATGCGGTATGCGCGGCGAATCCATATGTGCTGATTATCGCAGCGATTGTCGCCTTGGTGGCGGCGTTCATTTATCTCTGGAATAACTGTGAAGAGTTCCGGCAGTTCTGGATCGACCTGTGGGAGAGCATCAAAGAGATTGCCATTGCCGTGTGGGAAGCGTTGAAGGCGTTCTTCCAGGCAGCATGGGAATCAATCAAGACCACGGCAACAACGGTCTGGAATGCGATCAAGGATTTCTTCTCCGGATTGTGGGAAGGTATTAGGAATATCTTTACGACTGTGGTAAATGCGATCAGTACGTTCCTGACCAATGCCTGGAATGCGATCAAGAATACCGTGACTACGGTGTTCAATGCGATAAAGACATTTTTCACGACAGTCTGGAATGGCATCAAGTCTGTTATCACGACAGTGGTGAATGCGATTTTCACCTTCCTGACTACGGCTTGGAATGGGATCAAGACCGCGATCACAACGGTGCTGAATGCCATTAAGACAGCGGTTACTACGGTCTGGAATGGTATTAAGAATACTATCACGACCATTGTGAACGGAATCAAGAATGCAGTCACAACAGCATGGAACAATATCAAGTCTGCTGTATCCAATGCGGCAAACGCGATCAAGACCGGCGTGACGAATGCCTTCGATGCTATGCTGAACGGCATCAAAAATATCTGCGGAAATATCTATGGTGCTGTGAAGGGCGGATTTGATAAGGCAATCGGCTTTATCAAGGGTCTGGCTTCTCAGGCGTTCCAGTGGGGTGCTGACTTCATCGGCGGCATCGTGAACGGTATCAAGTCCATGATCGGCAAGGTCGGTGAGGCTGTTTCTTCCGTTGCGGATAAGATCCGGAGCTTCCTGCATTTCTCTGTTCCGGATGAAGGGCCGCTTACGGATTATGAGAGCTGGATGCCGGACTTCATTGGAGGACTTGCTAAAGGCATTGAGAAGAGCCGGGGCATGATCGAGAATGCGATGAACGGCGTGACTTCTGATCTGACCATTACTCCGAAGGTGATGGCGGCTCAGGGAGGTTATTCCGGATCCACTGCTTCAAGTGGTGATCTGATCTCCGGTATAAATACAGCACTGAATACGGCTCTGGCCGGTGGAGGCGCTGCAGGGGACATCGTGATCCCGGTATATATCGGCGGTGACATG
>Ga0256405_10010402_pt1 | contig 12309 bp, 9 predicted proteins | sample RumenRJG_02DNA_FD_189096 | JGI IMG/M metagenome (GOLD analysis project Ga0256405, IMG submission 189096) | Bovine rumen microbial communities from Lethbridge, Alberta, Canada - RJG_02 | ecosystem: Host-associated > Mammals > Digestive system > Stomach > Rumen | place: Canada: Alberta | collected...
CAATTCAGAATGCCCTGGCCTCCGTGGGACATACGGCGGCCTGGTACATGCTGGGCATCATCATGCTGTACGGACTGATTCTCGGTCGGACGATCTGTGGATGGCTCTGTCCGCTTGGAATGATTCAGGAGCTGCTCCATAAGATTCCGACGCCGAAGATCCCGAAAAACCGGCTGACACGTGCCCTTTCCTATCTCAAGTACATCATTCTCGGTGTATTTGCCGTCGCGGTGCCGCTGTGGTACGGCGTGGCGCACGGCATTCCGGTTCCCGGATTCTGCAAATACATCTGTCCGGCAGGAACGTTTGAGGGGGCCATGGGTCTCCTGTCCAATCCGGTCAACAGCGGCAAATTCTCAATGCTCGGCATCCTCTTTACCCGGAAATTTGTCATCATGCTGATCATTGGACTTGCCTGTGTCTTCTGCTATCGCAGTTTCTGCCGCTTCATCTGCCCGCTGGGTGCGATTTACGGACTGTTCAATAAATTCTGCATCGTGGGCGTGAAAGTGGACCAGAACCGCTGCAATCACTGCGGTGCCTGCGTACGGAACTGCGGCATGGATGTCCGGCATGTGGGTGACCATGAGTGCATTAACTGCGCCAAGTGTATGAGCGTCTGCAATCAGAAGGCCATTTCCTTCAAGGCCGGCGGATATACCCTCATCGCCCCGGACGGCGGCTGCGCAGGGGAGGCCGAGGATGCCGGAAAGAAGAGACGCAGCCTCGCCCGTATTCTCTGGATCATTGCGCTGGCGGTCCTTTGCGTGGCATTGGTCTGGTTTAATTTCCTGGACCCGTCCGTTAAAAAGAGAATCGCCAGACAGGAAGCGGCTGCAAGCCGGAAAAATGCACAGGTGACGGAGCAGGCGGCAACGCCGAAGCCGGAGGCACCTGCCGCTGCTATGCCGGCTGCCACGGATGCACCGGAAGCGACGGCGGCACCTGCTGTCTCCTATGAAAGTGATGCCCCCATCGGTTACGAGGTGGGAAATCAGCTCAAGGACTTCACGGTCAAGTGTCTGGATGGCTCCACGTTCCATCTGGCAGAGAACCGGGGCAAGGTGACGATTATCAACCTGTGGGCCACCTACTGCGGGCCCTGTGTGCAGGAACTGCCGCATTTCAGCGAGTTCTACAAGGCACACAAGGATGACGTGGCCATGATCGCCGTCCATTCTTCCATTACGGAAATGGACCCGGCAGAGTATATTGCCGACAAAGACTGGGCGATGCCCATTGCCGTGGACAGCGAAGACGATGAAATCTGGGGAATTGTGAACGGCAGTTCCACCATTCCGCAGACGATTGTCCTCAACCGCAAAGGCGAGGTCATCTACAACCAGACCAAAGGCATTACGCCGGCAGAGCTTGAAGCGCTGTATGCGCAGGCAGCAGGTGATGCACCGGCTGCATCCTCTGTCAGTGCTGAGGTGCCGGCTGTCACGGCTGCGCCGGCGGCAGTGTCCTATGAAAGCGATGCCCCCATCGGTTACGAGGTGGGAAATCAGCTCAAGGACTTTACAGTCAAGTGCCTGGATGGCTCCACGTTCCATCTGGCCGAGAACCGCGGCAAGGTGACGATTATCAATCTGTGGGCCACCTATTGCGGTCCCTGTGTGCAGGAACTGCCGCATTTCAGCGAGTTCTATAAGGCACACAAGGATGATGTGGCCATGATCGCCGTCCATTCCTCCATCACGGAGATGGACCCGGCAGAGTACATTGCTGACAAGGACTGGGTAATGCCCATTGCCGTTGACAGCGAAGATGATGAAATCTGGGGAATCGTGAACGGCAGTTCCACCATTCCGCAGACGATTGTCCTGAACCGCAAGGGTGAGGTCATCTATAACCAGACCAAGGGCATTACGCCGGCGGAACTGGATGCGCTGTATGCGCAGGCAGCGGGCGATGTGCCGGTCGCATCTTCTGCCAGTGCTGAACCGGTTTCAGCTGCCTCTGAGGCACCGGCTGCCACGGCTGCACCCGAGGTGACGGCAGCACCCGCAGTATCCTACGAGAGCAATGCGCCCATCGGTTACGAGGTAGGGAACCAGCTTAAGGACTTCACGGTCAAGTGCCTGGATGGCTCTACGTTCCATCTGGCCGAGAACCGCGGCAAGGTGACGATCATCAATCTGTGGGCCACCTACTGCGGCCCCTGCGTGCAGGAACTGCCGCATTTCAGCGAGTTCTACAAGGCGCACAAGGACGATGTGGCCATGATTGCCGTCCATTCCTCCATCACGGAGATGGACCCGGCCGCGTATGTGGCGGACAAGGACTGGGCGATGCCCATTGCCGTGGACAGTGAAGACGATGAAATCTGGGGAATTGTGAACGGCAGCTCCACCATCCCGCAGACGATTGTCCTCAACCGGAAAGGTGAGGTCGTCTACAACCAGACCAAAGGCATTACGCCGGCGGAACTGGATGCCCTGTATGCACAGGCAGCAGGCGATGTGCCTGCGGCATCCTCTGCCAAGGCTGTGCCGGAATCATCTGCTGCTGAAGTGCCGGCTGTCACGGCTGCACCGGAAGCTACTGCTGCGCCGGAGGCAACGGCGGCAGTGTCCTACGAAAGCGATGCGCCCATCGGTTATGAGGTGGGAAATCAGCTCAAGGACTTCACGGTCAAGTGCCTGGATGGCTCTACGTTCCATCTGGCCGAGAACCGGGGCAAGGTGACGATCATCAACCTGTGGGCGACTTACTGCGGCCCCTGCGTGCAGGAACTGCCGCATTTCAGCGAGTTCTACAAGGCACACAAAGATGATGTGGCAATGATCGCGGTGCATTCCTCTATCACGGAGATGGATCCGGCGGAGTATATTGCCGACAAAGACTGGGCGATGCCCATTGCCGTGGACAGCGAAGACGATGAAATCTGGGGAATCGTGAACGGCAGCTCCACCATCCCGCAGACGATTGTCCTCAACCGGAAAGGTGAGGTCATCTACAACCAGACCAAGGGCATTACGCCGGCGGAACTGGATGCACTGTATGAGATGGCTAAATAAAGCTCAACGGATCGTCAGACAGGGTTTGTGAACAGACCTGGGAAAAGACAGAAATTGCTTTTTGAAGAGTGCGGCGAGGCCGCACTCTTTTTCTCTGAGAAAATATAAAAATTGTGCAGTTGTTTGACTTTGCATGACCGATCCTAAAAGAAAAAGAAAACCCGCTCAGGCTTAATCTTTAATGTGGTTCCAAAGTCAAGGTCATCATTTAGACAGTTAGACCGCGAAAGTAGGGGGCGGGAAAAGTCACATGGAAACAGGATGCTTGAATGACTTTGGGATACATTCCACGCGCCTCCCTTTGGTGCTTATCTTGCAATCACGGGTGAAATCGTGTATACTGTGCCCAAAATACGGTTAAAGATCACACCAGACGGATAGAAAAGAGCCGTTGATTGTCTCGTCTGGTGTGGGGCAATGGGGCATCTGACAGGACAGAGACCGGGAAACAGACTGAGATGACGGCAGGAATGATTTGTGCAACGAACGTGTGATCCTTCACTCGGAGGTGAGTGCGTGAAAAGGTTTGGAATCGGATACGAAAATTACAGAGAGTTCATTGAGGAGAATCTTTACTATATAGATAAGACATGGCTGGTTGGGGATGTCATTGAAAAGGGCGGTAAGGTGATCCTGTTTACACGGCCGAGACGATTCGGGAAGACACTTGCACTGTCCATGCTTCAAACCTTCTTTGAACTGGAGTACGATAAAGACGGCAGAGTGGTCAGTAAGGAACGGTATTTTGATGGGAAAAGGATCATGGAAGCGCCGGATGAGCTGCTGTCGATGATGGGACAGGTTCCGGTGATCAGGTTGTCTTTGAAATCGGCGAATCAGCCTGATTTTAATCGGGCGGGACTGAGAATCAGGGATGAAATCGTCTCTGAATATTCAAGGCATTCCTATCTTCTTAATTCCAAAGAACTGAGTGTTCTGGAGAAGGAACACTTTTACAGCTTTTTGGATGCAGTCGACGAGCGCAAACTGCACACGAGAAGAATATCAGGAAGAAATATTCAAGTACTCGACGGCTTTAAAAACGCTGTCCGTTTTTCTGATGAAACACCACGGCAGGAAAGTCATGATTCTTCTGGATGAGTATGATGTACCTCTGGAGAATGCGTGGGAAAATGGGTTCTATGATGAAATGGTGGGATATATTCGGTCGCTTTTTGAATCAGCATTAAAGACAAATGATGCCCTTTTCAAAGGGATTGTTACCGGCTGCCTGAGAATCAGCAGGGAAAGCATTTTCACCGGAATGAATAATCTTCTGATCAATACCATCAGGGAGAGCGGATTTGACGAAGCGTTTGGATTTACTGAGTCGGAAACGATGCAGATGTTAAGCGATTATGGCATTGCAGATCGTATTCCTGAGGTCAAAAAATGGTATGACGGATATTGTTTCGGTGAGACGGAAATCTATAATCCCTGGAGTATTGTCCAGTACGTGTATGGCACTGTCATCGGGAAAAAGAAGTTTCCTGAACCTTACTGGGCAAATACTTCTTCAAATCGTATTATCAGGGAACTGGTTTATCGTACGGATGATTCTGTAAAAGCGGAACTGGATACGCTTGTTGAGGGAGGAACGATTGAAAAAAAGATCCATGAGGACATCACCTATGGCGAAATCAGGGAATCGGAGGATAATCTGTGGAACTTCCTCTATTATACCGGTTATCTGAAAAAGGTCTCCGAACGAATTGAAGGGGAAGATGTCTATATGACGATGACCATTCCCAATGCAGAGATCAGGAGCATTTACAGAAACCAGATCAGTTCCTGGTTTGAAAAAAAGGTCAAAGAGGCAGACCGAAGCATGTTTCACAGAGCCGTTCTTGAAGGGGACACGGAAGGAATGGAAAGTTATATCAGGAATCTCCTGGGGAAAACCATCAGCACCTTTGACAGTACGGAGCGTTTTTATCAGGACTTCTGTTTATCACTGCTTTACGGTGTTCCGGGATATGAGGTTCGCTCAAACACAGAGGAAGGAAACGGGCGGCCGGATATTGTGCTTTATCCCAGCAATCCCAGAGATCCTGCGATCCTCTTTGAACTGAAGGAAAGAAAGAAGTTTGCTGAGATGCGGGATGGAATTGAAGAGGCGCTTCGGCAGATCAGGGAAAAAGGGTATGTGGAAGGAATACTGAATGATGGGTACATCGGATGCAGGGCGTATGGAATCTGTTTCTGCAGGAAAACGTGCATTGTTGAAAAATGCTGAGGATGTTGTCTGACAAATCCTGTTTCAGTTTCAGGCAATCTTCATCGCTTAAAACGGGCTTAATCAGAAAAACAAACAATCAGGAGAGAGAATATGGGCGTTTTATCAAAATTTCATCGGTACCGCGAGGCGGGTGAGCAGGCAAATGTCAATAATGTGGAGCGCTTTGGTGAACCGGAATATTCGTTGTTTACATCGACGAAAGTACTGACGCTCCATCATGAGATCAGCATTACGGATGATCGTGATCAGGTGGTTTATCAGGCAAAGTCGAAATTCCCGTCGCTGCATGACAAGACGGATGTGTATGATGCGGCTGGAAATCATGTCTCACATATTGAGCGAAAGTTCTTTACGCTGCATGAACGGCATTTTGTCACCATGGAAGATGGAAAGAAATTTGAACTTTCCAATGAACTGTGGCATATTGTCCGGGATGTAACCAATATTGAAGGACTTGGCTGGCAGCTGCAGGGAAACATCGTCGGCCTGAATTTTGAACTGTACGATGCGGATGGAAACATTATTGCGGTGATCTCACAGAAGATGATATCGCTCCATGACAAATACTGCGTGGATATTTATCAGCCGGAGGAAGAGAAGACGGTGGTAACGATTCTGGTCACGCTGCAGCATATGATTCGTGACCGTGAAAACAGCGCGGCAACTTCGTCCTCAGGCAGCAATGACTGAAAGAACGTTTGAGTGTCCCTGTGTTAACGGGACCGTTTATGAGACAGGCACGGACATGCACTGAGACAAATGATCACATGGAGGAGGAAAAAGGGTTCGGATGGCTGCTGTCGGGATATTTTTTCTGGAAATACTGTTCGGCTCGGAAGAGCTTAGGAACATCATTTTTGAAATCCTGTTTATGGTCGGCTTGTGGAAAATGTTTGAAAAGTCGGGGGTGAAAGGGTGGTGGTCCCTGATTCCCGGTGCAAGAGAATACAAGTTGGCATGCTGTGCAGGGCGCGAACCGGAGGGCCGGGTATACAGTGTTCTTACTGTTGCCACGAGACTGCTCAACGGGATTTTATCACTGGTATACTTTGAGCAGGCGTCTGCGGAGATAAGTGTGTTTTTTGTCATCGTGACCATTATGGAGGTGACATTATGGCTTTCCCTGCTCATTTATGAAATCCGCATCGGCATCGGGCTCATCGAGGTGTATGGACAGCGGAAGCGCTGGATTATCCTCTGGATCTTGGCCAACTGGTTTGTCACGCTCCTGTGGGGCTTCAGTAAGAAGTATCAGCCGGCCTGGAAAGTCATGGATATTCGGGCGGAAATGGAACGCCTGGCAACGCACGGAAGTGCAACGGTGATGGATGAGGGACTTACCGTGAATCTGACGGAGCGTTCCGTGAAGGAATTCTTCCAGAAAAAAGTCCTGCTGCGCGATATTCATATGGCGATTCCGCAGGGACATATGGTGCTGCTCCTTGGCGGTTCCGGTGCTGGCAAAACCACCTATCTCAATGCCATAAACGGATATGAGAAGGCGAAAGCGGAGGTGCTGCTTAACGGAAACAACATGTACACGCAGTACAAGAAAATGCAGTATGAGGTGGGATTCGTTCCGCAGACAGAGATGATGCGGGGGAAGGATACTGTCCTGAACACCCTCCTGGATGCGGCTAAGCTCCGGCTTCCCAAAGATGTGACACCGGATCAGCGCAGAAGACGTGTGGATGAGGTGATGGAGATTTTCGGACTGAAACCGGTTAAGAATAATCTGGTTGAAAAGCTGTCCGGTGGTCAGAAAAAGCGGCTGTCCATCTCCATTGAATTTATCAGCAATCCGTCACTGTTCATTCTGGATGAACCGGACTCCGGACTTGATGGCGTCATGGCCAGGGAGCTGTTTGTCCAACTGAGAAAGATTGCCGATACCGGGAAAATTGTCATTGTGATTACCCATACCCCGGACCGTGTCATTGATCTGTTTGATGATGTTATTGTGCTGGCAAAGGACAGCGCGCGTACAGGGCGCCTGGCGTATTATGGCAGTATTGAGGATGCCAGAAAATTCTTCGGCCGCGAACGGATGGAGCAGATTGTCAAGAGCGTCAACCGGAAAGAGGAAGGCGGAGATGGTCTGGCAGATGAGTATGTGATGAAATACGCGGAGGTGCAGCATGCCTGATGTAAAAGCAGAAAAACCCTCCCGCAGGATGAATATACGTTATCGCGGGCGGGGGGCACAGGTAATCATCTATCTCGGGAAACTGATCCGCATGTTTATCTATCAGAATGACTGGAAAGTTCTCCCGATGGCGGCCCTGATTGCGGGCCTTGTTGGAATGGTTGTTCGCAAACGCATGTTTATTAACATGGAAGGTTCCCTGATGGGCGCCTTTGCGCTGGTGTGCGTGTGCATCTGGAACGGATGCTTTAACTCGGTCCAGGTGATCTGCCGCGAACGGGACGTGATCAAGCGCGAACATCGTTCCGGCATGCATATTTCCTCCTATATCTGTGCGCATATGCTGTATCAGTCGATTCTGTGCCTTCTTCAGACAGGCGTTACGCTTTATGTCACCAGAATGGTAGGCGTTAAGTATCCCGATGAGGGAGTCATTACCCCTTACCTTCTGTTTGACATCGGGATTTCCATGTTCCTGATTACGTTTGCGTCGGATATGCTTTCTCTCTGGATTTCCACGTTGGCGCATTCGACGACGACAGCCATGACCATCATGCCGTTTGTGCTGATTTTTCAGCTGGTCTTCTCAGGGGGAATGCTGTCGCTGCCGGAGTGGAGTGAACCGCTGACCAATCTGACGATCTCCAATCCCGGGCTGAAAGTGCTGGCAGCACAGGCCAATTACAATAATCTGCCGCTTGCATCCATATGGAATACGATTGTAAAGATGCACAATTCTGAAATTACCGGAACGGTGAAGCTGGGTGATGTGCTGGATTTGCTAGGGAAAAAGAATTATAATCCCACGGTCCTGAAAATCCGGAATATGGAGATCGGGGAATATCTTACGGTGAATGGTCTCACCAAACGCCTGAATCAGCTGGATTCCTATCAGAAATTTCGGGAAAAAACCTTCTCTGTGGATACGACGTATGGTGATCTGCTGAAGGCATTCCGGGAATCACCGAGTTCGAAGGAGTTTCTTGAACGGAAAGTTTTCGCGAACCTGACCGTGGAGGCACTTCTTGATAATCTGGTGAAGACGGATGAAATAAAAGTGCTGATGGAGCAAAAGGTCGTTTCAGATATGAAGTTCGGTGATGTGATCGACCTGATTATCAGTTCGGGACTTCTGGATGCTTACAGGGATGAACCGATAGGCGGAATCAGGACAGCAGGTGATCTGGTCGACCGGCTGGCTGAGAATCCGGATGTTCAGAAAAATCGGGATCAGCAATATACGTTAAAGACAACCGTGGGGGAAATCGTTAATCTGTTCGGCGTCACAAAAGTCCAAAACGCGGTTCAAAAGATGGCTGCTGAGGCAAGCCGTAATCCTGACTATGACAACACGGTCGAGAATATCGTGGTTTACTGGTGGCGCATTTTCGGTTTTGCCATTCTGTTTGTCTTTTTGGCGATGATTACGCTGGAATCCGTGGACAAGGACAAACGCTAGAGACAAGCTGTGATTTGACTGAAACAGAGACAATGCCAATGGTCATTGGCGGCATCTCAAAAAACGGCAATTCTGTACTTCTGCTGGGAACGCCGGAGACGGCGTTCCCGCTTTTTTGGTTCGGCAGCCAATTCCGGAAGGGAAGACATTATGGAAGATCGTTCAAAACGTGAACTGTTTGAAACCATGCCGGTACCTGCGGCACTGTTCCGGATGGCGGTTCCTACCATTATCAGCCAGCTGATTACGCTGTTTTACAACATGGCGGATACGTGGTTTATCGGCCGCACCAATAATCCCTATATGGTGGCGGCATCCTCTCTTGTACTGACGGTTTTCCTGATGGCCGGAGCGCTGGGGAATCTGTTTGGCGTGGGCGGAGGGACACTGGTTGTCCGCCTTCTGGGGAGCAGAGATGAAAAAGAGGCAAGGGCTGCCGCTTCCTGAACAACGCTGGCCTCGTGCGGCTCCGCGCTGGTTTTCTCTGTCCTCTGCGTCGTGTTTATGGATCCGCTTCTTCGCCTTCTGGGGGCGAGCGACATGACCATTGGCTATGCCAGACAGTATCTGTTTTTTGTTGTGGGAATCGGCGGCATCGCCAATGTGAATGGAACGACGTTATCCTTTCTGCTGCGAAATGCCGGCTATTCCCGTGCTGCAGCCTTTGGGCTGAGCATGGGCGGTCTGCTCAATATCGTGCTGGATCCGCTGTTTATGTTTGTCCTGCTGCCGGATGGCTATCAGGTGATGGGCGCCGGAATTGCCACCATGCTCTCGAGTATGGCCTCGATGGCCTATTTCCTCTGGATGATTCACAGAGTCCGGAAGTCCTCGGTGCTGGAAATCCCCAGGAAGCTGGTAAAGATTCGGCCGGATTCGAGAAGGGATCTGTTCTCTGTCGGAATTCCGGCGGCGCTGAGCGTCTTTCTCTATGATCTCACCAATATTGTCATCAACCGGCTCTCCGCGGCTCACGGGGATCTCCCGCTGGCCGCGATGGGCATTGTGCTGAAAGTGGAACGGCTGCCGCTGAATGTCGGAATCGGGATCTGTCTGGGCATGATTCCGCTGATCGGATACAATTACGCCGCCCGGAACTATAAACGGATGCAGGAATTCTTCAATGCGGCCAGAATTGTCGGACTGATCATCGCGGGAATCTGTGTACTGCTTTATTACCTGTTCGCGGACCGCCTGATCGGCGCATTTATCGGAGAGACGGAAACCGTGCGCCTTGGGACGACGTTCCTTCGGGCACGCTGCTTTGCAACGCCTTTCATGTTCCTCAGTTTCAATATGGTGAATTACATGCAGGCGATTAATCAGGGCAGGGTCTCGCTCTGGCTGGCTGTTATCCGGCAGATCGGACTGAATATTCCGTTCCTGTTCCTGCTCAATGCACTGTTTGGCATGATGGGAATAGTCTGGACGCAGGTGACGGCGGATATCGTCAATGTGATCATTTCGTACATCATCTATGCCCGGGTTCGACAAAAGGCCCTTGGCTACTGAGATATGATTCATCTTTTCTGAACTGAACAAGGATTGAAGGGTGTTCAGAAAAGACAGACTGTGTGTCTAATGGACGTGTCAGGGAATACAGGTTACGGGAAAGCTTCATACAATTTCAGAAATAAACTCCTGTTTAGCAGCATAAGCACGTTTGATAGCAGCGAGTCTTTTTACCACGGTTTTCTGTAGTCTATATTAAGCGGGATATCCGGGTATATGGCATCTTCGAATCGTGAGGAAGGAGAGGGCAGATCTGATATCATACTCTATCCGGACGATCCTGCCGAGGATGTAATTGTCTTTGAACTCAAAGTCAGAAAAAAACTCCCTGAAATGACTGAGGGACTCGAGGAGGCTGTTCGGCAGATTATAGAGAAAAAGTATGTTGAGGGGATATTTGAGGAAGGATACACAAATGTAAAAGCATTTGGGCTGTGCTTCTGTAAAAAAACATGTATGGGTCAGCAACTGAAATGACATGTCAAGGGTCAAGGGCGTATATCTGATTTTTACCAATGTCCCTGGATAGGCACGGAAAGAGCAAAAGCTGTCTGGTGCTAAGACTCTTGCTCCTTCCGTTTCGATCACGCAGACGGGCTTTTTGATTGTTCGACGTTGGGACCTGCCTGACTGCGGATATAGGATCAAAGAAAAAAGTTATTGACGAAAATCCGGATAATCCGTTATAATAACGCCACTTGCCGGTGTGATGGAATGGCAGACGTGACGGACTCAAAATCCGTTGGGGTAAAACCCGTGTGAGTTCGAGTCTCACCACCGGCACTGCGGATGAGCTGCAGATTAACCGAAAGGTTAGTCTGCATTTTTTTATCCGCTTATGCGGGAAATGTTCAAGACATCTGCACACGAATCTGATGATCAGGGGATGATCATCGGCAGAGGTTGTGCATTCGCCATATCATGAAACGTGACTCGCATCTGAACATGGATGATTAAGAGCTGATCCGCTTTTTGGATCGACCTTTTTTGATAGAGGCGAAATGCCTTTTTTCTTTGATTCGGTGTATTGTTAGTGAATGGTAACTTTATGATACGGAATTGACGGAAGCGTATTATTCGTCTATAATTCTATGGTGAAAAAGAGAAGCTGAATAAAAGCGACAGAGGTTTTTTTATCGAGAAACACTCCTTTATAGGCCTCAGCTTTGGCCATTTGCCGGAGCTCCTTTGTCTGAGGCCTGGATTTGACTTAACTGTTGCTGTGCGACAGGGCATCTCCTTTGCAGGCCTCAACTATGGTCGTTTGCCAGTGCTGCTTTTGTCTGAGCAGCCTGGGGATGACCCGGAATGCAGGACACTTCAATTTGCAGAAACGGTTTCCATATTGGAATGAAGGGTTAACATGGATAATTCAGCAAAATAATGAAAAAGGGAAAGCGGGGACAGGACGATGGATACAAGATGGGAAAACGGCATTTATACGGTTTTTCTCTGCAATCGCATTGATGCGGTAAATGCACCGCAGGTGGAAGTGGAATTGCTGGAGGCACTGAAGGCAGCAGAGCAAAAGGAAAAATCAGAGCTGATCCTTGATGCGGTGAATCTGACTTACATTTCCAGTGCGGGACTTCGTGCACTGCTTGCTCTCTCAGAAGCAACGAAAAACAGGATTCGCATTCTGAATGTTTGCCATGAGGTCTATTACGTCTTTGACATGACCGGTTTTACTGAACTTTTCGATATCAGCCGGACGCCGCGGGAGGTTTCAGTTGAGGGATGTCAGGTCATTGGAAAAGGCGGTTTCGGCACCGTATACCGACTGGGAAATGACAAGATCCTGAAGCTCTACAATTCTTCCCATACGTTTGGGGAAATTGAGCGGGAACGCATTCTTGCCAGGGAAGCGTTTGTCAGCGGTATTCCATCGGTCATTACGTATGACACGGTGCGGTGCGGGGACAGCTTTGGA
>Ga0256405_10010403_pt1 | contig 12308 bp, 12 predicted proteins | sample RumenRJG_02DNA_FD_189096 | JGI IMG/M metagenome (GOLD analysis project Ga0256405, IMG submission 189096) | Bovine rumen microbial communities from Lethbridge, Alberta, Canada - RJG_02 | ecosystem: Host-associated > Mammals > Digestive system > Stomach > Rumen | place: Canada: Alberta...
ATTAGCCTTTTGCCTGCTCGTGCCGTATAATAAGTCAGACGCAGCAACAAACAGTCTGCGCAGAAGCAAAGGACCGGCCAGGGAGTGTCATAATCACAGATTTTCACGCCGCATGTGCCGGTTCCTCACACAGTTATACGGGGAGGAAAGCAACATGGAAGAAAAGAAAGCATTGAACAATGAAGAGATGAATGGTGTCTCCGGAGGAGTCTACAGAACGGTCGACACAAGGAAACCGATGGACGCAGTCGTCCGCAGCGGCCCGGGCATGTCCTATCCGCAGATCGCTTCTCTGAAGAACGGAACACAGGTAAACACCACCGGGAACAATTCTTACAATCCGCAGGATGGCAGAACCTGGTATGAGATCAACTATCCGATGTACGGATGGATGGCAGGAAGCCTGCTTGGATACTTCTAAAGAGAAGATCTGACTCTAAAATAGTACAATGCGTACAGCGCCGGGATTTGGTTCCCGGCGCTGTTGTTTCTGCTTTTATTGCCAGTCAGATCTGTGTATAATAAAAATGAATACGATGGAAATGCAGAACCGGTAAACGTTTTTCTGTGTCTCCCTAAGCGCAGGAAGGAGTAAAAAGCATGAGTCAGCAGGGAATCGGAACCAAATGTGTACAGGCAGGATATACACCGGAAAACGGCGGCCCCCGTCAGATCCCGATCATTCAGTCCACGACCTTTAAGTATGATACCAGCGAGGATATGGGAAAGCTGTTCGATCTGGAAGCGTCGGGATACTTTTATTCGCGTCTGCAGAATCCCACCTGTGATTATGTCGCGGCGAAGATCGCGGCGATGGAAGGCGGAAGCGCCGGTATGCTGACTTCATCCGGCCAGGCTGCGAACTTCTTTGCCATATTCAATATCTGTGAATGCGGAGATCATATCGTAGCTTCCTCGACGATCTATGGAGGAACCTATAATCTGATCAAGGTCACCCTCGCGAAGATGGGGATTGCGTCTACCTTTGTTTCACCGGATGCGACAGACGAGGAGCTGGATGCAGCATTCAGACCCAATACAAAAGTCATGTTCGGAGAGTCGATCGCCAACCCTGCCCTTACGGTTCTTGATATTGAGAAGTTTGCCGCAGCGGCGCACCGGCACGGTGTTCCTCTGATCGTGGACAACACATTCCCGACTCCTGTGAATCTGAGGCCGATCGAATGGGGCGCGGACATTGTCACCCACTCTACCACCAAGTATATGGACGGGCATGGCTCCGCTGTCGGCGGCGCGATTGTGGACAGCGGTCATTTTGACTGGATGGCACACAAGGAAAAATATCCGGGACTGACTGCTCCGGATGATTCCTATCACGGAATCATCTATGCCGAGAAGTTCGGGCAGGAGGGGGCCTTCATTACGAAAGCCACCTCTCAGCTGATGCGGGACTTTGGCTGCGTACAGTCTCCGCAGAGTGCATTTTATCTGAATCTGGGCCTTGAGTCTTTGCATGTCCGTATGGCCAGACATGTTGAGAACGGATTGGCGGTGGCACAGTTTCTGGAGCAGCATCCGCTTGTAACCAAGGTTCAGTATTCCGGCCTGCCATCAAGCCCGTACTATGAGCGCGCGCAGAAGTACATGCCGAATGGCGGCTGCGGCGTTGTATCATTTGAGCTGTCCGGCGGACGGGCCATGGCGGAACGCTTTATGAAGCGTCTGAAGCTTGCGGCGATCGAAACACATGTTGCGGACGCAAGGACTTGCTGCCTGAACCCCGCTACCAGTACACATCGCCAGATGAATGATGAAGAACTGATCAGAGCGGGGGTGCCGGCAGGGCTGATTCGCATCTCCTGCGGGCTTGAAGACAAAGAGGATCTGATTGCAGACCTTAGACAGGCGCTGGAGAACGAGTAACTCAAAAGGAAACGGATGAGTATGCTTTGGAGGCGGTCATGATCGGTGGGGAATTAAAGAATGTCTGTCAGATCACAATCCTGAGCGACATAGGTGCAATCATTATCCTCGCCGCGCTTGTGAGCTATATTGTATTTGCCAGAAAAAACAACAGAACGCTTCTGGATAAGATTTTTCTGCAAGCGGCTTTTCTGAATATTCTTTCTTCCCTGGCGAGCAGTGCCTCCATACTTTTTGTTCTGTATCCGGAACATGTTTCCAATCTCACTGCAAGAATGGTATTCGCCTTAAAGCTGATTCTGCTTGAGCTTGGATACCTCTGCCTGATCCGGTACCTTCTGGGAGCCGGAGAAAAAAAGGCTGCAGGGGGAAAACGGCTGAGCTTTCTCAGGATTTCGGTCTGGATCACATGTATTGTGATTGCCGTCAGTATCCCCACGAATTGGATATTCTTATCTTACGAAGAGACGCGCGTCGTGTCCTATTCGACTGCGGGCTTCCTGATCGCTGTGGCTCCGGCCTTGCTCGGAACGCTGATCTGTATCATCTGTCTGTGGAAGAAAGACAAATCTCTTCTTTCTGTGTTTATATTCCTCTTTATCATGAGAATGTACCTGGGCTTTATGCTGGAGGACTCCTTCTCAGTTCCCACGGTACTGGCGCTTGGACTGTTATACGCGTATTTCAGTGTGCACAGCCGGGGCAGTCTGTTTCAGATCGGAAGCATTATCATTCTGATGTTTATCGGCGCTACGCTTCTGATTGGAAATTATACGATGCGCGCGGTATCTTCTTTTTATCTTCAGACAGTCAGAGAAGAGAATGAGAAGAGCCTTGGGAACATGCGGAAGTCTTTAGAATCGAGTAAATCCTTTGCATGGCGGGTCAATTACTGGATCGAGCATCATCAGGAAATTGCAGATGCAATTAATCACGATACCATTGACATGACGGATGCTGACTCCTTTGAAGAGTTATCCAGAATCATTGAAAAAGCAGGTGTGGAAACCTCAAGCCAGGTAACGCCCGAGGATCTCGAAAAGCTGTCTGAGGAAGAGCGGCTTTTCTTTGCAGCCATGCAATACAGTCTGGATGAGTCAATCTTCGAGTATGACGCAGAATACTATTCTTTTGATGATCTGCTGCTTGTCGAAGAGGATCCGTCCGGCAATCTGTCGGTTTTGTTTGATGCGGGCAAAGACAGGGATCAGAATACAGTCGACCGATGCAGGCTCGGTGAGCCGGTTGACAGAGAGATGCTGGAATATTCCTGGAACAATTATCAGGAGATTGCATCGTCAGAGTATTTCAATCCGTTTTTCGCGCAGTATTCAGATAGCTTTGGTTATCACGAAGACTTCAAGGTGGAAGGACTGGATCATCATCTGATGTTCTGCGTGTCGGTAAGCAGTGATGAGATCAACAAAAAGCTGAACTTCATCTTAGACCTGAGAAGAAAGACGATCTTTATTCTGACCATTGTTGCGACTCTGATCCTTGCGCTGCTTTACTTTACGGTGCTCAGTCCCCTGCGGCGTGTGACCAGAAGCGTATCGGAGTATCAGAAGGATAAGAACGCCGACAAAACCAGGGAGAGTCTTGCGCCGATCAGGGCAGGAAATGAGATCGGCGTGCTGGCCGGAGAGTTCACCTCTCTTACAAAAGAGATGGAACGGTATACAGATGAAGTGGCTATGATGGCCGCCTACCGGGAGAAGGTAAATACGGAGCTGCGGACGGCGGCACAGATTCAGGAAAGCGTCCTGCCGGATACATTCCCGGCATTCCCGGACCGGACTGATTTTGACCTCTACGCAAGCATGGACCCGGCAAAAGAGGTAGGAGGAGACTTCTATGATTTCTTCCTGACCGATGAGAATCATCTTGCGATTCTGATCGCGGATGTTTCGGATAAGGGGATACCGGCATCGTTGTTTATGATGTCAGCCAAGAACCTGATCAATTACCGGGCAAAGAAAGGCGGAACGCCCGGGCAGATTCTGACGGAGATCAATGAGCAGATCTGCGGTGACAGTCTCACCCAGATGTTCGTAACGGTCTGGATGGGGATTCTCGATCTGACAAGCGGAGTGATGATCTGCACCAACGCCGGACATGAATACCCGATCATCCGGGGGGCGGACGGAACGTTTCAGGTATATAAAGACCGGCACGGATTTGTTGTCGGCGGAATGACGGGGATCACCTATAAAGATTATGAATTGATTCTGAATCCCGGGGACGCGGTATTTGTCTATACGGACGGCGTACCGGAAGCAAACAATGAAAAAGGTGAATTCTACGGAATGGACCGGCTTACGGCAGCGCTGAATCAGGCAGGAAAAAAGACGCCGGAGGAAATACTGCGTACAGTAAGGGCGGATGTGGATACCTTTGTCAATGGAGCGAATCAGTTTGATGATCTGACGATGCTCTGTCTGGAATATCGCGGAAAAGTTTGAAAAGTTTCCATCTTTGTGCTTGCATTCATCTGCACGCTGACCTATAATAGTCGAGTGTCTGCGGAAGAAAGGGATTAGTGCGCCCTTTTATGTATTCCATCAGATACAGAAGAAATGACGGAAAGGAGGAATGCCGGAATGAAGGTTCGCTCATCTGTGAAACCGATTTGCGAAAAGTGCAAGGTGATCAAGAGAAAAGGCAGAATCATGATTATCTGCGAGAACCCGAAGCACAAACAGAGACAGGGCTGATCACAGACAGCCGACAGGATGATATCCTATTTGAATGAGAAGCGGAATGCGGCAGAATATGCCGCTGACAATATACGATGAGAGTAGATACCCTGCGGATGCAGGACTGGCTCAAAGTACTATTGTCCTTAATACCGGCTCAGGATCAGGTGCAGCAATACCCGCCGCCGACCGCTGCGGCGCGGCCTACACATTTGCGGAAGCTGAAAAGGCGGCCGCTTAATGAGACGGAAAGGCTGCAGGCTCTGCAAGGGGGTGCAGCTGGATGCGCAAACGCGTGTCCCAGTTTAAAGACAAACCATTTATCAGGAGGAAATGACACATGGCTCGTATAGCTGGTGTAGACTTACCAAGAGAGAAGCGAGTTGAAATCGGCCTGACCTACATCTTTGGAGTAGGCCGTACCACCTCGAACAGGATTCTGGATAAGGCCGGAATCGATGGAAATACCCGCGTAAGAGATCTGACCGACGAGGAAGTCGACAAGATCCGTGCGGCGATGGAAGAACTTGACGTTATGGTCGAGGGTGATCTTCGCAGAGATGTCGCGATGAACATCAAGAGACTGCAGGAGATCGGATGCTACAGAGGCATCCGCCACAGAAAGGGACTTCCGGTCCGCGGACAGAAGACTAAGACGAATGCCCGCACCCGTAAGGGCCCGCGCCGTACTGTTGCGAATAAGAAGAAGTAATCCACACAGATCGATATCCAATTGAGAAAGCAGGTTATTGAATAATGGCAGGAAAAAACACAAACAGGAAAGTGACCAAAAAGCGCGTTAAGAAAAACGTGGAAAGAGGCCAGGCGCATATTCAGTCTTCCTTCAACAATACGATCGTTACACTGACGGATGCGCAGGGCAATGCCCTTTCATGGGCGAGTGCCGGCGGCCTTGGTTTTAAGGGTTCCAGAAAATCTACCCCGTATGCGGCACAGATGGCAGCCGAGACGGCTACGAAGGCCGCTCTGGTGCATGGCCTGAAGACGGTTGATGTATTCGTAAAGGGTCCGGGTTCGGGAAGAGAAGCGGCTATCCGTGCTCTGAACGCAAATGGACTGGAAGTGATTTCCATCCATGATGTGACGCCGGTTCCGCATAACGGATGCCGCCCGCCGAAGCGCAGAAGAGTCTGATCGCAATGACAAGTTGCCATAATATAACGGAGGTAGAATCAGAATGGCAGTGAACAGAACACCTGTATTAAAGAGATGCAGAGCCCTGGGACTTGAGCCGACTGTCCTGGGATATGATAAGACGTCGAAACGCCAGCCGCGTCAGACCAGACATAAGGTCAGCGAGTATGGTATGCAGCTGAAGGAAAAGCAGAAGGCAAAGTTCATCTATGGCGTTACCGAGAAGCCGTTCCGTAATTACTACGAGAAGGCAGATCGTATGCCTGGCATGACCGGTCCGAACCTGATGACTCTGCTTGAGTCCAGACTGGACAACGTGATCTTCCGTCTTGCTTTTGCGAGAACCCGTAAGGAAGCACGTCAGATTGTTGATCATAAGCACGTAACCGTCAATGGAAAGTGCGTCAACATTCCGTCCTATCTTGTAAAGGCCGGCGATGTGATCGAGATCAAAGAAAAATGCAGAGAATCCCAGAGGTATAAGGACATTGCCGAGGCAAATCACGGCAGACTGGTGCCGGAGTGGCTGGAAGCGGATATGGAGAACTTCAAGGGAACCGTGAAAGAGCTTCCGAACAGAGAGATGATCGATGTCCCGGTTGACGAGGTTCAGATCGTCGAGCTGTATTCCAAGTAATCAGGCGCATTTTTCGTAACAAAGCCGAACATGCCACCGATAAGGAGGAAATGAATTGTTCGATTTTATTATTCCTAATATTACCGTGTCTGAAGTATCCGAGGATAAGAAGCATGGCAGATTCGTGATCGAGCCTCTTGAGAGAGGGTACGGCACGACGCTTGGCAATTCACTGCGCAGGATCATGCTGTCTTCTCTTCCGGGAACCGCGGTCAGCCAGGTGAAGATTGACGGAGTGCTGCATGAGTTCAGCTGTATTCCCGGCGTTAAGGAAGATGTGACAGAGATCATCCTGAACATCAAGAATCTTGCGATTCGCAATAATTCTTCAACGGATGAGCCGAAGACAGCATTTATCGAGTTCAGCAGCGAAGGAACCGTGACAGGCGCCGATATCGACGTAGACGCCGACATTGAGATCATCAATCCGGACCAGGTAATTGCTACGCTGAATGGCGGCTCTGACAGCAAACTCAGCATGGAGCTGACCATCACGAATGGCAGAGGCTATGTGAGCGCGGAAAAAGGCAAGAAGGATGATATGCCGATTGGCGTGATTGCGGTAGACGCGATCTATACGCCGGTCGAGAGAGTGAACATGACGGTTGAGAATACCCGTGTCGGTCAGGATACAGACTATGACAAGCTGACACTTGATGTCTGGACCAACGGAACCCTCACACCGGATATGGCAGTCAGCATGGCCGCCAAGGTTCTGAGCGATCATCTGAAACTGTTCATCGACCTGTCTGATAAGCCGCTGCAGCCGGTTCTGATCCAGCCGGATGACACACCGGAAGGCGGACTGCTTGACATGACGATTGATGAGCTGGAGCTTTCAGTCAGATCCTACAACTGCCTGAAGAGAGCCGGTATCAACACCGTGGGAGAACTGTGCAACAAGACTCCGGACGATATGATGAAGGTGCGCAACCTCGGAAGAAAGTCTCTCGAGGAAGTGCTTGCCAAGCTGCAGGAGCTCGGACTCGGGCTTCGGACAGGCGAGGAGATCTGAGAAACTGTTTGAATATGAGTACGCACATGGGCGGTAAGACCGAAGAAAGCGCGCCCATGCTGCATGAATGGAGGGACCCGAAATGTCAGGTTACAGAAAGTTAAGCAGAACTTCTTCCCAGAGAAAGGCTCTGCTGAGAAACCAGGTCACACAGCTGCTTTACCATGGCAGAATCATCACGACCGAGGCAAAGGCAAAAGAGGCCAGGAAGATAGCGGAAGGCCTGATTGCGCTTGCTGTGAGAGAAAAGGACAATTACGAGGTTGTCAAGGTCATGGCGAAGGTTCCGCGCAAGGACAAGGACGGCAAGAGAATCAAGGAAGTCGTAAACGGCAAGAAGCAGACGGTCTATGATGAGGTCGAGAAGGAGATCAAGAAGGACAATCCTTCCAGACTGCATGCAAGACGTCAGATGCTGAAGGTCCTCTATCCGGTCACTGAGATTCCGGCAGAGGCAGCAGGACGCAAGAGAAACACGAAGAAGGTCGATCTTCCGGCGAAGCTCTTTGACGAGCTGGCTCCGAAGTATGCGAGCCGCAACGGTGGTTACACCCGCATCATCAAGATCGGTCAGAGGCGTGGTGACGGCGCGATGGAAGTCGTGCTGGAGCTGGTTTGATTACAATCAAAACGGACAGATTAACAATCCGGGAGAGTTCTGGAAGGGACTTCTCCCGGATTTATGCTATGCTGCTGTCCGTGAACGATCAACCGCTCTCCGGAAGTCTTGCATATGAAGTGAGTACGGATGAGAACGAAGAACTGGAGAAATACCTCGCTTATATCCATACAGTGTATCCGGTCTTCGGAATCGGACTGTGCAGCGTTGTGCTGAATGAAACCGCAGAGCTCATCGGATGGTGCGGTCTTCAGCCGATCGGTGATGAAGATACCCCGATGGGCAGAATTGAGCTGGGCTATCTGATCGATGCTCCATACAGGGGAAAAGGTTATGCATATGAAGCCTGCCGCGCGATACTAGCGTTCGCTTTTGAGAAGCTGGAGCTGGACTGCGTGTATGCGCAGATCGATGAGAACAATGAGGCGTCTGTGCGCCTGGCCAGGCGGCTGGGCTTCACACCGGAGAAGGGGGCGCTGTGGATCGCCGTGCCTTGATGTGCGGAGTCCCAACGGTAAGGGACTTCCTTTTACGGGCGGAGCCCCAACGGCAGAAGCGGGAATTCTCTCTGCGAACGGAGTCCCAACAGCAAGGGGCTTCCTCGCTCCGCCCCCCGAAAGGCTGCCGCTTGGAAGCCCCTTGACCTTATGGGCCTCCTTGGCCTTGCGTGCGGTCAAGGAAGCGCCCGGAGATGAGGCGGATTCCGTGCGAAAGACTTTACGCGGGGCAAAAGCGAAGAAGCGCCCCAAGATGAGGCGGATTCCGTGCGAAAGACTTTACGCGGGGCAAAAGCGAAGAAGCGCCCCAAGATGAGGCGGATCCTGAGCGGCAGCCTTTTGGGGGGCGGAGCGAAGGACCGCCTCAATCCGAGGCGCTTCTGAACATTAAATCTCTGAACGGCACACTTCCGATCACATCTTCTCCGGCTCCGGATACTCCGTGCCGAAGGTCTCCACTGTCATAGAAGCAATTCTCTGATCCTCCATCGGCCGGTCACTGTAGTCTGTCTCGCAGCCGGCGATCGCATCTACCACATCCATTCCTTCCACGACCTTGCCGAATGCAGCGTATTCTCCATCGAGGTAAGGCGCGTCCTTATGCATGATGAAAAACTGTGATCCCGCGGAGTTCGGATTCTGTGCGCGTGCCATGGAAAGGACGCCGGCGGTGTGACGGAGCGTATTGTCCTTGAATCCGTTGCGTCTGAATTCGCCCTTGATCGAATAACCGGGACCGCCCATGCCGCTTCCTTCCGGATCTCCGCCCTGGATCATGAAGCCGGAGATTACACGGTGGAAGATCAGACCGTCATAAAAGCCCTTTCCCGCGAGGGAGAGAAAATTGTTTACGGTGTTCGGGGCAACTTCGGGATAGAGTTCCGCTTTGATGACGCTGCCGTTTTCCATGGTGATTGTGATAACTGGATTCTGTGCCATAGTGTCAGCTCCTTTCCGATTGCAACAGTATCCCGCTCTGATTGGGATCTGTCCAGATAGTCAATTATCACTATAGCATACAGTTTCGATGCGGGAAACAGCATCTTTTGACGCTCACCTGAATCATTGTGCATTCTATACAATGAAACCACAAAATAATTGTAATAATGTAACGAAATGTCATTTCTTTTGTAAAAACGACTGACCGGAAACGGTTCCGGTGCTATAGTACAGATGTTGGCGGAACCGTTCCCGGTAACAGTACCAATAACGATTCCGTGCGGAGCAGATTCCTGCTTCGGGAACAAGAGTTGCAGCATCAACTGTATAGGAAAAGAAGGAAAGAGGGTTTTATCATGAAGAAATTTCTCAGTATCGCGATGAGCGCCGCCATGGTCGCCTCTATGATGACGACAGCAGCTGTTGCAGATGAAGCAGATGACTTTGATCCGGGCACCGGAAAGGTTTATTATCTGAACTTCAAGCCGGAGGTAGACCAGCAGTGGCAGGACCTTGCGGCAGCTTATACCGAAGAGTATGGCGTAGAGGTGAATGTCCTTACGGCTGCGTCCGGTGAATATGAGACCACACTGCAGTCTGAGATGGCAAAGAGCAACGCGCCCACGATCTTCAACTGCGGCAATACCTCCGGAGCGGAGACCTGGGACGATTACACCTATGATCTGACAGGCACATGGCTGGATGAACACAGTGCAAACAAGGAATTCAATGTCAGCTACAACGGGAAGCTTTCTTCCGTAGCGTACTGCTATGAGTCCTTCGGAATCATCTACAACAAGACGATTCTGGAAGGGTACTGCGGAATGGACAATGCGGTGGTGTCCTCCATCGATGAGATCAATAGCTTTGACAAGCTGCTTGAGGTGGCAACCGACATCAACAGCAGAATCGATGAGATCAATGATGAACTCGGAACCGAGCTGACAGAAGCCTTTGTCGGATCCGGACTTGATTCCGGAAACTCCTGGAGATATTCCGGACATCTTGCGAACATGCCGCTGTACTATGAGTTTGTTGACGACGGCATCGATCCGGTTACGGACGGCGAAGCAACGATTAAGGGAACCTATCTGGACAACTTCAGAAAGGTCTGGGATATGTATGTTGACACATCTGCGGCTGACAAGGCGACTCTGGACAGCGGCACGCTGAGTGCGGCGGACGAGTTCGGACTGGGTGAGGCTGTGTTCTATCAGAATGGTGACTGGGAATACTCCACTCTGATGAACGAGGACAACGGCTATGATCTGACCGCTGATGATCTTGGCATGATGCCGATCTATTTCGGAGTCGATGATGAGAATGAGGGCCTTTGCTCCGGTACAGAGAACTGCTGGGCGATCAACGCCAAGGCTTCCGAGGAGGACATCCAGTCTTCGCTGGCATTCCTGCAGTGGGTTGTTTCCTCTGATGAAGGCAGAAAGGTTACCAATGAAGACATGGGTCTGACCATGAACTTCGATACCTACACCGGCGACTTCGCTTCCGTCAACCCGTTCGGCGCTGCTGCACAGGAACTAGTTGCAGAAGGCAAGACGGCAGTTGGCTGGGCGTTCAATGCGACCCCGAATGTGGATACCTGGAGACAGGGTGTTGTTGATGCTCTGATCGCTTATACCGCGAATGGCCAGACGGATGAGGACTGGGATGGCGTTGTGAGCGCATTCGTAGACGGTTGGAACGAGCAGTGGGAGCTGGCGCATGCTGAGTAAGCAGACGCGCACGGCAGCTGCAATCGAAAACGCTTGAAATAAAAACGGGGGATGAGCTGGAAAGCGGCCCATCCCCTTTGCTTTGAAACAAAGAACAGGAGAAGGATTCTCAAGATGGAAAAGACGATAAAAAGATACTTTCCGCTGTTTATGCTTCCGACGATGCTGGCATTTGTCGTCGGATTCCTGGCTCCGTTTGCGTACGGAGTGTTCCTGTCGTTCTGCAAGTTCACGACAGTCACGAACTGGAAATGGGTCGGATTCAGCAATTACCTGAAGATGTTTTCAAAGGGGGTGGACGTAGATGTCTTTGTGCATGCGCTCTGGTATACGTCCCTTTTTACCGTGGTGACCGTTCTGATTATCAATGTTGCCGCTTTTGCCATTGCCATGGTTCTGACGAAGGGGATCAGGGGAACCAACCTCTTCCGTACGGAATTCTTCCTTCCGAACCTGATCGGCGGAATCGTTCTGTCCTATGTATGGTTGATGCTGTTTAATTCCGTACTGCAGAATTATCACATGACCATCACTTCAACGCCCTGGTCGGCTTTCTGGGGTATGGTGGTTGTCGTCAGCTGGCAGCAGATCGGATACATGATGATTATCTATATTGCGGGCATCCAGAACATTCCCGGAGAGATGATTGAGGCTGCAAAGATCGATGGCGCAAATTCGCACCAGATGCTTCGGTATATCACCATCCCGACTCTGGCGCCGACCATCACGATCTGCACTTTCCTTACGCTGACCAACGGATTCAAGCTCTTTGATCAAAACCTTGCGTTGACCGGCGGCAGCCCCAACCGGATGAGCGAGCTGCTGGCACTGAACATTTTCCAGACAATGTACGGCATGCAGGGCTGGCAGGGTGTCGGCCAGGCGAAGGCAGTTCTGTTCTTCCTTCTGGTTGCCGCTATCGCGTTGGTTCAGAATAAGATATCCAGATCCAGGGAGGTGTGATGATGAGCGCGCAGATGAAAACAAAGGTGAAACGGTCGGAAACTGCATCCGGACCCAGAGGGACAAAGCATGGATGGATCTGGACAACGATCTTCGGCGTGATCTCTCTGATCTGGATCTCACCTCTTCTGATTGTTTTGCTGAATTCCTTCAAGAGGAAAGCCTTTATC
>Ga0256405_10010404_pt1 | contig 12306 bp, 10 predicted proteins | sample RumenRJG_02DNA_FD_189096 | JGI IMG/M metagenome (GOLD analysis project Ga0256405, IMG submission 189096) | Bovine rumen microbial communities from Lethbridge, Alberta, Canada - RJG_02 | ecosystem: Host-associated > Mammals > Digestive system > Stomach > Rumen | place: Canada: Alberta...
CAATGTTCCGAAAACGATATCAACAATGATGATTATGAGAGAAGGAACCCTGGAGTGCCCGGCTGAGATCATTAATGAAGGCGCCGAAGGAATGGAGAGTTTCCAGAAAGATGCAGATTCCATCAAGGATAATTATGGCTATAATAAAGATGCCGTGAAAATCCATGATGATATTCCTTTTGATGAGCACAGACATCCAGCGTATCCAAATGATATAATGGTTCATTTTTATACACCTGATAAAAAGCGCGAGCTTATGTGGGTTAGAGAGCTAAGCAGACAAGGAAATAGTGTGATTGCGAGACTAATAAATGATCCATTTAATCCGCTGATAGGTTTACATAACGGGGATTCAGTTGAAGTGGTACCGTATGAATTTGACGATGGAGAAGTTATTCCGATTGCGGTATTGCCTTGGATGAATAAAAGTTGAAATATAGCGGATTTTATAAGAGGAGGTTAATAAATGAGCAGTTGGTCTTTTTGTAATATAGGATTTTCTTGTGAGAAAAAAAGTGTTAAAGATGTAAAAAAATTATTAGAATGTATGAATATTGATTTTGAAAATGCCCACGAATCCGTGGACGGTGAAATCAATGATATGTTTTGGAATATCGACGATAAAGGTGAATACAAATTCGATTTTGAAGTTGAAGAAATATACTTTATAGTAAATAAAATATATAATAATACAATTATTTACTATGAAGGAGAAGAGGGAAGTAGTATATGTGATTGGTACTCAAGATCAGAAAAAATATTTGATCCTAAAACTAATAAGATTTATTTAGGGAAATACGATTATTGTATAGGTGATGGTGAAGACAAAGAAATCTCTGAATGGATCGAGGATATTCCAACTGTTGATTTAAAAGCTGAATCAATAGAAAAGATAATAAAAAATGCAGAAATAAAAAAATATAATGACTTAATAATAAAAATAAAAGAAGCCTTTAGTATGTAAATAAAATAAATATTTAAATTTGTAAGCTGATCTCAAATGCATATTCCGGTCGAACTGCATAACCTTTCCGATTTGAACTGCATACCCATTCCGAAAAAAACAGCATGATATTCCAGTCGAACTGCATATCAGTATCTGATTATCCCATCAAGGGTAAAATGCAGCTTTTAAGCCTCTTGACAGGATAATCCGATTCTGATGTAAGTTGATTAAGAGGCAAAAGCCTCTTCCTGCTCAGTTCGAGCGGAATTACATTCAGCTCATCCGGAACTAATGTGCCGATTTAGCAGAATTTGCAAATATAACTCTCGCAGGCTGAAAAGCAACTGAAATATTCTATCAAAACTGTACCTAATTTCATTCAGATTTTCTTGAGAAATCTTCACTTGGAATCAACTATATAACTGATCAATGTAAGCCGTCCAAAATCTTGCAAGCAACGGAACTATTTAGGTTCCATCTGTCTGAGGAGATCCCCAGTCCCCCATTTAGTCTATCTCTATATTTTCTCAGTCATCCCCCTTATGATTGCCTATAAGTTGAAATTTAAATAAAAGCATCCGGCTCTGTTTAATCAGAAAAATCGTGACCGGACACCTATCTCATGAATTATTGATGAATCGTATCCCGAAACACTCAACTTAGTTCTTTGTTATAAATGCAGAATGACAGTCCATGAACTCGACCGTCATCCTTCCTGAAATCATAACTATCACAATCTTATAAGGAATCACAGTCATTATCATATATGAATTATCAATACTCTCCAAAACGAAAGGAAGGTAAATCCTTGGCAGGAGCCAGCATTCGGCTATGCCAAGGATTTACCTTCCTTAAAAGATATATAGAAATGTTACATTTCAACTATGAATTAATCATCTTACGAAGTAATTCTCCTCTTGTTGTACGACCAGTTTTACTACCTGTTCCTTGGCAAAAATAGTAATAAAATGTAGCATATTCTGGTGCAGCATCTTCCCGTCGTGCCTCTATATCCATTTTAGAAAGAATACGAGTTAAATCTTCAACTCCAGGCAGTTCCTTCTCTTTCATTAACATTAATACCAATTCAGAAATAAGTGTAAACATTCCAGATTTTGTATACCATATTGAATCAAATCTTAATTCAATCTTTTCAATTATAGGAATTACTTTTTCAAAATAATCAATCATCTTATTCCGATTAGGATAAACATTATCGTATTGACGAATCATTTCATTCACTTCTTTCCTTCCAGAAAAATAGGTACCAATCTCCAAGAAAGAAAGAATAATCAAAACTGTTTCAACATCTTTCATTCTTTCTTCATCTGTATCCGAAAAGAAAGGAAATTTACTGTTCGCAAGTTTTTCAGCAATTTCTTGAGCCGTAGAAATGAACTCACCATCATATAACGCATTATCTATCTCCGTAGCATTCAGAGCATAACTTACAGAATTAATTCGTTTAAAAACTTCTCGAATATCATCTTTATCAATTGCTTTTAAATCACGAACAACAATCAGATAGTATAAAAAATTGTGTTTCTCTGTTTCATCAAGTTCGGCAAAAGACTTTATTTTTTTTAATTTAAGTTTTTCTGGGCAAGCTATATAATCATAAATTGTTGACAACCGCTGCTGACCATCTACAACCAGTGTCTTATGTGTCAATGTCTCGTTGTCAAGTTCTCCATCCGCGAAGTACACCTCCGGAAATGGATACCCTTTCAATATGGTCTCCAGAAAATTCTCTTTATGATTATCGTTCCAAACTAGATTTCTCTGAAAATCCGGTTTCAAAATTAAATCTCCGGATTTCATAAGATTATAAATATCAACTAATTTTTCATTCCTACTTATCCCATTATTATCTATATATTCCATTAGTTAACTCCTCCTTGATTCGATTAATATTTTCCTTATTATAAGTGTAGAAGAAGAAATGATCTGCATAAATACCTACCCGAACCTTATATCCATATTTTCCATATAGGGTGTTTAAATAATTAAATACTTCATCGCCCATTTTTTGCGGAAACAGATCCGGTCTTAACCAACCTCTTTTAAAGTAATCCAAAAATTGTTTATATTTGGCATCTTCCTTTTCTGTTCTAGAGCTCACCTTAGGATCATAATAATAAAACGGTTTCCAGTATTTCACAAATAATCTGTAATCAATGAGTGCGACATCAATATCTGAATCTTCGGTCCAATCACGATACATTTTTTGAGGTGAAATACTGAATCCTAATTTAGAAGAACCCACAATATGAACATTTGCACGTTCAACCTCAAAATATTCTTCTATATCCCGCTGTAATTCATAATACTTATTTTCGTCATTTCTAAATATAAACGGAGTTCCAAAAAGCAAATACTTATCAATAATCGCATCTGCTTTATTTAAGCCAACAAAATTCATAAAATCTTGCTTGCGGATTGTAATCTCCGAATGTAACGGATCAATACTGTTTAAAATCGATTCAGGAATCTGCATATATTCACCCCTTCATTACTAATTATCTTCGTCTTCACTATCATCTTCCTCAACTTCAACTTCGTCTTGATCGACATCTCTAAATTCAACACCAATATTACTGAACAAGGTTTTGAACTCCTCTGCACGTGCATCAATGAAATCTTCGAATTTTTCATTTTTCATAAAAATATATATCTTATCAGTAATTTTATGACTTAATAGAATCATTTTTAACTGTGATTCACTCTCACCTGTGTCTTGAATAATATCAGCTAAATAATCTATTGTTGTCTTATCTTTAATATATACATTCGTTTCTTTGAGCAACCACGTAAAATTGAAGACTGAATCGATTATCTTTGTATAAGCATCCTCATAAGTTGCCTTAGGGAAAATATGATGTAAATCGCATGATTCGATGTTATCACCAACGCCCACAAGTTTATCAGAATAAAAATCTCTTGGGCTTAAGCTATTCAACATACACAAAACAGCTTTTCCGAATGCACCATTCTTATTATTTTCAACAATCTTAGCAGTATTCCAATCTACTCCATGAGAAATCATACTGGGAACAACATCACTTGAAATCCATTGATTTAGGTTTTTGAAATCATCATTAATTTTTGCATTTGTACCTTCCGTATATCTAGTAGAAAGCGCCGCAGTGTAAAAGTATGTTTTAATTTTCTTTTCAACTTTTGCCTTTGAAGGAACATCCATTGTCGCATATTTCGTTCTTGATAAAACAGCTGCAACAATCGGAACCATAGGAGAATATGGTAACAAACTTAAGTTTTTCTTTGTACCTGCACCAAATGAATCAAACATAATCAGGGTCTGTTCAATGCCGTCAATTGCATCATCCCAATAATCGGAAATATCTCTTGCCTCTAACAACGAAGCGAGCGTATTTGTATTCGGTGCTTTGTTAGCAAGCAAAGCAACTACTTGCAATGCAGATGTAGCATCTCTGTTAAGAATCATTTTGGCATATGAATATCTTTCAGATGATTTTTTAACTTTTTCTTTCAGATTAACTCCCTTCGGCATAAATACTGCTACACAAATATCAAATACAGAGAGTTTTAAGCCCGTAGTATTTATAGTTTGAAACACCTTACAAACTGCTTCCATAGATGAATTTTCCGGAAGTTCGACTATAGGAAATTCATAATCTAAAATACTATCAACAATATCACCAAATGAGTAATTTAAAAACTCTACTATATCCGCTTTTTCCGAATCAGATTGAATTCCGCTGACATATATTCTAATCTGATTTCTCATAGTATTTCTATCTATTAAGTATGCCATAGGAAATAATCCGTTTGCCAATTCCACCATAGGTGTTGAATTATGCCTCTTGTGAACAATTATTGTTTCAAAATCGAAGTCTCGTTCTCCATCATTATATTTTTTCATTAGCGAAATGAAATCAATATAATATGAATAGTAACCTTCATTCGTAAAAACAGAATAGCAAGATGTCATTCTTTGTTGTCCATCTAAGACTAATCTCTCCGGATCTTCTGTAACTTTTTCACTATGTGTGTACTTAAAAGGGGTATATGGGATAATTGAATCCTTACCCTTAACCTTTAAAAACAAAAGTGACCCAGCCGGATATTCATGCTGTATGGAATTTATCAATGATTTAATCTTTGCCGGATTCCATTTAAAATCTCGCTGGAAACACGGAAGTTGATATTTCCCATTTTCAATCGAATGAATAAAATCTCTAATTTTTACATTATATAAGCCAAACTCTGACATACTATTCTCCTCCTAATCTAGACATACTTGCTCCATATAGCAATCCAAGAATTCTTGTGTTACTCCGTGTAGATTTCTATGGGTGCACATATAAAACAATTCTTCTACTGACGAATAAGAAAAGAACCTTGCTTTTAAGCATTTGAACTGAGGCCGATTAACCTCATCAACAACCTTCTCACGCAAATCATCCGGAGCTACAATAACATATCTCGTATCAAGCGGTGGCAGTGTGTCATACAGTCCCTTCATTCGAGTAAGGCCTGATGTAACTCCTGTAGAATGTTCTACTTCCATTACTGCCGGCATAAAACGATGATTCTGAAACCAAATACAATCAATAAAACGAGCTGATACCTCAGCTCCCGGAAAAGACATCATGTTTTCACGGCCAAGTTCAGGAACAATTCCTGGCTGCTCTAATAATGGTCTGTCATTATAAACAATGCCCCTGTCATTTTGTGCTATCCACGTCCTATAACCAAGTTGTAAACCTATCAAATATAGAGCAATTTGTATCTGCGTATGACGACGGACAACCTCAATATTCATATCTCCTGCAACAAAATCCTTTGGGATAATCAAATTATCATATGTTACTGATTGCATAGGAATCTCAGATATAGCCATATTGGGAACCTTCTTTTCAACCAACTGCCCTAGTGCATGAGGTTCATCCGGAGTCCATATCAAATGTTTATGTCCATGCTCTATAGATGAATGTCCATCAATGTCCATTATTCTGCCCGGATAACAGTAATAAAACTCAGGTGTTAAAGCAATAAGCGTTTCCAACACAGAACGTGTATTATATGATGCACCTAAAATACGATCAAGATTAATCGGCTCCCCTTCATTGATTGCATTTGCAACACGCCATATCATTTCCGAAGAAATATGACTAACCTTTGCGGAAGCATAGATTTCACCTTTGTTTGGATTCCATCGGCGAATTGTAACAGGTCCGGCCGGTTCCTTCACTGTCTCAATGTGAATTAATCCCGGAGTTTTAGAATTCACATAATTGTAATTTGCATCTTTAGGTAACGTATTTATTGCCCTCACCAAATTATAGGCTGTCATTTTGGCCATTTTACTTCGCTCCCATACATAAAATCAAAAATTGTCTTTGCTATGCCTTGAGAAAGCATAAACGGTACACCATTTCCTATTGTTTTAAATTTATCTGTCAAAGTCATTTCTTTAGGCAATTCAAACTCTTTTGGTAAAGATTGAATTGCCAAAGCCTCAGACGCAGATAACCTTCTTTCTTTATAAGGATGAAGATGAACTTCATTGTTTCCATAGCAAGCTGTAGGTGAGTATCTCCATCGATGTATTCTCTTATAACTCTTTTTAGAATCATCGCCCTCTTGTATGGTCTGCATTCTAACCAATCCACTTCTCGGTGTAAAATGATCAGAAGAATTTGGATGATTTTCAACATCATTCTTTGTAAACCAATACTGAACTGTCAGTTCCTCAGGAATCCCCTCCGGACAAGCTTTCACACTATCAACCGCAAATGTCTCCGTCGTCGGCCACTGAACAGATTTTACATAATTCATATCAAACCGCATGTACCTATTCCAATCAAATGAAGCTAATGAATTAGCTGATTTAACTTTACTCTTCTTAATTCCAAATAAAAGTATTCTCTCGCGGTCTTGTGGTGCTCCAAATTCAAGAGCATTCGTTAATCTATCAACCATTATATAGCCAGCTTGTGACAGCTGCCCTTTCAATTCCTCGTAATATGCCCGATGTTTCGCCGTACTCCACAACCCTTTTACATTCTCAAACAAGAAAAAGTCCGGTTTCTGATCTATAATCAGTTGAATATATGATTGAGATAATTTACCATTATTGCCATCACGTCCTTTCTGTTTTCCTGCAACAGAAAAATCTGGACAAGGTGGTCCACCAATGAATCCGACCATGTTCCCGCCAATCCTTGCATCTTTAACATACTCTTTTAGTTCTTTCTTTCTTAAAGACAAGTACTCATCAACATCTGAGTTGCTATATCCATATTTAGGTCTTCGCAACCCCATCTTTTCACGTGAATACTTATATGCTGTGATAAATGACTTCGAAAACTCATTTACAAACTCAATCTCATATCCATTCTTTTCAAATCCCAAATCAAGAAATCCGCTTCCTGCGAAAAAAGAGAATATTTTCAACTTTCCCATATTACACCAATCCTTTTAATCAAGATTAATTACATCGTCCATTTTTCAATCTAATACCTGACATTTTTTTACTTTTTAAACTCACAGATTCATCCCGTCTGATTCGCGTCATAGTATTATCGCTAAATCCGGCAGATTTTGAGTTCTCAATTTCTTTCATTTTTAATCTTTATGTAAAAATTTCATATTTTATAATCATTTCATTCCTTCAAATACTAAAAACACCTTCCTTATTTTATCACGAAAAGGTAATTTAAAACCACACAAATTTAATAGCTTTGGCCAATGCTCAACAACTCAAATCCGAAATTCTCATCCCATCTCCAATATCACAATTATTAGTCATCCGCCCTAAAATGATTCGATAAAAAAGTAAAAACAACATCAATGTACTTAAGTCAGTCAATTGAGGAAATGCCCCGTGCTCAGCCACTTAGTCAACGCAATGAACATAATCGTCACCACCAGATTGAACAAACTTTGCTAATAACATGATAATTAATATAGATTTTTCTAATTTCTGATGCAAATATAGTCCATTATTATTTAAAATAATCTTTTGGATTTACATACTCTCCATTTACACTCACTCCAAAATGCAGATGTGGGCCTGTTGAATTTCCTGTGTTTCCGGAATATGCTATTATCTGCCCGGCTCTCACTATATCTCCTTCTGATACAGCATAGCGAGACAGATGATAATAATAGTTTTTCATTCCGTCTCCGCAGTCGATTATCACGGCATTTCCGCCTGTTCCGTACATTCCGACATGTATCACTGTTCCACCGTTGGAGGCTAATACTTCACTTCCTACAGAACATGGTATATCGATGCCTCTATGTGTTGTTCCCCATCTGGCTCCGAATCCTGAACTTATCTCATGGCATGCCGGCATAGGCCATATCCAAGTTCCGCCGCCTACTGCTGTCTGATATTTCAATATCCATCTTTCGGCATAGGTTATCGTACCGTAATTACCGCCCATTCTATTGGAATATGCTCTGGACAAAGATTCTGTCCACTTATCTGCCCCTACACTTCTTGCATAATCCAGAAATGCAACGCCGTAATTATATCCCTGAATTACCATCTTTAGTCCTTCTATATCATCCGGTCCCCCAACATCCCATCCATTAAGGCATTCGATGAAATATCTTATTCCGGCATCTATACTTTTCTCCGGTTCAGCGAGCCTATTCCAGTCCGAAGGCAGATCATAAGACCAGTATCCGCTTTCTCTGCTCTGCATGATATCCTGATTAACTCCCGGACCATTCGGATTTCCATCCGACTCCTGCCATATAGTTGTGAGGATAACATTGGCATATCCTTCAAGGGAAGGATCATTATATTCTTCACTGTATATCCTGAGCCTCTCGTATACAACATCTCTCCAGGCTTCCACATCATCCGGGAAACCCTGTCCGAGCCCAATTGAACTCACTCTGTTCTGATGTTCCATATGAAGCGACATTATAAGCATTAAAAGAACAGTCCCTATGACAAGAGCTGCCATAGGGACTATCTTCATGCTTAGAAATCCTGTTATCACATTTATACCTGCGGATTTAAATTTGCTTTTTCCGAAAGGAATCTCCATCCCCTCGACTGCTTTTTTTACTCTACCGGCGCCAGTCTTATGTAAACCATTCTTTTTCACAGAAGTATTTTTTATACCTTTGTTGATGATACCGATCGACTCTTCTTTCTTTTCATTTATATTCTTATCTGCTTCGGCTATTATATCTTCCTTGTAATGTATACTCTTACACCTATGCGTTGGATTATCGGCTGCGTATTTTACTTCCCGATTCGTTTCACTATATCTTATCCTGTAATCTGCCATATTATCCATTCTCTGTTCTCCCGATAAATTATAAAGCCCCGATATTACTCGGGGCTGTCAATACTAATACATCATATCCTTTGTCAGTAATTCCGTCGGTGGTTCTGACATATCAGATACATATGTTTTATTCCTGTACTTATTATCACTGCCGTAATCCGGCTTAGTATCCACAAGACTATAGATATAGCCTCCCTTTTCAATCTGTCCGTTATAACTGAATATGCTGTTTCCGCATTTAAGAAGTCCGCAGCCTTCTTCGGCTTTTGTAAGCTGTTCAACCTGGATTCTTGAAAGTCCGTACAGTTCCTGAAGTTCCATTGCATCTGCTTCAGACTGCTTCAACATAACTACTATTTCAGAATTGGAAAGCATATCCGTAGCAAGTCCATTTCTCATGATCTTTGAGATATTCTGTATGATACAGGTTATATATCCTCCAAACTTTCTTATCTCACTATAGAATCTGTCAAAATGCCTTGTCAGTTCATCATCCTGCAGGAATCTTGATGTTTCATCAACCTTTATATATGTCGGTACATTTGCAGACTGATTGATAATAAGACGGTTCCTTATCATATCAAGAACCGCTGTCATTCCCGCTGTCCAGAGACTCTCCCCCATATTTGAAAGGTCGAAGCATACAACTCTCGAATAGAGATTTACATTTGTCTGTCCATTAAAACATCTGAGCGGGCCTGATATAAAGACCTCCATCAGAAGTGCCAGCTTCTCAGCCTCTCTCTCCGGCTGTTTCTTGATCTCGTTATATAGATCCGTCACTGTAGGAGGATTTGTACCCGGCGGTGACATGAAAAACTCCGTATAAAGCTTATATGCAACTCTTATCATGATGCTGTTAAGATAAGACGTATATTCATTTCCGAAAACAAGCCTGAAAATGTTTGATAATGTATCTATCTTACTGTCTATATCGCTCATATCTCCGAAGCCGTATCCTGCTGTCACGAACATGATATTCAGTGTATCCCCGTGTTTACCGCCTATATGTATAACCTGTCCTCCCAGAGCATTTGTAAGCGCTCCAAACTCACCATGCGGATCCACAAAAATCACATTTCCGTTGGTCATAAGAACTTCAAAAAGAGCTGTAATCTTTACCCTCAGGCTCTTTCCACCGCCAGATACTGCTACTACCCATTCATTTCCGTTAGCAAGAAGACGTCTGTCTATCATAATCTCCTGAAAATTATCGGCATGCGTTCCATACGGAATACCAGTTCTATGATTAGTCATCACATAATTAAATGGCATCATAGCCGCTGCATTTTCCGATGTAACATCTCTCACATTAAGTGTAAATCTCGGTCCATATGGAAGAATCGTATTAAGTCCGTCCTTCTGTCTTAACCCCATAGGATCTATCTGACAGCCGCCTTCACTTGCTGTCTCCTTAAGCGTGTCCATGTAATTATCCAGATCATCCCTTGTATCAGCAAGGAAGACTCCCGATACCGAAGCCATAAACATCTTCTGGTTACGATTATTAATATCATCTGCAACCGCATTCACTTTCTCACGGTCTTTTCGGAGCCGGATTGGTATAACCGCATATCCCGCTCTCTTTGAAGAACCCGGCTTCTTACTCCAGGAACTGATATTTCCTTCGGCATTGCTTTCTGCATCTTCTAAAAATCTTTTTGACTCTGTTGCCATCATGGGAATGATATCAACACACATCATCATATTTGCCCTTAGCTCCATCATATTAGATAAAGTCTCCGGCTTAAGACTTGCTCCCCAGTCTTTTACGAAAAACACACGTCCATATCTGTTATTGATTTTAAAATATGTATCTTTAAATCTAAGGCTTCCCGGACATATATAATCCCGGTAATCCTTCCTTATCTTTCCCTTGCTTCTGTAATCATAGTTGAAATACGGTTCTTCCCCGGTTCTGTAAAAATCATGAAGAATCCTAAGTCTTTCATTTGTCCCTACTCTTTCAGTTCCTGAAGCAAGACGGGTAAGCAGCTTTTTTCCGAATTCCTTCTCAAATCTGTCAAAATACTTTTCAGCAAGCTCAAGCTTCTTTTTATATACTGTTACTACTATATATTTCTCCTGAATGATTCCCTTTGCCCTCGCCCTGTTTCTCCTTCTCATACTGTTACATTCACTGCGGAGATTATCATATCCGTCTCCAACATCTTCCCTGAGATAGTATATGTTATCATTCAGGTAATTAATATTCCTGTTAAAAAGAATGATCTTATATGTTGCTACCGTATCAAGTGAGTTAAGTATATCCATATAGTCCAGGAAGAATTCCTCCTGTTCTTTATCCGAGCCGGAAGCAAAGTCAACATCCTGCAGCTTATAAACTACTGAAAATACTTTCCCGCCGAACTCTGTTATTCCGTTATCATGAAGCTTCATTTCAGGCATTGTCTGCTGAATGCTTCTTGTGATTCTTTTTGTCTTCATTAGATTCCTTTTTTCTGATTCAAGCATGATCTATTTAACTCCTTCCAAATTCCCTGTGATTCATAATATAGTTCTCTGTCATTTATAAGGTTCAAGATAAATGCACCCGCAAGCCTGTAACTCTTCAGGCCGTAAAAATCCTTTACCGAAACGAGAACTATAGGTGCCGCCGCAACCATTGATATAATCCCCTTTATCCCGTCATCTCCCGGAAAAACTATATTTATAAAAAGGGCTATCACCGTACTGATGATAAGCCCGAATATCGTAAGCCAGTCCATGTCCATATGTTTCTCCGTCACGGACTTAAGCTCCGGATTGATTGTTATCGCTTTCACTTGTCTCCTCCTATATTCCAAATATCCTGTTTACTATATTTTCTGCTCCCCTTATCACTGACATAAGTACAGCAAAGAGAAATCCTATCTCAAAAAGATACTTTATCATCGCTTCACATGAGCCTTCTGTGTCAAATGGTACGACCTCCATCGTAAAGAAATGCGTTATAATGCTGAGTCCCGGCTTAAGCTCTATATTCGGCGACAGCGCTGTTGCAAATATCTTAAATACATAAAGTGCTGCAACTATCACCAGTGCTTCCAACGCTACTGTAAG
>Ga0256405_10010405_pt1 | contig 12304 bp, 6 predicted proteins | sample RumenRJG_02DNA_FD_189096 | JGI IMG/M metagenome (GOLD analysis project Ga0256405, IMG submission 189096) | Bovine rumen microbial communities from Lethbridge, Alberta, Canada - RJG_02 | ecosystem: Host-associated > Mammals > Digestive system > Stomach > Rumen | place: Canada: Alberta | collected...
GGATCCCGGCAGACTTGTTCTTCTGGACGGCGGCGATATCTATCAGGGATCTTCGCTTTCGCTTCTGACCGAAGGCGAAGCTATGTCGGCGGTATTCGATGAGATGGACTACGATGCTGTGGCAGTTGGCAATCACGAATTCGACTGGGGCGTAGAAAAGGTGATCGATACTGATCAGACCATGCGCGACTACGAGATAGACGGGGAAAAACATAAGAACGACATCCCTGTAATATGCTCGAACCTGTACAAAGACGGCAAGAAGGTGGAATTCGCTGATGACTACGTAATACTCAATAAGGTAGCCGCAGACGATGCCGGGAAAGTGAAAAAAGCCAGGATCGGCGTGCTGGGTTTTGCCGAGGATTATTCCCTCTCGAATCCTGAAAAGAAATTTACTGATCTCGGCTACAGCATATCGGAAGATTATGCTGAGACGAACCGGCTGGCCCGTGAGCTCAAGAGCGAAAAGGGTTGCGATGCGGTCATACTGCTGTCTCACGGTAATGCACAGAAGGCCGCGGAAGGTCTCGGAGAGGGCACTCCGGTCGATCTCGTTCTCGGAGGCCACATACACAAAAGTGTCAGTGATACCACTGGATGGGGTCTGAGGTACCTTAGTCCTTCAGGCAGCGCCTATACATATGTCTACGATGAACTGGTATTTGAAAATGACGGCAGAGGCGGCCTCCGCATAAAGGAAGGCGCCGATGACAAAGCACAGTGCATCAAAACTGCCGAGGATGAGAGCAAACTTGTCAATGACAAGAAGAACGCAGAGGAGCTTGACCGTGAGACCATCGAGCTGACGGATGAGTATATCGACAGGGTCAGGCCGAACCTTGAGGAAGAGATCGGATACATCACGGAGGACGTGACCAAGGATACTATAGAAGGCAGCGGCAACAGATCATCAACGGAGAACAATTTTGTGCTCAATGCAATGAGACGATCTACTGGCGCTGAGGTGGTATTTATAAACAAATCCGGTACACGCGGTAATATGTATCTTAATCCGGGAAGCGACCGCCGCTCAGTGACCATGGGCGACATGTTCACGATGCTGCCTTTCGATGACAGACTGTATGAATATGACCTCACATACGGAGAACTGCTGGATGTGCTGAATTTCGGAATGAACGGAGGAGGATTTACTCTTTTCACATGCATGACCGGCATCGACTGCTATTTTGAGGACGATCCGGCGACAGATCCGAACAAACAATACAAGGATACTGTCGTTACGGCACTTGTGAAGGACGGCGAACTGATCTACCATGACGGACGATGGAAAGAAGGGTGGAAGGACAAAAAAGTCAGAGTTGCAGTGATCGAGTTCTCGGCCGTCGCTGAAAAGACAAAGCAGGGAGCCGTAAATCCGCTGTACGGATTAAACGAAACAGACAGTCTGGTGGCAAATGACAAGATCGTTCGCGACTGTGTGATCGAGGGCCTCAAGGCTGAAGCAAAGGAAAACGGCGGACACCTCAGTGTGGACCACGAGACATGTTATAAATACAAGGCTTATGACGGCGGAGAGGAACTATAACTTAAGATATGAGTGACCCTTGCGGAAGGGTTCACGGAAAGACTAATAAAGAGAACAATGATCAAAGTGGATCCCACTCTGATCATTGTTGTTCTTTTGCAAGATGCGAAAGTATCTTCACCTTGATCACATCGAACACGACATCATTCATGCCGCTGTTGAGAACTATATCTGCCAGATATTTCGTAGGCTCTACATAGATGTAGTGCATCGGCTTTACTGTCGTCAGGTACTGCATGGCTATACCTTCCACGTCTCTTCCGCGGTACTTTACGTCACGGATGACGCGGCGCAGTATCCTTTCATCGGCGTCAGCCTCCACATATATTTTTATGTCGAGCAGATCCCTGAGGTCTTCGTTCTGAAGCACCATGATCCCTTCGACTATTATCACCGGGGACGGCTCTATCCTTACCGTTTCTTTGCTGCGGTTATGCACCGTGTAGTCATACACCGGGCAGTCGACAGCCTCGCCGTTTCTCAGCATCCTCAGATGCTTTATGAACAGATCCGTTTCGAAAGCATCCGGGTGATCGTAGTTGATGAGTTTACGCTCTTCGAAAGGGATGTCATCGTGTGATCTGTAATAGTTGTCATAATACATTACAGATATCTTATCTCCGAATTCGTCTTTTATACGGTTTGTGAATGTCGATTTGCCTGAGCCGGTCCCACCGGCAACGCCGATTATAAGGCAGTCCATCAGTTTGATCCTCCCTGAACAACGAGCAGAACATGCGAAAGCCAATACCCTGCATGATCATATCAGACCTGCTTCTCTGATTGTATTATCCTGACTGCCTTTTGGCAAGATGCTCCCGGTCATTAAGTATCACCTTGAACGAAGCGGCAGCTCTGATGTAGACTCTGATAGAGGGAAAGATTATGACAGACGGAAAGTGGCAGAAAAGATTTCAGACCAAAAAGGACTTCGAGAAGTGGTTCAGCGGGAACGACTACCTGCTTAATGCGCCCGGGACACTTCTGGGTGATGAAATGAACAGCTTCCGTTTCGACTGGGAGGAAGCCTTTGAGGACGGAACGCTTGAAGACCGTTTCCGCATCGCACTGGCAGATGTCAATGCAAGCGCGGAGGCGAGCTGTTCTGTTGCAGTCAAGCTGTTTTATCAGGAACTTCACGAGTACGATAATTCCTGGATCGTGGAGCGTTTGTTGTGCCCTGCTGATGAACATAATGACTTGATACTGAAGGAGAAAGGCTTTTCATATCTTTCGCTCGAGGGACGGATGCCTCCTTCAGCCTTCAACGTCATATGCTGTTCCCAGCAGATGATAGGAGACGAGGTGAATCTTATAGGAATGCTCCTCGACTCCGGCATACCGGTGATGAGCCGCGACAGGACAGAAAGAGACCCGATCATAATACGGGGAGGAGCTTCATCCTTTAATCCGTCCGTGATAATGGATGTCTGCGATCTCTTTTTCATAGGAGAGGGCGAAGGAACCCTGGCGGAACTTCTCCGCATGATACAGAAGGGACTTGCAGACGGCTTAAGCCGTGAAGAGATACTGCTCGCTGCTGTAAAGACATGGGACTGCCTGTGGGCGCCGCGCTTTTATGAGCAGCGCTTCGATGAGACAGGGAAGCTGCTCGGTATGGCAGCGCTCAGGCCGGATGTACCCGAAAAGATAAAATACAGATACGTCGAGGATCTCGACGACTGTTTTGCCACAACGAAGCCGGTCGGCAACTACTGCTATCCATCCAGTGCATCATGTGGGGTGGAGATCACAAAGGGCTGCGAAGGGCAGTGCGGCTTCTGCGTTTCGGGCTTCACATACATGCCGTTCAGAGCACGCTCGGTGGACTGTGTCGTACGGAATGCCAAAGAGTATCTGTATAACAGCGGAGCAAAATTTGCAGTGCTGAGATCTTTCAGCGGGATGTCATATCCTTACCTGAATGAGCTTGCCGTACATCTTGATGATGAGATCGGCGGGTATGCAGCCACCACGTCCGTTCGTATGGATTCCGTGCATGAGGATCCGGAATACTGTTCCCTGCTTCACAGGCAGGGAAAAGAGAGGATCGTTTTCGGCGTTGAAGGGATATCCCAGAGACTCAGGCAGATGACATCCAAGAACTGCAGCGAGGAGCAGATACTGGAGACGGTGCGCATGCTGTGCCGCAACGGATACAAGAAGATCAAGTTCATGTTCATCTTTGGCCTGCCCGGAGAATCCGATGAGGACAGAGAAGAGCTTGTAAGGCTGACCGAAAAGATCATGCAGATCAGAAGCGAGGAAGCGAAAGAGGGTGTCGACCCGCCTGTTTTCCTGTACAGCTGGACGCCGCTGAAAATATTCCCGTTCACGCCTTTCCAGTGGTTTGAAGCCAGACCGCAGACCGGCACTTTGCCTGAGGACACTCGAGCCAGGCTCCAGGACATGGGAGTGATAATAAACAGTGATGAGACAAAAGAATTGTATGAACTGACACTGACACAGCTTATCAATCGCGGCGACAGAAGGCTGCAGGACATGCTGATCGGGATGGCGGAGGCGGGCATCCGCAGACACGGTTTCTTTGACAGAAGGGCGCAGGAATTTGCGGACAGATGGATAGGCGAACACGATGTCCCGGGATATGATGAATGGTTCGCTGCCAGAGACCGTGATGAAGTTCTTCCGTGGGACTTCATAGATAATGGAGTCAGCAGGGATCATCTGTGGAAACGGTATCTCTCGGCTTCAGGCAGTGACCCGGAAGATTTCCCGCGCTGTCTGGACCGCTGCCAGGGATGCGGCGCATGCAGCAAAGAGCGTCATGAAGTGATGGCCGGGTATCGTAGGGAAAAGAAGCAGGACCGGCAGATATCTCTCGGAAGCATCGATCCGCAGATCCCTGCCGGACAGGAAGAAGACCGTCAGCTCAGATTTACTGTATTGTCGTTTACGACAGATGATAGATACAGGGTCGTGTCCCGCCTGTACTGGAGGGATGAACTCAGAAGAACTCTGGATCATGCCGGGATCCGCTTTGAAAGGAACAGGGTCCACGTATTCAAACCGTATCATGAGAGATATGACTGGGCAACAGGACTTAAACTGGCGTATGTGGGGATAAAAGATGATGTACCGGATGATAAGCTGCTCAAAGACCTGAATGCTCATTCGATCCATATGAGGTTTACGGATGTGAAGAAGATGGACCACGCTCCTGAGTTGTCGTCTGTCAGCTATGTGATCCCGTGTCCGGAAGGAACGGACATGGAGGCGCTGGGGCGGCGGATCAAAGAGATAATGGACAGCGGTTCCTGGCATGTGCGCATGGAATATGTCAAAAGTCGCAGCGTAAAATCGGTAGATGCGGACATACGTGATGAGATAATGTCGCTTGAACTCAGGGACCGGGAGATATCCATGAAGATCGGTCCCGTCCTGCCGCCGTACACTGTGTACCAGGCTTTGCTGGGCATCCCGTGGGAGACGGCGGGACGTTACAAGCCTGTATGCACAGAAGTGGAATACGACTGATATACTGAGGTATATGACGATGACAGACGAAAAATGGATAAGAAGATTTCAGACCAAAAAGGATTTTGAGAAGTGGTTCAGCGGGAACGACTACATGCTTCATTCGCCCGGTACACTTCTGGGCGATGAGATGAACAGCTTCCGTTTCGACTGGGAGGCAGCCTTTGAGGACGGAACGCTTGAAGACCATTTCCGCATAGCGCTGACAGATGTCAATGCCTGCCCGCAGGCGAGCTGCTCCGTTGCGATCAAGCTCTTCTATCAGGAGCTGCATGAGTACGATCCTTCCTGGATCGTGGAGCGTTTGCTGTGCCCTGCTGATGAGCATAATGACTCGATACTGAAGGAGAAAGGCTTTTTATATCTTTCGCTCGAGGGACGGATGCCTCCTTCAGCCTTCAACGTCATATGCTGTTCCCAGCAGCTGATAGGGGATGAGGTGAATCTTATTGGGATGCTCCTCGACTCCGGCATACCAGTGATGAGCCGCGACAGGACTGAAAAAGACCCGATCATCATACGGGGCGGAGCTTCATCCTTCAATCCGTCCGTGATAATGGATGTCTGTGATCTTTTCTTCATAGGAGAGGGCGAGGGCGTCCTGGCGGAACTTCTCCGCATGATACAGAAAGGAATTGCGGACGGCCTCAGCCGCGAGGAGATACTGCTCGCGGCTGTGAAGACATGGGACTGCCTGTGGGCGCCGCGCTTTTATGAGCAGCGCTTCGATGAGACAGGGAAGCTGCTCGGTATGTCAGCGCTCAGGCCGGACGTACCGGAAATAATCAGATATATGTACGTCAGGGATCTTGATGACTGCTTCATCACAACGAAGCCGGTCGGCAGCTACTGCTATTCGTCCAATTTAGCAGGCGGGGTGGAGATCACAAAGGGCTGCGAAGGGCAGTGCGGCTTCTGCGTTTCGGGGTTCACGTACATGCCGTTCAGAGCACGCTCGGTGGACTGTGTCGTACGGAATGTCAAAGAGTATCTGTATAACAGCGGAGTAAAAAACATAGTACTGAGCTCTTTCAGCGGGATGTCCTATCCGTATTTGAATGAGCTTTCTCTGCGCCTTGATGATGAGATCGGTGTGCCTGTATCCACCTATACCCTGCGGCTGGACTCCGTGCGGGAGAATCCGGAATTCTGCTCTTTGATCCACAGACAGGGGAAAGACAGGATCGTTTTCGGCGTTGAAGGCATATCCCAGAGACTCAGGCAGATGACATCCAAGAACTGCAGCGAGGAACAGATACTGGAGACGGTGCGCATGCTGTGCCGCAACGGATACAGGAAGATCAAGTTCATGTTCATCGCGGGTCTGCCCGGAGAATCCGATGAGGACAGAGAAGAACTTGTAAGGCTGACCGAAAAGATCATGCAGATCAGAAGCGAGGAGGCGAAAGAGGGTATCGATCCGCCTGTTTTCCAGTACAGCTGGACTCCGCTGAAATTATTCCCGTTCACGCCTTTTCAGTGGTTTGAAGCCAGGCCTCATATCGACACGCTGCCTGAGGATACGCGTGTCAGGCTTCAGGACATGGGAGTGATAATCAGCGGTAATGAGACAGAAGAATCGTATGATCTGACACTGACACAACTCATCAATCGCGGCGACAGAAGGCTGCAGGATATGCTGATCGGGATGGCGGAGGCAGGTATTCGCAGATACACATACTTTGACCGGCGCGCGAAGGAATTTGCGGACATGTGGATAAGCGAACATGATATCCCGGGATATGACGAATGGTTCGCAGCTAAAGACCGTGATGAAGTTCTTCCGTGGGATTTCATTGATATGGGAGCCAGCCGGGAACATCTGTGGAAACGGTATCTCTCGGCTTCGGGCAGTGACCCGGAAGATTTCCCGCGCTGCCTGGACCGCTGTCAGGGATGCGGCGCATGCAGCAAAGAGCATCATGAAGAGATGGCTCTGTACCGCCGGAAAAAGAAGAAAGACCGGCAGATATCTCTCGGAAGCATCGACCCGCAGATCCCTGCCGGACAGGAAGAAAACTGTCAGCTCAGATTTGCTGTATTGTCGTTTACGACAGATGATAGATACAGGGTCGTGTCGCGCATGTACTGGATCGACGAACTCAGAAGAGCTCTGGATCACGCCGGGATCTGCTTTCAAAGGGACAGAGTCTGCGTATACAAACCGCATCATGAGAGATATGATTGGGCAACAGGACTTAAACTGGCATTTGCGGTGATAAAAGATGATGTCCCGGATGATAAGCTTCTCGAAGAACTCAATGCTCATTCGATCCATATGAGGTTTACGGATGTGAGGCAGCTGGATCACAAGCCTGTGCTGTCGTCTGTCAGATATATGATCCCGTGTCCGGAAGGAACGGACATGGAGGCGCTGGGAAGCAGGATCAAAGAGATAATGGACAGCGACTCCTGGCATGTGCGCATGGACTTTATCAGGAACTGCAGAGAACGCTCGATAGACGCGGACATACGTGACGAGATAATGTCGCTTGAACTCAGGGGTCGGGAGATATCCATGAAGATCGGTCCTTTCCTGCCGCCGTATACTTTATATCAGGCCCTGCTGGGCATTCCGTGGGAGACTGCGGGGCGTTACAGGCCTGTCTGCACAGAGGTGGAATATACATAAAATGGTAATATGCCGGATCGGTAGTATTGGAGGAGCAAGATGATAAAAATCAGTTTTGAAGTACAGGAGATCAATTACGAGAAATGCTTTGAGAGTCTTATACCGCAGGTGACTGAGGAATGCAGATCAAAGACCGAGCCGGATGAGTTCGAGAAACTGATCGCAAGGCTCGGAGATGACGCTGTTCCGGTGGTGGAGAAGCTCATCGGCTTTCTGGACACGGATACGCGTGACCAGATCATTGTCTGGCTGCTCGAAGATCAGCATGACATGATCGTAAGCTCATTGAATGAAGGACTGCATGACCTGCTTGGCGGGGATGCTGTCGTGATAGGAGCCTTATACGCGCTGGATGAGCCGGGAACAAAGATAAGCCTGCATGCGGTGAGGGTGAAGACTGACAGCAAACAGCTCGTTGAAAGCCCGGCGCTGACCGGCATCGGCGGAGGAGTCGCAAAACTGGCCTTCAGGATCGCGAAGTCCGAAACGATCGAGAAGGAGGCAGTCAAGCTGCTTTCTTCCGATCTTGTGAAGCCTAAACTGATCTCCTCATTGTCGGACAGCCTGCGTGAAGCAGGGCTGCATATCACTCTGGATGATATCGTGATCACCGAAGACTCCGGACAGGAGGAGATACCCCGCATGATGGATCCGGACAGGGATGAAGGCCTGCTTCCGGATGCTATAGAAGACAGGATCATCGATGCGCTTGTTGCCTGGATAAAGGAGACCCTGTAAGTCCCGGACATATGAAGACCGCAGCCCGGCCGTGAACGGTTCAGGACTGCGGTCTTTGATATGTCCGAAAATGGTATCTCTGGCGATCCTAGAAGTATTCTCCCGGAACGGTGATGCTTACGTCAGAGACAGCGAAGCTCGTGCATGGATGGATCTCCCCGCACTGCTTGTCCGCCCATCTTCTGCCGTCGGTCTCCTCAGGTATGAATACCTCTCCGGATGTCACGCGGGAGCGGCACCAGCCGCAGTCGCCCGACCTGCATTTTGAAGGAGCCTTGATGCCCGCGCGCTCGATGGCGACCAGTATAGGCTCGTTGGCCGAGCAGTCGCATACGTACTCGTTCGGTCCCTGTTTTACGGTCAGCTTGAAGACCTTGTCCTTTGCCTTCTTCGGATAGCCTTTCTGCTCCCAGACCGTCTTGGTGGCGCCGAGGAACTCGCTGCGCACGAACTTCTTCTCAAGACCGAGCTTTTCGACTTCCTTGGAGATGAAGCGGTACATCGCTTCAGGTCCGCAGATGAATACGCTGTAAGGCTCGTCGCCGGCGTATTTTTTGATTATGTCCGCCGTGATAAAGCCGTTCTCGAAGCCCTTTTTCTTCTCATCGGAGAGGATGTGTACGACCTTTACCTTGTCCGTCTCGGACATGATCCTGTCGAATTCATCCCTGAACAGTATGGACTCTTCAGTCCTGCTTCCGAAGAGTATGGTCAGATCGAAGTCCTCGATGCCGTCTCTTATGGCGTATGCCATCGAAAGGAACGGCGTGATGCCCGATCCGCCCGCGAGGGCGACGACATGTCCGGCATCCCGGTACTTCTGATAATAGAACGACCCCAGACCTTCGGAGCCCTTTACTTCATCGCCGACCTTGAAGTTGCCGAGCATCCAGTCGGCCGCGAAGCCTTCCGGATTGGTCTTGACCGTAACGGCGACCTTGCCCTCGAGAGCCCACTTCGGCGAAGAGGATATGGAGTATGGACGTGTAACGAAGCTTCCCTCGATAGGGAGCTTGAGCGAGATGTACTGCCCCGCCCTGAAATATGAAGCCGGCTTGCCGTCAGCTCTTTTGAGCACGAATGTCTTCGCTCCGGCGGCGGCATGGTCGATGATCTCATCGATCACGAACTGCTGGAAGTCAGGGTGCATGGCTTTGGCGAAATTATTTACCGGATAGTCCGCCGTTATCTCGTTTGCAGGAGCAGCAGCGATGACTTTTTCTCTTTCCTTCGAGAGGTTGGCGAACTTCAGCATGTCCAGAAGTCCTATTATACCTACTTTGAAATTAAGTGCCATTACTGTTTACCTCCTTCCTTGAGATCCCTGCAGGCAAGGGCGGCGGAAAGATCTCCGTTGATCCATGTAGATGAATAGCCGTCTGCCATGAACGAGCCGGCGCCTATGTGGCGGAGCCCCTTTATCGTAAAGTCCGCCTCGATGTCCATCATCCTGGCGATTATGCCGTCCCAGTCGCTTACCTCGAATCCGTAAGGCGTGCCGTCCGGAGTGCCGAGGTATCTGGCGAACGTCATAGGCGTTGCGACTTCCACTTCCTCGATGTAAGGGGAGATATCGATGCCGAGTCTCTTCTTCACATCATCTATGCACTTTTCGATCATTTTATCCTTGACCTTGTAATACTCTTCCGGAGTGAGCTTCGCCCAGTCATCCGATTCGCTGAAGAGCTTTGTGAAGCTGATCACGCAGGTCCCCTCAGGCGAGAAGTCAGGTATGAGCGTATTGTAGCTGATCAGGATGTTGTAGTCGTTGTCTATGCTCTTCATGTACTCGTACTCCTTGCGGGAGTCGGCTGTCTCGGAGAAGAACACGCAGTAGTCATTGAGGCCGAGCTCTTCCGCAGGCTTGTTGAGCGCCATGTAGATCATGCAGAACTTAGTGCTGAATTTTTTGTTCCTTGCGGCCGAAAGCTTCTTGTCTCTTTCAGGGACCATTTCCTTAGGGATCATCTTCGCGTCGATGATGTCAGGGTTGATGTTCGCGAGGACCTGATCGCACTCGACATCGCCGAGGCTCGTCCTGACTCCGCAGACCCTGTCGCCGTCAAAGAGGAACTCTTCGGCTCTGCAGTTGAACCATGCCTCTCCGCCGAGCTCGTAGAACCTGTTCATGAAAGTCATCGAGATCTCGTGTGATGTATGGTGAGGGATGACCGCCTGGCGGATGACATACATGTCTATCATGTTGCCGAAATGGAAGAAGTTGATGGTATCCAGCGGAACACCGAGGTACGGCCAGTACACGCCGATGATGTCTATGGCCTTCTGAGGTATCTTCAGTGCCTTCATGACCTTCAGAGCATCGTAGCCGCAGGACCTCAGAGTGTTAGGGAAGTGCTTCTGCATGTACTTGGCATCGTTCGGTGTGCCGTCGTTCATGTACACCTTTGCGGCTCTGATCTCAAGAAGCAGGTCGAAGAACTTCTCCATCGATTCTCTTGAGCCGGGCACGTACTTTTCCATCGCGGCTATGTATTCCTCGCGGCCGCAAGGCATGGTGACATCCATAGGGGTGCCGTCCGAATAGGTCGAAATGCACCTGTAGCACTCAGGGACGGTGATCCAGTCGACGTTGACTCCGTTTCTTTCCATGAGAAGCCTGACGTGGCCCTTGTTGTCTTCAGGACCGAAGTCGCAGATCTCATGGACGCTCGGGTCGAATTCAAAGCGCCCCCGTCTGAAGCTTGACGCGCATCCGCCGGGCAGGTTGTGCTGGTCGATAAGGAGGGTCTTCTTGCCCTCGACTGCGCACTTGACCGCTGCGCTGAGACCGGCGTTTCCTGCTCCGACAACAACTACATCGTATTTTGCTGCCATAATTCCTCTCCTTTCTTCAGGATCTCCAGTTTTCTCTCATAAAGCTTTAACGAATCGTTGTATCTGTAATATGCATCGCATCCATATCTGGATATGAATCTCGATGAGTATAGACCGATGGTGAGTTCCGTGACCAGTATGACCATCTCCTGGCCTTCGCCCCAGACCTTTTCGGCAAAGGCGAAGAGGTTGTCGAGATGTGTCCGCGCTTCTTCGGCTGACTGCTTCATTTCTGAGATGATGCGGTCATAGTCTTTCTTTATGCTGCCGAAGTCGGAATTGCTTTCATGAGCGCGCAGGAATTCCAGAACGCTTTCGTATTTGAGCCTCGCATCGCGCGAAAGTACGCCCATGCGGCGGAAACGCTGATATACGGCATCCTCGTCTTCGATGACACTGCCGATATCTTCGCCTTCCTTTACACGGCGCAGCAGCTTTACGAGCTCTGCAGCATAGTCTTCCGTCCTTATCACTGCTGAGATATCTGTCTGCACGTTGTCGAGCAGAAGACCGATGAGAGACAGCCTCTCGTCGAACGGCGCTTCGGAGGCCCGCTTTTCTATCTCAGCATCCTCGCTGCCTGCGAGAATGGAAGGGATGCGGTAGTCCGATCTGTACTTGCTGTACAGCTCGTAGTATGACGCGAAGTCATCGGCGGTCCCGGCATCCTGGATGTACTGCCCGATGAGGACTCTGTCGACTGCGATGCCGAGCTGCTCATATATCCTTATGATGCTGCTCAGGTCCGACCAGCCTCTTGCGGTGACGAACTGCCTGCCGGCAGCTGTCTCTTCGACCTTGTAGAAAGATGACCTGCGCGCTTCGAGATATGTCAGGACGGATGCGTGGACATCCGTGCTGCAGGCGTATGACTTCCACGCGTCAAGATCCGGCTCGATGTCGATGCGCTTGAGCCTGTCCCATGTCACTATGTCGAATTCGCGCGCGTTGCGGTTGTATTCCACGGGGTTGCCGGCGGTGACGATGACCCAGCCGTCTGGTACCCTGTGCCTGCCGAAGGTCTTGAACTGGAGGAACTGCAGCATCGAAGG
>Ga0256405_10010409_pt1 | contig 12298 bp, 4 predicted proteins | sample RumenRJG_02DNA_FD_189096 | JGI IMG/M metagenome (GOLD analysis project Ga0256405, IMG submission 189096) | Bovine rumen microbial communities from Lethbridge, Alberta, Canada - RJG_02 | ecosystem: Host-associated > Mammals > Digestive system > Stomach > Rumen | place: Canada: Alberta | collected...
ACAAAACTCCGCTGAATCCCGCCCCAGCGCGTGTGTTCTAAATTAAATATGATAATATTAATTTTTAAAATAAAAGTTTGTATATGAAAAAAATTCTTCTTTTTGGAGCAGCATTGATGATGGCTGCTGTATCAATGGCACAGACACCTACTGTGAGTGCGTCTAAGGTAACAATGAAATATTGTCAAACCTCCTACGGTACGGTTCCAATTAAAACTAACTCTTTCCCAGTGAATATAGATGGTTTTAGTTTCGCGCAGGAGGGAACATATGTTAGAAAATTAGAGAATGTGCGTGGGTGCGATAGTGTGGTAACCTACGTGATAGAAGATAAAAAAGGAAGATTGAATGGTGAGTTTTCTGTTGCGTCAGGGAAAAAGGTTCAATTTTCAGTGGGTCTTTTGCAGTTTAGATCATCTAATGGTACCGCCTACCCCAATGCCGGCAGTTTAAAGCATCAAACGGTAGACGGAGAAAAGCAAGGAGAATTCCGTTTTGCGGCCAATCAATACACGACGATTGGTAGTGTTAGTTCAAGCTACTCTGCCAATAGTACTGGTTGGAAAGATATTTTTTCTCGTGGAAGTAGCGGAAATACGATGAATCCGTGGGAATTTTCTAATTATTCTAGCAACATAGCTGGTACAAATAATGATTGGGGAGTTTATAATGCCATTTCTAATGGAGGGAACCAACCTGGGTTATGGCGTTGTCTTACGATGGCAGAATACAAGTATTTATTAGGAACTTGCGATCAAAGCAATAATTCTCAAAATATTTCTCCATGTAGGGCAAATGCAGCTCAAAAATGGGGTTGGGCAACTCTTAGTATCAATAATACAAGTATAAACGGTCTAGTTATTCTTCCTGATGAATGGACTTTACCCTCGGGATGTTCATTTACCGCCCAATCTCAATCAAATAGTTATAATGCTGAGCAGTGGGCAAAAATGGAGGAAAATGGTGCTGTTTTTCTTCCTACGACAGGATATTATCAGAATAATGGTTATCGTTCGGATGCAACTGAATCTTGGTATAATACGGCAGATACACAATGTATTTGGGGACTCGAAGATTGGCGTATTAAAACATATTCCGCAACTCAATCGTTATATTGCTTTGTCCGTTTGGTGATGGATGTGCAATAATAGGAATCGAAACGAGTAGATATTATGAGACCGCAATGTATATATATATTATTGTTGCTTGTCCCTTTCATGTGCGTGAATGCACTGGCTCAAGATTATCCTGTTGATACGATTATTGCGCAGCATGACAATCACCCCGGCGGAAGTATAGTAGTAGAGAATATTTCTGGCTATAGTTGCCAATTGAGGGCAGTTCCAAATCCAGGTTATTCTTTCAAACAATGGGCAGATGATAATAACAACACTATCCCTAACCCAAGACCTTATACACAGGTTAAAAGCGAGCAAGCAGATTGTGAAATATGGGCGGTATTTGCTCGTAATGAGGATTGTAATCTTATTGGCGGCACAATAGATGTCACAGTAGATAATCCATCTGTACCTAGTTTCTTTCTCCATATTATTCCGGCAGAACATTATCAGTTTTATAAATGGGATAATGGATCCGAAAATACAACGATTAGTTATTTGGAGAATGATGGGACTCGTTATCCGTATTTAATAGGAGATGTAGGGCAGGTGATATTCACATATAATAATCATGTGGGAGGCATCGTGCAAGCTCAAAATGTAAATGGCTTACACTATAATTTGGTAGCTACTGCAAATAGCGGTTATACATTCCAGCAATGGGCGGATGGCAATACCCAAAATCCACGTCCTTATACACATGGCGGAAATGAGCATGTGGACGAAATGGCATTCGCCGTATTCACCAAAGATGAGGATATGACGTCTAATGGCGGTGATATTACTGTATCTGTCAAAGATGAACATATTCCGAGTTATCAGTTGACTATTAATTTGAATGAAGGGGTGGATTTTTATAAATGGGATAATGGCGAATCAACAACAACAATCGACTATTTGGAGTCAGATGGTAACCGCTACCCGTACTTTTTATCGGGTGTTGGAACGATGATTTTTGATTATGTGAATCATGTAGGAGGCACGGTACAAGCTCAAAATATAAATGGCTTACACTATGATTTGGTAGCCACTGCAAGTAGCGGTTATTCATTCCTGCAGTGGGCAGACGGTAATACTCTAAATCCGCGTCCTTATGTACACGGAGGTGATGAGCATGTGGACGAAGTTGCGTTCGCCGTATTCACCAAAGATGAGGATATGACTTCTAACGGCGGTGAGATCTCAGTCTCTATTAATGATGAACATATTCCGAGTTATCAGTTGACTATTAATTTGAATGAAGGGGTGGATTTTTATAAATGGGATAATGGCGAATCAACAACAACAATCGACTATTTGGAGTCAGATGGTAATCGTTATCCGTTCTTTTTGTCGGTGGGAGGAATCCTTACATTTGATTTTGTTCAACATCCGGGAGGTGTAGTATCCGTAGATAATGTATCTGGTTTAAATCTCGATTTGGTAGCCACCGCAAATAGCGGTTATTCATTCCAGCAATGGGCAGACGGTAATACTCAAAATCCTCGTTCTTATACACATGGAGGTGATGAATTAAATGACGAGGTTGCCTATGCTGTCTTCACGCGTACGCAGGACGTGACGCAATTAGATGGAACAACAACGGTCGAAGTGGATGATTCGTCAATCCCTTCTTTCACATTGACGGCCACAGAATCGTCATGCGCAGGTTTTGTTCGTTGGGTATCTGGTGAAGAAGAAGCGACGATTAGTTATCAGGAATCTGATGGTACAAAGATACCATTGTTTACATATGGAGATCATCAGATTTTGTTGGAATATGATAACCAAGAAGGAGGTATTGTTACGGCTACGCCTCATACCTGTGGATTTACGCTGAACGCAACTCCTACTGCAGGATGGCATTTTTCGCATTGGACGGATGATGCTTCATTAGCGGCGGAGCGTGATGTGGATTACGTTGCTAATACCTATACAGCTATATTTTCTCTTTCTGCTTTTAAGGTGGGAACTACATTCTATCCGACTTTTGATGCAGCAGAAACAGCCGCTGTTGGTGCGGGATTACCGATAGAATTGGTGGATGATGTGACAGATAATCTTATTGTATCTCAAGATGTCCAAATAGATGGTAATAATCATATTGTAGGAAGCCTTACTATCCCTCTTGGAAAGAAATTAACCCTTACCGATGATTTGCGAGTAAACAATTTGTATTTACAAACGACCACTGCTTCGTCTTCCCAATTGGTTAATAAGGAGCACTTAACTTGCACGAATGCGTATATGGATATTACATTAGAAGCAAGTCAGGCAGAAGCAAGTCCTGATAAATGGTATGCATTCTCGGTGCCGTTTGAGGTGGATGTGGCTAATGGTATACGTCGTGCTAATGCTCCCGAGGCTGCATGTACGTCAACAACAGATTATCTGGTATGGGAATACGACGGAACTCTCCGTGCAGCCACAGGAAACGGCTGGGTGAAAATGTATGGCGGTACGCTTGAGCCGGGTAAATTCTACATGATTGGTATTGATGGTACACAGAATACCTGGCGTTTTGCGAAAAAGTCCGGTTCGGCTTTAGGCGGCAGCAATGTGGTAGATTTACCTGCATTCACCGGAAGTATAATTGATAGAGGTTGGAACGCGATCGGTAATGGTACACTGCAATATGCAACAGCGTCTATTCCGGATATAGCTTTCGTACAAGTGTATGATAATAACATGAGTACCTACCTACCGAAGATGCTCAATGCGACTTCGTTTGTCGTAGCCTGTCCGTTCTTTGCGCAGGTAGAGGGAGCCAATACGATGACCCTGTCGGCAAGCAATGAGACCAATCCTGCTGCACTTTACGCACCACGTCGTATGGCGATGCAGGAGAAGAATATCTATGAGGTTCGTTTGTCCAAAGACGATAACTATGATGTTCTCTTTATCTCAGCGAACGATGAGTCTTCTGAGTCGTATCAGATTGGTAAGGATGTGCTAAAGCTTGGTCTTAACACAAGTCGTCCGCAACTCTTTACGATGAATGCCGGTACGATGCTTTGTGTGGAGGATAGACCGTTCGTAAACGGTGCAGCAGACTTCCCGATTTATATCCTTGCACCGCAAGCCGGCGATTATGAGCTGACAGTCAGCGATGGAAACCGCTCTGTTTATCTCTTGGAGAATGGTATGCCTATCGCCGAAATCACGGGCATGACGTATACGCTTCGTCTGTCGCGCGGTATGGCAATGAACTATAGCCTGCGCATCGGTGAGCGTCATGAGATAACCACGGGTATCGATGCACCGCAGGGCGAGAACCACATACAGAAGATCATCTATAATAATCAGTTGTATATCATCCACAACGATAAGGTCTATAACGCAAACGGTGTGCTTATGCGCTGATAGATGAACCGTCATCTGAAATATGGATTGGTACTGCTACTTGGGCTGATGGCTCAAGTAGTAGTGTTTGCGGTAGATGTGGGAGATATCCCATATACCGTTTGGCATGGCAGACGAGGAGGGGATGGGAAACCTATAGACTTATATCAACAAATTGATCCCTCTTATGTGTTAAAGGATGAGTATTCCATGCAATTTAGTTGCTCGGAGCCGTTTGGGCGTCCTGATATGTCATCATATGCTGTAATATCTGGACATGATGGAGATGCGACAGCAGCGCAATTCAAATATACACCGACGGCAGATAATCCTTTATTGTATATCTATTTCTCCATGGAGATTTATGTCGGGTACGGCTCTCATGATTGGCCATTCCTTTCTATCATGGTATATGATAATGGAATACCTGTTGGATGCTCATTTTATCACATGGAGCAAATGTCGGGTGTGCAACCCGGTTTTGAAATTTGTGCTAATAATGGAGTGTTTTGTAATTTGTTCCGGCCATGGGATGTGCTTTCCTATGACATGTCGGATAGGATAGGACATGAACTAACTATTGAGGTGATTTCTACATGCTGTTCCAATGTTCGTTGTTGGTCACGTATGTATGTAGCGTTCGAAAAGGATAAACCCAAAGATATTTGTTCGACATGTGATTCTACGATATTGGTAGCCCCTTCCTATTCAAATCCCACATGGCATCGAGGTTCCTCAACCGGTCCGATTGTAGGAACGGATGAAACATTAGTGGTACACAAAGAGGATTGGGATGATTATTATTGTGCTCCGAGCAATAGTTGTTCATCGCCTTTATTATTAGGCAAAGCAATGCATATAAATGGAGACTTTGCTTATCGTTCTTCTTGTTCTGCTGGTGGAGATACAGTGTATCTGCAGAACAAAAGTTATATGTATTATTCCTCTACTCCGGGTACACATTTGCCATGCGATACGTTAGTATGGGATTTCGGAGATGGGAGAACATCGTCAGATCCTAATCTATCATATGTAGTATATAACAAAGACGATAATATTGAGCAATATACCATTTCCCTCCATGTAGGTTCGAAAGGTTTCGGATGTGATACGACAGTTACGCAGGTTGTTCCGTTTGGTTTACAGAACGTTACCAATATGGTAGACTCTATATGTCAGGAAGATTTGCCCTACATATGGCGCGGACGACCATATACCGTTTCGGGCGATTATACAGACACCTTAGTGGCGTCCACCGGTTGCGATAGTGTGCTACACCTTTTATTGACAGTCCTGGATACCACGGTCAGCACTACCTCCTATTCCATCTGCGAGGGCGAGACAATCCGATGGAACGGCAAATCGTACTCTCAAGCGGGTACATATCGCGATACCTTAGTCAATGCCGCCGGGTGCGATAGTCTGCTTACCTTGCATATCCAGTACAAGGATTGTTCGGATCCAAAGGATACCACCGACATCCCTCTCAACCCGATGCCGTTCCTTGTTTACCGAGATACGATAGATACTATTCTTTGCGTGGGAGACTATCTGGAATGGCATGGGAAAACATACACAGAAGATGGCACTTATGCATACGATACCGGCTACTATTGGTTTGGATGGGATAGTGTCTACTGGGTGATTAAATTGAAACTGAAAGATTGTTGCCCGACGCCAATTTCGGAAGTAACCGATACCATTCGATGCGAGACGGAAGTTCTCCAGTGGCATGGGATGGATATAGATGGCTCGCAGACCACCTATTTTGATACGCTGCGTATTACACGCCATGATACCCTTACGTGTGACTCCATTTGCTATACGCTCAATGTCTTTACACGCTATTCGCGTGATTCGGTAGAGCGAGATACGGTTTGCGAGGGAGATGCGCCTCCAATATGGCATGGGCAAGTACTATCCTCTGCTGGGCCGTATTACGACACCTTATTTTATAGCACAGAACCGACCTGCGATAGTATCCGCATTACGCACTATCACACTATTTTGTCACCAACGGCATCCGATACAGCAGATGTGATATGTCGGGCAGAACAGCCGTATTTATGGCATGGAAAGCAGTTGACAGATGCCGGTACGTTGAAGGATACACTCGTTAATGCTGCAGGCTGCGATAGCATCATCACATTAACGCTTACCGTCAATGAGCCATCCGTGGGCGATACCACCGCACACATTTGTGCCGGCGATGACTTTACGTGGTACGGCATCGTGTCGCACGATGGCGATATTATTACGCTTGATAATACAGTGGGTTGTGACTCTGTAGTAACGCTACACCTCATCACCGACATGCCTACTGCATCCGATACGGCGGCAGTAATTTGCCGCGCAGAACTTCCATATTTATGGCATGGGAAGGAACTCAATGACGCAGGAACTCTGGAGGATACTTTGGTGAATAGTGTTGGTTGCGATAGCATCATCACGTTGACGTTATCCGTAAACGAAGCGTCAATAGGCGATACCACAGCCCGCGTTTGCCAAGGCGATGACTTTATGTGGTATGGGGTTATCGCGCATGATGGTGATCAGATGACGTTCACTAATGCGGCGGGATGTGACTCTGTGGTTACCCTGAGGCTTATTACTAAGATGCCAAGTGCATCAGACACCGCGGATGTGATATGCAGAGCAGAACTGCCGTATTTCTGGCACGGAAAGCAGTTGACAGATGCCGGTACGTTGAAGGACACGCTCGTTAATGCCGTTGGCTGCGATAGCATCATCACGTTAACCTTGACCGTCAACGAGCCATCAATAGGCGATACTACGGCGCACATCTGTGCTGGTGATGACTTTACATGGTACGGCATCGTATCACATGATGGCGATGTGATTAGGTTCGATAATTCAATAGGCTGTGACTCTGTGGTAACCTTGCATATCGTAACGAATCCTGTATACCATCCGGAGGTAAATTTGACAATCTGCGATAAGCAGTTACCTTATACCTGGAATGGCATCACCTGTACGCAGGCCGATGATTATGTCTTTGATGGCACCACCATCTTGGGCTGTGACTCCATCGTCACCCTCCACCTTTCCGTAGATGTCTTCTCCGCCTCGGATACTGCCGCTACAATCTGCCGCGCAGAACTGCCATATCTATGGCATGGTAAGACATTGACGGATTCAGGATCTATTAAGGATACATTAACTAATGTCGTAGGATGTGACTCTATCATCACCCTGACGCTTACGGTGAACGAAGCGTCTGTGGGCGATACTACCGCCCATATATGCCAAGGTGATGATTTTACCTGGTATGGCACCGTCTCGCACGATGGTGATAAGATGACCTTCACCAATGCAGTAGGTTGTGATAGCATCGTCACGCTGAGACTCATTACCGATAACCCTTCCACATCCGATACCGCGGATGTTATCTGCCGTTCCTCATTACCGTATATGTGGCACGGAAAGGTGCTGACGGATGCAGGCACATTGGAGGACACCTTGGTAAATAGCGTAGGCTGCGATTCGATTGTTACATTAACGCTTTCCGTCAACGAAGCGTCTGTGGGCGATACTACAGCTCACATTTGTGCAGGAGATGATTTTATGTGGTATGGAGTATTGGCGCATGACGGTGATCAGATGACGTTTACTAATGCTGTCGGTTGTGACTCCATCGTAACGCTGAGGCTGGTGATGAATCCGACGTACCATCAGGAAGTAAATCTCACTGTTTGCAACATGCAATTACCCTATACATGGAACGGTATCACTTGTACACAGGCAGATGATTATATCTTCAGCGGTTCAACCGTCTTAGGCTGTGACTCCATTGTCACTCTCCATCTTGCCGTTGATGCGTTCTCTGCTTCCGATACAGCCGCGTCCATATGTCGGGCTGATTTGCCCTATATCTGGCACGAAAAGGTACTGACCGATGCAGGCTCTCTGAAGGACACGCTTGTCAATGCCGTAGACTGTGACTCCATTATTACGCTGACGCTTACGGTTAATGAGGCAACAACGGGAGATACCACTGCTCATGTTTGTGCCGGCGATGACTTTATGTGGTATGGAGTAGTGGCTCATGACGGTGATCAGATTACGTTTACGAATGCTGCCGGTTGTGATAGTGTCGTTACTTTGCATTTAGCGATAGGGAATTGTTGCCCGGATACGGTGCATCGAGAGAGTGCTATCAGCCTATGCGATACATTATTGCCGTACACGTGGACGACGTATCGTGACATACCTATCACGCAGGTTGGTTCGTACACAGATACCTTGCGAAATGCTGCAGGATGCGATAGTATCATCTATTATCTGCAGTTGAGTACCTATGATTGCTGCGCACCATTACGTGCTGCCATCCGGATTCCGGATGTGTGCGCCGATGCCGCCACGATGGATATCATTATAGATAGTCTCCAAGGTTCGCTATACGCCTATCGAGTACATTACACCAATGCGGCAGGAAACACCATGCCTTTCCGCGATACAACAGTCACAGGACTTAGCTATATAAAGGGAGAACCATTCATCATCACTCTTCCTGTACCGAACGATCCGAATGACCGAAGGAATTATCCTCGCCCCGATACCTACGCACTTTCCCTCACGCTATATAACACCTGCGGGGATAGTATCCAATGGGTATCTGTGCCGTTCAATGTGCTCTTCCCATCCTGGATATTGGATCAGCATTGGGATGACGTGATAGCCCTTCTTAATGATCGTTATAACGGAGGATACACCTTCTCGGATATTAAATGGTTACGCGATGGGGAGATATTGCCGGGCGAGTATGAACCGTATATCTATCTGCCGCACCAGTTATGGACATCCGAAGAGCATACTTATCAGCCCTATACCTATCAAGCCTTACTGACCCGTACGGACGACGGTAAGTCCATCATGACTTGTCCGATGATTCCGTATCATATAGACAGCACGAATATCCTGACAGAGCCGTATGTGGCGGTTACGCCCACCTATGTACCTCATGAGAACCCGGTGGTACATGTGATGACGAATACACGCGGAACCTATTGGGTATATGATATGACCGGCAAACTGCTGCAGACAGCCGATTATGAGCCTTGTTACCATGGTGTATTTGAAATATGGCTGAATCCGACTCAGACGATATACATATTAGTCTTCACCCCACGCAACGAAGCAAAGCCGCTGCAAAAGAAATACCGAGCGATCAAGGTGGTGATGAAATAACGTGATAATAGAAATGCGTAACATGCGAAAGAGGTTATTGATCATATGCATCCTGTTGTGTTCCCTTTGCGCCCATGCGCAGTTGGGCAGACAGTTCTGGTTCGCATCGCCGGAGATGGCGTTGCACAGCGCTGATATGCGTATGTATCTATGTGTCGCCGCCGATTCAGCGGATGCCGATGTGACCATTGCTATGCCGGCTATGCCCTCTTATTCCGCCCAAACGGTGCATGTATCTGCATTCGATTTTCAGCGAATCATCCTTGCGGAGGACTACGCGTCCTACATGCAGCATATAGCCGCCTATCACAATCAAATACAGCCGCGGGCCATACAGATTACTGCTTCTGCGCCTATCTCCTGCTATGTCCAGATGACCGGTGTGAACGGAGAGATCTATACGCTCAAAGCCGAGAATGCCTTGGGCACGGAGTTCATGCTGGCGCTGCAGAACCGCTTCCGGAACTCCAATACCACATCGTCCAAGCAGACTTATGCCAACGCCTATTCTTCCGCGCAGATCATCGCCACGGAGGATAACACCACCGTCTCTATCTATCCTACGCAGGTCTTGTACGGAGATACGGCGGTCATTCCTCGCAGTATCGTTCTCAACGCAGGCGAAGTATATAGTTTCCGGGCGGATAGCAAACGGGCAGAGGCGCACCCCACCGCTTCGCGTATTGTGGCCGATAAACCCGTTTCCGTGCTCACGATGGATGACTCCATGTCTCCCTATCAGAAATACATGGGTGAGGATGCGGTGGCAGACCAGCAAGTGCCGCTCTCCCTCTTAGGGAATGACTATATCGTTATCTCCAATGGGCTGCATTGGGAAGGCGTTTTCGTGACCGATATCGAGTCAGGCACGACGGAGTTCATCTCTATGGATAATCGTCCCGCGCTCTATATTCATCGCGATCATCCCGTACAGGTGCTGCAACTCACCGGATTCGGCAATGAGGCAGGCGGCACTCCGTTGCCGACGTTAACCAATAGCGGTTCGAGAAGAGTCAGTTATATCCGTCCGCAGGACTCGAAATGGACAACAATCCATATCCTTACGCATACAACCAATACGGATGCCCTGTGGGTGAACGGGCGCAAACCGGATGCAGCCCTCTTTACGCCCGTTCCAGAGGCCGAGGAATGGTCTTATGCTACCATCGATATAAGTCGGTTTCCCAAGGAACAGGTGTTTACGGTTAGTTCCGACAAAGATGTCTTCCACCTATCGGTTATTGACGCCTCCTCCGCTTCAGTCAATAAAAAGGGACAACCGATACCTACCAGTTGTTCCTTCGGCTATTTCTCGTCATACTCCTTCCCGAGCCCCGAGGAGCCGATAGCGCCTGAAGAACCGATCGTACCTGAAGAGCCGGTCGAGCAGGTTGATACGATTATCCCGGAACCGGTTGATACCGTCATCCCTGAAGTTATCCCGGATACCGTACCGGCTCCCCGCGAGCGCAAACATCATGTGGCGCTGTATATGCAGGGCGCATATTCGCATATCTGGTTCGCCAATCCGGATTTCCGTTGGGGACTGAGTTACGGCGCAGGCATCGGATTGCTGTACGAATACCGGCATAAGCATTTCCTGCTGAATCTCGGAGTCGGGGTGCTCTGGCAAGACGTAGAGCATCGCTCGGCGTCCGATATATCCGCTCCCTTTACGGATTCGCAAGGCGATGTCTGTACCCTTACGATGCATATCAAACGGTCGGACCGCGTGCGCACCGGTTATGTCGAGGTGCCCTTCCTGCTCGGCGGCATATGGAATGGATTTTACCTGCTGGGAGGTGTCAAGGCGGGTGTGCCCTTGTGGGGCAATACGCAATCGGAAGCGCGGATGACGGATGTGGCGATGTATGACCGGTATTTTGTGCCGTTTGCCAACATGCCGAACCATGGCTTGCAAATCGATGTGCCTACCGTCCGTAATGGCCAACGACCGGCATTTATTGCTGATACCCGTGCCAGTCTGGAGATGGGCCTTAACTTAGACAGATATCGCTTGGGACTTTTTGCCGATTACGGCATCTTATGGAAGACCTTGGGGAATGGAACAGTCTCGATGATAGAGTTGACCAACCCGATCGAACCGGCTACATGGTCAATGCGGCACCCGCTTTGCAGTTCGATCACCAACGGCACCCATCCCCATAATTTCTTCGCCGGCATCAAATTTACAGTCATCTTATATTGATGTCCCTGTTTTTTGTCCTCTAATCTGGCTCACGCTGTGCGTGGGTCTGTTTTGTTTGTTTCCGTAAGTATGCCGGAGGCACACTCAGGGGCACGTCGTCCCGAGCATTCCCGCCGCCGGTGTACTACATGACAAAATATGAATATTTGCTCAGCAAAAAAGAAAGTGGAGAACTGAGCATTCTTTTCGAGTTGGGACTTCCCGTTCATTTATCCGGCTGGATGGAGTATTATGCATTCCATCTGGCGCATCCAGAGATGAGTAACGTGGAAATTTCGTACTATTTTACAGCAACGAAGAGTACAATTCAACGAGCTATCACATTTATGGAGTCTCCGATTGGATAGCATTCTATTCACACAAATGCCGACCAATTGAAGGTCGGCATTTGCTTATTCGTGGAACAGGTCGTCCATCGTCAATTGGTTCGGTATGCCTTTGG
>Ga0256405_10010410_pt1 | contig 12298 bp, 7 predicted proteins | sample RumenRJG_02DNA_FD_189096 | JGI IMG/M metagenome (GOLD analysis project Ga0256405, IMG submission 189096) | Bovine rumen microbial communities from Lethbridge, Alberta, Canada - RJG_02 | ecosystem: Host-associated > Mammals > Digestive system > Stomach > Rumen | place: Canada: Alberta | collected...
CCTTGTCAATGTCCCCTTTAAGAGATCTTGAAAGACCGACGATGGTTGAATCCAAATCCATAGCCCTTATTTTTTTAGCTGATTCAATTTCGCCCTGGGAAGAAGCGGGAAAGCCAACTTCAATCTTGTCGACACCTAAATTATTGAGCTTTTGGGCAATCTGAATCTTATCCTCAACAGTCAAGGCTACACCAGGGGTTTGTTCACCATCCCTTAATGTTGTGTCAAAAATATAAATCTTGTCGGCCAAATTCATATTCTCCTTTTTGATATTTTCCATAGTCTTCATTGCATCACCTAATACTAAATATATTAAAACCATTAATAAAATGTTTATTTAAAAAAAATAGAATAAAGTAGGAAAAAATCATTTCCTACCCTTGATTTTAACTACAGCAACAATAGCCACAACAAGGACTATGATTAAAACCGCAATTGAATAATACATTTGGGTTGAACCCGGAACCTCATACTTATTAACATTCAATGAGTACATATTTCCGGAATCATCACCAAAGAAGAGACTATTGCCGTTTATTACTGGTGAAGATGTAATGGCTGAATTGAATAGCACGGTTCCCGGATTGTAGGTGAACTCTTCAGCACCGGTGTACTTATTTAACACATACAACACACCATTGTTGCTTCCGAATGCAAGCAGCTTGTCCTTTAGGGCTGCTGTTGAGCGGACCTTATCACCTGCGGAATGACTCCACTTGATTGTGCCGTCCCTGACATCAAGACAGGTCATATTGCCCTCATCAGAGCCGATGAATACGCTGTTGTCATGTTCATCAACAGTCGGTGATGAGATGACCTTGTTGTTCAAGTCTGTTTTCCACACCAAATCACCATTTGACTTATTCAGGCAATAAATACTGCCGTCGTTTGATCCGAACAGTACGGTTTTGTTGACATAGGTTGGAGAGGACAATACCGCATCCCCTGTAGTGAATTCCCAGTTCTTGGTCTTATCGGTTCCTATGCTGTAGAGCTTGCCGTTGGTTGAACCTATATAAATGTCATCGCCAACAACTACCGGTGATGTTTTAAGCTCACCGTCAAGTTTCTTGTTGAGCTGCACTTTACCGTCCTCATCAAGGCCGTATAAATGTCCGTCGTCACTTCCGAAATAGATTACATCCTTATAGTAGAAGGGTGTTGAAGCCACATTGTCGCAGTCATAATCCCATATTACCTTATGGGAATTTATATTAATTGCCTTCAGGCCATCCTCGCATCCTATATATAGCTTGTTTTTATGGACTATCGGTGAGGAATTTGTTGGTGATTCCAAATCCAATTCCCATTCCACTTCACCTGTTTCCATATCAATAGCCTTCAATATTCCAGTGTCTGAAACCACATAAAGGTAGTCCTTATATATTGCAGGGGATGAATGGACAGGAGATTCCATATTTAATGCCCATAGGTTTGTAACAAAATCCGAATCCTCATCCCTGTATGCTGTGTGGTCTACTCCTCCCTGAAACGAATCCCAATTTTCAGCGGCTATTGGAGATAAACATAAAATACCGATGATTAATCCTATTAATAATTTTTTATACATGATAAATCCTCCTATACATCCCTGTTAAATCTTTTGACTCCTATTATGAAGAACAATAATGTGAAACCTAAAAGCACTACCAAATCAACCCATACGTCACCTAATGTTTGACCCTTGAGCATGATTCCTCTCATGGCGTCGTTAAGATAAGTTAACGGGAAGATGTATGCCAGTTTCTGTAAAATCCACGGCATGGTCTCGATCGGGTAGAACACTCCTGAAACAAACATCATCGGCATTGAAAACGGCAGTGATATTTGAGCGTAATCCTCCTGGGTCTGGGTTCTTGCCGAAAGCATGATACCGAAACCTACAAAGCACAATGCCCCAATCACTAAAACGATGAATGTCTGGAGGAAACCTCCCTTTATGCTGACATTAAAGAGGAGCACCGCCATGAATATCAGTATCAAAGCCCTTACAAGTTCAATCAGTAATTTAGCCGCTATCTTTCCACCTATTACAGTTGCAACTGATGTCGGTGTCATGAAGAGTCTTGCAAGCTCACCTGTTTCACGCTCACCTGCGATGGTTGCACCCATACCCATCATACAGCTCATCATTATTGTCATACCAAGAATGGCCGGAACCAAGAAGTCGATGTATTTGATGTTTCCGTAAATCCTGTTTATGTGAAGGCTTATGTCATCCTTAAAGTTATTCAGGGAGTGCATTACTGAAGGTTCAATGTCCGCATCCTGAGTGGAGACGCTGGTCTGTGAAGCAACCATATTGGACAATCTGTAAAATATTCCCTGGGTTGATGATTCAAGAATTTGTGAAGCCATTTGATCTGAAGAATCCAGATACAGCGTTACCGCCCTCTGGTTTGACGTATCCTCATCATAATCCGATGGCAGAATAATGGCTGCCTTGACTTCACCCGTATCTACACGTTCCTTACCCTCATCCAGACTGTCTATCACCTCTACTACATGGTAGGTTTCTGTTGTCTTGATTGTGTCAAGTGTCAAATCTGTCAAATCCCCGTGAGACTGGGAAACAACTACAATAGGCAGGTCAGTCATCTCACCGCCCATACCATATCCGAACAACAATATCATGATTATTGGAAATGCAAGTATGGAAACCAGTCTTGCAGGGTGTCTTTTAAGGGAAATCAATTCCTTTTTAATCATCCACCAGAATTTCTTAGGCTCTATCATCCTCATTCACCTCCGCAGTAGCCTTAATAAATACATCCTCAAGTGACGGCTCCTCAGTGGTGACTGATTTTACAATTCCACCGGAAGCTATAATTGTATTTAAAACATTCTGAACAGCCATGTCATCAAAGCTGTCAATTCTTAAATTAATACGGCCGTTATGGGCAATCTCAATGCTTTTAACATCTTCTGAGTTTCTGATGACATCAATTATTTCATCATTCTGATTTTTCAAAAGAACTGACATCTTACGCATGCTTAGGTTTTCAAGGTCTTCCTGTGTGGAAGTTGAAACCTCGGTTTCATCCGAAATCCGGGTCAAAGCCTCCTTCATCTCAATCTTATTGCTTTCCAGAAGGGAATCCTTAAGACCCTGCGGTGTGTCATATGCCACCAGATTTCCAGTGTTTATGATTCCCACATTGTCACACAGCATGTCCACTTCATGCATGTCATGGGAGCATAAAATTATTGTGTGGCCGTTGTCGTTTAACTCTCTAATCAAATCCCATAATGTTCGTTTGGTGGTTGGGTCAAGTCCTATTGTTGGCTCATCCAAAAACAGAATGTCGGGTCTGTGAACCAGACTTGCTACCAGGGAAGCTTTTTGCTTTTGACCGCCGGATAGCTGTCCAACCCGCTTGTCTTTTGCGTACTTAATGTCTACCAGCTCCATCAAATCCTCAATGCGTGAATCACGCTCATCGACTGGAACTCCGTAGTAATCTGCACACAATTGTGAGTTTTCCATTACTGTCAGGTCCTTGTACAGGCTGACCTGCTGGGGAACCATACCTAGGAGGTTTCTGACCTCATCCGGGTTTTTCTGAACATCATATCCTCCGACAATGGCTTTTCCTGAAGTGGGCTGTATCAGGCAGGTGAGCATCTTGATTGTTGTGGTTTTTCCTGCTCCGTTGGGACCCAGCATTCCAAAAATAGTCTTGTCGGGGATTTCTAAGTTTAGAGAATTAACAGCTGTAAAGTTATTGTTGTATACCTTTGTAAGGTTATGGGTTTCTATTGCATTCATTTGCTAATCTCCATTCCTGTCATGTCTTTGAAAAATTCCAACCAGTAGGGGTTGTTTAAAACATCATTCATGTGAGACTGGATTGCCTTTAAAAAGAATTTTCCATCATCTGTTATGGAATAATATTTCACCCTTTTGTTGTTTTCATTGACTTTCCATTCACCGGCAATAAATCCGTTTTTCTCCATTTTTGATAGAATCGGATATATTTTGCTTGAATTTACATTGATATCACATTTTGAATCTTCAAAGCTGAAAAATTCGTTTAGCTTTTTCATGATGCCGTAACCATGAATGTCCTCCTTTGAAATGATCCACAATATCAGGTTGTGGATAATGCCGTTGGAGAAGTTCTTGAAGACTTTCTTATGTGATTCGCTGAATTTTTCTTCTGTCATAATTCACCATATGTCATTTTTTGATATATGTTAACATTTATTATATTAGCATTACTAATATATAAATATGAAACTTGGATTTACAACACTTGCACTATTCATGGAACCGAATAATGACATCATCGATTTGGCAAAAAAACACGGATTTGAAATAATAGAAATTCTCGAGGAAGACCCGTTCTATGAAAAGGACAATGGAGAGTTTAAGGACTGCGGATTGGACATGAGAATCCATGCGGCAACTGTGGATATAAATATAGCTAGCCTGAACAAGGGAATAAGAGCTGAAAGCGTCAAGCAAATGATTCAGTGCGGACATTATGCTGAAAGCATAAACGCCAATACAATAACTGTTCATCCAGGAATCATCGGCCGCAACGAACCGCACCTTAGAAAATGGGCATTGGAGCTTGCCGTTGAAAGCGTCGGTGAGATAATAGACAACACCAATGTGGAAATATCCGTTGAAAACATGCCGGTGCGAGGCAAGTTTTTAGGAAATACCGTTGAGGAAATCGAGATGATACAGGAGCAGACCGGATGTTCACTGACAATAGACACCGGCCATGGAAACACCTGCGGAAACCTTGAGGAAATGCTTAGTCTAAAAAACATCAGCTATTGTCATTTGAATGATAATGACGGCGTCAAGGACCAGCACATTACCCTGGGTGAAGGAACACTTGACTTGAATCTGCTTAAAAAGATTGATACTGCCATAATTGAGCTGAACAACTGGGACAATATCCTGAAAAGCAAAGAGGTCATTGATAACTTATAACTTTTCACTTATTTTTTTAAAAATAATTAGTTATAACTTATAACTTATCATCAAAAAATATATACTTATAAGTTATAAGTGAGAAGTTAAAATAAAAAAATGATTAAAAATCAATCATGGTGACTTCAAAAATATCATCAATAACATGATCGGTCTTGTCCATCATCTTAGGAGAGACCTCTTCCTGCTGTTCAATGGTCAAAACACTTACATCAGCCTTTTTAAAAGCCAGAATATCATTTAAACCATCACCGACCATCATTACCTTATAGCCCCCATCCTTCAGGATAGATACAACTTCACATTTACCACGTGTGGAAACGGTTCCATAGGCATTGTCCTCGGGAATATCCAACAAATTGGCCAACCGGTTAATGGCTCCTTTCCTGTCACCTGAAGCGATGAAAATCTCAATGCCACGTGACTTTAATGTTTCAACTGTTTCAAAAACCTTAGGGAAGAACTTGCCCGCTGAAGTGATGGTGTATGCTACCACTCCCAAATCCATATCAACAATCAGAGCGGAACCGTTGCACAGTTCCATGTGAGGAATCTTTTCCCGCAATATTCCAAACCCGTCAGTGATATCTGCAATGGTTGATGATGTCTCATTGTCAAGAATCTCTTTAACTTCAGCCTTTGAAACCTGCTTTGTAGAAAAGCTAACGTCAAAATCAATATTATACTCTTTGATAACATCGGAAATCAGGGTGTTCTCATCCAATTTCAACAATTTATTGGTATTGAACTGGAGCACAACCAAAGCCAGCGCATCGGCCTGGTCAATCAAATCAAGGGAATTGATGTCTGTGAAAATGTTACCGTTGATAACATCTTTAATGACCCTGTACCTTTCAATCAATGTTCCTGAGTTATCAAATACGACAGCCTTTTTCATAATATCAACTACTATTAATCTTTAAAGTTTAATCCTATAATTTTATTTGATTAATCCATCGATTATATTTTTCCATTTGAAAAAAAATGTGACAAATTTTAAATAATCCTGAAATTAAAAATTTAAACATAATCAATGAAAAATTAATAAAAATTAATCATGATTGATTATAGTTTTGTTTAATCGGCATAAAGGAGGTGAAAAAATAAAAAAGAGAAAACTATTGATTTCATTAATGTTTATTTGTTTCATAATTTTATCATTAAACTTTGTTAGTGCAAATAATGAAACTATACCTGGAAATGAAAGCGTATCTGTAATACATGAACCTTTACTGGAATCAGTGAGTGAAGATACTCAGATTGATGATGAATTGAATGCATTAGAGGAAGGAAAGGTAATTGAAATCAGACAAGACAATTATGAAAATTATTTTGATGCTAGAACTGGTAAAATATTACAAAGTGCAAGTATTTCCAGTGGAGATACATTAAAAATAGGAAATATTTCTGAAAGAGCATTTGTTATTGATCGTCAACTGACTTTAATGCCTATTACTCCTAATGACCAAATTAAAAATGGTTTTATACATTTGATAAAAGGAAGTGATGGGTCTACAATTACAAATTTAACAATTAATAATACGAAAAGTACTTTGAATATTCTAGGTGTTACGGTAGGTCAACTACACGGTATTTGGTTATCCCATTCAAATAATAACTTAATTTCATATAATACAATAAGAATTGCAAATTCTGGAGGAGTTTATGCAATGCCTATGGGATGGTCCAGTAATAATCGGATTATTTACAATGACATGAAAACCTATGTTAGTACCAATATCATTATGGGAGATTCACATTACAACTTGATTTCACATAATAGCTTGGAAGTTTTATCATATTCAGAAATGTCTGTTACAAATTTGATTTACTACAATCCATTTAATCATGCAGATTATACTGGAACTCCATTGTGTAAAGGCAACATAATTTCCTACAATTATTTGAAAGGATTTTGCACATTGCCAATGTCTATAATATTACAGTTTGAATATGCTAACCATGAAGGCACTGTAGTTGCGAATAATACGATTATTAAAGGGTCAATCGGAATTAATTTAAATGGTGACAATGTTTCTGTTTATGGAAATACCGTTACTAATAGTGCAGTAGGAATTTCTGTTAGTGGAAGTAATTTTGCAGTCTGGAACAATACCGTCAGCGGGACTAGTCAGCAAACCGGTATTAGGTCAAATTGTGATGCAAACTCCAAAGGCATTATATATGACAACAATGTAACTTTCAATGATGTTTCAGTTGGTATGGCTTTGACAAACAATATTGAAGCATATAACAATAGCATCAATATAGGAAACTATGGAGTGGGTATTTCACTTTCAGGTGAAAACACTACTGTTCATCACAATAACATTAAAAATAAACACGATGCCGGAGTGTCAATATTAGGCAGCTATAATACAGTAAGTAAAAATATCATAACTACAAACAATATTGGTGTGACAATACCTTCCACATTAAACGGTAAAGTAAGGTACTATAACAACACTATTATCGACAATAAGATTACAAGTGAAAGTTATGGTGTTTCAATAGTAGGTTTAGTTTATAATTCTGTTATTAAGGACAATATTATTGAAACCAACAGTACAATGGGTATATATATAGAAATTACAGATAAGGAATCCAATACTGAACTGGACAATATTGTTAATGGAGTGATTTATAAAGCAAGTTCAATAATCATTAACGATGATAACTTCTATCAATTTTTTGATAATGAAGGATATTTTATCTATAAATTCGAAGAAGATAAATCAAAAGTAATATTTTTGACATTCCTAAACAATAAGAACCTTATTTTTGATGATAAAATCACAGTAATCAGTAATAAAATGGATAATCTCCTATTCAATGTAACAGTAACTTTTGAAGGAGATGCCGAAGGATCAATAATAAGAGATTTCAATTTCATCAATTATGACAAAGAAGCTATTATAATAAATAATGTTAATGACATTACAGTCAGCAATAATAACATTACAGACATCTTTAAAAAAGGAAGCAAGTACAATTCTGCAATTCTAATTCAAGGCGTTTGTGATAATGAAATAATTACTCAAAACAATATTTACATTAATTCAAAAACCGATTACGTTTATGCCATTACTGCACCTGCAATAGATTCTAATGGAAGAATGAACAGAGATTTTTCCAGAGGATTTGCAGTAAATGACAATACAATCATTATAATTTCAACAGGCATGGCAGAAGCAATTTATACTGATGCATTAGCTTTCAGCGAATTTGATAATAATAAAATCAATATTATTGCTAATGGTTATGCATATGGTATTGCTCTTGCTAATTTAATAGGCAAACTAACTAACAACAGCATTACAAACAATGAAATTGTAATCTACAGTGATGAAATGGCATATTTAATCGAGTTACACATGGTAGAAAACACAATAATAGCAAACAACACATTATATGGTGAAAGTAATGGTATTTATGGTATTGGAGCATACAGTTCAAGTAATGTTACAATTGAAAACAATACTGTTTCAGCATTTGGAGGAGATTTAAAAAATATTAAATCAATTGAAGATGCATTAGGAATTGGAAACGCTGCAATTTCCACCATAAGATTTGTAGACAACATCACAATAAACAATAATCTAATAATAACAAACATTACAAACCCAATTGCAAAAATCAATGTAGATAACGAAAATACTGTAGACATATCCTCAAATTCCTATGTTGTTAGTGACAGTAACTTTAATACATATTTCAGGAATAATGAATTAATTAAAGGAAATATTGAGGAAAACGGTAAAATATTGCTATATAATCTTACCCAAGGGCAAATAATGGAAATTACTTCACCGGTTGTTATCAGCTCATATGACCGCAAGATTCCAACAACTGTTTCATTAATCTTAAATAAGACATCAAATGTAAAAATCTGTAATATTAATTTTATAGACTCTACAATTGAACTAAAAGGTTCTTCAGGAAATGAAATTATTAATAATAGCTTTAATTCAAATAAATCAAATATTCTAATCATTAATGATGGAAAAAACAATAAATTTGCAGATAATTCAATTAACATGAACAGTGATAATATTACAGCAATCCAATTAACAAAAACTGAATCAAACAAAATCCAAAATAATGAATTTAATCTTAAAGGACATGATGTTAAAGCAATAATAATAGATTCATCAAAATACAATGTTATTGAAGGCAATATAATACTTTCTGATGCAAGCAATTTAATTTTCATTGAATCAGAAAAATCAATATATGACAACATTACTAAAAACACTCTAAAAGGTAATGCATCATCAATATATGGATATTATGCCCTCAATTCAAATTATGAAAACATTGAACAAAACAACATTGAAATTCAAGGAACTTCCAAAATAACCAATCAAGCCGGTGTCTATCTCAAAGGTTCATCAGCGAAAAATAATGTAATCGATAACCATATTGAATCATTTTCCGTAAATGGAGATGACTATGCAGTTATGATAATAGCTAACGAGAATTTTTACAACAGCATTACTGATAACTTCTTAATAAGTTCAAATGGAGCTAAAAAATCTAATGAAGCAGTGTATGCAAAATATGGAACTGTTAAAGATAACACTCCCGTGGACATTTACGTTTCAGTAAATGGTAGTGATAAAACCGGTGATGGAAGTATCAGCAGTCCATATGCTTCAATTGCAAAAGCTATAGAAAACAGCTTGAATCATGCAATAATTTATGTTGATTCAGGATATTACAATGAGACAAATATTAACATTGACAAGACTATTACTATACGCAGTAATGGTGAAAATGTTATAATTGACGCACAATCCAACCAATTATTCAATATTAGTCAAAAAGGAATTCTTTCAATAAATGGAATAACAATTCAAAATGCTCATAATGTAGAGGGAGGATCCGCATTTATAAATAACGGCAAACTGTCAATTACCAATTCAATAATCTGCAATTCCTCTTCATACTATGATAATTCCAATCCAGTATTTGACCATGAGGTTGTAAAAGATGAAGATGGTGAAATGAAATCTGGTCAAACACTAAACTGTAGTGGCACAGGTAAAGGAGGAGCCATATTAAATAATGGTGAATTATACATTAATGCATCCTCGTTTTACAATAATTTTGGTCACACTGGAGGAGTTATAGCAGATTATGGAAAATTAAATATTGAATCATCAATATTCTACAACAATCAGGCCGTTCATGGAGGAGTTATTTTTACTGACTCTAACAATGAAATAACTATTAAAAATTCAGTGTTTATGAACAACACTGCATTAACATCTCTAGATTATTGTACCATAAGAATTTCTGCCGGTACTTGGTCTATTAACGATGGCTATACATACACTTACACATCACTTTGCGAAAACGCAATCGGTGAAGGTGGTGTAATATACAGTAAAAATACAAGCATCTCAATTGAAAATTCAACATTCATGAAGAATTCTGCTAAAACTGGAGGAGTAATCTCAACTCCACTTGATAGTTTAACATCCCGTTCAAGCAATTCCAATATTAATTTAAAAATTAATAATTGTGAATTTATAAACAATAGAGCTAATGATACAAGAAAATCATCAGGATCTGTTGATTTGGATAATTATCGCTATTACAGTGGATTCAATGGTGGAGTAATATATGGAGCTTATAATGAATTGCAAACTACAAATTCTGAGTTCTATTACAATCAAGCAACCAATAATGGTGGAGTGATTTATGCGAAAGCCAATGATGGAAAACTTTTAGATTCCATATTCATGCTAAATACCGCAGGAACAAGCGGAGGAGTATTGGATATTTCTAAAAACTTCATCATAGAAAGATGCATATTTTCAAATAATTCTGCTAGATATGGCGGTGCTATCGAATACGATTCATATGAATACTACGGACATGTTCAGGACCACATCAACATTTATAACTCTACAATTTCAAACAATAGGGCTTTAAATGGAGGGGGTGCTTTCAACATTGGATATGCAAATATTATAGTGCGCAATACAAATATAGTTAACAATGTAGCGCCTTCAGGAAATACAATCCACTCCAGAGTTATTGGAGGTCATCAAGACATTGACATGAGATATAACTACTGGGGAAAAAAGGGACCGGACGATTCCGTATGGAGAGCAATGAGCCGTGATAGTTTCTATCCAATTACACGAGAAATGATTAATTGGAATCCTCAAGTTGTTGATGATAATGATCCATCTAATCCTATTGAAGTAAATCCAGATGATGATTCTAAAGAGCATGGTGGAAATGGAGACGATTCAAGAGTGAATCCTAATCCAAGTACAACAGATTCAAGCACATCAACTGGAAGAAATATTGGTGGAAATGGAAACAATTATGGATCTGGAACTGGTTCTGGTGGAAACGGAGGCAGTGGAAATCCAGGAACACCATACAATCCAGGAAATGCTGGAAACACAAACTCCTATGGACATATTCCGGGAAATACTTATACAGGCCAAAAAGTAATCGGAAACTATAATTCAAGAACATCTAATGCAAATTCAAAAGTTGATGGAACATCAGATTCCAACAGTCAAAGTAAAATAAACAGTTCAAATCATGACTCAAGTTTATCTACAGTTGGAATGATATCCAATGCTGCCGCATCTTCAGGTTCTGATGGTGGACAGGGTGAAGGTTCCAATTCAGCTGATAGTTCCGATTCTGGTGCACAAAGTGTAAGTAAATCCTATGAAATAACTGAAAAATTAGAAGAAATAATTGATGATGACACATCAATGCTAACAAATATTATTCTAGTAATTATCATATTATTCTTACTAATTATCGGTTATAAAAGAAAAGAAAAGGAAAGTGAAGACTAATTCATTTTTCTTTTCAATTTTACTTTTTTTAATAAAAACTTTTTTATATCATATTTTAATAAACTTATATTATAATTGACTATTTTAGAGATATTGTTGAGGTGTTATTAATTTTAAATAAAAAAATCACAGTCGTATTGCTCATACTAACAGTAATGCTATCCTCCATGATGGTTGTTAGCGCTAATGATGACAATGCAACATTTATAGAATCCAATAATGAGGAAAACATGAATGAATTATATGTAAGTCCGGATGGAAGCGATGAAGATGGAATAGGCAATAACGACTCGCCTTTCCAAACCATTAATCATGCGGTCAATATTGCAGGTAACAACTCCAAAATTATTTTAAAAGAAGGAACATACAGTGGATCATCAAACACTAAAATCAACATCAACAAATATTTAACAATAGAAACACTGGGAGACGTTACCTTAAATGGTGAAAGTAAAAATTATTTTTTTAACATAAATAAGGATTCATCATTAATATTGAATAATATAAAATTCATAAA
>Ga0256405_10010411_pt1 | contig 12298 bp, 8 predicted proteins | sample RumenRJG_02DNA_FD_189096 | JGI IMG/M metagenome (GOLD analysis project Ga0256405, IMG submission 189096) | Bovine rumen microbial communities from Lethbridge, Alberta, Canada - RJG_02 | ecosystem: Host-associated > Mammals > Digestive system > Stomach > Rumen | place: Canada: Alberta | collected...
CTAATGAAATCCACATACTGATGATGAAGACCAAGAAAATGGCTGTGCCGATAGAAGAAAGGATGATGGCTGTTCGCTCTTGCTTGCCTTTGAAAGCAAAGAAGATACCACTAATCCAAAAGATTATTGATAGCAATGAAATAATAGGTAATTGATCCCAACTCATTTCTGATTCTCCTTTCTCCGCCTACCAGCGGTAAAAAACATCAGTACACCTGCCAATAAGAGTAGCCATAAGGCTACTTGTACAATGCTGTACCATGCATCATGTACACATTCGAAGATGCTGATGGTACTATATTTCCCTCGTTCAGTATCGTAGCTGTATTGATATATTTGCCAATAGCCTATTTGTGCAGGGGTGTTCACCTCAATGGCAAGATCCCTCTCGTTGCCTTTCTTATCGACTAGATGAACATCCGATTGATAGTGCTTAGGAATGGATGGCGACATGCTCACCATCTCAGTCGGCGTCAGTTGTAACCGTTCAGGCTCGAAGATGAAACTACCACTGGTAATCCATCCTTGGCTTGTCGCTTTTGTCAACCGATTGGTTGCGGTTACGAAAGCAGCGGGTGCTGATCCTACATGGCTCATTGCCCTATATCCCACACTGTCGGGCATAGCATTAGCCAGGAATTGGTCAACGGTGATGTCCCAATTGCCGAATGTCTTTGATTGTCCGGCTTGTTCAATGGAAAGGAATTGCTTGGAAGCATTCCGATCTTGCATATTGATTAAGCGTAAGCGAGGAGGATACTCTTCGATCTCAAACTTTTTCAGGGTAATCTCGAACGGTATATCATAAGCCTCACCGGTATCTTCTACCACTCCAGTGCTGGTTGGCTTATTCAGTGATGCAGTTAATTCGATGAATTTCTTGTCTGCACTACCAAAGATGCCTGCTGTCAGGATGACGAAAACACATAGATGCGAGAGGACAGAGACCCATTTCTTATGTTTGATGTGTGCAAAGTCATTGATCACACCTAACCCTAAAGTTGAGGTAAAATAAAGTAGCAGCAGATTAAAGCCCCACGATGAGGTCATGCGGGTAAAGCCAATCTTACTGAGGAATCCGGTCGCTTCGCTATTTTGTGCAATGGAACCGAAGAAGATGGTGATGAGAACCATTGATGCCAACGCACTGACACATGCATAGTGATCGTATAACTTTCTCAAAGCAGGATATTTATCGGAAAGATAATAGATCAGATACAATAGGTATGCATAGAAAAGTGCTGCAATCACACTCCAGGGGTAATGCAGAAATGCATTATTCAAGTCCCCTATACAAAGCTGAAGCGCTGTGCCTGCTAAGAAAATGCAGGCACAGCGCATAAAAGCTTTCTTATAACCCCACGAAGTAGCCATAATGAATCTTATGCTTGCTCCCACTGAGCTCTTAACAGCTCAACAGCAGCAGGTACAGTCACATTACGGTCACCCTTCGTGCCACACTCGAAGCATACGTACTTGTCGTACTTCATTTCCTTCAAAGCACGGAATCCGTCTATGTAGTTATCCAAATCACCGTCTTCACCCGGCATGATACGACGACCACGGCTTGCCATGTGTACGTGTTGCAGATATTTCGGACCAGCCGACCAGAATGCGCCGTAATCAGATGTCTCCTCTTGCATGTGCCAGAAGTCACCCATCACTTTTACACCCTCGCTCTTTGCATCGCGAGCAATAGCGGCGCCATCAGCAACCAAACGCATATAGAAGCATTCTTTTCTGTTCAGAGGTTCCAAGATAACGGTCGTACCACACTTTAAGGCATATTCACCTAATTCATGAAGTTGTTCGCAAAGATATTCGCGAGTCTCCATGGTGTGAGGCAAGCAAGGTTTCTGTCCATTGAAAGCAGGAACCATGATAACACCGACAGAGCCTAATTCACCGGCAGCGGCAACGATTTCACGCATTGTGGTGTCGAACAATTCTTTTACCTTCGGGTCTTCTGCCAAGATAAAGCCTTGGAAACCGGCACAGATAGCAGAAACCTTGATGTTTCTGTTCTTCAATGCGTCTTGAATCTCCTTAACGCGGTTGGCCAAGTTACGTCCGTTTGGCTCGAAACCAACGATGCCCAACTTCTCCATGAAGTCCAGCTTTTCGTTGAGGCTTTCACCCGGAGCAATCCCTTCTTGGAAGGAGAGGTTCAGAGGAACATTGTTTTTCTCTTCCTTTTTAGCTGCACAGGAAGTCAAGCTAAAAGGAGCAGATGTAGCTGCTAAGGCAGCCATACCTGCAAACGAGCGTTGTATAAATTGTTTTCTATTCATAATGCAATCATTTTACTATTTCTGTTGTCTCTGTTGTCTCTGCTGTAACTTTTCAGCTTCAGATATACCTGGAACCATAACGGTGTACTTCGACATATCCATCTTACCAAGTTCAAGTTTTTCTGGCATATAATCCAACTCTGCAGCACTGATTTCATCCCAAGTAACAGTCTTACCTGAATAAGCTGCCTCACGGCCCATTACACCGGCAAGAGTAGAGATACCTGTAGCCTCTGCTTCGTCGTGAGCCTCACCCTTACGGATGTGGTTTACCCAATCTACATGCTCCAGAACGTATGGGTTCTGTTGTTTGAACTGAGCCTTTGCTGCTTCCTCGTCAAACTTCCAGATTACGTTGCCTGCCAAGTCCTTGATTTCGTGAGTAGCACTGTTCCAAGAACCCTTTGTACCTTGGATGAACTCGCTTACGTTATTGCTACAGCCATCGATCTGGCGGCACATACTGTGCAGGTGGATACCATTTTCAAACTCGAAGTCTACGCTGAAGTTATCGTATTGGTCACCTGTGATACGGCGTTGACGGCTACCGAATGCAGTTGCCTTAACAGGTTTCAAGCCACTCATCCACAAGAAGATATCGATGTTGTGAACGTGCTGTTCAACGATGTGGTCACCCGAAAGCCATTTCCAGTTTACCCAGTCGCGGATCATCCATTCCATATCGCTCCATCCTGGTTGACGGTTGCGATACCAGAGCATACCTTGGTTCCAGTATACGTTACCACCGGTGATTTCACCGATATAACCTTCTTGGATCTTCTGGAATGCCTCAACGTATGGACGTTGGTGGTGGCGTTGAACACCGGTAACAACGCTTAAGTTCTTAGCCTTTGCCTGCTTAGCAGTTGCCATGATCGTACGGTAACCCTTTGAGTCAACAGCAATAGGTTTTTCCAGGAAAGAGTGAACACCCTTTTCGGTTGCATATTGGAAATGATAAGGACGGAATACAGGAGGAGTTGTCAGGATAACCATGTCGATACCTGAGTCGATAACCTTCTTGTATGCGTCGAAGCCTACGAAGCAGTTCTCTGCAGGAACATTCTGGTTGTGCTTCTCTGCCAACATCTTGCGGACATTCTCCAAGCGGTCAGCAAATACATCACCCAAAGCAACAACAGTAATGCCGTCGGCTGCTTCCAGCAAGTTAACGATAGCACCTGAACCACGGCCACCGCAACCTACCATACCTACTTTTAGAGGCTTGCCTTCGATAGCTTTGTCAGGAAGTTCTGGAACATAATACTCTCCTGGTTGTTTCAACGGAGTGTAAACCGGACCTTTATCTTTTCCAGTACAAGATGAAAGGATGGAAGATGAACCAATCATACCCGTTGCGCCAAGCATTGCTGAGTATGAGAAAAAGTCTCTTCTACTAATTTTTTTCTTTCCCATGATGTTTGATTTTAAAGGTTTGTATAATAACTTATTTTGCACTTATTCCTTCTGGAACTTCACATACGACACGGAAACCGATACCCTTGATGTCGGAGTACCACCAGATACTCTTCGGGTTCTGTGGGTCTGTCCTCAACCAGTTGTCGTTTTCGGTATGTCCACGTGCTGCACAACGCAACTTGGATGCATCATCCAGATAGTTTCCACCACGAACCACGAATTCTGTTCCTTCTTGGTTGATTGGGTCGACAGCACCTTCCTTGAATCCTTCGTAGGCATTCTCTTTGTACTTGTCGGCACAGTATTCCATCACATTACCCAGCATGTTCTTCAATCCAAATGGATTAGCCTTTACGCGTGCCGGCTCTTGTGTCTTGTCCATACTGTTGTTCGCATAGATGATATAGCCATTGATTGATGTGGTATCAATACCGAAGATCTTCTTCATGAGTCCTTCGTTGGTATATTTCTTTGGACTACCTTCGAAGAAGTAAGGAGTGGATGTACCACCACGAGCAGCATATTCCCACTCAGCCTCTGTCGGCAGACGGTATTTTCGTCCTGTCTTCAGGGACAACCACTGACAGAAGGTTTCGGCAGCATAATGTGTCATGGTAATAGCCGGACGCGTTCCCATTCCCCATCCTTGGTCGGGGAATCCGAATGGAGGTGTCGGACCAGATACCGCATCGACATCTTCACGGGAATTGTTGGCGAAGACCACTTCCGGAGCCGTACGACCTTCCGACATGGTCTCGTTATAGAATGCCCAGTATTGATCCCAAGTCACTTCCAGTTCACCCATGAAGAACGGTGAGATGGTAACCTTTCGTTGTGGAGATTCGTCTGCCTGTCTGAACGGTTCGTCCTCCGGACTACCAAGGGTGAACGTACCACCCGGAATGGCAACCATGCTGATGGCAGCAGATGTGCCCGGAACGGTTTCCGTAAAGTTTACGAACTCTGTAACGACTGCAGCTGAATCATATCTTACGCCACTACCTGTATTGACCATGCCTTCCATCTTCCCGTGCTTGTAGTTCGGGTTGAAGTGGCCGGCATCCAGGTGACAACTGATACATTGCAAGTTCAGTTTCTTTTCATTTTCTTCGTAATACAGGTGAGCCTTGACACCTTCATCGGTGATACCCGTAGGGAAGAGGTTTGTGTGGCAGGATTTACATGATTCGTTATAAACAATCTTCTGAGCATATTCCAGTTCACCTTTTCGTTCCCAGTTGATCTTGTCTTTATCTTTGGTCATATACGACCAGATATCCTTTATGCCCATCTTTGCCTTGGCAGTAAAATGTGCGAATGTTCCCTTTGGTGGAAGATGGCACGCTGCACAATCGGTCATCACGCCGCTCTTGTTATTGCTGTAATGAACAGATTGTTTCCATGCGGCATCTGCTTTTTCATGGAAGTGACAAGCCATACACGACTCGTTGGTTGATGTTTCTTCCCACATCCAATCAAATGCAATCATTAATGCTATACCAAGGACCAAGCCTCCTAGACCAATCAGTAAAAACTTCTTTTTACTACCTTTCGACATAATTGAAATTGTTTATAACATAATACGCACCTTTATAAAAAGGTGATTCCTTCAAAGCGTCAAATTTACAAAATCTATCCTAAAAGTCAAACCTTATGCACGTTTTTTTATGCAAAAAGGAACTATTTGGTCAGGATTTGTTATTTCTCTACCCATTTGTGCCATTTCTGATCTTTATCGTAGCCGGCTCGAACCATCGTCTCGATGAATTGCATACCTCTGACGCCGTCTTCAACAGTTGGAAAATCAAGCATTTCCTCAGTTGGCGTTTCGTTGCTTGCTTTTGCTCGGACGGTGAGTGCGAAGTTGCGGTAGATATTTGCAAACGCTTCGATGAATCCTTCCGGGTGTCCTCCTGGAACACGTGTGTTCCACTTCGTGAAATCGGTCAGTGAAGCATATCCATTACCCATTCTGACATACTCTGCTGGACGGTCAATCCATTTTACCCAAAGTGTGTTCGGCTCCATTTGTCGCCATTCCATTCCGGCTTTCTCGCCATACACGCGCAAACGGATATTGTTCTCTTCTCCGGTGGCAATCTGAGTGGCCTGAAGCAAACCGGTAAATCCTTGATCGTAGCGCATGAAAGCACAGGCGTCATCATCCAGTGGACGTCCGTCAGCGACGTGCAACAAATCGGCACACACTTCTATTACCTTTGCTCCGGTTACGTACTCTGTCAGGTGCCAAGCATGAGTACCGATATCACCGATACATCCACCCTTACCAGCCGCCTTCGGATCGTTTCTCCAAACGGCATTGTTGCCTCCCTTCAATTCAATACGTTGGGTAAGCCATCCTTGAGAATATTCCACAAAGACGCGACGAACCTTTCCGATATCACCTCTGGCAATACGTTTCTTCATTTCCTTGATAGCAGGATAAGCGCTATAGACATGGGTTAACGCCAGAGTTAATCCTGTTTCCTTTACTTTGTCGCGTAGGAGCAGAGCCTCTTCGAGCGAGTAGGTCATAGGTTTGTCGATAACCACGTTGAATCCAGCATCCAATGCTTTAAGAGCGGGCTCGCAGTGGAACTTGTTTGGTGTGACAATCGTCACAAAATCGATGCGTTTGTCGGCAGGCATAGCAGCTTCTTTCTCAAGCATTTCCTGCCAAGTAAAGTAAATACGATCGTCTGGAACAAAATACTCTCGCCCTGAGCTTAGGGATATCTCAGGTTTAATACTAAAGCATCCGCATACTATCAATTCCGTTTTCCATTAAAGCGGCACGACGATGGATGGCACCAATGAAGGCATCACTTCCGCCACCGATCATACCCATTCTGAGTTTTCTGTTTTTCATGGTTCATTGTTTAAAATTGCCGCTATGAAGTTAATAGTTTTTCTTGAAAAAACGATGTTTTTGTGAAAAAAAAAGTGTTTTTTTATGTGATAAAATAAATGTATTCTTTTAAAGTCACAATTTAAGTGCAAAAATACAGTATGAGTCATCACATAGGAGGGATTTTATTCAAAAGGAAAAAGCAGAATTAAAAAAACTGAATGGGATTTATTTAAGACGATGAAAAGTGAGAAAATGTATGAGGAGATATATGTAAAGAAGAGGAATGACGTTATCTAAAATTGAGATAAAAGTATATACATAACGAAAACAAATGGAGCGATTCTTCCTTTATTTATATTACAAAAAGAGAGCACGTTCTTTGGAGCGTGCTCTCTTTTTTATAGGTTATGAATTAATGTCCTGGATTCTGAACGATAATTCCATCTGTACGATTTATTTCGTTCACATTGATTGGAGCAAAATACATTTTATTATCCCATTTACGATTTTCACGATAAGACAGGTCGCTTACCACATAATGGTAGTCCCATATGTCTTCATTGTGTACGTAAGGAGCAGATGCAGTTTTGCCCGGTTTTAAGGTTGCCCACACACTCATACCCGTAACAGGTTTGTTCTGAGTAACATTTGCAATCATCCAACGACGAACATCGAAGTAACGAGAATCTTCGTATGCTAATTCTGAGCGACGTTCACGGCGGAGTAAGTCACGCATGTCTGCCTGGTTTTTCGATTGTCCACGGACAGCCAATGTTGCTTCTGTGTCTGGCATGTTGATACGAGCACGCAACGGATCGATAAACGTAATAGCTTCGTCTAATTGACCTAATTCGATGCAAGCTTCTGCAGCAATCAAGTACATCTCACTTAAGCGAATGTATGGATATGGAGTAACTTGTGCGGAGTTAGCAGCGTCAACAGTTGTATCAATCAATTTCTTCTCATAGTAAGAAGTGAAGGAGCCGTTCCAGTCCTCGATCGGGCCCTTACGAGTATCGCAACCATATGTTCCGTTTCCACTCCACAGTTTAGTTGGGTTACCTGTTGCATCCGGATAGTATACAGCTTCTACAGCTTTACCTCCTGATGACAATTCGTATACACCACATTGTAAGTTGCCCAGTGGAGTAGGATCTAGTGCATAACCGTCGGCAGCACGTTTACGTCCCCAGACACTACCATCAAAACCTAAGTCGGCGTAGAATCGTGGTTCACGACCCAAATATGGGTTGCTATCCATTCTTTCGCCTACGGTTGTCATGGCATCACTAACAGAACCATCGGCCATTTCGAATGACATAACGAAGTCGTTGGTCGGAGTGGTACCAGACCAGTTGTGGTAACCGTTAGGACCGTGTTGCAAACCAATCCAGTTCGTTACACGAGTCAAGTCGAATTGGCGGGCAAAAATAGTTTCAGAATTATTAGAAATAGCAATCCGATGATATAAGTCTGCTATTTCCTCCACACTGCCGGCACGACAATCTAACAATGAGTATTTACCGCTGTTGATAACCTCCTTAGCAGCGGCTAATGCTTTTTGATACAATTGAGAACGGTCACCGTCGTATTGGTTACATTTCAAAGTGTTGATGGTGCGGTCGGCGTACAATTCGCTGGCTACATGTAAATACATACGTGCTTCCAATGCTTTGGCTGCCCATTTGTTTGCACGGCCTGCTTCCATTGATGCTGGCAATAGGTTGAATGCTTTCTCGCAATCTTCAATAATGAAATCCAGCACTTCACCTACGCTATTACGCGGGACTTTTACGGCCTCTGCATCATCCAAACCGAAAACGTCTTTTACGATAGGTACACCACCGAATCCACGGAGCAAATTAGAGTAAATATAAGCACGTAAGAAACGGGTTTCTCCTTCCATTACGCTTGGACTTGCGCTGCCGTTATCAGGTACGTCATTAATGTTAGCTAAAACTAAGTTGGCGTAATAAATGCCTGTGAATGCATGATCCCAACGGAAAGGACAGTTGGATTGACTGTACCATTGCAAGTTACCTCCTGATACGGTCGATTCGTTAACAGCAATCTGGCCGTAGTTGTGGGTAAAGTAAGCATCATCGGTTAAACCGGTAGTCGTATGCTCGCGAGCTCCATCCTTTGCGTAGTAATAAATACTATTAACAAGAGATTGGGTCAAACCGGCATCCTCAAAGACTGCCTCTTGGTCATATTGGTCATGAGGCTTAACATCCATAAAGTCTGAACTACAAGAAACAAGGTTCATTGCACCACAAACACAGGCTGTCATTAATATATATTTGAATTTATTCTTCATATTCGTAAAATTTTAGAAGTTAGCTGTTAAACCTACACTATAGTACTGTCTCTGTGGATAATAGTCGAAGCTGGCAGCAGTATTTTCTGGGTCGCCCGGTACTCCACAGATCGTAAAGATGTTCTGTCCGTTGATGAAGAAACGCAACTTCGATACGCCTATCTTGCTGATACCCCTAGGTAAGGTATAACCAATTTCTACGTTCTTTAAACGAATGTAGTCGTTGTTACGCAAGAACATCGTGTTAGCGTTGTTAATCCAGTATTGATTCTCACGCTCATATGTACGTGGATGCTCTGATTGCCAATTATCCTTCGTCCAACGCTGGTCGTAGTATTCTTTCAAGAAATTACCTACGGTACCAGACCATGTTTGAATGTAAGTTTCAGCGCCCATTGCACCTTGGAACATTGCCATCAAATCAAAGTTCTTGTAATTCAGGCCTACGGTGAAACCAGCTACAAAGCGTGGAGTCTGGTTCTTGTCAGAACGGATGCGGTCTTTCCAGTCGATTTTGCCATCATTGTTTATATCTACGAACTTCACGTCACCTAACTGTGCACCAGCCCAATGAGGATAATTGTCTAATTCCTCTTGAGTGTTGAATACACCATCGGCTTTGTAGTACAAACCACCACCGTCTCTTAACGCAGCGTATGTACCGCTGGTTGGTATTGGGTGACCAGTTGCGCGTTGCCATTCAGGTACATCATCGCTATTGATTTCATCCCAGAATGTCACCTTGTTGCGAGCATATGACATATTTAAAGAGAGATTGTAGCCTACTTCGCCAACTTTGTCTTGCCAGTCAATTAAAGCATCGAAACCTGTGTTCTGCATCTTACCTAAGTTTTCACGAGGAAGTGTGAAACCGGCAATCTGTGGGAATGAAGCGGCACGGGTGATCAACATATCTGTACGTTTGTGGAGGAACCAGTCGCCTTCAATGCTCAAACGATTGTCAAAGAACTTCATTTCCAAACCGACATCGTAAGTTGTACCACGCTCCCAGGTGATGCTTGGGTTTGGTGTACGTGACGGATATAAACGTTGTGATTCTTTCGTACCGAAGATCCAACCTGTGCCTTGGAAAGCAAATGTGTTCAGGTATTGGATACTTTGGTCAATAACGCTATCAGCATCTGTTAAGATATCGTTACCTGTCTGTGAAACAGAAGCACGTACCTTCAAATAATCCATCCATTTAACTTTCTCCTTGAACCAAGGCTCTTCAGATACACGCCATGCAGCCATGATACCTGGGAAGAATCCGTAGCGATTCTCGGATGGGAAACGGTATGAACCATCATAACGCCAAACGAACTCAAACAGATAACGCTCTAAGTAGTTGTAAGAAACACGACCGAAGTAATTACGACGGGTTTCTGTGTAAGAGTTACCTGCAGTAGTCATACCGGTTACACTACCCAAATCCAAATCGGTCAATGCTGTTGATGGGAAGTAACGACGATAAGCCTGCAAATAATCTCTATCTTTGCTCTGACCTTCGATACCGGCCATGATACCTACTGTATGACGACCAAATGTGCGATCCCAACTCAGTACACCATTGAGCAGCCAATCAGTGAAGTCATTATCTGTACGGGTTAAACGTGGGTCAGAAATCCAAGCTTTATAAGGAGTCAAACCTGATGAGTCTTCAGTTACACCGTCCCAAGAATACAATACTACTGGTTGGTTCCAGTTCTTTCCGTTATAGAAACGTTTATCGTAAGAAGCTGTTCCAGTGAACTTCAATCCTTTTACCCAAGGAATATCGATGGTCAATTTTACATTGTTCTGGATATAGTAATTCTTTTGGTGATTCCATCCGGCAGCATCTGATGCTGTTGCTACTGGGTTATCACCATACTCGATATCCGGACCTACTTCACCAGTTGGCCAATATGCTGGCAATGTCGGTTTACTACGGCGAATAGCAGAGAAGATTGAACTTGCGGACTTAGCAGGATACTGAGTATATTGATAACGAGCGGTTGTACCGTATGATAAACTGATATACTCGCTCAACTTAAAGTCTAAGTTCGCACGTACTCCGTATTGGTCATAGCGGTTTGCTGAGTGCTTATAAATACCATCTTCACCGTTTGTACCAAAGTTTACATAATACTTCATCTTGTTTGTACCACCATTGATACTTAAATCAGCACGGTAAATCGGAGAGAAGTTTTTGATAACTGCTTTGTACCAATTGGTATTTGGGTGTCCCCATGGGTCGTTACCATTTCTATAGAGAGCCAGCTCCTCATCTGAATAAGCACCTGGCTGAATTTCGTTAATCATGGTAGCGTATTCGTAAGCATCACACATTTCAGGCAACAAAGTTGGTTTAGAGAAACCGTAGCTTCCAGTGAACTGTACATTTGTTTTTCCTTCTTTACCCTTCTTTGTAGTGATCAAGATTACACCGTTTGCAGCACGGGAACCGTAGATAGAAGCGGCAGCGTCTTTCAACACAGATATACTCTCGATATCATTAGGATCGATACGGTTCATACCACCGGCACGGTCAGCGATACCATCGACTACGATCAACGGGTCTTTGCTACCTAATGTGTTGTTACCACGGATACGGATGGTAGTTGCACCACCGCCCGGCTCGTCAGAACGCTGGAAGCCGATAACACCTGGCAAACGACCTAACATACCGTTAGACAAGTTCGTAGTTGGGGATGCTGTCAGTTTCTCACCAGTTACACTGGCTACGGCACCTGTTACGGTCACTTTCTTTTGAGTACCATAACCAACGACTACGACTTCTTCGATTTGCTCTGATTCTTCTTGCATTGTAACGTTGATTTTTACCTGGTTGCCGACTGCAATTTCTTGAGTCTTATATCCAATGTAAGAGAAAACAAGAGTAGAATTGGCTGGTACCGACAAAGAGTAATTACCATCAACATCTGTAATGATACCGGTAGTAGTACCCTTTACGACTACGTTAACGCCAATGAGAGGCGCTCCGGACTGGTCAACAACAGTACCGGAAACAGTCTTCTGTTGCGCGATTGCAAATGTCGTGCACAGAATAAATGACAATAGAGTCAATGCTCTACAAAAACCATTGTTCATTGTACTTTTTAGATTAGATAAGGTTAATATTTCCTATTGTTCAGTTCTCCTGAAAATAGGATTTTACTAAATTTTTAGGGAAAGTCTGTGTGGATAGTTTTTCCTTTTGTAACAGACTAATGTTCGATTAACTTGTTGTGTTCTTCATAGGCAATAATTATTAGTGGAACATTAAATTTAATTATATTAGTTATTTTTTTAAAGTTATTAATACAAAGATACAGACTATTTTTATAAAAACCAAAAAAATGAAATAAAATCTTATATTATTTTTAGAATAATCTGATATTGTTATATCTCACCTATATTTTTTTTGTATTAATT
>Ga0256405_10010412_pt1 | contig 12296 bp, 8 predicted proteins | sample RumenRJG_02DNA_FD_189096 | JGI IMG/M metagenome (GOLD analysis project Ga0256405, IMG submission 189096) | Bovine rumen microbial communities from Lethbridge, Alberta, Canada - RJG_02 | ecosystem: Host-associated > Mammals > Digestive system > Stomach > Rumen | place: Canada: Alberta | collected...
GCGGTGACGCAATAAAAATGTCGCAAAAATGGTGTATCTTTGCGACATCAATGTAAACCGATATCAGGACTTCTATGTCCTAACTACTTATTGTTTAACATCGGTAAACTTATATCAGGACTAGACATCCGATGCCATGTACGCAGGAGCGGCCAGTCGCTACCGGGAGTCTTTCCAGCCCCGGATATTATCTGCAATCATCCCGACAAGGCGGTTGCGGGCCTCGACGCTGGCCCAGGCCGTATGGGGAGAGAAACGAAGGCGTTCGGGATGCCCCGTGTGAAGGAGCGGACTATCCGCCGGCAGGGGTTCCTTTTCGAAGACGTCAAGGGCCGCCCCGCCAATGGCGCCTTCACTGATTACCTTCGCCAGTGCTGCCTCCTCCACGATTCCTCCCCGTCCCATATTCACTATGAAGGCCGAGGGCTTCATGAGCCTGAGTTCCCTTTCGCCGATAAGGCCGGCGGTCCTTTCATTATACGGGGCATGGATGGATATGACGTCCGAGGAGGACATCAGTTCGTCGAGGCTGACGCAGGGATATTCCTTGCAATGGCCCGTGCCTGAGGTGGAATAATAGATGACCCTCATGCCGAAGGCTGTCGCGATCCGGGCCACCTTCGACCCAATCGTCCCCATTCCCACGACACCGTAAGTCTTTCCCTCCATCTCAAGGAAAGGCTTGGAAAGGTCGGTGAAGATGGGGCTCGCGCTGTAAGCTCCGCTTTTTACGAAGCCGTCGAAATAGGGGGCGTTCCCCATCAACGAGAGGACATGCATGAATGTCGCCTGCACTACCGAATCGGTAGAGTACCCGGCTACGTTCTTCACGGGAATCCCTCTGGCCTCGCATTCATGGACATTGATGTTGTTCACCCCGGTAGCGGACTCGCAGACCAGTTTCAATGCGGGTGCTGCGTCGAGGAGGGCCTTGTCCACGATAATCTTGTTGATGATGAGGACGTCGCAATCCCGGACCCGGGAACGGGCCTCTTCAGGGGTGGATGTAGGGAAACAGGCCAGCTCGCCAAGGGCGGCGATGGGGCGCAGCGAAGTATCCCCCATCGTGGATGCATCGAGAAACACGATTTTCATATCCGGACGGTATTTTGGAATTCAAGCGGATGTAAAAATAATATTTTCTGTTTTTATATGGTCCATACTTTAGGTGAAAACCCTTATCAGGTGTATAACAAAATGTCTGACGGTGTGCCCGGATATGACGGTCTCGGGATGATGGGGTCCTATTATGTGTGGTGCTCATTTGCCCCTGTCCCGAGATCCCGGGTGCCTCCGGCTTTTCGTTTTCCCTTCCACTGACACAAAGAAAAGAGGGAGACCAAATAGTCAAGATGACTTAAGGTCTCCCTCTTTTCTTCTTTATTGCCCTGCGCTACCTCGCGGATGAAATCATATCGTATTCAAGGGTGCCACCGGCCATGATGTCGTCATACCTGATGGTGGTGTAATCCACCTTCTTGCCGTTCAGGCGGATTTCCCCCACGAACTTGTTCTCCTCCGAGAGACCGTTTGCCTTGATGCTGAACGTCTTGCCGTTGGGAAGATGGAGAGTGGCCTCATGGAGCTGGGGAGCGCCGAAGACATATTCCCCGGAAATGGGGTTCACGGGATAGAAACCGAAGGCGGAGAACATGTACCAGCAGGACATCTGGCCGCAGTCATCGTTGCCGCAGAGACCGTCGGGAGCAGGCATATAGAGTTTGTCGAACACTTCGCGGACAACCTCGGCCGTCTTTTCGGGATGACCTGCCAGGGTGTAAAGGTAAGCGATGTGATGGCTGGGCTCGTTGCCGTGGGCATAGGTTCCGATCATGCCGCTGATATTATGGTCTGAAGACATGCCGAATGCCGAGGAATCGATAAAGTAGAGGGAGTCCAGTTTATTGACGAACTCTTCTTTGGAATCGAAGAGGCCGATCAGGCCCATGGGGTCGTTCTGGACATGCCAGGTATATTGCCAGGCGTTTCCCTCAGTGTAGTCGCGCTGCCTGTATCCGCGCGGCTCGAACGGGGTCCTCCACTGTCCTTTGTCGTTCCTGCCCCTGGCGAGTTTGTATTCTTTGTCAAAGAGGTTCCTGTAATTCTGGGAGCGGTCAAGGAAGAACCTGTAGTCATCCTCCTTGCCCAGAGCCTTCGCAAATACTGCGGCGCAGTAGTCGTTGTAGCAGGCCTCCATCGTCCTGGAAACGGATTCATCGTAATACTTGTCGTCATTCGGGAAATAACCCAGTTTATCGTAATTGCTCCAGTCAGACTTGTTGTGGTCGGTCGTCATGGCATGCTTCACGGCGTCCCAGGCGTCATCGGCATTGAAGCTCCTGTCACCTTTGATGTAAGCGTCGGCGATGACGGGAACTGCGTGGTTGCCTATCATGCACCAGGTCTCGCAAAGGCCGTATTCGTTGGTTACCAGCAGGCCGGTCTGGCGGTGGCGTTCGATGAGGGACTCCACGAAGCCGCTGTTGTCATCTGGATAAAGGATCTCAAGGAAAGGATGTTCAGCCCTGTAGGTATCCCAGAGGGAGAAATTGGTGTAGAGGTTGCGGGCGCTCTTGTGCTCCTTCCTGTCCCATCCGACATAGCTGCCGTCAACGTCAGTCACGAGGTTCGGCATTATCAGGGAATGGTAGAGTCCGGTGTAGAAAGAAGTCCTTTCCTCATCGTTCCTTGCCTTGATTTCCACCTTGCCAAGATATGTGTTCCAGATGTCGTCGGCATTCTTGCGGACAGCATCGAAGTCCCATCCGGGGATCTCCGCCTCAAGGTTCCTGGCGGCCCCTTCCTCATTGAATGTCGACAGCGCGACCTTTACAAGGACTTCCTGATTCTCCTTGGTGGCAAAGCGGACTCTCATCTTCGTCACCACGCCGGCAGCCTCCTTCGCATCGGAAACCTCTCCGTCCACATAGGTCTCGACGCTTTCGAAGGGAACGGAGAACTTGGCCGTGAAGTAGTAGTGATGGTCGTCCACGAAGCCATGGGAGCGGCGGAAACCGGTAACCGTCTGGTTGTCAACAGTCTTTATATAACTGGCTATATTTCCGTCATCCTCGCCGAAGCCAAGGTCGATGATGAAGCCGGCATCGGCGCTCTGGGGGAAGGTATATCTGTGGAAACCGACGCGGGGTGATGCCGTCATCTCCGCAACCACATTGTAATCATCCAGTTTCACCTTGTAATATCCGGGATGCGCCTCTTCGGAATCATGGGAGAAACAGGAACGGTATCCGGTGGAGGTATCTTCTTTCTTTCCCTGCACGAAACCGGGTTCTCCGGTGACGGGCATGATCAGGATATCGCCCATGTCCTCGCATCCGGTGCCGCTGAGGTGGGTATGCGAGAAGCCTATAATCGTCTTCTCATCATAATGGTAGCCGGAGCAGTGCTCCCACTGCTTCCCGCTCTTGGAATCGTCGGTGTTGGGGCCCACCTGCACCATGCTGAAGGGAAGCTGGGCGGAAGGATGGGTGTGGCCGAAGCCTCCGGTGCCGATGAAAGGGTCGACATATGATGTCAAAGATGCTTCGCCGCCGGGTTTGCAGCCAGCCGCCAGCACGGCCAGGCCGATAAGGAAAAAGGTTGCTTTTTTCATTGGTAATTAGTTGGTATCATACAAAGATAAAAAATATTCCGACTCAGGCAATGACACTTGCCAGCCAGATTTCCCTAAAGCCTGACAATGGTGCCGAGTTTGATCCAGATGCCGGGCTGGGGAATGTTACCGTGGTCGAAGTATTTGGTATCAAAAAGGTTGTCGGCTTCCAGATACAGGCTCCACTTCCCGCCATTCCAGGATGCCTTCGCGTCGGCGAGGGAGTAGGGCCTGTACGACAGGATCTCACCCGTGCTTTTCCCTCCGGGAAAGTTCTCGTACGAGCCCACCCGGTCTATCCAGCGCCACGACAGATTGAAAGACAGCCTCTCCAGGACAACGATGTCGGCCTGGAGCACAACCTTGTTGCGGAGGTATTCAAGGGAGTAATATGACTGTATGCCAGGCTCGGCTTCCTTGTCCTGTCTGGTATGGGCGTAGCTTGCAGACAGACTCCTGAGCGGGAAACCCGCCCTTCCCATCAGGACGGACGGTTCCACCCGCGCCGTGATCTCTCCTCCAAGGGACTTGATGCGGGCATGGTTGACCGACCGCCAAGGTGCGTCAGGACCTGAAGTGTCGCGTATCCAGTCGATGAGGTCAGTCCCGTCGAGATAATACACCCCTCCGACTATCCTGACTCCCCTGGCGAGATACTTCACCCCTGCCTCTACGGACTGCATCTTCTCCGCCTTGAGGTTCTTGTCGGCCTTGTAGCCTCCAACCGAATAATAGAGTTCCGTGAAAGAGGGCATGCGCAACGAACTGTTGTACGATGCGTAGAGTTTCAGCCCCGGCGTTATCCTGAAACTGGCATCCGCTCCGGGGTAGATACGGAACCCTCCGCCACCGGCGGTATTGCAAGATATGCTCGCCCCGCCGGAAAACGAAAAGCGGGACAGGATGACATTGTGCTCCAGGAAAAGGCTCATGTCGGTGCGGTTGAGTCCCACGCTGTAATATCCATCCCGGCCCTTTACCTTCCTGGGCCGGTCCAGGGGTTCTCCGAGGTTCGTGCTGATGATGTCTTCATTCCTCAGCTCAGCTCCGAACGCGGTCTTTCCGGCCCTCGTCTCGAACCATCCGTCCAGATTCACCCCGACGACATTGGTCCTGTGGTAGTTGAAAGGGTAGGCCTCCGGATTTGAACGAAAGAGCTCGAAGCGGTCCTCGCCATGGTTCCAATACACCCTGGGCCGGAAATGAAGGAAACCTGAAGAAAGCCCCTGGACTGCTAGGAAGGTTTTTCCCGTGTGTTCGAACTGGTCGTCAAATCGCGGAGAATAGAAGGTGGCAGAGCCGAAATCCTTGACGGAAGCCCCTGCATGCCAGCTCAGCTGGAAATCCCCGATGTCTGCATTGCCTTTATAGAAAGCCTTCACGGCCTTGAAATCGGTATTCCGCCCTCCTTCGCTGTTACGGGTATAGCCGTCGCTGCGCGAGAACCCGGCGGAAAGGGAATTGCCGATCCGCCGCCCTGCCGTCCTGAGGGAAAGCGAGGCCGACGCCAGGCCGTGCGAGCCGCCTTCCAGACGAGCTTCCACACCACGCCTGACAGGTTTCCGCGTAACGATGTTGATGGCCCCAAGCAACGAAGAGGTGCCGTAAGTACGGGCGGCGGGACCCTCGAGAATCTCAATCCGTTCGATCTCGGAGACAGGGACCGGGAAATCGGCCGAGTTGTGCCCGGTCTGCGGATCCGCGATATTCACTCCATCCAACAGGACGGCGATCTGCTCGCATGTGCCACCGCGCAGGCTGATATCCGTCTGGACTCCTTCAGGACCTCTCTGGCGGACGTCAACACCCACGGCCGACTTCAGCAAGTCATTGATGTTCGTGGCCGGTATCGACGATATCGCGAGACTGTCCAACACCGTGACCATGCGGGCGCTCTGCCCCAGGAAAACAGGCAGGCGACTGGCGGTAACTACCACTCCTTCAAGTTGTTCATCAATTTCCTGTGCAATACAGGGGACTCCGGCCGCAAGCGGGAGGAATATGGAAATAATCAGGGCTGTCTTTTTCATAAGGCCGCAAAGGTAAGAGAAAATGCTTATATTTACGATAGCTTTATTTATTCTCACGTCGATAATCGAGATATGAAACCTGTCAATCAGACTTTCCTGTCTGCCGCCATCATTGCAGCCCTGGCACTGGCCGGATGCGGCACCGGAAACGGCACAAAAACCTCAGAGACCGGCAAAACCTATGTGTGTGCCTATGTCTGGCCATCCTGCCACGACGACTCCCTGGCCCATAAGTGGCTGTGGGAAGAGGGTATCGGGGAATGGGAGGTCATCAAAAAAGGGAACCCCCGTTTCCCAGGCCACTACCAGCCCCGTCAGCCGCTTTGGGGCCATGAGATGGACAATGACCCTGAAGTGGTGGAAAAATGGATAGACACTGCCCTGAAATACGGAATAAACACCTTCATCTACGACTGGTACTGGTACACGACGGAGGACGGATACAGCGGCCCCTATCTCGAGAGCGCCCTGAACGACGGTTTCCTGAAGGCCAGGAACCATGACAAGATGAATTTCTACATCATGTGGGCGAACCACGACGTCGCCTATAACTACTGGAACTATCATAAATGGGGAGAAAACACGGACCGCCTCTTCAGCCCGGATGTAGACTGGGACTCTCTCAAGAAAGTGACGGACCGCATCATTTCCCAGTATTTCACCCGGCCGGAATACGTGAAGATCGACGGTTGCCCCGTCCTGGGAATTTTTTCCATCAACAATTTCATCCGCAGTTTCGGCTCGCTGGAGCAGGCGGCCAAGGCAGTAGCATACATGCGCGGGGAGGTGGTCAAGGCCGGCTTCCCCGGACTGCATCTCCAGGAATCGGGGGGAGGAGGCTCGTTTATGAGCGACGAAAAGGTCCATCAGATGCAGCAAGTCATCGACGCCTTGGGCATTGACAGCGAGGCCCTGTACAACATGGGCGGGTTCGACCCCGACTACCTTGTCCATGGACAGAACGGCATAGCCATCCGGGAGCAGATGGACGAAGTGTTCGACATCCCGGTTTTCCCCTGCGTCTCGATTGGTTGGGACGATACTCCCCGCTTCCCTGCGAAGGGGGCGGACGACGTCACCCGGTTCAACTGCACCCCCCAGGCATTCGCTACCTTCCTTTCAAAGGCCAAGGAATATATGGACGAGCATCCCGGCCAGCCCCGGTTCATGATGATAAACGCATGGAACGAATGGGTCGAGGGCAGTTACCTGCTGCCCGACATGAAAAACGGCTACGGTTATCTCGAGGCCGTGAGAGATGTCCTCGACGGGAAATATGACTGATAATCCATGAAGAAGATTCTGTTGCTGGCGGCTCTCGCCATGTTTGCCGTTGCCTGCGGAAAGCCGCAGGTACAGGTGCTGTCGAAAGGGCTGGTATTTCCTGAGAGCACCGACGCTCCCTGGTCAAACTGCCATGCCTCGACCCTGGCCTGGACTCCCGAAGGACTTGCCGCAGCCTGGTTCGGAGGGGGGCCGGAAGGGGATCCGAACGTGAAGGTCTGGTTCTCAAGGCTCATTGACGGACAATGGACCGCACCTGCGATGATAGCTGAAGGGAAAGACGCTGACAAGGCCGTCGCCTGCTGGAATCCGGTATTATGGCAGGCGCCCGGCGGCCCGCTGAGGTTGTTCTACAAGGCAGGACCGAGGGTTATAGGCTGGTGGGGAGAAACCAAGGCTTCGGCAGATGGCGGCAAGACCTGGTCAGAAGCGGAAAGACTTCCCGACGGATTTCTCGGCCCGGTTAAAAACAAGCCTTTCCTATCTTCCGATGGAGTGCTCATCTGCCCGTCCAGCATGGAGTATCCCGACGAATCTTGGAAATTGCATTTTGAATTCCTACCTCCTTCCGGCGCGGTGGACGGCAAAGATCTTTCCCGGACCGGGGAGTTGGAAGACCCGAAAGACCTCAGGGCGATCCAGCCGGCGATCCTGGACCACGGCAAAGGGAAACTCCAGGCCCTCGCTCGCAGCCGTTTCGGCGGCCTGGTAACAACATGGTCCTCCGACAACGGCAGGACATGGGGACCGGTGGAGAAAACCGGCACGGACAATCCCAATTCAGGTATTGATGCGGTAACCCTCCGGGACGGCCGTCACCTGCTGGTTTATAACGACACCCCGGTCGGAGAAGGACAATGGACCGGACGCAGGAGCCCCATCAGCGTTGCCATATCGCATGACGGAATCACATGGGAGAAACTCCTGGACCTTGACGCCCTGGCCGACGGGGAGAAAGGCGAGCTCTCCTATCCTGCTGTAATCCAGGCCCCCGACGGACTCGTGCATATCTCCTACACCTTCAGCCGCCGCTCCATCCGCCACGTAGTCCTGAAGGTCGAATAGACGGTATACTACAACGGTTTTCTTATTTCAGGTAGTGTTTTTGTTAGAAAAAATACTATCTACGCATAACTATGAAAAACACAACCAATGGAGTATTCAGAGATTCACCGGAAACTAAGAACGATATTGATGACCGTGTGAAAAAGGAAAAACGGAATCCTTCTCATCCCTGCTTCTCCAGGGAAGCATTCGGAGCGAAGCGACCACGTCCCCTTCCCAAGGAAGGGGATTTAGGGGTAGGGTAACGTAGAGGACAGGGTTCGAATCCCTGCTTCGAAGCGAAAAAGGCAGCCATCAGGCTGCCTTGAAGCGGAGAAGTAGGGATTCGAACCCCAGGAACAGTCACCCGTTCACCGCATTTCGAGTGCGGCCCAATCGACCACTCTGGCACTTCTCCAATCGGGACTGCAAAGATATAAAAATTTATTTATTCTCCCCTTTACCCTTCTCCTTCTTTTCTTCCCGGGAGAAAAACCTCCACTGGAACAGGATCAAGTAGATAGCCCCGCAGGTCACGCAGCTGTCGGCGAAGTTGAACACCGGCTCGAAAAAGACGTGCCCGCCAAGGAAGGGCACCCATGAAGGCCAGGTAAACAAAGGAAAATAGAACATATCCACCACCTTTCCGAAAAGGAAGGGGGCATAATGTCCGCCGAAGGAAGCAACCTCTACCGGGGTGGAGGCAGAAAACAGCACCCCGTAAAACAGGGAATCTATGATGTTTCCGAACGCTCCGGCCGTGATGAGCGTAAGACCGGCCAGCACGCCCGCGGGGACCTCCCTCGCTCCATCTTCCCTGACAACGGGAGCTCCGTCGGCGTCATAGCCCTTCCTCACAAGTTTCGTTATCCACCAGCACAGGAAGCCGAAGAGCACGATCCGGAAAACGGAAAGCAGGAGTTTGCCGGCGACTCCGCCGAAGGCCATCCCGAAGGCCATCCCCTCATTTTCGATGAACAGGATACGGAACCAGTCGGGAATCACGCTGAACTGCTCCCCGATGGTCATACCGGTTTTGACCAGAATCTTAATGACCTGATCTATGGCAACAAGAACGACTCCCAGGATAAGCAGCCGCCTGCCTTTGGAAATCTTCATTCTCAACCGCGCCCTTTGGCGAGTTTATCCTTGGAGGCGACACTCAAGGTAGCATGGGGAACCAGGCGGAGCCTCTCCTTGGGGATAAGCTCTCCCGTCAGCCTGTCAATCCCGTAGGTCTTATTCTCGATACGGACGAGTGCGGCCTCGAGATTCTGGATGAACTTGTACTGACGCTGGGCCAGCTGGCTGGCTTCCTCCTTGGAAAGCTGGTATGCACCGTCGTCCTCGACAGTCTTGAATGAGGGCGTGGTGTCCTCGATGTCGTTGCTTCCGTTGTGCATCACCACTTTGCGGAGGGTGTTGTACTCCTTTTTGGCAGCATCCAGCTTTTCAAGTATGATACCCCTGAACTCCTCGAGTTCTTCGTCGCTGTAGCGATTCTTGCCGACATGCGCCGTCCCTGCAGCTGCAGGAGCGGAACTCCGGTCAACATTAGGTTTTTTATCGTCTGTCATAATATCAAGCGTTTATCTGCTTACACTTATCTTGACAACCGCGTCGTCCCATTCAACCTCTGCCGCATCCGCACCCTCGGAAAGGGGCTTCAGTTCCACGGACCTGGCAAGTGTCTGGGCTGCGATATAATCCTTGTATCCGGCAAGGGACCTGGAAATATCTTCAGCGGCTTTTTCATCTACAAATATAGCAACATCTATCTTATCTGTAACATCAAAACCGCTCTCTTTGCGAAGATTCTGTATCCTGTTGATAAGCTCCCTGGCCGTACCCTCAGCCAGGAGGTCATCGGTGAGCGCGACGTCGAGCGCGATCGTAAGCGAACCCTCTGAAGCAACGAGCCATCCGCTCATGTCTTCAGATGAGATGAAATAGTCTCCTGGATTCAAGGTCACGTCTCCTCCGGGAAGTGTGAGGACAAAAGCCTCTCCGGCACTCTCGCATGAACGGATCCTCGAGATTTCGCCTTGGGAAAGGTTAGCGAAGGCCCCGGCAATCTCCTTCATCCTCGCACCGTAAACCTTCCCGAGAGTCTTGAAGTTGGGCTTTATCTTAAGGGTTATGATGCCGGTGGTGTCGGAAATGAACTCCATCTCTTTCACATTGACTTCTCCGAGTATGAGGCTGCGGACCTTCCCGAGCTGGGCCCGGACGGAGTCGGAAATAACCGGGATAAGGAGCTTGGACAAAGGCTGGCGGACCTTGATCCCGACCTTCCTGCGAAGCGCGAGCACCATGGAAGTAGCCTTCTGGGCGAGGGCCATCCTCTCCTCCAGGGCGGAGTCGACATGGTCGCTGAAGCTCTCAGGCATAGAAACGTAATGCACGCTTTCCTCTCCATCGGGGACAAGGTCGAGATAGAGCCTGTCCATGTAGAAGGGAGCTATGGGGGCGGCAAGCACCGCCACATCCACAAGGGCCTCATAAAGAGTCTGATAAGCGGCCAGTTTATCCTGGTCGAGGCTGCCTCCCCAGAACCTCTTGCGGTTCAGGCGGACATACCAGTTGCTGAGGTGGTCGCAAACGAAATCCTGGATAAGCCTTCCGGCCAGGGTGACATCGTAGTCCTCATATGCGGCAGTCACCTTGGAAATCAATGTGTTGGTAAGGGAGATCAGCCACCTGTCAATCTCCGGCCTTTCGCTGTAGGGAACCTGGGCGGAGGTCGGGTCGAAACCGTCTACGTTCGCGTACAGGGCGAAGAAGGAATAGGTGTTGTAGAGGGTGCCGAAGAATTTCCTGCGGACCTCATCCACTCCAGCTTCGTCGAAACGCAGGTTGTCCCAGGGCTGGGCGTTCGTAAGCATGTACCACCTGAGGGCATCGGGGCCGAACTTGTCCAGCTCCGAGAAAGGATCTACGGCGTTTCCGAGCCTCTTGCTCATCTTGTTGCCGTCCTTGTCGAGAACCAGTCCGTTGGAAATGACCCTCTTGAAAGCTGGGGTGCCGCTCACCATCGTGTGGATGGCGTGGAGGGTGTAGAACCAGCCGCGGGTCTGGTCGACGCCTTCGGCGATGAAATCGGCTGTGCAGCCGAATTTGTCGGAGGAAAGGTTCCTGAGACCTTCCTGGGCGTAAGGCATGGAACCGGAGTCGAACCATACGTCGATAAGGTCCGATTCCCTTGTCATCTTCTTTCCGGAAGGGGAAACAAGGAAGATATTGTCCACATACGGCCTGTGAAGGTCTATGCGGTCATAGTTTTCAAGGCTCATGTCTTCAGGATTGAAGCCATTATCCCTCAATGGATTGGACTCCATGAATCCAGCGGCGACGGCCTTGTCGCATTCTTCGAAAAGCTCCCTTACGCTCCCGATGCATTTCTCCTCCTTCCCGTCTTCGGTACGCCAGATTGGAAGGGGTGTCCCCCAGAAGCGGCTGCGGGAAAGGTTCCAGTCCTGGATGTTTTCCAGCCACTGCCCGAACCTTCCGGTGCCGGTGGATTCCGGCTTCCATGCAATCTGCTTGTTCAGTGCCACCATCTCGTCCTTTACGGCGGTAGTCTTGATGAACCAGGCGTCGAGAGGATAATACAGGACCGGCTTGTCTGTCCTCCAGCTATGGGGATAGCTATGGACATGCTTCTGGATGCGGAACGCCTTGCCGGAGGCCTTAAGCATCATGCAGATGTCCACGTCCAGGGTCGGGGCGTCGGCGGGGAGGCTGTCGTCAAAGGCATTCTTGACATATCTCCCGGCGAACTCCTTATAGGAAGGATCGACGTTTGTTCCGACATAGGCGGGATCGAGGTCCTCTATGGGATAGAACCTGCCCTCCCTGTCAACCTGCGCCTGGCGGCGGCCCGTCTTGTCCACGACCATCATCGGGGGAACGCCGAAATTGGCGGCCACCCTCTTGTCATCCGCTCCGAAGGTAGGGGCGATATGGACTATGCCGGTACCATCGGCCGTGGTGACATAGTCACCTGAGATAACACGGAAAGCTCCGTCTTCCAGGGGTTTGAACCAGGGGATAAGGGGGTGGTAGGAAATGCCGACGAGGTCGGATCCGGAAAACTCCCCGTCCAATATCCTGTAGGGCACGAGTTTGTCTCCCTTGTTGTATTCCGCAAAGGAAAGACCCGCCGCCTTGGGATTGAACCATGCCTCGACCAGGTCCCGGGCCACCACGAAGATGGCTTCCTCCCCGCTGTAGGGGTTGAACGAATGAACCCTCACATATTTGATGTCAGGTCCTACGCAAAGGGCGGTATTGGAGGGAAGTGTCCATGGAGTCGTGGTCCAGGC
>Ga0256405_10010415_pt1 | contig 12292 bp, 10 predicted proteins | sample RumenRJG_02DNA_FD_189096 | JGI IMG/M metagenome (GOLD analysis project Ga0256405, IMG submission 189096) | Bovine rumen microbial communities from Lethbridge, Alberta, Canada - RJG_02 | ecosystem: Host-associated > Mammals > Digestive system > Stomach > Rumen | place: Canada: Alberta...
TGCCATGAATTATTTTGTTCTGGTAAATGCAATCCGAGATGTACGTGGTGATGAGAAGAAACACCGTTCTATGCTGATTCATATATCTCGGCTGACAGATGTGCAGAAAAGTATTAAAAAGGTTATCGAGCCGTGGCTTATGCAGTTGAAACGAGATCTGAGAAGTTATGCTTCTCTTTCTGCGGAAGAGGCAGAAAAAGAATCATCGAAAATCTTAGCCCTTCATCAAGTTTTTGACGATGAGAAGCTCTCTTCATCCTTGCCAAAGGACATTACTTGGGAAAAACTTCTGAATAATTATCTAATGAAAGCTGCAGAGCCAATAACGCTTGTCCTGCAGAACTCTGATTCAGAGGACTCTCTCGACTATGATGCTCATGAAGATGGCTTGCGTGTTATTGCTCTTGGTGGCGATAGCTTTTCTCGTGGCTTAACACTTGAAGGATTGTGTGTCTCATATTTTTACCGGCACAGCAAAATGTACGACACACTTCTTCAGATGGGGAGATGGTTTGGTTATCGACCTAACTATGACGATCTCTGCCGCATCTGGATGGATGACCAAACACAGGGATGGTATGAAAATATCATGATTGCTACTGATGAGTTTAAACGTTCATTGCGTGAAATGTCCCGTATGAATCGAACCCCGAGTGATTTCGGCTTAAAAATTCGTCAAAGTCCTGATTCATTACTGGTAACGGCCCGGAATAAAATGCAGTATACAAAATCGGTTACTATTTCACTTTCTGTTGATGGTCAGTATATCGAAACACCATGGCTTCCGCTTGATCAGACTGTAATGGACGCCAACCAGATGGCAATAAAAGAGTTTGTCAAAACGCTTCCTCCAGTGAAACCAGTAAATGATGAAATCTATAAACCGAGTCTTTTCTGGAATGATATTCCTAGTAAAGCTGTGGAAAAGCTTCTCCGTTCGTATGAAGTGCCGCACTGGCACTTGAATTTCCAGGGCAATGCTTTGGCAGATTATATTGTAGATAATCTGGAAGATGCAAAGTGGGATGTTGCTATTGTAGAAGGAAAAGGAATAGCGGATGAAATAGAAATTGCCGGAAAAACGGTTACCTATCAGCGTGTAAAGCGTGCTGTTTATATCACAAACGACAGCCTGATGATTGGATCGAAAGCTCGAATTGGTTCTGGTGGTGTGGCTCGAATTGGACTATCAGTGAATGAAGTCGATAAGTTACGCAAAGATTACCAGGAAGATTTCCCAGATAAGAAAGCTGATAATATGGCAGATCGGAATTACATGACTAGTGATAGAAATCCCTTGCTTGTCCTTTACATGATTGATCCAGAAGTTAAGGCTGAACCGGGAAATGAACCGGCACCAATTGAGCCGTTTTGTGCTATTGGGGTAGGCTTCCCACACACCGGAAGTACAGAAGCAGTTGCTCATTATATATTCAATCCTGTTGCAGTACGGAATCATTATGGTGATGATATAGAAGACTGAATAGTGAAAGGTACGGATGTAATATGGAATTGAATCAGATTTTAGAGAAGCGGTGGAGAGAAACCATTCCTGGTAGCTATAATGCTACACAGCTGTATATCGAGGATTTTCCGTTGGAGATTTATATTGGTTTTGATGCCAATCAAAATAAATGTCTGATGCTTAAGAGTACTCTTTCTTTCCACGAACTGCCATCATCTGTGGCAATTGGGTACAGTCTTGTTAAGCAGACTGATGGAAGTTTTTTGCATGTCATCAGCCTGCTTCAGAGCAATCAAGAAAGTATCTTTCTTACGCTCTGCGGTAACATTCTTTCAACCGCAATTGGTACGAATAGCGAGCTGGCCGCATTGAAGCAGATTGAGCGCCGTTACAAGCAGTGGCAACAGTTGTTTAAGCGTGCAAATGATAAACTGCTTTCTAAGGAAGAGCAACAGGGATTGTTAGGGGAGCTGCTGTTTTTAAAGTGTCTTCTGGAAAAACAACAACAAACCTACACAGTAATTCTTAAAGGATGGCATGGACCGGAGTATGACCATAAAGATTTCCGTTATGGTGATAATTGGTATGAGGTGAAAACAATCAAAGAGGGGGTTTCATCTATCAAAATTTCTTCCTTAGAGCAACTGGATTCAGAGACAGATGGAACGCTGATAGTTTATACACTATATACTGCAGATAAAGAAACAACTGACGGATGGTCCTTGTATAAACTATATCATGAGCTTATCAAACTGCTCCAGAATGATGGTGATGCTATGATGATGTTCATTAATAAGATGAATTTTATTGGATGGGAAGACCGTAAGGAATACGATGAAGAATACTTTACCTGCAAGTCTACGTCCTATGATGTTAATGAAACCTTTCCTCGCATCAGTCAGAAAAATTTGCCAGAACAGGTGGAGAATGTTATTTACACTTTACCTTTAAAGAGTCTGGAATGTTGGTACAGGAGTGATAAGTAATGAATCTTGAAGAATATCGTGAGCAACTGGAAAACAACATAGCAGATGACTATTTGATTAATGGTTTCAGCCAGACCCAATCAATTTGTAAAATATTTACCGATGCACTTTTAGATGCCCAGTATCTTCCAGAGGAAGTTCAGGCGACAGACTATGCAGGGATTGGATTCAAACGCAATCGTAAAATTCGTGTGGATGCATATCTGCAGGATAAGAGTGATGAATCACTGTATCTTTTTTTGGCCGATTATATAGAAGATGGCAAGAATTTAACCCGAACGGCAGCATCCAGTGACTTTAAGGCGCTAATGAGTTTTGTTGACGAGGCTTTAACTACTGAGTTATATGCAGAGATTGAACCGAGCATTCCTGCGGCAGACTTGATTGACCTTATTCGTGCAGAGCATGAATATATTCAAAAGTACAATCTGGTCCTGTTGACTAATGGAAAAATCAGTACGCAGCTCAACGAGTTAAAAAAACTGGAAATAGATGGAAAGCCTGCAGAGTGCACTATCTGGGGATGTGAACGTTTATTTGAACTCTACACTTCAACCTCCATGAAGGAGCCCATTCGTGTAGACTTTTCTCAATACATTGAGGGGGGCATTCCTTGTATTCCGGCAAGCAGTGCTGATAAGTGTTCTTACAATGGCTATCTGGGGGTTATACCAGGGAGTGTCTTAGCAGCTATTTATGAGCAGTATGGCAGTCGTCTGTTGGAAGGTAATGTCCGTTCATTCTTGTCTACTAAGCGGGCAGTTAACAAGAAAATTCGCTCTACAATACTTAATGAGCCGACTATGTTTTTCGCATTTAACAATGGTATTGCTGTTACTGCGCAAAAGTTGATCTTCTCAGACAATTACCATCTGATGGAGGCTGAAGATTTCCAGATTATCAATGGCGGCCAGACGACGGCATCGCTGTTTAACTCAAAAATCAAGGATAAGGCTGATTTGCGCAATATATACGTGCAGATGAAACTTACAGAAATTGGTGAAATGGAATCTGATAAAGCTGATGAATTAATATCATCTATTTCGCGAGCTTCAAACAGTCAAAATAAAGTCAGTGAAGCTGATTTCTTTGCAAATCATCCGTTCCATAAGGTAGTTGAGCAAATATCCAGGCGTGTAATGGCTCCGCCTGTTGCTGGAAGCATTCAGCAGACATATTGGTTTTATGAACGTGCTCGTGGGCAGTATATTCAAGCTCAGATGGCATTAACCAAGGCACAACAGAAGAAATTCCAGGTTAAATCACCTAAATCACAGGTGATTACAAAGACTGATTTGGCAAAATACCGCTTCAGCTGGGAAGAACGTCCATATTTGGTCAGTAAAGGTGCCCAGACAAATTTTATGAAATTTGCAGAGATTGTTGATTCTGCTTGGGAGAAGGACAACAGTGTATTTAATGAAGTGTATTTCAAGGAAACTGTGGCTTTAGATATCATATTCCATACAGTTGAACGTATTGTCTCAGAACAGGAATGGTATAAGGTGTCACATTCATATCGTGCAAATATAGTAACATACTCTATCAGCTTGTTACATTTCATGCTTGATAATTACCTTCGTCATAAGGCAGAGCTGAACTTATTAAGAATATGGGAAAAGCAAAAAATGCCGGATTCCTTATATCAGTTGTTTGTTCCAATTACTAAATGGGTACATGATTTTATAACACGGGATAAGAATGCGAATGTTACACAGTGGTGTAAACAGGAGCAGTGTTGGCAAAATATGAAAAAAGAAGCTGGTCAGTTAAATCTCCCTTGGGATTCGGTAGTATCTGAGGTGGTACTGAAACAGGAGACACGTGGTGTGCGGCAGGCAGCCAAGAAGGAACAGAAGATTGATTCTGGAATAGAGCTTCTTAAAAAACTTTATGAAATACCAGAGGACAAATGGTGGGAGATTAATAAATTGGCGTCGGAACTTCATTGTATAGTGAATCAGAAAGAAAAAACAGCGCTTAATGCCTTCGTTAAAGGAACACTTCATGATTGGCAGGCTGAGTTTGTTATGGCAGTATTACAACGGTTAGAAGATGAAGGTCACTGTTATATAGACAAATAATTATTGACGATATAAGCGGGTACTAATATGTGCCCGCTTTATTAAATTTAAATACATTAGTATTGTTGTTGTTGATTGTAAACAGTGTTATTATTAATATTGTATAAATATATCGGGAGGAATGACCATGCACTTACTTTACTCTAACATCCTGCCGCTTCGGGTTAAAAATGGCGAACAGTCTTTTCTGGATGCTTTTCAGCAGTCGTTACAGGAGGCTGATCGGTTGGATGTTGCCACAGGGTATGCGTCTAAGGGTGCCCTGTTGGAGATGGACAAGAATATGCAGGAAACCTCGCTGCGGCAGGTACGGATTAATTTAGGCATGTACTTTATTGAGGGGATGCCGGAGAGTATGTATCGTACAGCTGTAGAGCTTTCGGACAAATGGCAGGCTTCGGCCAGTGGTGAGATTCACTTGGTACGGCCGTTTAAATATCATGGCAAGGTATATGTTTTCTATAAGGGTGGCAAACCCTTTCGGGCCTTTATCGGTTCCCACAACTTGGGGGCTATTAAGCTGGAGGCGACAAACCGCCGACAGTATGAACTCTCTGCCATGACAGAAAATCCCGAGGAAGTAGCAGCCCTGGCCCAGTTTGTGGAGGAGTTGTGGCAGCCGAAATGTTCCCTGCCAATTCAGCAGGTACAGGGCCTGAACCTCATTGCCGAGAAGAATATGGCGTTGAATGGGGTGCAGGAGGTATCGCAGCTTCCGCCCAACAGCGTCGATCTTTATGAAAAGCATATAATACAGGTATCCTTTGAACTCCCGTTGAAAGTACCGGCATCGGCTGAACGATTTATGGACGATGGCAAACACTATACTAAATCGAATATCAATGTTGCGTATGCTGCGCCGCGTTCCGCCCGCAAACCACGGGATTGGTATGAGATTCAGCTCACGGTCAGCAAGAAGATTACGACCATGGAGGGGTATCCGGAGAAAAACAAGCCATTCTTTGTTGTTACGGATGACGGGTATTGGTTTAAGGCGCATACCACAAGTGACGGCAATAAGCAGTTCAGTGCTGTGGGAAATGAGCTCCTGATTGGCCGCTGGCTCAAAGGCCGTTTGGCGGCAGCTGGTTTGGTTAAACCAGTAAACAACACCCAGGAAGATACGGAGCGCACCGGTATGATTACAAAAGAAATGCTGGAAGCCTATGGCCGAAATACGCTCAGATTGTCCAAGACGGATCAAAAGGCCATTGATGTATGCGAAAATGAGGAAGGCGAAGTAATCCGCGCTGAGCTGGATGTTTGGCTTTTATCCTTTGAACAGGCTGCAGCTGGGGAAGAATAAGGAGTTATAGGCATGGGATATCTTGAAACATATATCAATAAGATAAAAGCACGTGGCAATGAGGCGCTGGCAGAATCGGTCAGCCAGACCGCTGAGGAAGTGGGAAACCGCTATTTGGAGAGTTTTGATTTTGTCAGTCATGAGATTGGCTTGCTCTTAGGCAACGTTCAGTCTGGTAAAACGGGGCAGATGTTTGGCATTATGTGCAAGGCTGCGGACTGCGGCTTTCCCGTGTTTTTACTGCTGACAACGGATAATGTGGTACTTCAGCAGCAGACCCTGCAACGGGTTAAGGATGATTTGGAAGGGTTCTGTATCTGCGGCGAAAATGACAGCCGGCTGTTTGTGGACAGCAATCTGGAACAGCCGACTATTGTGGTGCTTAAAAAGAACTCCCGCATGCTGAAATTATGGGACACCGTGTTTCATTCGACTGACTTTATGCTTGGGAATCCGCTCTTTATTGTGGATGATGAGGCGGATGCGGCGTCTATGAATACGAAGGTCAATCAGAACGAAGTATCGTCTATCAATAAGTATCTGACGTCGATAAAAAATGATGCTTCCAGCAGCCTGTATCTCCAGGTAACTGGAACGCCGCAGGCCTTGTTCCTGCAGGCGGAGGCCACGGGCTGGAAACCGCTTTTTACGCATTACTTTAAGCCGGGCAAGGGCTATATGGGCGGCGATTTCTTCTTCCCGTCAGATGCGGATATCCCGGATTGTATCCGGCTGCTTGATGATACGCCCAGCGGGGATGATGCGTTGCAGGAGGCGGTGATTCACCATTTAGCAGCATCGGCACAGATGCTTTTGGCAGGAAGGCCGGTCTGCAATTTTATGATTCATCCCGGCGTGCGGGTTGCTTCGCATAATCAGTATGCCAATCAGGTTAAGAAGATTCTAGCGCAGCTGGCGGCAGATTTTGACAAGTCAGAGATACAGGATGCTGTTCGCAAGGCTTATGCAGAGACGCTGCCGCATAAAATACCTGCAAGCTCTTATGAGGATGTTGCGGCCTATATGCGAGAGCTTTTGACAAGTCAACGTGTGTCGGTCATTATTCTTAATGCAAAAAATGATGTGGATGCCAGCGAATATTCAAAAGGATCGAATATTGTTGTCGGCGGCAATACGCTGGGGCGCGGGGTAACGTTCCCAGGCCTGGCTACGGTATATTATGTCCGCACGTCCAAGAATCCACAGGCTGATACCATGTGGCAGCATAACCGGATGTTTGGTTATGACCGCGATCCGGGGCTTATCAAGCTGTATATTGACAACCATCTTTATGACCTTTTTACCGAAATCAATGCGACGAATAATGCCCTTATCGCGCAGGTGGAAAAGGGGCTTTCCAACATTCGTATCTTTTATGCGGGCGGTATAAAGCCAACTCGTGCCAACGTGCTGGATAATAAGAAGGTCAACATTATCCCTGGCGGCAAAAACTTCTTCCCGGCGGAGGTTGATAATACGGATATTGAGGCAATTGACAGGCTCCTGGCTCCCTTTGATGAAAAGACACCCAGCTATCAGGCAAATCTTAATATCATGCGCCGGGTGCTGGATTACGTGAAAACAGAAGAGTACCCATTGGAGGCGTTCAAGGGATTTTTGGACACCTTTATTGCGCAGCAGCCCACAGGACAGGGTGTGCTGATTGTTCGCCGGGAGCGCGATATCAAGAAAGGTGCTCGGGCACTGCTCTCGCCGGATGACTGGAATCTTGGCGCAGAGATAACAGATAAAGTCGTGCTGACTATGTATAAAATGACCGGCAATAAGGATAAAGGCTGGGACAGCCGTAAAGTCTGGGTGCCGAATATCAAGCTGCCGGATGATACAGCATATTATACAGTAAGTGAAGAATAATAAAACGAGGAATAATGGTCATGAATATAGAAAAGTTAACGGAAAAAGAATTAGAAAACTTGGTGTGTATGTATTATGCTATGTTATCGTCAGATGACCCTCGATATAAGGATAAGACAGTATTAAATGTAATAAAAAGTATTACGCAAAATAAAGAATCACATTATAACAATATTAGACAAAGATATGAACCATTATTCTATGGAAAAACGCAAAATGATAGGCACGGTTGGAAGGAAGGTATAGATTCAATAGGAAAAAAAGAAAGAGAAACATATGAAAAATATGGTAAAAAGACGGCAGATGAACTGGAAAAACTGATGAATGAAATCATAATATATAAACTTTATCATGCTGTTAGATTTTCTATTCCTGATCATGTTCATGAATTGTTTGATGAAAACGTAAAAATAATAACATGTAGTAAAATTAATAAGATGGAATCGGAATTAAAAAAAGGAAGTATTGTATTTTTGGCGGTGGGTGGTGATAAAAATAAACCAGATGTTGATTGGGACATAGGGGGACTTAGAGCTATTGCGGAAGTTATAAAAGAACCATACGAACAGGAGTATAAACCGGGAAAGAAGATAAAGCAAACACCATTCTATAAATTCGATGTTGAAGTGAAATGTCGATTTCCAGAGACTATTTCAAAGGATAAATTTTTAAGGTACACAAACGCTATTGATGTACCTTATATTTCGCCGGAAATAAAAAGAGATGCCAATCAAGCAATAGCAAGCGTAAGTTATACTCAAGCAGTTTCTGTGGTTAGGTGCTTGTTGGAGCTATATCCGAATTATAAAGAAACGATAGAGAAAATCTTTTCAAAATCATTTATGTCTTATGTGTATGGGGAACAAGAAAGACTTGTCCCTGTGAAAGTGAAATATAATGAAGATCCGTATATTAAAATAAATAGAAGAGATATTATTGATAGCAATAAGTTAGTAGATAACGAAGATTTTGACACTTATGACAAGGAAAACCTTTTGAATGAAACCTTTATCAATGAAGAACAATATGAGAAAATGAAAGAAGGATTGCTCGAGAATAAGAATATTATCCTTGAAGGTGCTCCGGGGGTTGGTAAAACATACTTAGCGCGAAGATTAGCATATTCTATAATTGGCAAGAAGAATCCAAATCGCGTAATGATGGTACAATTTCATCAAAGCTATGGGTATGAAGATTTTGTTATGGGATATCGTCCGACCGAAAACGGCTTCAAATTGAAAAATGGGCCTTTTGTTGAGTTTTGTAATAAGGCTAGGGGAAATGCTGATGAGAAGTATTTTTTGATAATTGATGAGATTAATCGCGGGAATATCAGTAAAATTTTTGGTGAATTAATGATGCTGATAGAAAAAGATAAACGTGATTATAAAATAAAAATGTTGTATTCGAATGATTGTTTCGATGTTCCTTCAAATTTATATATCGTAGGAATGATGAATACGGCAGATAGAAGTTTGGCTTTGATAGATTATGCTCTGAGAAGACGTTTCTATTTTTACAATATTATTCCTGCTTTTGAAAATGATAATTTTAAACGGCTTGTTAATAGTTACCAATCGAATGAGGATGCCGTCGGTAGATTGAATAAATTGCTTGATGTTATTTATTATTCTACAGATAATTTAAATAAAGAGATAATAAATGATGAGTCATTGGGGGGAGGATTCACTATTGGACACAGTTATTTTTGTAAAGAGTTAAATGCTGTTATAACTAATAATTGGGTCGAATCTATAGTTGAATATAATCTTATACCGTTGATACAGGAATATTGGTACGATGATAAGGATATGCTAAAAAAATGGAGCGATAAACTTCGTGAGGCAATAAAATGATTAAGGTCCAAAATATTTATTACATGTTGGCCTATGTATATAAATCAATACATCATACAAATGTAGAGAGAAAAACGTATGAAAGTTTTGAGTATGCAGATAATCTTATTGCTGCTATGTTGGCGGATGGTATAAAAAGAATAGTGAAATTTGGAGTGGATACGGATTATCTGGCAATTCAGGAATATAGATGCTCAATAAAAGGAAAAATTAATATAAATGAGACTGTAAAATGTTTGGCATCATCACCGCGTAGAATTAATTGTAGCTATGATGAATATTCTTGCAATACATATATAAATAAAATAATTAAGTCGACTTGTGATATGGTGATAAGGTCATCTCAGGTTGACCGAGAGTACAAAAAACAAATAAAAAATATGATGTATATCTTCCAAAACGTTGATATAATTGATGTTCGGCATATTAATTGGCGGAAAATTCGTTTTAATCGTAATAATAATTTGTATGCGCTTATTATTAATTTGTGCTACATATTAATTGAACGTATGTTGGTGAGTGAGGGAAAAGGGGTTAAGTTACTTCGACAATTTAAAAATGACGATTTCATGTGTGACTTGTATGAACGATTTATTTTAGCTTATTATAAGAAACATTATAAAAATCTAACAATTGATAAGCGCAAGATTAAGTGGAATGTAAAAGATGGTGATGATGCTTTATTGCCGGAAATGCGTTCTGATATAATGATTCATTATAAAGAATATACATTAATTATTGATGCGAAATATTATAAAAAAATATATCAAACATCAAGATTCAATAAAGAAACGATTCGTTCTATGCATTTATATCAAATTTATAGTTATGTAAAAAATTTTGATGTACTCCATAGCGGGAAAATATCGGGGATGTTGTTATATGCAAATACCGAGGAAATAGCACCAGATATATGTTGTAATATAGATGGTAATGATTTTTGTATAAAAACGTTAGACTTAAATACAGATTTTATTAATATTCAAAATCAGTTGAATACTATTATAGATACGTGGAAGAATAGTATAGATTTCAAAGTAAATAAAATTACTTGATGTCTGTGGTAGTGAGGTGATGGGGCAATATGGATGACATGACATCAGCGCAGCGTCGGAAAAATATGCAGCGTATTCGTTCGCAGGATACGAAGCCGGAGATCATGTTGCGCAAGGCGCTTTGGCATGCTGGCATCCGTTATCGTAAGAACTATGCGGCCCTGCCTGGTAAACCGGATATCGTATTGACCCGTCAAAAAATCGCTATCTTTGTGGATGGCGATTTTTGGCATGCAAGGGGGCACCAGCATAATCCGGGAGAGCAAATTGATGCGAATAAAGGATATTGGCAGAAGAAGCTCACCCGCAATGTGGAGCGGGACAGGGAAGTGAATGATGCATTGACGGAGGCAGGCTGGCTGGTGCTGCGGTTTTGGGAAAGTGACATAAAAAATAATCTCCAGAGGTGTCTGGAGACTATTTTTTCATATCTTTGATTTTGAACTTGTTTTAGAGGCTGGTTACTTGTGGAGAGTGACCAGCTTTTTTGTAATGATGATTGGTGCGATCGGTGATTTCTTTATCATGCTTTTTTGCGTATTGTTTCAGAGCGTGTGCGGTATCATCGAAGAGGGAAGCAGGTACGATTTCGAGGGGATATTTAGGCTTTTCGTTGCGGATAAGGAGGGAGCCGTTTTTGGCATAACCGTATATTTTCAGGCGCTGGATGGTATTTCTTTGGCTGTTATAGAGGTATTTGCCGGTTAATGTTTTGAAGGGCGGATGATTTTTGCCGACGTTTTTCTTCTGTGCATAGGCGTCGTCCAAAACGACGCGAAGCCAGACATAGATTTTGTCTTTGTCGATTTGTCCATTAGTCATGCCGTAGTGTATTGTCTCTTTATCAAAGAAGAAGCCGGCATTGGCGTTTGATTTTGTCCATTGCCAGTCGGCGGCCAGACAGGTGCTGGACAGGGCAAGCATCAGGATAGTCAGAAGGGAAATCAGCTTTGTTTTCATCAGATATCCTCCTATCGAAAAATTTCTCTTTTTATTTTATGTTACTTGCCTTTGACATGTCAACTCGGTAAACTGATCTTAGAAACGAAATAACGAAGCATTGCGGAATGCTGGCCTTTGGATTTTGGTATCTGGCGCGAGGCGCTTGATATATATGGTTGTCATTCCGCAACGAAGCCGCGCGGGGTGACGACCGGGCGGCTTTGTTGCGTTTCTGAAGGAGGTTTTATCATGGAAGCCAAGAAAGAGGATTTGACCTGTACGTTGAAGCTCAAATTCATCAAGGGACAGACGGCAGCCGGCAAGGATGTGTATGCCATGGTGACGTTTCCGCATGTGAATCCCGATGTCGCGGATGGGGATATGTACGAGGTGGCAGCCCTTTTGGGGCGGCTGCAGGAGCGTACCGTCAGCGCGATCGTCCGCGTGGACAGCGCATCTCTGATTCGTGTGGGCTAAGCGTAAAGGAGGTATTGCTTTATGAAGAAGACGCTGATTTTGGTGTTCAATCGTGCTGATGGCAAGACGTCGGAGCTGGTGGTTTCGGAGCCGCGTGAGGACGTCACGAAAGCGGAGGTCGATGCCTTTGTAACGAAGGTACAGGAGACGAAATTCTTCCTTATCAACGGCATGGCGCTGACGTCGCTCAAGAAGGCGTTCATCCGCACGGTAGATGAGGCAGAGATTACGGCCTGATGATGGATG
>Ga0256405_10010416_pt1 | contig 12291 bp, 12 predicted proteins | sample RumenRJG_02DNA_FD_189096 | JGI IMG/M metagenome (GOLD analysis project Ga0256405, IMG submission 189096) | Bovine rumen microbial communities from Lethbridge, Alberta, Canada - RJG_02 | ecosystem: Host-associated > Mammals > Digestive system > Stomach > Rumen | place: Canada: Alberta...
GTCAGTATATGAGCTAAAGGATTGTGTCTCTGCAGATGCCATAGCAGGAGACCCGGTCTACAAGATCTACGATAACCAGACCTGGTATCTTCTGACATTCCTGGACAAGGATACTGCGAAGGCCGTAAGGGATGCCGGAGCAGTAACAGTTGAGCTTCCGGATGAATCCAAGACTAAGCTTAAGTTCAGGGTCCACTACGTGGATGAGATCCAGGAAGAGGAGACAACGTCGGAATCTGCAGATGACAGCGGGAATACTGAGACCAATGACGGAGCCGGCAATGACGAACCGGAGGATCAGGAGCCTCAGGGAACGGCAGGTGTCATCAAGAGCATAGGGGAAGACGTCTATAGCCCTAAGGATCTCACCGTTGATTCCAAGATCACTCAGATCGTGACCAGTGCCAAGACCATAGTGGGAACCGCACTTGAGGCCAAGGATCAGGAGACTGCGGAGGGTACAGGAGATCAGGAGACTTCTTCTGAACCTACGGATGACCAGGCTGAGACAGAAGATCAGGAGAAGCTTTACAGAGTGATCCTCTCCTGCAACAGGTACTATTCTGAACTGGGCAGCCTGAGGTATGCAACAGTCAGGATCATAACAGCCCAGAAGACCGGAATAATCCTGGAAAACGGCTCGATCACCCAGGTGGACGGCAAAAAAGGCGTATATGTGGTCAACAAGTACGGCGACTACGTATTCACACCTATAAGCATAATAAGTGTGGTAGGAGACAAGACAGTGGTGGAGAGCCACACCTTCTACGACAGAGAAACAGATACTACATACTATACTGTCGACAATTACGACAAAATAAAGAAAAGAGGCGGGGGCGAAGATGTCGATCAGGGATAATATCGAATACATCAACAAGCTCAAAAACGAAGCCGCCCTTAAGTCCGGAAGGACAGGGGACGACGTTCTTCTCGTGGCGGTCACCAAGCTTCACGACGCAGATGAGATCAATGAAGCCATCGACTGCGGGATCACCGACATAGGTGAGAACAAGGTCCAGGAGATAATGAACAAATACGAGAAGGTCAAACCCGTAAGATGGCATCTCATCGGCCATCTTCAGACAAATAAGGTAAAGTATATCATCGACAAGGTTGCCATGATACACTCAGTGGAGTCTCTCCATCTTGCTCAGGAGATAGACAAGAGGGCAGCTCAGCACGGTATCACCATGGATATTTTGATCCAGGTGAACTCCGCTGAAGAGGAGAGCAAGTTCGGCATCTCCGTGGAGGAGACCGAGCAGATGATCAGGGATATCCTGGACAACTGTCCGAACATTAGGATCAGGGGACTGATGTGCATCGCACCTTACGAAGAGGATCCGGAGAACGCAGCCATTTACTTCAGAGAAGTCAAGGAACTTTATGACCGTTACTCCGCCATCGATCATCCGAATTTAGACTTTAAATATCTTTCCATGGGAATGTCCAACGACTTTCAGGTCGCAATCGAGGAAGGCTCCAATCTCATAAGAGTCGGAACAGCCATCTTCGGACAGAGGGACTACTCCAGAAAGATGGGAGAATAGATAATAACTTCGCAAAAAACACGATTTACTGAATAAAAGGAGAACAACTATGGGAATTAAGGAAACTCTCGGAAAGATAGTCGGACTTGAACCGGACGAAGAAACCATTACAGAAGAAGAGATCGAAAAGGAAAAGGACAAGCTCAGACAGTCTGCAGCTCCTGCAAGGCCCCATACGCCTTCCGTAACACCTGCACCGGTCCAGAAGCCTGCACCGTCCGTTATCGGCCGTGAACAGGCCGCTCAGAGCCTTAGATCCAACACAGCCTTCACAGGCACTGCAGCCTTCAAGCTGGTAGTCATCGAGCCCAAGAGCTTTGACGAGTGCCCCAAGCTGGTGGACAGCTTAAAGGGCAGAAGACCGGTCATCATCAACCTGGAGAACGTTGAGACTGACACAGCCAAAAAGATCTTCGATTTCCTTTCCGGCGCCATCTATGCCTTAAACGGCGGAGTACAGAAGGTATCCAACAACATCTTCATCTTCGCACCTGAATCAGTGGACATCGCTTCCTCCCAGGAAGACGGCAGAAACTTTGAATTCGGCAAGGGCTCTTCCAGCTGGGCCAAATAGGAAAACTGAGGTAGACCTATGGCATATGTATTGATCAGAGCGATCAGCCTTTTTGCTGAAGTGCTGGAGCTGATGCTTTTAGCAAGAGCACTCTTAAGCTGGTTTGTAAGAGACCAGTATTCCACTTTAGGCAAGATATACATCGCCATCATTCGCTTCACGGAGCCTATCGTGGCTCCCTGCAGAAGGGCACTGTCCAGGCTCAATACAGGGATGTTCGATTTCTCTGTGCTTCTGGCAATGCTATTGATCAGCGCTGTATCAAATATTCTCATCAGGATAATCTATATGATCGCCTTTTAGGGGCATCAACTAAGGAGCAAAAAACATGATCACACCTTCGGACATTGAAAACAAAGATTTCAAGAGAGCAAAAAAAGGATATGACTGTGATGAAGTGGACGAATTCCTTGACCTCATCATCGTGGACATGGAAAAACTGCTTCAGGAGAACCGCAAGCTCAAAGAGGAGCTTTCCAAGGTGAATACACAGGTGGACAAGCACATGTCATCTGAGAGCTCGGTATATGAGACTCTGGCAGCTGCAAAGCAGCTCATGAATGACATCGCAGCATCCGCTGAGAAGAGGGCTGAGATCCTTCTTAAGAACGCTGAACTGGAGGCATCCCTCATTACCCGTGAAGCCAAGGAGAATATCTCCAGATACACGGAAGAGGGCAACCGCCTCATGGGAAGAGTGGAGTCTTTGAGAGACAGATACAGAGACATGCTCAAGGACGAGCTGTCAAAGCTGGACGCCTCCGCAAACAATGACTTCTTCAGTGAATTTGCCGATGACTTCATTCCGGCTTCCATTCAGGGAATGACTGAAGCTGAGGAAAGAGAGAAGGACAAGAGCAGAGATCTGGAGAGGACCAGAGTGATGGGCGGACAGAACAATGGCGGTCAGGACATGTCAAAGACGGTAGTGGTAAGCAAGGACGCACTGACGAATTCTGCTAAATGATGAAGAAATCTGATATAATATTAATGGCTCTGGTGATCCTGCTGGATCAGGCCCTCAAAGCGTATGTCAGGTCCGTTCTTCCCGTGGGAGGGAGCATAGACCTGATCGGAAGCTTTTTCTCCATTACACATGTGGAAAATACGGGGGCTGCTTTCAGCATCTTGTCAGGCAACGCAGGCATACTTCTGGTATTCACGGGAGTCCTGGTTCTGGTCGGCATATATTACCTTATAAAGCATAAGGATGCCCACTGGACATTGCACATGTCCCTGTCCCTGATCATTTCAGGCGGCATAGCGAATATGATCGACAGGGCGCTGAAGGCCAGCGTGACGGACATGTTCGATTTTCACTTTTGGCCTGTGTTCAACATTGCGGACATAGCCGTTTGCGTGGGATGCGGACTGCTCATAATCTACGTGCTGGCTGATCCGGACAGTAAGTTAAAAGAGAACAAGCGAAACAATGGATAACACCTATAGTTTCACAATTGAAAAAGAAATGGAAGGCACCAGGATCGATTCGGTGCTTTCTTTGCTATTGGCGGACCTTTCGAGAAACTATGTGACCCGCCTCATAGAAAAGGGGGCTCTAACGGTAAACGGGAGACCATGCACCCTAAAGAAGTACAAGGTAAAGGAGGGAGATCTTGCTGAGATCACCATACCTGAGCCTGAGGTGCTGGACATTCAGGCTGAAAACATCCCCCTTGAGATAGTATACGAGGACGATGATCTTTTAGTGGTCAATAAGCCCAGAGGAATGGTGGTCCACCCGGCCCCTGGGAATTACAGCGGCACCATGGTAAACGCTCTGATGTATCACCTGGGGGACAGGCTCTCATCCATAAACGGGGTGATCAGGCCGGGGATCGTTCACAGAATAGACAAGGATACGTCCGGGCTTCTGGTGGTGGCGAAGAATGACAAAGCCCACGAAGATCTGGCCAGGCAGCTCAAGGAGCACAGCGTGGTGCGCAGATATTTTGCACTGGTTTACGATAACATAAATATTGACAACGGCACCGTTGATGAACCCATCGGAAGAGATCCGAAGAACCGCCTGAGAAAGAAGGTGGGAGGAGATGGGCCTAGAGAGGCAGTCACCCACTATGAGGTCCTGGAAAGGTTCGGTAAATACACCCTTATCCGGTGCAGACTGGAAACGGGCAGGACTCATCAGATAAGGGTCCACATGGCATATATAAAACATCCTTTGGTGGGAGATCTTCTCTACGGGCCGCAAAGACAGCCGGAGTGGCTGGATGGTCAGATGCTCCACGCGGGAGTCTTGGGATTCGTCCATCCTTCCACAGGAGAGTATCTGGAGTTCAAGGCTCCGATACCGGATTATTTCAGAGAAAACATGAACAGACTGGGACTGGTATCCCATGTCATAGATAATATATAACAGACAGAGGGAGAGATCCGGAACATGCCTTTTGACGGACTTATGACCCGTGCGGTCGTAACGGAACTTCAAAACAGAATAGTCTTGGGTAAGGTGGATAAGATCGCCCAGCCTGAACAGGACGTCATAGTCTTTACCATCCATACGAAGACCGGAAACGTCCGTCTTCTGATGTCCTGTGCAGCTTCCCATGCCAGGGCTCACCTGATAGAGAACAATCCGGTTAACCCGGTGGAGCCTTACAGCTTTTGCATGCTTCTAAGGAAGTATCTTACTGCATCCAGGATCGTTTCGGTGGAGCAGCATTCATCAGAGAGGATCATGGAAATCAGCTTCGAGTCCATGAACGAGCTGGGATTCAACGTGTCCAGGAAACTCATTATCGAGATAATGGGCAAACACTCCAACATCGTGCTGACAGATATTGAGTCGGGAAAGATCATAGATGCCGTCAAGCGGGTGGGCTTCGACGTAAACAGGGCGAGGCAGGTGCTGCCGGGCCTCAAATATGTCTATCCGCCCCTTCAGGAAAAGATCCCCTTCGGGGAAATCACCGGTAACAGTGAAGGCCTGGAGAGGCTGGCGGACGCAAGGGACGGCAGAGAGCTTCTTGATCTGATCTCAGGCATCGCGCCGGTATATGCCGACGAACTTTCCCAGGCAGAGGACAGGGCGGAGTTTATCAGGGAGACCATAGAGAGGGCCAGATCAGGAAGAGTTACACCCATGGCATGGTTCGACGAAGCGGGAAATCCCAAGGACTACTATTTTGCGCCGCTTAGTGCTATGGACGAAAGCTTCGAGAGAAGGGAATATCCTACGCTTTCGGCTTGCCTGGAGGACTATTTTTCACGGAAGGTCACTGCCAACCAGACCCTTCAGAAGGCCAACGATGCCATGAGGAGGGTGAATGAGCTCCTCTCCAAAAAATACCTTAAGAAGAAACGTCTCTCCGAGGACCTGATCGAGGCGGAGAATTCCGACAATTACAGGCTCTATGGTGAACTTTTGACAGCCAATCTGGGAAGATTCACCCAGGGCATGACAAAGGTGGAGGTGCTCAACTATTACACAGGGGAGAATGTGACCATACCTCTGGACGTGAAGCTGAGCCCGTCCAAGAATGCTCAGGCCATGTACAAACGCTATCAAAAGGCCAAGACCGCAGTAAAGGAGAAACAGGTCCAGCTGGAGGAAAACGAGGCTGAGATCGCATATCTGGAGTCCACAGAGGCATTCCTGGAGCAGGCATCCACCGTGGAAGAGGTGGAAAACATCAAGCGCGAGCTTACAGACACAGGCTACATGCGACCGCCCAGAAAAGCAGCCCTTCGCAAGAAGGCCAGTGAGCCCAGACCTCTGGAATTCGTACTGGAAAGCGGGCTCAAGGTGCTGGTAGGCCGGAACAACCGAGAGAATGACAAGCTCACTTTCAAGATGTCAGACAAGGGAGATATCTGGCTTCATACCAAGGACATCCCCGGATCCCACGTGCTCATCAAGTGCGGGCAGGGGGGATGCACGGATCAGGACATAAGGGAAGCGGCAGGGATAGCTGCCTTCCACTCCAAAGCTCAGTCCTCAGAGAATGTTCCCGTAGATTACGTTCCCATCAGATACGTCAAAAAACCTCAGGGCGCCAAGCCCGGAATGGTGATATTCACCAATAACAGGACCCTTTATGCTGATCCTGTAGAAGGGAGACCATCCAAGTGACAAAAAATCTAAAAAGAGAAATGAGACCGGGAGAGATGCTTTATCCTGTTCCTGTGGTCATGGCCACACTGGGAGAAGGGGATGAAGCAAACATTATAACCATAGCCTGGACCGGGATCATCAATTCCAAACCGCCCATGACCTATATCTCCGTAAGAAAGGAACGCCACTCTCACCCGATCCTCTCTAAGACAGGGGAGTTCGTGATCAATCTGTGCACGGAAGACCTGGTGAAAGCCACGGATTACTGCGGCGTGAAGTCGGGCAGGGACGTGGATAAGTTCAAAGAGATGGGCCTCACCAAGGAACCCGCGGACATCGTGAAATGCCCCATGATCAAGGAATCGCCCATCAATCTGGAGTGTAAGGTGACTCAGGTGGTGGAGCTTGGAAGCCACGACATGTTCATGGCTGAGATCGTGAAGGTCCATGCTGCGGAAGAGCTCTTCGACGAAGATGGCAGAATGGATCCTGTAAAGGCCGGTCTCGTGGCATACATACACGGAGAGTATTACCCGGTCAAGAGGACGCCCCTCGGCAAGTTCGGGTACTCCATTATGAAGCCGAAGACAAAGAAACGCCTGTCCAGAGAAGCCCACATGAAGAGGGTGGAGAAGAACAAGCAAAAGAGATAATAAAAAGAACGTGCCACCTAAAAATGTACAAAAAATGTTTTTTTGTATTGCCATGTCCAATTTCTGCCATTTTTGGGATTATATTATATAGAGGGTTTCAGAAAAATGGAAAGGAGAACTTGCAATGAAAACATTTATGAAATTCTGTTTAACTAGCGCTCTTGTTCTTATGATGGGTCTTTTATCGTTCGGTTACGCATATTCGTCGACTGACAGCATGGTAGTTAATGCTGGAGATGAATTAGACTATTATAGTGAAGATGTTTCAGAGGTGGAGCCAATACGATCAGGTAGATACACAATAGTCAGAATTCACGACCCCTCAAGAGATAAGTACTTTTCGAATTGGTACAACAATGAGATAGAGTCTGGGTCAACAAAGAAGGCGACAAGTATCTATGCTGCTTACTACAAAGTCTACCAAAAAAATATAGGCACTGGACAAATGAACTATCTATATTATGAGTATCACGTCACATATCACTGGTATACTAGAAGCCTAACCAGTCAACCATGGTCAGATCATGGTGTTAGAAGCGGCACTCTAAGACATCAGCTTACATCAATAGTCGATTTATTAGCTCTTTGGACGTGAAATGTCATCGGAGGATAAAAAGATCATGCTTAATTATGATGGAAAAGCTAATATCAAGCTGCAATTCAAAGTATTTGGAATAGGTCTGGTTGTTGCGATAGTTGTTGCAGTGGCGCTTGTTGTTTCAGGTGTAATCGGCTGGGGAGGAGCGGTAGGTATAATAGTGGCAGTACTATGCTTTGAGGTCATGTATTTTTTGATCTTAAGAGATTCCTTCCCCGGACCGCTGACGCAATACGCCATGCGTAAAGGAGTTAAATTCATTGATGAAGAAGGTAATATGATCAAGGAACTGAAACCCGGAATGTATAAGATTTCTAAGACGATAGAGGACTTTGTTGAGCCTGAAACGGTGCCCATTTCCATGGATGAGCACTCAGAACGAAGTTAGATCCAAGTATAGTGCATAATTAAAGGAGATGTCTTTTGTAAGGCATCTCCTGTTTTGATACTTTCGAAGCAATGTGTTTATGACAACTTCGGATCCACCACGGCTGTGTGGGTCTCTCCGTCCAGATCATAGGTGATCCGAATCTTTTCGTCCACCTTGAGCCGCACGTTGGTAGCGGTGCTCAGGTGTCTTAGCTTCCTGTACATTTCCTTCATCTCATCGGTATATCTTGCCGGGTCATCACTGGTAAGGAATACGCTTCCCAGCAGGGCATCCAGGGTCGCCAGAGATAGCCTCTGATCCTCATTGAGCTGGATGTTGTATGACCTGAGGAAGAAAACATCCGGGTCGGACCCGAAGGCACGCTGATCCAGGGGATATCTGGAGAGCATGTTTTGCACAGCGTTCAGCGTGGAGGGGCGCTCCATGTGGACCAGCTGCATGTGAGGTCTTCCGTCCAGATCCAGGGTCACATCGCATCCTATCCTTGCGTAATCAAAGAGGCCGAATACAGGCATCATGGGCACGCCGCAGGACAGGACAGTCTTATCACCTGTGAGAGTCTTGAGGAATTTCAAAGCCCTGATCATACGGCCCGCTCTGGTCTCAGTATCGCTTCCGAAGGGAGCAGCGCCGTACAGGAAGTCCAGCTTGACGAAATCGAAGCCCCACTCATTGAAGACGCGGTCAAAGACCTTGGTGAGATACTCCCGGACCTCCGGATGATCGATATCCAGGGAGTAGAAGCCGCTCCAGTTGCAGCCCAGCTTCCAAAAGTCTCCGTTGACCTTGAAGAACCAGTCCGGGTGTTCTCTGTAGAGCGAAGATTTTTCTTCCGCAGCAAAAGGTGCAAGCCACAGTCCTGCTCTGAATCCCGCATCGTGTATGGTCTCAGCCATGGTACGCATGCCCGAGGGGAATTTGTTCCTGTCGCACTCCAGCCAGTCGCCCACGTAGGGCTCCCATCCGTCGTCTATCTGGAAGAGGTCGCCCTTGGAGAAAATGTCCTTGCAGCCTCTGAGGTCCTCGAGGATCTCGTTCTCGTGGATGTTCTGGTATCTGTTGTACCAGCTGGAATAGCCGTAGAGCTTGGGAACATTAGGTTTACGGATCCCCAGATCTTCGAACCAGCGGTCGAAGACCTCATCCTGGGCACCTTCGTAGTAACCTATGTCCATCAGGTCAGTCATGCCGCCCACCTTGAGGCCTGCAGAATCTTTTGAAATGGTGAGAAGGGACTGCTCCACATCGTAGGTGAAGATGGTGTAGCCGTTCTCCTCTCCAAGAGACCCAAAGAGCTTGAATTGCTCTCCGTCATGGAACCAGCACCAGGAGAATCCGTGGAATATGCCTGCAGGGCGGGGGAACTCGTCGAAGTAACTGTCCCCGTATCTATCAAGACTGTAGCGGTCGATGATGGCCCTGGGCAGGCCTCTCAGATTCCTTTCGCGGTCGGTGACGCCGTACTCAGGACAAGTGGTCCAGGTCTGGTACCCATTCATAAAGATTCTGGTGCGCAGCCTGCGATCCACTGTGATCTCTGCGGTCACGGATCTGAGAGCGCTCTCCTTAAGGTCCTGATTCAGCCTGAAATGGGCGCGGCCCTCTGAGATCTCTTGGAACAGAGCCTCTCCCTTAAGATCTTCTTTATCAGTTGTTATTTTCCAGTTCAGCTGCATGTTTCTCCTTCAGGATCTTGCTGATCTCTTCTGCCTTCTCATCTGTGAGCTTGAAGAACTTGACGAATACCAGTGTGGCGACGATCAGTCCGATGATGGGGATTATGGTCATGAGATAGTGGAGGCCGTTCAGCGTCTCCTGTGACTGCATGACTATCTCGCCCTCTGTATCGGCGTTGCCCTGCATTCCGATGAAGTCAAGTCCGATTCCCGTAAGGAACACTGCCAGTCCTGAGCCAAGCTTTACAACGAAGGTCTGCATGGAGAAGATGACACTTTCTTCCCTGACCCCCGTCTTCATCTCGCCGTAGTCAACTGAGCCCGCAAGGAACACGGTGGTGAGCACCGTAAGGATACCGTTGCCCATGAAGATCAGGACGCCGGGGATCAGAAGCAGGATCAGGTTGTTGGAAAGACCGAATATGCAAAGGAGCAGCAGGAAGAGGTATCCTCCGATGGCAACTCCAAGGCAGAGCCTGAAGATGGAAGTGTTGCTGAGTTTTTTGTGGATCAGGGGATAGACGATCATCATGCCCAGTATCTGGGATGCGCCGCCCACCATGGAGAACAGGGTGTAGGAACCCTGCCAGTCGGCGGAACCGCCGCCCAGATCATACTTGAAGAAGTAGATGATGAAGTTGGACGTGATGTAGAGTGCTGTGTTGATGAGCACGATGGTGATGACCGTTACCATGGCCTGATCGTTGTGGAAGAGGGAAGCGAACATCTCCTTGATGGTTGCGGCATGCATCTTCTCGCTCTTCTTTTCTTTGATCGCAAGACAGCAGATGACTTCTGTGATGACGAAGATAACGGCGATTATAAGTGCGAATCTCTTGAAACCGGTCCTCTCCACTCCGGAACCCAGAGTGGCTACTGCCATTACGGTGAATACTGTGATAAGTGCGTTACCAACGCCTGCGCAGGTACGTCCCACGACGCTGAGCTTTTCTCTGGCGGGGACGGTATCGGTGACAGCAGGTATCATGGACCAGTATGGTATGTCCATCATGGTGTAGGTCACACCCCAGAGTATGTAGATCACCGCAAAATATACCATCAGGCCGGTGCCTTCCAGATCAGGCGCTGCGAACAGTGCGTAGAGCACGAAGGCGTTGAGCACGGTTCCCGACAGGAGCCAGGGTCTGAACTTGCCCCACTTGGTGTTGGTCTTGGCTACCAGAAGACCCATGAAGGGGTCGTTGACAGCGTCGAAGACACGGGCGACCATGAGGATGGTGCCTACGAATGATGCCGACAGTCCCAGGATGTCCTGGTAGTAGTACATCACGTAGGCGGAGGACAGGGCGTAGACCATGTCCTTGCCGACGGCGCCGAGACCGTATGCGGCAGCTTTTTTTCCTGTGAATTCCATGTTTTCCTCCCTTGGATAAGCTATTTATATGATTTCAACATTGAAAAACAGTTTGATGGGCTCCAACCCTTCGGGGCTCAGAGTCAGGGTGATCTGTCCCGGTTCACCGGCGGACATTACATATGTACCTGTCATACCGCCTTCAGTGACGACGGTATCCGGGCCGACCAGCTTGCCGGGGCCTTCGAGACATATTTTGACTGGGATCTGAGCGTAGGGGGCAATGTTTCCGTTCTCATCCTTCAGGCACATGCGCACTGATGCCATGTCATATGTGGCGCCGTCTGTGAGACGGGTGTGAGAGGGAACAGCCTCAAGGTGAAGTTTTTTGCCCGGAGTCTTGACACGAGTGACCACTTTAATTCCGTTCTTCCATCCTTCAAATGTCCAGGAAGTGGCATCGCCGCCCCAGTTTCCCACATACTTGCTGTAGAGCTGGACGCCCTGATCATAGGTCATCTTGTATTTTGCCATGCAGTAGCCCAGAAGAGCCTTGTATTTCATGGGAAGGGCAGCCATCCCGTAGCGTCCGGCAGCCAGAAGGCATCTTCTGACGATGTCCGCCTGAGCCTTGGGGAAGCCCTCTCTGGTCTGAAGCAGATCTCCTATGAAATCGTCTATGAGTATGGGCGGATGGACCATTCCTCCGTTGGGCTTGGGTCTGTATGCCTTGACCAGGTCACCGTTCTTATACAGTCTTACTTCGTCGCAGTTGGTGAAGGCGAACACCGGTCCGATGTGACCAGCGGGGTAATCGCCGATATCCATGGACGAGCCGATCTCAAGGACGGGGTATTCTTCCTGCTGTGAACTGTAAACAGAAGCTGCCAGCTTGGGATTCCTGAAGGTATCCATGACTCCGTGATAGCAGACTCTGTCGCCGGAACCAAAGTCCTTGTGGGTCAGGTAGTCGAACATGCACCACTGATAGCAGCCTGCGTGACCATGGTCCGCCATGGCAGCGTTAAGCACTCTGGAGTGGCGCAGGGCATGCTCCTGCCGCTTCGACCAGGGGTCGAAAGCCTTGGTGGGGAACATGTGTCCGTTGGCCTCAGTTATGATGAGAGGCTTGTTCATGTCCGGAGTCACATCCTTCTTGGGCTTGCAGCCCGAAGTCTCTCCGTTATGTGAAAAATCGTTGTATGCGTATACGTCCTCCAGGAGGGAGCTCTTTTCCAGATATCTCACTCCTGAAGTAGGTCTGTCGGGATCCAGCCTGTGAGCCTCCCGGTTGGTTCTTTTGTACAATTCATCATCGTCCAGAGACTCGTTGATCCTGACTCCCCACATATAGATGGAGGGGTGCTGACGGTACTCCATGACCATCTCGCGGACGTTCTGAACGGCCTGATCCTTCCATTGATCTCCACCAAGATGCTGCCAACCGGGGATCTCGGTG
>Ga0256405_10010417_pt1 | contig 12290 bp, 20 predicted proteins | sample RumenRJG_02DNA_FD_189096 | JGI IMG/M metagenome (GOLD analysis project Ga0256405, IMG submission 189096) | Bovine rumen microbial communities from Lethbridge, Alberta, Canada - RJG_02 | ecosystem: Host-associated > Mammals > Digestive system > Stomach > Rumen | place: Canada: Alberta...
TTCGGGTTTAGATGCAGCCCTCGCTGGAGTGCTTGAGCTGGTTAATGATCGGCCGGACGTTGGCCGGGCAGGCGAGTTCTGCCCGGTCAGCGTCCCGGTGCTCATAGTAATGCAGGACCAGGGAATGAAAGACCAGGTTGTAGAGCTCCCGATCCGGGCCGGGCTCCGCCGGCTCTCTGATCCCTGCGCCGGAGAGGTACGCCTTTGCTGCCGGCATAAACTCGCGCTTGATCCGGTCGACGTTGGCGTCGTCTCTGTCGACGCGCATGTAATCCAGGCAGGCCTGCAGGGCGGCAGCCTCGGCCGCCTTAGCCTGCGCGGCTTCGGCCGCTGTCAGCTGCTCCGCCATGGCCTATCCTTAGACGTGGTAGTAGACGAAGCCTTCGTGCTCGACCACGTTGCCGCCGATCATGGCGTCGCCCAGGATGGTGTGCATCCTCTCGATGCTCTTGACGCTCTCATCCACGCGGATTTCGTAATCACCAAAAAGGCCGAGCAGGTAGTGCATCGGGTTGCCGTAGATCAGATCGCCGGCAGTGAGCTGCGGGACCAGCACATAGGGGATCTGGACACCGCCGTCGGCGATGACGCCGCGGTTGCCATTGCCCTGCGGGGTGATGGTGAAGAGGCGCTGCTTCTCATTGGTACCGCGGAGCTGGCCGATGGCCTTCAGGTCTGCTTTGGTGAGCTGCAGGACCGCTTCGCCGCCGAGCTCGCTGTCCGCGCCGTAGTCGAAGTACAGGTCGTCGAGGGTGTTCTCGTCGATGGCCGTGTAGGTATCGATCTTGGTGATGTTGGAGTTGGCCTTGTTTTTGGCCGTCTTGATCCCGTAGGACGTCTTGGTGCCGTCCACCGCGCCGTTGACGATCATCTTGACCGCATCCCTGCGCAGGGCGCGCAGCGCCAGGGCCTGGACCTTCTCGAAGTAGCGGGCCGGAGACAGGGTGCCGATATTGCGGTCGACGTAGCTGGTCGTGGTGATCTCCATCGGGATGATCTGGGCGATGCCGAAGGTCGGGTCGGTGCTCGCAGCGCGGGCGGTGCCGCTCTTCGCGACAGGGTCAGCGGTGGCCGCCGTGCCTTCGGTGATCACATAGGGCTCCTCCCAGCCGGACAGGCCGCTCATGTCTTCCACGCGGACCAGATCCAGGATGGACGCGATCGCGCTGTCGCCGCCGTGGATCTCGCTGCCGGCGCCGGTCGGCTGTACGATCTGGCCGGTGATGGTGACGGCGTTGCGCAGCGCCCGGCGGATCTCGACGTTGGAGATCTTCACGCTCTGGCGGTTCATAAGCTGCACGCCACGCTCGGCGGCCATGTCGCGGGCTTCGGCGGCGGAGGGCTGCGCGGTCAGGATCTGGCGCTCCTGCTCGGCGATCAGGCTCTGGACCTTCTCGATCTCCGCGTTCAGGTTGTGGACCTTCTCCATCTGGGCGGAGAATTCGGTCTCGTTCTTGGCCTCGCGGGCAGCCGCCGCGGCGTTCAGTGCGGTGGTGCGTTCCGCGGCCAGTGCGATGAGTCTTTTCTTCATGATGTAACCTCCAAAATGAAAAAATGATATTTATATCGGCGGCCGGGCCGCGGATATACTAAGATTTGCGCCCGCTGTTGCGGTTGTCGTCGTAGCCGTTGGCCAGGATGATCGACAGCAGCACCAGCCCGGCGCCGGCAGCGATGACCCCGTAGGGTATCGCGATCATGCAGAGGCCCGCGGAGATTCCGCTGAGGCCGAGCAGAAAGAGGAGCACGATCAGAACGCTCATGTTTCACCTCCGCCCCGGCCGCTGCTTTCGGCGCGCTGCCTGGAGAGCTCTCTCCAGTCCTGCAGCGGCACGTAGTTGAGACTGGCGTAGTGCTCGTCGCCGCCGGCGACGCCCGGCATGTCCTCCAGAGCGCGGATGTCGTTCACGCTGAAGGCGCCATTGTCTCGCATGTGCTGATACCAGGTGCCGCGGGCGTTGAAGTCGCCCCGGAGCTCCGCCATGAGGTTGCCCCGGATCCGGAGCCCGCGCTCCATGTCCTGGGGGATGAGCAGCTTGTAGGCCAGCTCCTGTTCCCAGATCGTGGCGTTCGGGTGGAGCGTCCCCACCACGTACTCGATGGCGTTCTGTTCGTTGGAGCTATAGGACTGTTTCCCGGCCTGCAGCTTATAAAGCGGCACCCCGAAGACCCTCGCCAGGTCCTCGACGCTCAGGTTCGACTGCTCCACAAACTGGGCGTCCCGGTTTGAGATCGCCAGCGGCTTGTAGTCGAGGCCCATGTCCAGCACGGCGATCCGCTGCGCGTTCGCCGGGCCGCTGTGGCGCTTCTCCCACTCTTCCCGGATCCGGTCCTTTTTGGAGATCGTCTCCTTTGTCCCGTCGGCCCGTGTGACCTCCACGTTGCCGCCCAGGTCGGACTCGGTCCGGAGGATCCCGGAGGGCTGTCCGCCGTTGGCGTAGTAGCTCGCGCTGTACTCCTGGGCGGCCTTGGCCGTCCGGATGATGTCCTGCGCGCGCTCCAGGTAACCGATTCCGCGGTACCCGTCCCGGGTGTAGGCGATCACGTGCAGCACGTCCATGCGTCCGCAGGTGATCGACTGGCCCGTGAAGGGGTGCTGGATGGTATAGCGCAGGGCCCCGTCTGTCAGCAGCTGCACGGTCCAGCGTCCGCGCGGGATGGGCACCAGCTCCACCGGCGCCAGTGTCCGCGGATCCCGGCGGATCCAGGCGACGCCGTTGCCGTTGGCCACGCGCTCCGCTTCCAGTTGCTTTCGGAAGGCGAAGGGCGTCTGCCACTGGTTCGGCCGGACGCTCAGGAGCTCCATGATCGGGTGATCTTCGACCCTCGCGCGGGTTTTCCCGTCATACACGAAAAAGGGCATCTTGCCGATGCTGTCGCTCAGGATGTCGATGCACCGGCTGACCGTGGAGATCCGCATGGCGGCCTCCTGATCGGTCCGGATCAGATTCCCGGAGAGACCCAGGCTTTCGACCGTGACCACGTTCTCTGCGTTCGGAGGATCCCGCTGCGCGCTGCGCGGCCGGAGCAGCTGCCGCAGCCCTCTGTCAAAGCTGCTCATACGCCCCTCGCTCTCTCCAGCTCAATGGCTGCCATGAGCGTCCAGTCTTCCACCGCGTCGGCCACGATGTCTGCAGGCGTCGGAAGAGCGCCGGGCTCTCCGCGCTCATAGGCGCTTCCGGTGTCCAATCTGGACACTGCCAGGGCGGCGAAGGCCGTCGCGTCCACGCCGTCTGCGCGGTCGATGCCCCTCACCGCATTGCCGACGCCGGCAGCAAGGTCACCGACGCCTGCAGCGAGGTCACCGACGCCTGCAGCCAGACAGTCGGCTTCTGCGGCCGCTGTCGCCGCCGTCTCGGCCGCCTGGGCGTTTTCCCGGCGTACCGGGTGCCCCGGGACTTCCTCCATCGTTCCGGCCTTCACGGCCGCTTCGTAGCGCTCCAGGAGGCTCTCCAGGCTGCTGCCCCCGGCGGAGTTGGTGACGCCGATCCCGCCGCCGGCCGTGATCATCGCCGCGGCCTCTTCGGAGGTGTCCAGCAGGCCGTCCACCAGGCCGAGCTCGATGGCATCCTGCGCCGGCATCCAGGTGCTCCTGTCCACCAGCTGCTCCAGCTTCTTCCGGGTGGCCTTGCCGCCGCACTTAACGACATAACTGTTGATGATCGACGCCTTGACGCTGTCCAGGAAGTTCTGCAGCTCTCTGGCGCCGTTGTTATTGACGACGCCGCCGTCGATCACCGGCTGGTGGATCATGATCTGGGCCACCGGAGATGCCAGGACGCGGCTGCAGCCGCTGGTGATCGTGGTGGCCGCACTCGCCGCCAGGGCGACGATGTGCGCTTCGGTGCGTTCGCCGAGGCTCTGCAGAAGGCCGAAGATCTCAAAGCCCGCCCAGGCGCTTCCGCCCGGAGAGTTGACCTCGATGATCAGGTCTTCCCCGGCCGGCAGCTGCTCGATCGCGTCCCTGACCAGCTTCGGGTAGCAGCACGGCACGCCGAAGAGCTCATAGACCCAGGCCCACTCGTCGCAGATGACATCGCCATAAAGTTTAATCTTCATTCTCCCGGACCTCCTCTGTCTGGTAGTCGAGCCGGACCGTGTACATCCGGCGATAATATCCGACCTCCATTTCCAGGAGATCGGGGGAGCTCTGCTCCAGGGTGACGTCCTCGATCAGGACCGTCCCCTTCGGCCCCTCGTCCTGGTCATGCTCTGGCGTACTGTAAACCGCGCCGCGCATGTCCTTCAGGGCTTTCTTGCATCGTTGGCAGAGCAGCTGCAGACCCCGGTGGGTGCCGGCGACACAATGCAGCGTGGCCGCGAAGCTCTGCAGGCCTGTCGAGCCGTCCAGGGCCTCCTCCTCGGCGTCCTCTGTCGGGATGTAGAAGAGGTAGGGCGCCTTCCAGTCTTTCTTCGGCTGCAGCGCGCCGACTTTCGGCTCCCCGCCCGCCGGATCCGCAATCACGGGTACCGTGCCGAGCGCCTTGACCAGGGCGAACTCCGGCCCGATCCGGTTGTAGCTCAATTCGCTCATTTATGCGCCGCCTCCTGCCATAGTTTTTCCAGCTCAGTCTCCATCACGTCGACCATGGTTTTCTTCGCCGTCGGGCTTGCCTGCTCCGCGGCTGACCGCATGAAGTGCAGCCCCTCGATATATTGGGTGCCGCCGCCCGGGGCTCGCGCCAGGAAGCCGTATTCCTGGGACGCTGGGTAGTAGGCCTTCGGGAATTTGCCGCCCAGGGCGCCCGGGTTCTGGATGGGCTTCTGCAGCTGCGCGTTGGCCTCCGCGCCGCCTTTGAAGGTAACCTGCCGGACTTTCTTCCCCTTGATGCCGTGGTTCTTTTCGGCCTTGGTGACGATGTTCCGCTTCAGGGTGCCGGTCTTCACCGGGGCCTCACCCTTGACGGCCCTCTTGACGATCAGGTTCGCCTTCGAGGTTGCCTTGTTCACGGCCTTCTGTGGGCTCTTGTTCACCTTGTTCAGGGCCTTGATCATAACTGTGATGCCCTTGGTGTCAAAGCTCAGCACCGCGTCGCCGGCATTGCCGGCGCTCACGGCCAGACCTCCACCGCTTTGAAGGTCTGGAAGCGCCTCTCGTCTCCCACGTCGATCGGCGGCGAGGCGATCCGGTACCGCTTGCCCAGGATCACAGCCCGCATGTTCCGCGGATCCTCCGGCCACTCCCGGCGCCGGACTTTGAGGTTGTGAGTGATCTCCATCTGTGCCTGACCGGCTGCCATAAACTCGCGGCTCCCGATGCTCCGGCAGGATCCCCAGACTGTGAAGACCTCCTCCCAGTTATCGTCCTCCAGGTACTGGAAATCTCCCACGATGTCGGCCGTGCCGACAAATCGCTGGAAGGTGATGCGCCTGTTCAGTTCTCCCGCGTCGTCTCTTGCCATGTCGGCCTCCCGTCGTTTTGTACAGTTTTCACAGCCAGCAGCTGCTGATCCGATCAGGATCCGCGCCGGGCGGCTGTGCAGTTTTCACAATTACATGGACCAGTTGTCGTCCTCCAGGCGGTCCGACAGGGTCGGATTGTTCCGCCGGATCAGCGCCTGCGCCAGGGCGTTCATCATGGCCGCCACCGGGTCGATGCGCTGGGTGTCCATCTGGTTCTTTTTGTTGAGCTTCAGATCGCCGTAGTTGTTCTCGATCTCTACCGCGTTTTTAAGGCACCAGAGCGCCAGACCGGACTCCTCGATCAGGATTTTGCCCTGCAGGAGCAGCTCCCGGAAGCCCTTGACGGCCAGGTTCTGCCCGGCGCAGGTCTGGGAGATTTCCACGCACCAGTCGTCGTTCCCGGCCTCTTCATTGAGCCGGATGGCCAGATCTGTGGCATTGTGCCCGTCGTAGCAGACATTGGTCACGCTCCACCGGTGCTGCAGCTGTCCGGCATAGATCCAGTCGGCGACGTAGCTGTTGTCGGTCACATCGCCCGGGGTCAGGGTGCACCACCCTCGCGCGGCCCAGGCGCGGTACTCGATCCGGTCGGAGTGTTCGTGCCGGGTGGCCGCGCCCTCCGGCAGGAAGCCGTGCATCTTCACGGCCACCCGGCCGTCCGGAAGCAGGAAGACCGCGGCCACGCCGCTGAGGTCGATCCGCTTGCCGAGGTCAAAGCCCACCCAGCACTCGCAGCCGTCCGTGAGCTGCGCGAACTGATCGGCGGGGATCATGGCCGCCCTGGCCAGCTCCCTGGCGTGCTCGTCGAGGTAGCTGTGCTCCGCCGTGGCCTGCCAGCGGTTCATGCGTCGGGTGAGGAACTGGCGGATCTTGGTGGCGTCGTTGCTGCCGTAGGCCGTCGTGTATTCGCTCTCGATCTGATCCCGGAGGGTCCGGCTGTAGTCGTTATCGATCCGCAGGCACGGGTTGGCCTTCAGCCACTCGCGCTTGTCATGTGGATCCGCGTCCTCCGGCAGCTCCCGGATCATGATGAAGTAACGGTCGTCGCGCGTGAGGCCGTCCAGGACGCGCTTGGCGTAGAGCTCCTCCTTGAAGCAGGGCTTGTTCTCCGCGTCGTCGCCGGCGGTCGTGATGCACGCCAGTAGCGGCTGCCAGCGTTTTCCGAAGGAGTTGAGGCCGATGTCGTAGATCGTCGAGGTCGGATGCGCGTGGTACTCGTCCACGCAAAAGAAGGTCGGGGCGCCGGAGTCCTTGTTCTTGGTGTCTTTGCTCAGGGCCCTCATGTAGCCGCCGAGCTTCCGGTGCCGCACCGGGTTGGCCTTTGGGATCACCAGCCGGCGGGCGATCTTCGGCGAGGCCTCGGCGATCGCCTTGGCGTCACCATAGACGCGCATCGCCTGGCCGCGGTCGACGGCTGCGCACTCCACCTCCGGCTCGCGCTCATACTGCGCCAGCTCCGGCTGGTATGGCGGGTAGATCGCGTCGCCGCACATCGCGTAGAGGCACTGGCCGGACTTCTCGGTGCTTTTGAAGTTCCCGCGGGCCCTCTTTTCGTAGGTCTTGTTGTAGCGTCTGGCGCCGGTGTCCTTATGGACCCAGCCGTAGACGTTGCCGAGGTCGAACTTCTGCCAGTCCTGCAGCTCGATCGGCTGACCAGCTTCCGGCCCGCGGGTCTGGACGCATTGGGAGAACCACCGGAAGATCCGGTCGGCTCGCGTGGTGTCGAAGACGTAGGGGAAGTCGGGATCCCCGACCCGCTTCAGATCGTCCAGGAAGCGCTGGCAGGCCTTGATCTCGTAGGGGCAGCACATGTCGTGCAGCCGCCCGGCTGTGACCTGCTTCGCGTACATTGTGACCGCATGGGTCAGCACCTTATCCCTTCCCGGCATCCCGGCTCTCCTCTTCTTTACGGCTGCGCCTGCTTATCCAGCCAGTCGATATAAAAGCGCTCTGTGTCGCTCAGCTCCCAGGTCGTCGCTGCGGCTCTTTCCGCTGCGGCTCTTTCCGCTGCGGCTCTTTCCGCTGCGGCTCTTGTCGAGAGCAGGTACCCACCGCCGAAGATCTCCTTGCCGGTCGCCTTCTGGGCCTCCAGGCCGGTGATCCGGAGGCTGTCCGCCTTCCGGAGAACATAATCGACGCCATACTTGCACCAGCGCGACGCGATCGCGGCCGTCAGGATGCTGTCCGGGTAGTTGTACTTTGGCAGCTCTTTCCTGGTCTCGCGGATCAGCGTCCTGTTTTTGGCATCGACCAGGCGGTAGAGATCCGGAGCAGTGCGCACCCGGACGTCGGCCGGCTCCAGGTTGGTCAGGAAGCTGGTGTTGACCTCTGCGCCGTTGGCATAGGTCACCGAGACGCCCACGGGGATCATGCTGCAGGTCTCATTCGCCGCAGCGGAGAACAGGGTCAGCGTCGGGGCTAAGAGGAAAAACGGGATCCTGCGCTGCGCGTAAAACCGCACGATCTGGCTCAGGATGCTGAAGGGCGGGTTGTCCACTACTGTCGACAGGGGGGGGTACTCGAAGCGCTCATAATCGCCGCCAGGATAAAAGGGCCGAAGAAATCCACCTTTGTCCCGGTGATAGGTGCCCGCGACCCAGTCAGCGATCACGTCGTAGATCTCCGGCGGCGTGTAGCAGTCGTCGGTTGTCTTCTTGGTCTTGAACTTGTCGACGAAGGCCTTGTACTCTTCATCCTCCCAGCCTTCGAGCAGCAGGTTCTCTGTCATGCTCACAAGATTCTCCTCCCGCGGTGGAGCCGGATCCGCTTGGACCGGCGGACCGCCTCTGTCTGGTATCGGTCGACCGTCTTCGCAAGGCGGAGCCGTGCGCTCTCCTGCTCTTTGCGCTCATTGTAGGCGATGAGCCTCTCGCAGTTGCAGCCGGGGTGTCTCTCCGGACAGTCCCGGACGCACGGGTGGTCCTTCGGCATCATGCGAAGAGGTCCCCGTCCGGATCATCCTCGTCCTGTTCCGCCAGGCGCTTGGCCAGGCGGGCCCGGCTTTCTGGCGTCAGGCCGAGCTTGTTAGCATAGCTCAGCACATCGCGCTCCACGGACTGGAGAGAGTCGGACAGCCCGATCATGACCTTGAGCGTCGCGTTCACAGGGTCCTCGTCGTAACGATCACGCCAGGCGAGGTACTGCGCCTGCAGATCGTCGCGCCGGGCGAGCTTGGCGCAGTAAATTGCCAGGGCATCGGTGTCGAGGACGTCCAGGATGTCCAGCCCCTGCATGTCCCGGACGATCCGGTTCCAATGCTTCAAGGCTGCCTTGTCCTGGGTGATCAGCTTCGGCTTCTTCAGCTTCCGCGCCGGCATCTGCTGAGCCTCGGCGGCTTCGCGTTCCGCGATCTCCGCTTTGGTCAGGTGTTTGCTCATGTTGTCCAGGGTCCTGATCGGTGTCGGCACTTCGCTCGCCTCCTGGATTTCGTTGGTCTGGCCCTCGATCGGGGAATTTTTCTCGCGTTTTTGGGGACGCGGGGCATTGCGGCAGCCCGGTCGAAACTTTTCAACCCCGGGGGCGGGGTCTACCTCTGGGCCGCGCCCGCGCGCGCTCAGGTGGTGCGCTGCGCATGCCCGCGCGCCTGCCGGCGCCGGGGAGCGCGCTGCGCGCCGGGGCGGGAGGAAAACGCCCTCATTTCGATCGGGCTTCCCGCTTGTCTCGCGCCATCTCCAGGGCTGTCTTCTGGTCGTGGTGATACTTGCAGAGGCTCTGCAGGTTGTCCGGATCCGTGAAGCGCTGCCAGTCGCCGCGGTGCGGCTGGATGTGGTCCACGACTGTCGCCCAGGTCCGCTTCCCTGCTTTCGCGCACTCCCTGCAGAACGGCTCCTGCAGCAGGTGCTCCGGCCTGATGTGCTTGGTCCAGATCGGCAGGTTGTACCAGCCGTGGTAGTCCGCGGAGATCCGGCGCCGGTGAGTCGGTCGGTGTCGATCGCAATATCCCTCACGGGTGAGCGCCCCGCAGCCCGCGTGCCTGCATGGTCTCAGTGGCTTCTGTGCCATCGTCTCACCTCCGGGCAAAACAAAAAGCCAGAGCCAGCGTCCGCACTCTCATGCGTTGCGCTGGCTCTGGCTCTGGAAGCTCTGGCCCTGTTTAAGCGTCAGTGGTATGTCGTTTTTGCATCGTCGGCAGTGGATGTAAACCAGGTCTGCTGACTCGTCCGGCTTGCGTTTCTTCAGCCGGTTGTAGCCGCAGATCGGACAGCTGATCCACTCGTCCGGGCTTGTGCTTATTCTACCAGATTCTCGCATAGTTTCAAGACCTCCGACGCACTTTTTCCTAAGATTAACATAGATTTCAAGGCAGAAAGAAATAAAAGAAAGTCAGCGCCGCCGCACCTTCCTGCGCCTGCGTGCCCTGGGTGCGCGGTGTCCGGTCCGGACACCGTCGAAGCGGTACTTGACCACATGGTAGGCGGCGAACTCTGTCCGCTTCCTGTCGTCCAGCATGACCGTGGATCCCTCCGGCGGCGCGATGTCGTAGTCATCGTCGACGGTGATCGTCTCGGTCTCCGGCCGCTTGGCGTTCCTGGTGCAGCTCCAGCCGTGCAGGCCGGGCTTCGTGTCGTACTCCTGGCACTCGCGCAGCTCTTTGGTCATGTACCGCGCCAGCGTCTCCCAGTTCTTCTCGTCATCGACGCGCAGCTTCGTGGCCTCGATGTCGCTGCCATAGATCCAGCAGCGGCGGATCATGTCCAGGTCGTTGCCGGTGTTGTCGATCACGATGTGCTGGTGCCATCGCCCGGACTCTGAGGTCAGGATCTCCGGCGCCCAGAAAACGACGGGCTCCGGCAGGCCTGCAGCCTTGCGCTCCTTCCGGAGTTTGGTCAGAAAATACTTGAAGCGCAGCTGCGCCGCGGCCCGGTTCCTCGGCATGTGCCGGTCGTCGTGGGTTAAGGTGACGACCAGACCGCTGCCGGCTGTCGGGAAGTTGGTCGCCAGGAGCAGCTCCAGCTGCTGGTAGCTGTAGATCCGGTTCATGCGGCGTTGCGCTTCGCTGCTCGCCTTCTGTTTTGCCGCCCGTTGCTGCGGCGTGTCGTACCTGGACCGGCGAGGGTACAGCGCTTCGATCTGCAGTCCTCCGGCGTCGATCCGCTTCAAAGTTTTGGCCACGGTCTCACAGACTCCTCTCGTCGTTAGACCGTGGCCCTGCAGGCTCTCGTCCTTTAATTCTAAAATAATGATTGTAACCGATTTTTTCAAGAGCAGGATTCTTGGCTTTTGTGGCCGGCAGCGCTGCCGGCCACAAAATATAGATCACTCGCCCAGGAGGAGCTCCATGATGTTGACGGGCTCGTCTTCCCCATCCAGCCACTCGAAGATCGGGTTGCCGTCGTCGTCCTTGTCCATCCTCTTGGCGGCGCAGAGGCCGTCGCCATCCTCCCAGTAAGCTCCAGCCAGCTGCGGGTGGTTAATGTAGGCGAAGAGTTTCCCGTCCTTATCCCTGGCGATCCAGTTGTAGTGTTCCGCATGGGCATTCCTGAGCATGGCGGCCTCCGCCTCAGTCAGATCCACCGGCTCAGGATCCGCGGCAGCCAGGCCGGCGTCCTGAAGGACCTCAAAAAGCTCCTCGAAGATCTCCTCCGATGTGCATTCCTCGGTCGCGTGGATGACTGCATTCGGCCCGCGCCTGGCGTCGAAGCACAGCGCGACATCTCCGTCCCAGCGCTTGGCGAATACCAGAGTCGACGGATCAAAGATCACGCCGTGAAAACTAACATACATTTTATGCTCCCTTCCCGACCGTTCGGTCGAAGTAATAAAGAACCGCGGCCACATACCCGCAGCGCGGGCATCGGATATACGGCATATCATCGATGCTGCGCCGCGTCCGGAAGGCCGTGTCCCGGTTCACCAGGAACTCGCCGCCGCAGCGGTAGCAGCTGACGGTCGTGTTCTCCTGCATGGTCCTCACAAAGGCCTGGCCGGACTCCACGATCGTGCGCCTGATCGGCCAGCGCACCGTCGGCGGCCTCCCTGGGCCTGCATTATACTCTGGGCGAATCATCTTTCTGTCTTCAACTCCTCTACTATTATCGCTCCTAATGGCACAAACTCCATGCAGATAGTGGGGGCGGTGTCCACAGCCTCCTCCACCGTCAAGGTCTTGCAGAAGACTTTGCACGTTGTCAGGCCTCGCCAGTGCGGCAGCCCGGTGCGGATCCGAAGATAGAAGGGCTCGTCCAGCGGGATGCGCGAGACATCCAGGAACATGGTCCCGCAGTATGAGCACCGGTCATCCATCCCGATCGGCGCGCCGCAGTTTGGGCAGTTAGTCGGTCCCATCAGTCCGTCCACCAGATAACCGCAAAAATCAGCAGGACCAGTACGGCGAAGATCCAGAACGGTGAGAGCACCCACCACCAGGACCAGTCGATCACGCCGACCAGCTTCAGAACGATAAACACGACGCCGAGGGTGCCGAAAAGGCCCAGGCCTCCGGTGCTGTTGCTGCTTCTCACGATTTTCCCTCCGTTTCCTTGTTTTCCAGCTTGTCGAGCAGATCCTTCGGGACCGCGATCTGCGTCTCTCCAAACTCCGGCCGGAACATCCTGTCGATCACATCTGCGGCCAGGAGCGCGTGCGTGCTCTTGGCGATCGTGCAGTTCGAGAGTCCGCGTTCTGCCGTCCGCAGTGCGGTGATCATCAAAGGCAGGTCAATGGCGCTCATGTCGTCGAAGACGTGCAGGATCTTGCCCACCGTCTCGTCGAGGCCCTCTTTGATGATTTCCGCATAGTCGGACGGGCCTGCTGCGGTTGCCCTGGTGATCCAGGCGTTGTGCGAGTCAATTCTCATGTTTCTGCCCTCCATGCTTCCGCGGATCCAGCTCCGCAGGAATAGTCATGACGACCATCCTGGATTTGGCCGCCTCAAAGAGTTCCCTCTC
>Ga0256405_10010419_pt1 | contig 12287 bp, 12 predicted proteins | sample RumenRJG_02DNA_FD_189096 | JGI IMG/M metagenome (GOLD analysis project Ga0256405, IMG submission 189096) | Bovine rumen microbial communities from Lethbridge, Alberta, Canada - RJG_02 | ecosystem: Host-associated > Mammals > Digestive system > Stomach > Rumen | place: Canada: Alberta...
TACATGATTTTAAAACACTAAAAAAATATTTTTTGCTAATGAATTATAAATTAATCAGCCTTTCACATTCATTGACCAAAAACTCTTTTCCGGGCTTTGTTTCAATAAAATCCCAAGGCAAAACCTTATTATAATCATAATTTTTAGTAACATAATAATCCGTATCAATTCCAAGCATTTTAGCAGATTTCTTAAATGCACCGAGTTTTCCGCCCTGTCTGTAAACCTCAATAATAAAATCGGTCAGATTTTCATCTCCTCTGGATAGCAAAGCCTGCCAGTAATCCCATTTTGCACTTGAAATTACAGCCTGAATCCCGAGTTTATGCAGTTCTTTTCTCAAATAATTCGATTTTTTTTCAAGTTCTTTTTCGTCCTCTCTGCCAAACCACTGAAACGGAGTATTAGCCTTCGGAACAAAAGTCGAAAACCCGAAAGAGATCTCAAAACCCTTATATTTAGCCTTAATTCGCTTTGAAAGATTGACAATTTCTTCAATATCTTCCCAAGTTTCGGTCGGCAAACCAATCATTCCGTAAAACTTTATCCCATGAAGTCCGCAATTTTTTGCAACCTCAATTGCGTTAAAAATCTGCACTTCGTTCAGATGCTTATTTATAACCCGTCTTAAACGCTCACTGCCTGCTTCAATTGCAAGCGTCAGGTTTTTCTGACCTGCATCGACAAGTGTCTGCACAATTTCTGGGGTAAACGAATCGACACGAAGTGACGAAATACCCATTTCAATATTTTCACCGTTTTTAATCTTATCTCCAACATATTTGCAGATTTTGTTAAAATCAGGATGAGCGGTAATCTGCGCACCCAAAAGCGCAATTTTATTCGTGTGTTTCAAGCCAAAATCAATGGTTTCAATGATTTTTTCATAATCCACAAACCTAATCGGCATATTCATATAAGACGCAAGACAAAATCCGCAACGGTTCGCACACCCTCTTTCAACCTCAAGAATAAAAGTATTCTTAAAAAACGCATTCTCACTAATTATAGGGGTATAAATGCACTCCGATAACTGCTTTGTAACTTTTACAACTTTATCATTTACCCCCGGGACATAAATTCCGTTCATTTTTGATAGTTGTTCAAGTTTTTGGGCCTTTGTCAAATTTTTGTTTTCAACGCAAAACCTTACAACATCGATGTTTACGTCTTCACCGTCCCCGATTACAACAAAATCAAAAATATTTTTATACGGTTCGGGGTTTGATGTAACAACAGGACCTCCTGCAAAAATTAACGGATCATTTTCACCTCGCTCGGAAGATTTTAGTGCAAATTTATTTTTCTCAAGAAAAGAAAATATGTGCATAAAATCCATATCAAAAGTAAATGAAAAGCCGATTAAATCAACTTTATCACGCATAATTTGAGTTGTTTTTGAATCTGAATATACACGCTCGATATTGACATCATTCATCATATCAATTGCACGATATAACCACAAATAACCTAAAGACGACAGAGCAAACGCTTCAGGGCCCGGAAAAACAAACCACATATTAAAATCATAATTTTTATTGATATTTCGGTCGTATAAAAATTTTTCGGACGGATTATTCAAATTAACTCTCCAAAAACTGCAAAAATATTATAACACGAAAGTTTAAAGTTTATTTTTTTTATGATAAAATAAATATATTAAAAGAGAAAAGAGGTAAATTATGCAGGCACGCAGAGCATCAAGAGAATTAGCATTCATATTATTTTCACAATTCAACGAAAAAATCGCAAATTATACAAAAGAAAATATGGATGACATCATAATTAAATCAATCAGAATGCTTATAAGCAGTGCAAATGAAGAATTAAAACTGTCATTAGGCTCACTCATTGACATGAAAAACAGAATTGAGGATTATGAAGCGGAGCACGAAACGAATTTAAACCGTCCGATGGGCGCTGAAAATATTGCAGTTCCGATGGTTATGACATCAGAAATGATTTCAAAAATTGATTCAATGATAGATGTAGCGGAAAAAGCAGTTTTGGGGCTTGAAATTGCAGAATTTACCGCTCTTGATTCTCAGCCTGAAGTTAAAGATTTTGCGGTTAAAATTGCACAAACCTACAGAGATAACAACGAAAAAATAGACCAAACAATAAAAGATTACGCAAAAGGCTGGGATTTTGACAGGCTTGTCAAAATGGACAAAGACATTTTGCGCATTGCAATCTCAGAACTTTTGTTCATTAAAGAAGCACCTATGAAGGTCGTTGTTGATGAAGCCGTTGAACTTGCAAAGAAATATTCAACCGAAGATTCCGCTTCATTTGTAAACGGCATCTTGGCAAAAGTTATCGCCGATAACGGAATTAAGTAATTATACTGCGACTTCTTTTAATGCCTGGACGTATTTTGTTGCATAGACTGCGCCGACTGCGCCGTCTGATGCAGCGGTAATAACTTGTCTTAACGGGGTATTACGGACATCGCCGACCGCATAAACACCCTCAACTGAAGTTTTCATAGTTTCATCAGTCAGAATAAATCCTCTTGCATCCTGTGCAATTTGCCCGTTTATGTTATCAATATTCGGTAACATTCCGATATAAGGAAAAACACCATCCGTTTTCAGGTTAGAAATTTCATTTGTTTTAACATTTTTAATTACAAGATGTGTGACTAAATCTTCTCCGCAAACTTCTTCTACAACACTATCCCAGACAAATTCAATTTTGTCGTTTTTAAATGCTCGTTCCTGAATGATTTTATCGGCACGAAGTTCGTTTCTGCGGTGAATAATATAAACTTTTGATGCAAATTTTGTAAGATACATCGCTTCTTCAACGGCAGAATTACCACCGCCGACAACTGCAACGACTTTATCCTGATAAAACGAACCGTCACAAACGGCACAATAACTGACACCTCTGCCGATGTATTCAAGTTCACCTTTAACACCGAGTTTCATAGGCTTTGCACCTGTTGCAATAATTACTGATTTTGCTTTAAATATACCTTCTTTTGTAGTAATAACTTTCGGGTTAGAAATCAAATCAACTGATTCTATTTCCTGCATCGGGAATTTTTGCACCCCAAACATATCCGCATGTTCTTCAAATTTTTCCATCAAATCAAATCCGCCGATTTTTTTCATCCCCGGATAATTTTCAAGTTCCAAATAATTTGACGGCTGACCGCCCAGCATGCTTACATCAATAATTGCAGTACTTGCAGCCCCTCTTGCACTGTATAAACCTGCACTGAATCCTGCAGGTCCGCCCCCTAAAATTACAACATCAAAATCATAAGTTTCCATTATATTAACCCTCATTCCCTAATCTTCTGCAATACCTCCTCCGATTTTTTCTCCTTTAATTTTAAACTTTGCGGATTCGGTTTTTACTATTTTACCATTAACAAAAGTTTCTATCTTAATATAATCGTAACCGCTGAAACTATCGCCGTCAATATAGATATCGGCTTTGTCAGTCAATTTTTTCTTACCGTAACTCCCGTTTTTGGTAAAAACAACATGCCTTTGGTCTGCATCCTCAACATCAATTTGTGCTTTTGCACCGTTAAACATGTTATATAAAGTTATGACGTTACCTGTGCAGGATAAGTTCCATACATCCAAACTTTTTTCTTTAAAAATATTTGAATTTTGCTCTACACGTTCTGATACCACTCTCCAAGTACCGTAAAAAGATTTCGGAACCATTGTTACAGAGCCTTTTAGCAGTGTCGTTTGAGCAAATGCAGTACAAACTCCCAAAAACAGAAATGAAAATATTAATAAAAATAGTTTTTTCATACAAACATTTTAATGAATAATTTTAATTTGTCATTATCATAAGGCGATAAAACCTTAAAACTGAAATGTAACAAAATGTTTACAAAAGAGTGCAAACATTAAAGATTTTGGTAAAAAGAGCCGACAAAACGAATAACGGCACTATAAGGAAAATTGAAAGGATTTTATCACAAATGGGATTGGCAGCATCACAAGCAAGATTACTGACCATCACTGCGAGATTAGCAGACAATGAACTGCGCTCACAGACCATTAACAATGCCAAAATGCGCCTTGCAACTCAGAGCGCACAGGCAAGTGATGAATACGTTTCTGCGCTTAACAATGCCCAAATGATGTTTACAAATACAAGTGCTGACGGTCTTAGTCAAAAACAGGCTTTGACCTTTAATGCTCTGACGCAATACAGTCAGTACAACAACCAGTACGGTATCGTAAACTCTGCCGGACAGATTATGGTAAGCGAAGAAGATGCCGAAATATTTAAAAGCCACAAAAACAACCTTGAAGGATTTTTAAAAGCCCACAACCTTGAATGGGAAACTACCTTCTTTGATGAATCTCAAGGAAACCTTGCAGAAAAATTAACAAGTTTCTACGGAACAGGTTCAAATAAATATATAGGCAACTTATTCACAGGTAAAACAAATGAACAGTTAAAACAAATCTACCTTGATTCCCTCAGTCAGGATGCATCTATCGAAAAACTGAATTATACAAAAGCGGCACAAAACTACTATTATGAAGTTATGTCTTTGTATGAAAATTCAGCACCGGAATATCGTCAGGAAATAATTGGTTCAAGTACAGACTCGGTATCAGAAGAAACGATTGCAGAGGCTATAAAAGGACTTGGGAATGCAGATGCAATAAAAAAAGCATTAATTAATGGGATACTACCGTCAGATTTTGGTGTTAATGTTCCAAAGGAAAATGGTATTGCAAAATTTTCACTGGCTTACCTGACTAATGAGGATAATCAGTATTTAAACAGTACATATGCCGAAAGACTGAAAACAATAGTAACATCATTGACCGATGGTACGGATACCGGTGTAGAAGGAATTGGTGACTTATCCAACAATGCAGGTTATTCAACCGAAGAAAGCGAATTAAAAAAGAATGAAAATACAAAAACGTATACTATATTTGGTAATAGCGAAAAGAATGTAAAGTGGAATTCATATTCATTTGGAGGAAGCCCGAGTTTTACTATCACATTTAAAGAACCTCAATTCAGTGAGCCGATAATTGTATATGACGATGACGGAACGACAGAAAAATATAGATATCAAACCATAACAGGTTATAAAAATACCATAACCTGCACTAACACTTCATTTAAACTTCCGGATATAACAAGTGTAGATGAAGCATCTTTTATCGAAGATCCTAATATAATCCTAAACAAGATATACGGTGATACAATGAAAATTGCAGAAACTGTAGGAGGTGATGACGGAAAAGAGCACAAGAATGATAGTGATACTAACTTGGTGTCAACAGGCGGTGCGACAATATACAGATGGATAAATATAAATGAATATACCGGCGGAACTTCTGAATATAAAGTATGCAAAATACCTTTGGGCAAAGAAGGCGACAATAACAAAGATACTGTCTACAAAGCGATTGCGGCATACTATTTAGAAGCAGTACTCGATACTGAAGGTGCATTTGAAGCTATCAATTATGCAACAAAAAACGGTCATGAATCACTACCCACACTGAAAAATTTCCAAAACGCAATAGATGCATTTAAGGTTTATGGAGTAACAATAACGTTACCTGAAGACGCAAAATGCTTAGTTGATTATGAAGAAATGGTTAAGAAAAAATTGAAAAACGGAACGAGTAATCAATACATGCAAAGTGTCCTGAATACATACATGGCAGACAAGATGCTTGATGTACTCGGCGAACCTAAATACGCATGGGTAGATAAGTCGGATCCTACAAATGTCGGCAATGCTGATGCAAAAGCACAATGGCTGACCAACCTGTTTAATCGTATGCAAAAAGGCTACAAAGTTCTTGAAAACGGGCTTGCAAAATCACCCGAATGGCTTCAGTACGCATTTGAAAGCGGACTTGTCAGAATGGAACAGGTTGATTTGTCCTACAACTGGGTATCTATGGATTACAAATCCTGCTCAAATATCTTTGAAGAAACCGACAACTCAACTGCAGTTTCAAAAGCAGAAGCAAAATACAACAGGGCAATGAACGATATCAAACAAAAAGACTCAATGTTTGACCTTCAACTCAAAAACATTGACACCGAACATTCCTCACTGCAAACCGAATACGATGTAGTAAAAGGCGTAATGAACAAAAACATTGAACGAACAATGAAATTTAATCAAAGTGCATAAATAATGACTGTTTCCTATAAATAAAGCAGGCGTAAAGCCTGTTTTTTTTTATTTTTTAATCCCAAGGAAAATAGTATCAGGATTCAGATTCATACCGATACTTTTTTCGAGTTCGGATTTTGCAATATTATATTCATAAAGTGATTTATAATACTGCAATTTTGATTCTGCCAAAGTATTTTGCGCCTCACGCATTTCAATAGGCGAGGCTTCGCCGACTTTGTATCTGCCTTTTGACAGTTCATAATTTTCAAGAGCCTGCTTGACCTGCAAGGCTGCGACAGGGAGTTGATTTTCCTTTTCATGCAGTTTAAGATAAGATGTTTGAATTTCAAGATAAACATTGTTTTGCGTTGTTTTTGCATTCGCAAGTTCTTTGTTGTAAAGGTGATTTGCTTCTTTAATTTGATTATAAATCATTGCACCGTTTATAATCGGGAAATTCAGATAAAGACCGACTTGCCAGCCGTTATTTGATGTCCAGTTTTTACCGCCCTCCTGATAATATCCGTCAAATTCAAACTGTGGGAAATATGCCTTCTTTTGAAGTTTAACTTTTTGGAGTGCTTTTTCAACCTCAATTTGTGCACGTTTGAGTTCAGGTCTTGATTCTGATGCAATTTTTACCATATCGGTAAAAGAAATGTTTAACGGATTATATTTTAATTCACCTTTGACATTGTATTTTTCGATATAAGGCACTCCCATAACATTGTTCAGTCCGGCAATCGAAGTATTTATCAGGTTTTTTGCGCTGATAAGATTCATCCTTGCTTTGCTCAAATTAACCTGTGCGATAGTAACGTCTATTTTTGGATTAAAACCTATTGTGTAAAGTGCTTTCGCCTGATTATAAAAAGCCTGATAATTATCGACATTCATTTGCGCTACTTTTTCGGCTTCGTAAGAATATAGAAGTTCGTAATAGGCATTTTTAGTCTTGTAAATAACATCATTGACTACTCCTGCGAATGTCTTTTTACTTGATTCATAACCCAAACGCTGAATTGTTGCCTGATTTTGAGTTACCCCGAAATCATATAAAAGTTGCTGCAAAGAGATTTGTCCCAAAATATAGTATTCATACTCCAGATTAAAGTTAAAAGCATCGGATAACTGAAGTTGCTTTATATGCGCCCAACTTGTCTGCCACGAAATCTGCGGAAAATAGTTTGACCAGATTTGTTTAATTTTTGTGTCATTAACCAAAATATCCTCAAAAGCGGAAAGGATTTCAGGATTATTACCAAGTGCAATTTTTATACAGTTATCAAGTGTCATATCTTCACTGTAAGAAACTGAACCCGAAACGACTTTTGCCATATCTTTCCCTGTTGACGGTATAATATCCTGAATTTCACCTGAATATGCACATGGAGAAAAAAATATTAAAAAAATCAAAAATAGTTTTTTCATATCGCTTATTCCGCTATTCTTACCCGCTTATTTGGTATAACCTTCATTACGCCTTCAGTTATCACCCTGTCACCGGCTTTTAAACCCGAAATAACTGTCCAGTTTTTCCCGTAAGGCTCACCAATTTTTATATAAGTAATCTGCGGAAGATTATTTTTATCAAGTTTATAGACATAACTTCCCTGCTGAGATGATTCAACAGCAGTCATCGGAACAACAGGCATGCTTTCGGACAGATTTGCAAAAATCTTTATTTTAACGTACTCGCCGTGTATCAAAACATTATCGGGATTTTTGAATGTCGCACGAAGCATAATTGAACCGGTTGATTTATCGACTTTGTTGTCAAAATAATCCTGTACTCCGTCATATAAATATTTTTTGTCATCGGGAAAATACAATTCTACCTTGTGTTTACCGCTTTTCTTTTCTTCATCTTTTAAGGAATTGAAATCATCAGCAGAAATAGAAAAATTCACATATATGGGATTTGTACTGTAAATAGTCGTCAAAGAACCGCTTGAAGGGGTTACATAATTACCAACCGAAACCTCTACAGTTCCTACCCTTCCGCTGACAGGGGCTTTTACTCTTGTGTATGACAAATACCTTTGTTTATCACGATGTTCGGAATTTGCCGATTGGAGTTGTGCAAGCAGAGAATCTCTCTGGGATAAAATTTCATCGTATTTTGATTTTGCTATGTAATCCTGTTTTACAAGTTCCTGCGCTCGTGCTAACTGTTTATTCGCATAAGCAAGTTTTGCTTTAATATTCGCAATATCAGCACTTGAAGAGTCAGAAGCATTTTGGTATTCTGAAGGCTCTATCAGAAATAACGTCTGCCCCTGTTTTACAAATGCACCTTCCTTAAAATAACTTTTTAACAAAGTTCCCGAAACTCTTGCAACAACATTAACCTGATAAACAGATTCTACTCTTGCACTTGATTCATAAGTTTTGAAAATAACTTTGTTTTTAACCGTTTCAACCTTAACCTCGGGCGGAATGAATACAGGTCTGTATCTGAACTTAAAAACAAGCATTGATATTAACCTTATTAAAATCGGCAGGACAATAATAAGGGTTATTGTGATAAATAATATTTTTCGGCGCACAAAATCCTCTTTATTTAGAGATTATTTTTTATATATTCGACCATTTTAGATAAGGCTTTAGCTCTATGCGAAACCGTATTTTTTAATTCTTCACTCATTTGTGCCATTGTTATACCGTAACCGTCGACCACAAAAACAGGATCATAGCCAAAACCGTTTGTTCCGTACTGCTCTGTTGCAATTTGTCCGCGGCACTCACCGATTTCCTGATTAAGAACATTGCCGTCCTTATCTGTTAGAGTCATAACACAAACAAACTTTGCTTTTCTATTATCCGTATGGGCAAGATTTTTGAGTAATTTATCGATTCTTTTTTGAGGAGTAGAATCATATCTTGCAGAATGAATCCCCGGCTCACCGTTTAAGGCTTCAACGCATAATCCCGAATCATCAGCAAGAGATATAGAACATGAAACCCTTGACGCCTCCTGCGCCTTTATAATTGAATTTTCTTCAAAAGTTTCGCCGTTTTCAACAGGATTAAAACTATCAGGAGGAAGGATAAATTCAATTCCCGAACCCTGCACAATTTCGTTCACCTCCTGCAATTTATGCGGATTACCTGTCGCAAAAACAATTTTTATTTTATTTTCCATAGCGTCTTTGCCTTCTGTTAAATTCCTCAATACATTTTATAAGCGAACATCTGTCAAATTCAGGCCAGTATTCATCAACAACAATAACTTCGCTGTATGCTATCTGCCATAAAAGGTAATTCGAAATCCGTTTTTCTCCGCCCGTTCTGATTAAAATATCGGGATTTGGAATACCTTTTGTATAAAGATGCTCTGAAATAACATTTTCATCAATATCCGCAGACTTTATCCCTTCATCAATAATTGATTTTACTGCATGAACAATTTCATCTCTTGAACCGTAATTGAGCGCAATCTGAAGATTTACGCCATTATTATTTTTGGTTTTTTCCTGCGCATTTGATGTAACATCTTGCAATTTTGCAGATAATTTTGAACTGTCACCGATAAACGTAATTTTAACACCTTCTCTATTCATGTCATCAAGTTCGTTTTTCAAGGTAACAGCGACCAAATCCATTAAAAAATCGACTTCATCTTTAGAGCGTTTCCAGTTTTCGGTTGAAAAAGCATAAACAGTCAGGTATTTAACCCCTAATTCATCACAGACACGAACAATATTTCTTAAAGAGGTTACACCCTTTTTATGCCCTGCAGGAGAGGGTAAATTATGCTCTTTGGCCCATCTGCGGTTGCCGTCCATTATAATAGCTATGTGTTTTATACTGCTCTTTTCTTCCATAAAATTATTCTATAACAAATATCTACAAATGTTTAAGTATTTGGTCTAACAATTTTCTTTTCGGATATTTAAAAGTCATAAATTCATCAGACGGTAAACTTTTCGGGAGTTTAACGGATTTGCCGAAAGGATTGAGAGTTAAAATACCCTTTAATGCTGAATTTATTGCACCTTTTTGGGGCTGAGTTTTTGGTTGTTTTATGGCAAATATTCCTCTTGCCCAAGTTTCACTAAAATTCCATCTTATTCTCATGTTTTACCTCTTTTGTTATAAAATAAGTAAAAATATTTTTTGCTAAACTATTGCACCGTGAGATGCATCCTGAACTGTTCTTGCGTATTTTGACAAATAACCCGATTTACACTTTAACTCAAACGGTGGTAAATCCATTTTTCTTGCTTGGAGTTCTTTGTCAGAAACAAGAATATTTATTGTCCTGTTATTTACGTCAATTTTAATTTTATCACCGTCTTTTATAAGCGCAATATTTCCCCCGTTTGATGCTTCGGGGCAGACATGTCCTATGCAAATTCCTCTTGTTCCACCGCTGAAACGACCGTCTGTAACAAGCGCAACTGTTTTACCTAAACCTTTCCCGACAAGCAATGAGGTCGGTGCAAGCATTTCTCTCATTCCGGGACCGCCTTTTGGTCCTTCATAACGAATTACAATTACATCTCCGTCTTTGATTTCGTCATTTTCGAGCGCACTCATAGCATCTTCTTCGCAGTCAAAACATTTTGCACTTCCTTCAAACTCATAACAACTCTCATCAATACCCGAAATCTTTGTTACACAGCCGTCAGGTGCCAAATTCCCGTACAAAATTCCAAGCCCCGGTTTTGTCGTAATCGGATTATCATAAGTTTTAATCAAATCCTTATTTACAAAAGCGTCTTTTGAAATCTCAAAGGTTGAATAACCGCAAACAGTTTTTTTATCTTTTACCCCGATATTTGCGTCAATAAGGTTTTTCATAAGCGCAGGAACTCCGCCTGCATTATGGAATTCAGTCATTGTAGGATTACCTGCTGGATCAAGTTTCAAAATCTGATGAACAACCTTGCCCCACCTGTCAAAATCGTCAATTTTCAAATCAATTCCGCCTGCATTTGCTATCGCCAAAAGGTGCATAATTGAATTTGTACTTCCCCCGAGTGACAAATCAGCAATAATAGCATTTTCAAGCGTTTCCTTGTCGATAATGTCAGACGGCTTAATATCATTTTTAACCAAATCAACTATCTGTACACCCGATTCAAAAGCGATTCGGCGTTTTTTAGATGAAACAGCTGAAGATGTTGCACATAACGGCAAACTCATTCCCATAACTTCCGTTAAACAAGCCATAGTGTTTGCGGTGTACATTCCCTGACAAGAACCTATAGTCGGGCAGGATTCTTCTTCAAGTTCCAACAAACGTTTTTGGTCAATTTCACCGTTTCGATACTTCCCGACCGCCTCAAATGAGCCTTTAATCATCGTTAATTTTGCGCATCTGCTTTCGCCCTCTAACATCGGACCTGCGGTAACGACAATGCATGGAATATTAAGACGCATGGAAGCAATAAGCATTGCAGGAGTTATTTTATCGCAATTTGAGAGAAGAACAAGCCCGTCGAGCTGATGTCCCTGTGCTACGGTTTCGACACAGTCCGCTATCAAATCCCTTGAGGGCAGAGAATACCTCATTCCGTTATGTCCCATTGCTATCCCGTCACAAATCGCAGGAACTCCAAAGATAAACGCATGACCACCGCCTGAATGAATACCTTTTTCAATTTGACGTTCCAAATCTCTCATCCCCGCGTGTCCCGGGATTAAATCGGTAAACGAACTTGCTATCCCTATAAAAGGACAGTCCATACTCTTACGGCTGACTCCCGAAGCCATCAAAAGCCCCCTGTGAGGAGTGTGCGCTATTCCTTTTTTAATATTATCGCTTCTCATAATACCCCTTTTAATTTATGTTCTAAGTCTACCATAAATCGGGATAAATAACTTAAAATTTATTAGTATATTTAACTAATTTTTCTCCAAGAAACATGCAAACCTTCCTGATATTACTGTGTTTGTTTAAATACGGAGTTATTTTATCAAGGAAATTAAGAAACATTACGCTTGTCTTACTGATTTCCAAATTTTTAAAAACATGCTGTACATCTTTATTATTCGGGGCATATTTACATTCGGCGTGCTTTTCAAAAAAACCTCTGCTAACGTTATGTCTGGTATTCATAGAAATAGCGTTAATTTTATAAACCATAATTATTTATTTTCCTCCCAAAGATATTTTTATTGTAGTATATACACTTTATTA
>Ga0256405_10010420_pt1 | contig 12287 bp, 12 predicted proteins | sample RumenRJG_02DNA_FD_189096 | JGI IMG/M metagenome (GOLD analysis project Ga0256405, IMG submission 189096) | Bovine rumen microbial communities from Lethbridge, Alberta, Canada - RJG_02 | ecosystem: Host-associated > Mammals > Digestive system > Stomach > Rumen | place: Canada: Alberta...
GATTACGGCTTTCTTTACTGTTCTTGTGGAAGGAGATGATCTTCAGGATCCGATAGCAGATTCGGCACGTGCCATTTTAGACGGTCATATCGTGCTTTCCCGTCAGTTAGCCGACGCCGGACATTTTCCCGCTATTGATGTTGAAAAATCGGTAAGTCGTGTGATGCCGGCAGTAGTTACCAATGAGCATATGATTATGGCTCGCACCATCCGTCAATGTCTTGCCTCCTATACCCAGTCAAAAGAGCTAATTCAGATCGGTGCCTATCAGAAGGGCTCTGATCCGCAGGTGGATCAGGCGATTATGATTAAACCTTATATTGATGATTTTACGGTACAGGAAATGAAGGAAATCTGTCCTTTTAAGCAGTCTTTAGAAGGGCTTGAGCGTATTTCCATGATGCTCATCAATGATGCCCAAAAACGAGTGAATGCTCTTACCAACGGTGCGCAAGGTGCGCAGGTGCCGGCTCCTAAAAAGAATGCATCTCCACGTAAAACTGCCAGTTTTGTAAAAACCAAATAGGACTAGTCTATGAGTGACCGTGCTTTGAATCTGGTTTTGAACCTGCGCAAAAAAGAAGAGGATGAGGCTTTGGAACTGTGGGGGGAATCCAAAAAAGCGGTGTCCTCCTTTGAACAGCAGATTGCACAGATTAAACAGTTTGCGCAGATGTATGTCGATGAGATGCAGGCAAAATCCATGCATAACGTTGATATGGGCAGTTATATGACCTATCAGCAGTTTATCCTTAAACTTGAAAACATCAAGGAACGTCAGGAAATCGGACTTATTCGTCTAAAGGAGCAGGAAGCGCGGGCGCGGGATAACTATCTTAAGAAGCAGCAGGCCCGCAAGGTCATAGAAATGCTCCTTGAAAAACATAAAAAAGAGCGGCTTTTAAAAGAATTGAAGGCAGATCAGAAGTTAAGTGACGAACTGGTATCATCAAAGCAGGCCCGTATACTCATCGAAAAAAATTTGAAAAAGAAGGATCTGTACTAGCCTTTAGTCCCTCAGGGCTTTTACAAGAATAGATTTAATCGGTATAGGTATTATGTTTTTTTAAACAGCAATCTGCCAAGCCGACAGTATTGCGTTGCGCTATTAAATTTGGCAGAGGATAAGACTCTTTGGTTTTACCTTTTCTTATGATGAAAAGTATTATGAACACGCCTTTCATGAATAATTTCCAAATGAGGGTATACCCCTAAAGTTTGAAAGATTTCCTCATATCTTTCTGCACTTACATTCCCTTTGCCATTAAGCATCTGATTAACCATCTGAGTTGAGACACCTAACTTATCAGCCAGTTCCTTCTGAGAGATCTTCTGTTTTCGTAAAAGATTCCATAAAAGAATTCTGAATTGCAGTTTTATTGGAACGTACAGAGCTTTTTTTCCATCTACGCATAGTTTAGGCACAGGTATCATTCTCTTTTCTTTTCTGTATACCACTTCAATAAAAGCAGACAGTCCATCAGTCAATACTGTTTCTGCATTTTCCTCAGTATCTTGAGGTTTGGTTTTAAATTCCAAATCGGGAACATATCCTACATATTTCTCGTTTACCTTAGTAATCTCGTAAGCATATAGCATATAATAATCTCCAGTATAGAGGTGCGGTTCTGCCTAAGATAGTACCCACTTTCGAGGGTAACTACTCCAAGACTATTTTTTTCTTGCGTTGTCTTGGTTTGCGCTTCTTTTTGGTTATTTCAGGCTAAATCTGAACTTTGACGAGAATAAAGTTGAGTTCTGCTTTTACCACCTTTACATGAGTAGGCATTTCCGCACTTCTCATATATAACCTTAACTTTTTGAGAAATATACCCTAGACATCGACCAATAAAACTTAATTTGTATCACAAAAGGCATAAGTAAATTGATATTTATGCCTTTTATTTTTTTTATCTCGTTTATTTTTCTCTTCTAACCAGGGTATAATATACCCTAGTTGGAGGAGGTCTCATGGCACGTAATTCTGTTAAATTTGATCCTGTACAAATCCCGTCAAATGTCTCTGTTACTTCTAAAGGATACGTCTACTATAATGCCACAACCGAGTGGGTTGTCAGCAAGAGTGTTCCTAAAAAGAAATATGCTGACCATTCAAAAAAGTTAATCGGTAAACTGCTACAGACTAATGCTGATTGGAAACAAGACAGAAGAATGATCCCTAACAAAACATACTTCATGCTTTTTGAGGCAGATAAACTTCCTGAGCAGCCGGAAAAAGCTGACAATATTTCAGTCGGGGTTTATTCTGCTGTTCAAAAGCTGTCTGAAACTTCAGGTTTAAATGAGGTGCTGAGTAAAGTATTTGAAGAGGAAGACGCTCAGCTCATTTTAGATCTTGCAATGTATATGCTGATTCAGGAATCAGCAGTTTTTCAGCACTTTCCTCACTGGTGCAGAAATCATGCTATTTTTTCAGAAAGCATAAGAAGTGACAGCTACATCTGTAAATTTCAGCAGAATAGTCTTTCTGTATCCAAAATCAATCTGTTCAAGCAGCTATGGGGCAACAAAGTTATTGATGACGGTAAACTTTATTTCTGTTATGACTCCTCTAATGTAAATTCACTGGCTGATGGTGTTTTTTTAGTACAAAAGGGGCATGCCAAGGACGACAGCACTCTTGATCAGGTGAACTCTGACTATGTTGTAAGACAGAGAGATGGTTTTCCGGTAACATTTACCACCTTCCCCGGTTCTATTGTAGATATGGCGGAAGCATCAGAAATGATTGAGTTCTTCAAAAAACTTTTAGAGCCTTCCAGACCGGTTTCAAAAATAACTTTGATTTGCGATAGAGGTTATATTTCTGAGGGCAATGTTCTCCAAATGGATGAATGCGGGATTAACTTTCTTCTTATGCTCAGAAAGAATATGGGTATTACAGAACGGCTTATGTCTGAATATGCGGATGCCGTCAGATCTTCGGCTAATTATATTCAGGAATTAGACCAGTACGGTATGACAGTTGAGGGAAGCTTATTCGGAAACGATCGTGAAACTAGATATTTTCATATTATCTGGAATTCTACCCTTGAGATAAAACACAGAAAGAAACTTTTCTCTGATATTGAAGCAATGGAGAAAAGAATAACCAAGTCCATAAAAAGAAAAATAACTTATACAGCAGATGAACTAAGAAAATTCAATCAATGGTTTGACCTAGAAACAGAAGAGGCTGAATCGGTTATTGTTAAACAGAGGGGACGTGGTGCAGGAAAGGAGACAGAAGAGACTGCTTATAAGATCAAGTCTTTCACAAGAAACTTTGAAATTATTGACAAAAACTTGAAACAATGTGGCATCTATATACTTGTCACTTCAGAACCAATGTCTTTGATAGAAGCTCTTGAAGCATACTCCAAGAAAGACTGTGTTGAAAAAGTTTTCAGGGCACTTAAAAGTTTTCTTGGAATGGATAAACTGGGAGTCGACAGTGATGATTCAATTCACGCCAAAACTATGATCTGGTTTGTGGCAGCAATACTTCATTCACTGATATTCAATAATACAGCGAAACTTAGACTAAATGACAGAAAGTCATTTACTGTTCCTGCAGTTATAGATCTTCTTGAAGAAATATCTGCGGATAAAGATTTGAATACAGGTGAATATATAAGGAGGTACAAACCAATCAAAAAACAAAATAGTATCTTGGATTGTTTGGGACTAAAAATTTCACAAATTGATGAATGTATTAAAAACTTATAGTAATGAATAATCTTCCTCTAGGGTATAATTTAGGAAAAGTTAAGGATATAATATAGTAAAATACTTGATGTCTATCAAGTATTTTACTTGTTTTTTTTAAAGAATGATTAGTAATTAGTAACCAGTGATGTTTTTGAGATACTAAGAAACATTACTTTTTCAACTTTTCAAAACCTTAACAGATTGCTTTTCCAAGTCATACAGAATTTGAATAGTAATCTAATTTTATCTTTATGTATAAATATTGATGAGTTAAAAAGATTTGGTTTACTTTTCAATAAATTAAGGATTTGGATCAACTTTGTTGTTTAACAGAGAGATGTTTTTTAATGTTATAACTTTTGGGTGTTGTCTTGCCAATGAATCCTATTTATATTGTGCTGCCGCTTATTGTGCTCCTGACCTATGCTCTGGGGCTTGGGTTAAAGTTTGATGATTTTAAAATGCTTGTAAGAAGACCTCTGCCAATGTTGGTCGGTCTTACAGGACAGCTTCTGGTATTGCCTACCGTAGCCTTCATGTTGGCAATGGCTTTTGAGCTCCCTGCCGTGTTTTTCATTGGTGTTGTACTTATTGCCTGTTGTCCAGGAGGCAGTTCTTCAAATATTTTTACCTATATTGCCAGAGGGAATGTGGCTCTTTCCGTGGCCATGACAGCAGTATCTTCGCTTGTCACCATCGTCACCATTCCTTTTATTATGGCTTTGTGTGTGGATTATATCAGTGCTTTAGGACAGGATGATTTTATGTATGCCAAGGTTACGCTCCCTGTCGGCAATCTTCTGATGCAGAACATTGTGTTGATGCTGCTTCCCGTAATTCTGGGGATCTTAACCCGCCATTTCTTCTATAATTTTTCCCAGAAACTCAATGCTATTCTCTCTAAGATTGCGTTTCCTTCTCTAATTCTCATTGTCTCCATTTTCTTTATGAAGCATTATGAGAATATAGCCTCCTATCTTGATCGCCTGGGCTTGTGCATTCTGTCACTTGTAGTACTGGCTATGCTTATTGCCACACTTATGTCTTATCTAATAAGATTCAATACTACCGTGCGTCGTACCATTGTTATCGAGGTCGCCATGCAGAATGCCGCACAGGCTATTGCTATTGCCTCCTCGCCATTTGTTTTCAACAGTGAAATCATGACTATGCCGGCTATTATCTATGCTTTAATCATGAATGTTGTCCTTATTATTTATGTGGCAGTGCTATTAGGCTTGCATAGACCTAAGACCGAGGCGGTTTGCCGTTAGCATAAAGTTGAGACTTTAGAATTTTTATCATTATTTTTCCTCTTTTTTTAATCTTGGCAGACAATTTGCAAATTATGCTTACAGTGAAGTGCAGTAATTGCTTTTATGTTCACTTAACCTTTTGAAAAATAAATAGAATAATTACTATCTTAAGAGAAAAAGAGGAGTAAGCAATGCAGATAGACGGCAAACATGTGGTCGATGTGCAAGCAAATTTTGCCGTAGGTGGCAAGTTTGATGCCAGTGCCATGATGGGGCAGGATTTTATGGCTATCTTAAGGGATATGTCAGCGTTACAGAGTGAGCGCAACCTCAGGAATTCTGATCATGACAGGCATCATGTTTCTTTTGCTTATTACAACATTGAGGACAAGGCTTGTTTCCATAGTGATGTACTCGATCCCAAGATGGGAGTACAGAATGTCGCCTCAAGGGATGGGGCTGTAAAGTCTGATGTAGAGGTTAATACAAAAAAAACAGAACATGCGCCACTGCAGATGGCTAAAGACTTTTCTCTAAATAATGAGGAGTTTGCACAGTCAGGTGCTGTAGGGCAGTTTTCGGATGTTGAAAGTAATGATGACACTCTTACACAGGCTTTGAATCGCCTTGAAGGTATGAGCAGTAAGGAATTAAAGGAAAGTTTAACTTTCTCTCAAGATAAAAGCAGCAATTTTGACTCCTATACTAAAGAGCAGTTTTCCTTCGGAAAGGAGCGCACCTTCTTTGACAAGTCCGGTAATTTTCAGAATAATTCACAAATAAGTTCCATGCTAAGAGAATTAAACGGTACTCTTGAAAGCAGTGGTGATGTAAAACTCATGGAAGTTGCCAAAAGCCTTAGTGCCAAGGAGTTTGCCAATATTGAAAAGAGTCTTATGCAGTCTCTTAATATGCAAAGTGAGAGTCTTGAGGCCAAGTTAAACACTCTTACACAAAATAAAATCGAGGGCAGAGAACAGAGTTTTATGCGTTCCATGCAGGTACTGCAGGATGCAGCAAAAGGAATGAATCAGTCCTTGTCTTTAAGTCTTAACCCTGAGGCTATGAACCTTGCGGCAAAAGGTGATAGTCTGTCATTTTTAAAGGACAATTCGTTTTCAGGTATGCGTGCTGCATTAAGAGGCATCAGTGCTTTTACCGCTCCTATGGTTGATGCTCATATGAGTCAGGGACAGCAGTCTGCCTTTAATCAGCAGGGTAATGCTGAGCATAACCTGTACTTTCAGTTTAGGCCTGGAAGTCTTCTCAACAGTGATCTAAAAAGCAGCGGTACTGATGGAGGTTTTCGTTTCGATATGCTGACTTTGTCGCAGAATCTTAAAGAGAATGCCGAGGCTTTAACCAAAAAAGTCATGGAAATGGCTTCGCGTAATCTTAAAAACGTGGAGTTAACTCTGAATCCTGAGGGACTTGGCAAGATTAAAATCAGTATTGATGCAACTTTGGCGGATGAAATTTCCAAAATCAGTATTGGAGCCACGCTTTCGCATACCAGGGCGCTGTTAGAAAATGGTCTTGCATCCCTCAAGGAAGTTTTAAATGCAAATGACATAAACTGTGAGACAACCATTGAAGAGTCCCAGGGTGAAAACGACAGCGACAGCGGGGAAAACAGAGAAGAGAGCAGACAAGGAGCAGGGCAGGAGCAGCCTAAGCATAATCACACTGTATTTGCTTCAGATGACGGCACGGAGGTGAGAGAGGAGGACAATGAAGATAATTATTCCGTAAATGAGGAGGAGGGTTCGATTAGCTACTTTGCTTAATACTGAAAAGGGGCTAAAAATGACGGTTGATCCTGCTCCGTTGTGGTAAAAGGTGTAAACTGACCTGTTTTCTAGGTGATCCTAGAACCTAGATTTTACATACTTAAAAAGGACTTTTAAGCATAAGGACAGAGTCCTTTTTATCATTTAAAATCATAAAAATCTTGAATCTATGTCCAAAAACCGCTATGACTGTCGGTGCGTGCTAGGCTTTCTTGTGCTAGAATTATTATAGTGTTTAATTTAAATGATAAGCCTACCCTTAGTCTTTTCACGGTGAGGCGACTGGTTCTGTAATGCAGGTTTATAAAAGAACAGGAGAATGAATATGGCTAAGAATAAAAAAGCCAAAGAAAGCGATGACGTTGGTGATGCTCCAAAAAAGAAATCCAAGTTATTTTTGATTATCCTGATTGTGCTGTTCCTTGTTCTCGCTGGTGGTGGTTATGTGGGTGCTGCTTATTTCCTGCAGTTGCCACCTTTTGAACCGGCAGGTCCAACTCCTGAAGAAATTGCGGCTAAGAAGGCGGAGCAGGAAAAGGAGCGCATGCTGTTACAGCGAGATATTTATATCAAGTGTGGTAACAAGTTTGTGTTCAATATGAAAAGTGGCCGCAAATTACATGCAGGCCAGGTGGAAGTGGTACTAGTGGTTGTAGGTGAGGATAGTGAGGCTCTTGCCAGAAAGCATCTGACACTTATCAACAGTGTTATTTTTGAAAAATTGTCTACACAGGCCTTTGAATCACTGCTCCTGCCATCCGGAAGACAGCGTTTAAAGCGTGAACTCTTGGATACCGTGCGCGCCAAAATGTCTGAGGTTGCCAAGACTCCAGTGATTGATCAGATCTTGTTTACTGACTTTGTGGTGCAGTAATGGGGTGCAGGCATGACTGAATTTCTGACTCAGGACGAGATTGATGCTCTGTTGCACGGGGCAGATGAGGTCGAAGAGGAAAAACCGCAGGATGACTCTGGCATAAAGAGTTTTGATTTTGGCTCCCAGGAACGAATTGTCCGTGGCCGTATGCCAACTCTTGAACTTGTGGATGAGCGTTTTGCCCGTCACATGCGTATCAGTCTCTTTAACATGATGCGCCATTCTGCTGAAGTAACGTGGACTGGTGTGAACATGATGAAGTTTGGCGAATACACACAGACTCTGTTTGTGCCAACCTCTTTAAACATGGTGCGCTTCCGTCCTCTAAAAGGTACCGCCCTTATAACCTTGGAAGCCCGTCTGGTGTTTATCCTTGTGGAAAACTTCTTTGGCGGTGAGGGCCGTTTTCGTACCAAGATTGAAGGTCGTGAATTTACTCCTACCGAGCGCCGTATCATTCAGAAACTGTTAAAGATGGTTTTTGCTGACTACAAGGAGGCCTGGGCCCCGGTGATGGATGTGGAGTTTGAATACCTAGACTCTGAAGTGAATCCTTCAATGGCTAATATAGTTTCTCCATCCGAGGTGCTGGTGGTTAATCAGTTTCATGTCGATCTGGATGGTGGCGGTGGTGATCTGCATATCTGTTTTCCTTATTCCATGATTGAGCCTATCCGTGAACTTCTCGATGCCGGTGTGCAGTCTGCGGACAAGGGCGATACGGATGTGCGCTGGAACAAGGCACTTAGAGAAGAGGTGATGGATGTCAATGTGGATCTGCGTGTCAAACTGCTTGATACTCTGGTCTCCTTAAAGGATGTCATGGATTTTAAGCCGGGAGATATTCTCAATGTCAATATTCCGGAAAATCTTCTTGTGTATGTGGAGGATTTACCGTCCTATCACGCAAAACTAGGACAGAGCAAGGAAAAACTTGCTATTAAGATTTCCGATATCCTCGAGCGTCCTAAGATTAATAAGAATGAACTCTCCTTTATCAAGGGTAACGGCATCAGTCTGCAGGATGATGAGGAACTTGAAGACTTTGATGATGACTAACCTTTTTTAGGATGTGATTTCAGATTTAAGATTAAAGAAAATTTCATAAAAAACGATAAAAGACTGATAAGGTGTAATGTATGTCAGACGATCAGAAATTAGCCGACGAGTGGGCTGCGGCTCTTGGAGCACAGGAAGAGGCAGGTTTTGAGAGCGCGGTAGCAGCTCCTATTGAAGAGTTTGAGGAAAATAATAAAAACAAGGCTCCACTGTCGGTTGAAGAACGAAAAAAGCTTGATTCGATTCTGGATATTCCTGTAACCATTACCATGGAAGTTGGACATGCCAAAATTTCCATTCGTAATCTTCTGCAGTTGAATCAAGGCTCTGTGATTGAGCTTGAGCGTATGGCAGGAGAACCATTGGATGTGCTGGTTAACGGCACACTGATTGCCCACGGAGAGGTCGTGGTGGTTAACGATAAATTCGGTATTCGCTTGACCGACGTGATAAGTCAGGTTGAGCGTATCAAGAAACTGCAGTAGTTTTTCTTGCAAAAGACATAGGTCAATGCCATGCGTCTACAGTATATTTTGGGGGTTATTCTCGTTTTTCTTTCAAGCATAACCTTGGCATCAGATAAGGAGCAGAATGCTGTTTCCCACGGATCGGTTTTGGATACTACTGCCATTTTCTCCTGGTTCATTTCCACCTTTGCAATTATTATGGTTATCTTCCTCATGGCCTATCTTATTAAGAAGAGCCGTTTTGTTAAAGTAAACAGGGGGAGTTTGGCAATTGAAAATCAGCTTTATGTCGGACCTAAGCAACGGGTAGTGATGATTAGAGCTGGCAGTAAAAAAATGCTTTTAGGGGTTACCCAGACCAATATCACCTATCTTTGTTCGCTAGAAGATCCAAAACTTGAGTTCGAAAAGGTAATGCAGTCACCTTTAGTAAAAGAACAGGAAACAGTTGAGGATAAGGCTGAGGGATCAGGGCATGCGTAATTCTATGAGAGAGTCACATCGCTATTTTACTTTAACCCGTGCTTTGGTCTCGGATTTTTTAAGATTTAGAAAACTGTTTATCTTAGGAAGTCTTTTGTTTTTGGGACTGTTTGTGTTGCTTTTGTTCATGCCAAAGGCGATGGGCGCCGTAAATAATCTTGATATTTCCGCCTTTACAGTTAAGGTAAATCCTGACGGTACTTCAGATTATGCTCTCAATATGCAGGTTATCCTGCTGATGGCATTGTTTTCCTTTATTCCATCCATTCTGGTGATGATGACTTCCTTTACCCGTATCGTGATTGTCATCAGTATCCTGCGTCAGGCCATTGGTCTGCAGTCGGCACCGTCTAATCAGATCATCATCGGTCTTGGCCTGTTTATGACTATTTTCGTGATGACTCCAGTGTTTGATGATGTCTATACGACTGCCATTGAGCCTTATATGGAAGATAAGCTTGAAGCGCGAGAGGCTTTTGCTCAGGCACAAAAACCCTTTCATAAGTTTATGCTGGCACAGACCCGCATGCATGATCTTAATTCATTTGCCGAATATGCCAATATTAAAATCGACAAATTAGAAGATGTGCCGATGCGTGTGGTTATCCCTGCCTTTATCATATCGGAACTGAAAACCGCTTTTCAGATTGGCTTTATGCTGTTTCTGCCGTTTCTCATTATCGATCTTGTAGTTGCCTCCATTCTTATGGCGATGGGTATGATGATGCTCTCGCCGATGATCGTCTCACTGCCGTTTAAGCTGATGCTGTTTGTGCTAGTGGATGGCTGGTCACTGATTATGGGAACACTGATGTCAAGTTTTGGGATCGGTGTGAATGGGGGATAACCTATGGAGCCAGAGGTTTTTGTTGATATTGTACGTGAGGCGTTGGGATTGGTCGCGCTTTTGGTAAGTGCCTCCATTCTCCCGTCATTGTGCGTTGGTCTTGTGGTGGCCATCTTTCAGGCTGCCACTTCAATTAATGAACAGACTTTATCCTTTCTGCCCCGCCTTGTAGTGACCGTGGGAGCGCTTATTGTCGGCTCTCATTGGGGACTTGAAAAACTGATGTCATTTTTTAGAATGATTATTGATACTATTCCGCAGAGTATTGGCTGATGGATGTAATAGAACCAGTTACGTTAAACGCTCTTGCGCAGTTGGTGTGGCCAATGTGTAGGATCAGTGCTTTTTTAGCAAGTATGTTTACGCTCTCCTCCCGCAGTATTCCTACTCTCTGCAAGGCATTGATTGCCATATCTATCTCTGTATGCATTCTGCCAAGTATTCCCGATCTCAAGCAGGATGCCAATCCGTTCAGTCTCTATGGATTTATGGTAACTATCAAGGAGGTACTGATTGGACTTGCCTTAGGATATGCTACACTGTTTATTTCACAATGTTTTATTCTAGCCGGTCAGACCATTGCCATGCAGACTGGTCTTGGTTTTGCTTCCCTTGTTGATCCGGTATCAGGTACCAATACTCCAGTGGTAGGTCAGTTTTTTACGGTTCTGTGTACTCTCGTATTTTTCTCCGTTAATGGTCATCTCATCTTCCTTCGACTTATCATGGAGAGTTTTACCTCGTTACCGATGGGGAATTTTATTCCAAGGATGAGCCTTTATGATCTGCTTTTCTTTACTGCAATTATGTTCAATGCCGGGTTGACCATGGCTTTAAGTGCCATCTGTACCATGCTGGTTGTCAATTTTACCTTGGGGGTTATGACCAAGGCTGCTCCTCAGTTGAATGTGTTCTCATTAGGCTTTGCCATTACTATGATTGTAGGTATCTTTGTGCTGTTGCTGTCTTTAAATGCTTTTATGGGTAATTTTACGGCCAACTTCAATGACATCTTCAATCATGCCTGTTCTTTGGTGCGTTTGGATTGCGACGGTATTCTGTAGATTTGACAGCGCTTTTATTGGCAAGAGTTAAGTGCAACATAATTGTTGCCGATGTTGTTCATTACAGATTGCAATTTTGCGTAGCAATCGCTTTGAGAAACTATTTTGGATCTAATTTAGGGCGTAAAGCTATTTTTTACAGTCAAAATTATTTTAAAGTGCCTCTACTCAACATTACCAAATTCCTCAGTAATTTGGGTCTAAGGAAAAAAAGTGTGGGATTTGACATTTTAAGGTAAAAGATAAACTTGAAAAAATTGAGTCTTTTGATAAAGTTATTTCGACAAAAAAACAATAACCAAACAAAAGACTCATATGAATACTACAATTTCATCTGCAAATTTTCAAGTAAATCCTGAACATGTTATCGCTGCGACTGTTGCTCCAAGTGTGTTTGATGGAGACTTCCTGGTAGTTCCTTCGTATTGTGAAGGATTTAAGCAGCAATGTGCTCATAGATTCGATTCCATACCAGTAAATGTAGGCACCCTTACTAATGTGAACTTCGTTGACTACTCGGTACTAACATATTCGGGGCGACTAAGGACAGATTCAAGCAAAGCGCTATGCTGTTAAAAGTGCGGAGCCAGAATGCATGGCAATGGTGTTAACAACGTCAGATTAAAACATATTACCTATGGAAGCACCTATCAGGCCATAGAGGTAGAGGTTAAGAGGTATAGATGCTCCTCAGAGCACTGTGATTACAGTTACACTGAAAAGATCCCATTTC
>Ga0256405_10010421_pt1 | contig 12287 bp, 7 predicted proteins | sample RumenRJG_02DNA_FD_189096 | JGI IMG/M metagenome (GOLD analysis project Ga0256405, IMG submission 189096) | Bovine rumen microbial communities from Lethbridge, Alberta, Canada - RJG_02 | ecosystem: Host-associated > Mammals > Digestive system > Stomach > Rumen | place: Canada: Alberta | collected...
GTCTTGCCACAGCCTGACGGCCCCAACAAGGTAAGGAATTCGTTCTCATGTACCGTGAGATTGAGATCTTCCAGGATCTGCCGTTCTTCATAAGATTTATTGATATGTTCAAGTTTCAGTAATTCTCTTGCCAATTCTTCTCATTTACCCTCCTGTACTGCCAAAAGTGAACGCCTTTTATTTTATCATGAAACCGTTCAATACAAAAGAATCTTTTCCGACGAAAAAAATCCCGTCCGTATCCACGATACGAACGGGATTCTGTACTTGACCGGTCAAATGAATTGACTTGTCAAATCACTCAACCGTAACCGATTTTGCCAAATTGCGAGGTTTATCAACATCACAGCCACGCGTAATAGCAGCATAATACGCCAAGAGCTGCAACGGTACGACCGTGAGGATTGGAATCAAGAGCTCATCAGTCTCTGGAACCTTCATGACATGATCGACATACTTCTCAAGCTCTTCGTCGCCCTCGGCAGCGATACCGATAACGACAGCATCACGGGCCTTGACCTCTTTGATATTCGAAAGCGTCTTCTCGTAAACGCTCTTCTGCGTAGCCAGTGCAATGACCGGTACTCCTTCGACAATCAGAGCCAGCGTGCCATGCTTGAGCTCGCCAGCAGCATAAGCCTCGGCATGGATGTAGGAAATCTCCTTGAGCTTCAGCGAGCCTTCGAGTGCTACATCATAGTCAAGCGAACGGCCGATGTAGAATACATCTTCGTTGAATCCATACTGCTTCGCAAAGGTCTTGATTGGCTCAACATCCTCCAGCGTGCGGCTGACCTGCGTCGGAATCTGATGGAGCATATCGATGAGTTCAGCTACGCGCTCCGGCTTCAGCGTCTGTTTGATCTGGGCCATGTAAAGCGCCAGCATGAAGAACAGGACGATCTGCGTCGTATAAGCCTTGGTCGAAGCAACGGCGATCTCCGGGCCAGCCCAGGTGTAGAGCACCTGATCTGCCTCGCGGGCAATCGACGAACCGACAACATTCGTAAGTGCCAGCGTCTTCGCCCCCAGGCGTTTGGATTCCTTCATAGCAGCGAGCGTATCGCTCGTCTCGCCCGACTGAGAAACTGCAATGAACAGCGTGTTCTCATCGACGATCGGCTCACGATAACGGAACTCCGAAGCCACATCGACTTCGACAACCGTACGGGCAAGTTTCTCGATATAATATTTACCTACCAGGCCAGCATGATAAGCCGTGCCGCAGGCAACGATATAGATCTTGTTGAACGAGTTCAGATAGTCAGCGTCCCATTTGAGCTCATCCATGATGATGCTCTTGCCGTCTTTGGCAATGCGCTGGCTCATGGTGTCACGGACAGCCTTCGGCTGCTCGTGGATCTCCTTGAGCATGAAGTGCTCATAGCCGCCCTTCTCAGCAGCTTCGGCATTCCAGTTGACCTCGAAGACTTTCTTGGTCACCGGCTCACCCTGACGGTTGGAGATCTTGATGGAATCCTTCGTGAGGACAGCCATCTCACCGTCGTTGAGGATGTAAGTACGGCGCGTGTACTGGATGATAGCCGGGATATCGGACGCGATGAAGTTCTCGCCCTCGCCCAGACCGATGACCAGCGGGTTGTCCTGCTTCGCACAGATCAGCATCCCCGGGTGCTTGCTGCTCATGAATACGAGTGAGTAAGAACCCTCGACGCGGCGCAGCACCTCGCGTACCGACGAAACGAAATCGCCGTTATAGACCTCTTCGATGAGATGCGCAACGACTTCCGTATCCGTCTCAGATTTGAATACGTGCCCCTTCTCGATGAGGTCTTCCTTGAGCGTCAGGTAGTTCTCGATGATGCCGTTATGGACGACGACGAAATCACCGGAACAATCCGTATGCGGATGGGAGTTGCGGTCCGACGGACGGCCATGGGTTGCCCAACGAGTATGGCCGATACCCATCGTGCCCTGCGGCATATCGTCCTTGATCTTGTCCTTCAAGGACGCCAGACGGCCAACACTTTTCTCCACGCGGATGCTCTCGCCATTGAATACAGCGATACCAGCCGAGTCGTAACCACGATACTCGAGCTTGGCAAGACCCTCGAGCAGGAAATTTGCTGCCTGCTTGTCACCGACATAACCTACGATACCACACATAATAGTACCTCCTATGAAATTGTACTATTCCTGCTGTGTCCTCCATCCGCTCTTCCCCCAGGCTCGCACCTGGGCTTTAACAGATCTCTATCGACCGGACCGGCCGGAAGGCATCCGCTGACTATTCGACAACCTTCTCCTCGTCTTCTCCGAAGCAAACCGTACGCTTCGGAGAGCATGCGCTAGGAATATCATTCCTTTTCCTACACCAGAACAACAGGATATTCTTTTCTGGATTTTCTTCTATTTTCGCGCATCGATGAATTTATCAATGCTTGCTTATTATAACCAATCCCCCTATATAAGTCAATACTTCCGCCTGGCAGACATGACAAAGGATGTCCCTTGCCGTAAGGGACATCCTTGCATTTCTTTTCTCAGCCTGCGGTCACTACCCGGTCTTTTCCCGTATGCTTCGCCTCATAAAGCGCCTTATCCAAGCGCTGATAGAAGACAGGGAACGTCTCGTTCGCCTGTATCTGGGCAACGCCGGCACTGACGGTGATGAAACCGCCATCCGGCAGCACGGGAGCCTCGCGCAGAGCGGCCCGAATGCGTTCCCCCACCTCTGCTGCATAAGCTGCAGCCGTATCGGGCAATAGCACCAGGAATTCTTCGCCGCCCCAGCGCCCCGCGTAATCGTGGCTCCGCACGCAGCTGCGCAATACTTCGGCCAGCCGGATAAGCACCCGGTCACCCACGTCATGCCCAAAGGTGTCATTTATCTTCTTGAAATTGTCAATGTCGAGCAGGATCCCTGCAAAGACACGATCCTGCTCTTTGCTTTGCCGCACCAACTCCTGCAGATGCTGCTCCACCTCGCCGCGATTCAGCAGCTGCGTCAGCCGGTCCATGCTGGCCATCGCCGACAGCCGCTTGTTGGCCTCCGCCAATTTATCATTCACCTCGACCAGCTGCGCCGCCAGGGCTTCCTGTTCCTGGGAGCTTACCGTCACGAAATGTGCCAGGCGGTGGACCATTGACAAATGTCCTTGGAAGTCCTGATTGGCCAGGCTGTCTACCGCCCGCTTGCGTTCCTGGCGCTTGCCAACGTCTTCGCAAAAGGCCACCGCCACAAATGTGATTGTCAAGGTATTGATATTGCGTCCCTGCCGCAGGAACTCCCCATAGGTATGGCAAACAGCCGTCGGCGCGATTTTCCGATACCACTCGATTTCCAGCTTCTCCGCCTCACCGACATAGAAATGCCGGCCAATGCAGCTGATCAGCAGAATGCCCTCCGGCCCAAACGCCTGGACCTGCTGGCCAGTATGCAGCGCCTGCTGGATGATGGCCTGGGGATCGCCATAGGACAGCCGCACCTTCTCCCCGGTCTGCAGGTCAGCCGCAAAGGTCAGCGCATCCGCGTCCGTCCTGCCGATCGACGGCCGCGCCAGCAGATAGCCCTCACGCTCGACCAGCAGCGGGAACTCCGACACATTGAAGCTATGGAAATCTTCGCGATCGACGCCCAGATATTTCTCATAGACATGCGCAGCCGGCTTATGGTCGATAGCCGCCACTGTGTAGTCATCCACCATCTCCGTGATGGTCATCGTCTTCCCTAAAGGACGCCAGCCCATGCTGTCTGCCACCAGGATCTTGAGCTTGCGGCTGACAAAAGCGGCCACCAGGATGCCCTGGTCCACGATGCCTTCCGGTGAGAAAACAAACGGCACTTCCTCTTGGACCGCTGCATATGCCCCGCCGCCAAAGACAGGCACATCGCTGACTTTTTCCGCCAAGACCTGCAGGAAGGGACGGACAGCAAAAGTCTCTGCCGTGACCAATAGCTCAAGGCCAGCCAGATGCTGTGTTTCCTGGCAACAGCCGGCCAGCGTCTGACCGACTTTGCGCTGCCAAGCCTGTTCCTCCTCCTGTGCCTGCCGCGCAAAGGAATGGAGCTTTACCTGGGTATCCCGAAACACCATGATGCAAAGTTGTGTCTTCCGCTTCTGCCAATCCTCGATGACGGGAAGTTCCGAAGTGACCGTCCCTATGATCTTTGCCTGCGGCAAGACAGCGGCGATCTTCCCCACCATGCCGGTGACAATCTCCCGGTCACAGATACAGGTAAAAACCTGCACCAAGATATCGGCATACTGTTCCGGGCAATGCTGGAGGAAATCTTCCAAGATCTCCTCCAGCCCCGTAAGTCCATAAAAATCATAAGCAAACTGCTTCATAGCCACACCTTCTTTCCATTCTGAAATTCATAAGGTATCTTATGATACCAAACAATTATTATTTTGTCGATATTTTTATTATCAAAAGCAAAAACAGGCTATGGGCAATCCTGCCCATAGCCTGTTTTCCAACAATCACATACTCGTTATGCGATTTTTCCTTACATCATGCCCGGCATGCCCATGCCCGGTGCAGCTGCCGGAGCAGCCGGTTTCTCTTCCGGTTTGTCAGCGACGAGCGTCTCCGTCGTGAGAACCATGGAAGCGATCGAAGCAGCATTCTGCAGAGCAGAGCGCGTAACCTTAGCCGGATCGACGATACCAGCCTTGATCATGTCAACATACTCGTTCTTGAGTGCGTTGAAGCCAATGCCGTCGCCAGCCTTCTTGACGTTTTCAACAACGACAGAGCCCTCGAGGCCAGCATTGTTGGCAATCTGGCGGACCGGCTCTTCGATAGCACGGCGAACGATGTTTACGCCGACTTTCTCATCGCCTTCAGCCTGGATTTTATCCAGTGCCGGCAGGATGTCGATGAAGGTCGTGCCGCCACCTGCGACGATACCTTCCTCAACAGCTGCACGCGTAGCGTTGAGCGCATCCTCGATGCGGTATTTCTGGTCTTTCATCTCAACTTCCGTGGCAGCACCAATCTCGATGACAGCTACGCCGCCAGCGAGTTTAGCCAGGCGCTCCTGGAGTTTCTCTTTATCGAAGTCAGAGGTCGTCTCAGCGATCTGTTTCTTGATCTGAGCAACGCGGGCAGCGATGGCATCCTTATCACCAACGCCATCAACGATCGTCGTCTCCTCTTTCGTGGAGCGGATCTGACGAGCACGGCCGAGGTCTTCGAGCGTTACGCTATCGAGTTTGCGGCCGAGTTCCTCGCTGATGACATTACCGCCCGTCAGGATAGCAATATCCTCGAGCATAGCCTTGCGACGGTCACCGAAGCCCGGAGCCTTGACAGCCAGAGCCTTGAACGTGCCACGGAGTTTGTTGACAACAATCGTCGTCAGTGCCTCACCGTCAACATCTTCAGCGATGATAGCGAGCTGCTTGCCCTGTTTCACAACCTGCTCGAGAATCGGCAGGATGTCAGCGATAGCAGAAATCTTGCGGTCCGTGATGAGGATGTACGGATCTTCGAGGACTGCCTCCATCTTGTCCGTATCCGTTACGAGATACGGGGAGATGTAGCCGCGGTCAAACTGCATACCTTCGACAACGGAGAGGTTCGTCGTCATGGACTTAGATTCCTCAACCGTGATGACGCCGTCTTTGCCGACCTTTTCCATAGCCTCAGCAATCAGTTCGCCCGTCTCTTCGTTAGCAGAGGAAATGGATGCAACCTGAGCGATATCAGCCTTGCCATCGACTTTCTTAGCCTTCGTCTTGATTTCCTCGACGAGAGCCTTGACAGCCGTATCGATACCCTTTTTGATGATCATCGGGTTAGCACCAGCAACAACGTTGCGCATACCTTCCTGGATCATAGCCTGAGCCAAGAGCGTTGCCGTCGTCGTACCGTCACCAGCGATATCGTTGGTCTTCGTAGCAACTTCTTTGACAAGCTGTGCGCCCATGTTCTCAAACGGATCTTCGAGCTCGATGTCGCGGGCAATCGTGACACCATCGTTCGTGATCGTCGGTGCGCCGAATTTCTTCTCGAGAACAACGTTGCGGCCCTTAGGTCCAAGCGTTACTTTTACAGCATTAGCCAGTGCGTCAACACCGCGGCCCAGTGCGCGGCGTGCATCTTCATCAAACAGGATCTGTTTAGCCATTTATATTACCTCCAACAAGTCTATCTTACAGTACAGCCAGGATGTCGCTCTCGCGGACGATCAGGTACTCTTTGTCGTCAACCTTGACTTCCGAACCGGAATATTTGGAGAAGACAACAACGTCGCCAGCTTTGACTTCCATAGCAGCGCGCTCACCATTCTCGAGCAGCTTGCCAGTGCCTACAGCAACAACCGTGCCCTTCTGCGGCTTCTCTTTGGCCGTATCCGGCAGTACAATGCCGCTGGCGGTCTTTACATCGCCCTCAGAAACTTCAATGACAACTCTTTCGCCCAATGGCTTAATCATAGGTATCTTCCTCCTATATAATGGAATAACAAAGTTATCTTGTTAGCACTCACTAGACCCGAGTGCTAACTACAGTTCTTATAGTAACCGTTCTTAGTCAAAATGTCAATAAGCAAACGAAAAATAGTCAAAAAATCAAAAAGGCCTTCCCGCTTGGAAAGGCCTTTGATTTCCCTTAGAATCCTGCCGTTTTGTTCTCCACCATGCGGAAGAGTTCCGAGTTCTCCGGGATTTCGGTATAGTTATGGATGGCGCGGTGCAGTCCCTCGCGCTGGATGCCCTGCTGTACTTCCTGCGCCTCCTTATCGCCCTCATAGTCAAAATGGAAGGCTGCGCCGATGACCGTCGCCAGGGCTGCTGGTTTCTGTCCCTGCGCTAAGAGCTGGGATGCGGGGCTCACGAGACGATCCTTGGCGCCAAGCTTGCGTTTCGGCCCGCGGGCTACCCGCGTGACTTCATCGGAAAGATGCGGATTGCGGAAACGGCTCTCCGTCGTCTCGATATACTTCCTATGCGTTTCGGGATTGAAGCCGAATTTCTTGATGAGCAGGCTGCCCGTTTCTGCCCAGACCTGACGGGCCATATCGACAATGCTCTTATCCTGCATAGCCGTATAGATATCCTTGATGCCCTTGCGATAGGCCAGATATGCAATCGAAGCATGCCCCGTATTGACCGTAAACAATTTACGCTCGATATACGCCTCGAGATTTTCCACCCAGGTAAGACCTTCAATCTGCGGCGGCTCGCCCTTAGCCTGGGTCACATCGGCATCCCATTCCGCATAGGGCTCGACCTTCACGAGCAGCGGATCGTCGTTCTTCTGCAGCGGCACGATGCGGTCGACAGCGGCATCGGGGAACCCGATCCAAGCATCGCACATCGCCCGCTCATCTGCCGAGAGATGCTCATAGACATGCTTCTTGAGCACCGTGGAGCCGCCCACCATATTCTCACAGGCGATGATATTGAGCGGCACCTGCCTGCGTCTCAGGCGGCGCGCCAAGCCCTTGGCGATATTCGGGGCAATGAACTTCAGGATATTCGGCCCGATGGCCGTCGTGATGATGTCTGCCTGCTCGATGGCCTGCATGAGTGCCTCAGGATCCTCCTCGCTATTGATGGCCCGCACATGCGCCACATGGATTTTCTGCGGCTGCTCACCGACGATCTCGATATCGTAGCCTCTGCGCGCATTGATAAGGTCAACGAGCTCCTTATTGACATCGACAAATGCCACCTCATAGCCCGAGCGGACCAACAGCTCGCCGATAAATCCTCTGCCGATATTGCCAGCGCCAAAATGTACTGCCTGTTTCATCTTGAATTCCTCCATACAAAAAGCCCTTCCCCGCCAACAGGCAGCCCGAGGCTATCCTGTCTGACGGAAAAGGGACATGTCAGTTTGTGATTTATTTATGCCAGCGCAAAGCGCTCGTAAAGAACTTTAGGGTCTGTCGTATGATAGAGCGTATCAAGCTCTGCCTCTGTACACTCATCCATCGTAGCGGCAATATTGGCGAGGATGGACAGATGGTCGTTATCCTTGCCAGCGATGCCGACGAGCAGATAGGCCGTATCCTTGCCAAACTTGATGCCTTGGGGATACTGCAGGACAACAATGCCTGACTCACGGATAGAGCTTTTGACGCTATTCTCGCCATGCGGGATGGCAATGCCGCGCCCGACGTAGGTGCTGATATCCTTCTCACGGTTCAGCATCCCCTCGATGTAGGGCTCATCCACATAGCCTGCGGCCGCCAATGCCTCACCAGCCTGACGGATGGCTTCTTCCTTCGTGACGCTTGTGAGCCCCAGCTGGATATTCGTCATATCCAGGATATGGCGTTTCTTCGCACCATGCTGGCCAGCCACGAGGACGCCTGCATGACTGCTTGCCGCCGTTTTCGGTTCGAGCCGCGCCATGATCTGCTCGAAGACGTCGTTCTGCGTGAAGTTGCGGACCAGGATGTGCTCAGCCTGCGGCGCGTCCTCCATAGCCCGCTGGGCCAGCTTTTCATGGGTGACGACAATCTGTGCCGTCTGCGGAATGCTGCCGATAGCCGCGTTCGTGACCGAGATATCCTCGTAACCTGCCTTGCGCAGCTTCTTGCGCAGGCTGGCCGCACCCAGGGCACTTGACCCCATGCCGGCATCGCAGGCATAGACGATCGTGCGCAGCTCTGCACCGCTGACCTTGACCTCCGGCATCACCTTGCCGCGATTCTTCAGCGCCTGCATATCTGCCTGCGCATCCTTGAGGGATTCCTCGCTCTCCTCACTGGCCGAAGCCTTGACGAATACCGATGCGACCGCACAGGAGACCGTCGTCGCCACGAGGAAATCGGCGACATTTGCCAGGAAGGCACCTTTCGGCGTCATAGCCAGCACCGCAAGGATCGATCCCGGCGAAGCCGGAGCAATGAGACCGCCGCCCAAGAACTGCAGCGTAGCAACACCAGCCATTCCACCAGCAATGACGGCCAGCAGCAGTACAGGTTTCATCAGCACATACGGGAAATAGATCTCATGGATGCCGCCCAGCACATGGATGATGATAGCACCCGGCGTCGAATCCTTGGCCATACCCTTGCCGAAGAACCAGTAGGCCAGCAGGACACCAAGGCCAGGGCCAGGGTTGGCCTCCAGCAGGAAGAACATCGACTTGCCGAACTCCTCAGCCTGCTGGATGCCCAGCGGCGACAGGACGCCATGGTTGATGGCATTGTTGAGGAACAGGATCTTCGCCGGCTCGATGATGATGGATGCCAGCGGCAGCAGGCCGACGGCGACAATCCCCTCCACGCCTGCACGCAGCACACCATTGGCCGCCAGCACCACTGGCCCGACACCGACAAAGGCCAGCACAGCGAGGATCCCGCCGATGATACCCGCCGAGAAGTTGTTCACCAGCATCTCAAAGCCCGTAGGAATCTGATCCTCGATGGCCTTGTCGAATTTCTTGATGACGAAACCGCCGAGCGGCCCCATGATCATAGCCCCGAGGAACATCGGGATGTCCGCACCCGCGATGACTCCCGAGGTAGCGATAGCGCCGAGAACGCCGCCGCGATGACCATAGACCGCCGCACCGCCGCTATAACCGAGCAGCAGTGGGATGAGCCATTTGCTCATCGGCCCGCCCACCTGGGCCAGGTATTCATTCGGCAGCCAGCCCGTCGGAATGAACAGGGCTGTCAGCAAGCCCCAGGCGATGAATGCGCCGATGTTCGGCAGCACCATGCCCGATAGGAAACGTCCGAATTTCTGCATGGCCTCTTGTACACCATGATTTGAGCTCCTTGTCGTGCTCATGGATTATCCCCCCAATAATTCCCGATATTTCTTGGCATGGAACTCACGGAAGATATGCGTGAGTTCCTCTTTGATAAGTTTCTGATCCCCCTCGTGCAGGACCTCGATAAGGCCCCAGCGTTCCAAGAGGATTGCTGAAATATGTCCAATGGTTTCCAATTCATAGCAGCTGCCCGCTGCTGGTGCCAGCATGACTATGGCTGTCCGGATCTTCTCCGTGGGTTCAGCCGGATACAGGAACCAGCTGCCGAGGTGGACAATGCCGAACTGCAAGCGCGTGACAACCGAGCTGCGGCAATGCAGCAGGATCATGCTGCTGCCAGTGATCGCGGTACTCCCCTGATCTTCGCGACTCAGCAATGCCCGCTTGATGCCCTCTGCCTGCCTATCGTCACTGCCCACCAGACGGCCGACCCCTTCGGCCACCTCCTGGACCGTCATGGAGGCTCCATCTTCATAAAAGAAGAAGTTATCCAGCAGGCTCAGGATTGCAGTATCATAAGCCTGCATGATGCGGAGCGCCGCCGCAAAATCCGGCTTTGCCTGTGCCTTGCCCGCCGCCCGCGCTTCGACTCTGGCTTCCTCACATTGTCCGAGCAGCTCATCGATGCACAGCTGATCTTCCTTGGTCAGCAGGGCGCTCACCACCGCCACCGGCAAAGGTACGTGCGGGATCGGCACCGTCGCCACGATGAACTCCGCCTCATGGCTGCTGAAATACTCCGGCGTCAGCTGCAGCGTCGACACCTGATCGGCAATGACCAGATTGTCGTATTGCTGCCGCAGGCGGCTGGCCAGCAGCCGGCTCGTGCCCATCCCCGTCGGGCAGGCAACGATGACCGTATGCTCCAGTTTCTTCAGCATATTGCTGTCGGTAAGTGCTGCACTCAGATGCATGGCGATGAAAGCGATCTCGGATTCCGGAAAGGCAAGCTCCAGCTCCTTTTCCACCTCGCGTACGCTCTTCTTCGCCAGCTGCATGAGCTCAGGAAACTTCGCCTTCATCTCATCAAGCAGCGGATTGCGGATATCCATCTGCATCTGCAGGCGGCTTATCGACGGACCAAGATGATTGACAAGACCAGTGAGCAGTTCCGAATTGCGGTACAGGCTGACGCCTGTCTCCTCCTCAGCGGCCTTCATGATAGCCTTGGCCAGCCGCACCAGATGGAAGTTATCCAGCACGGCGTCGGTGGCTTCATTGTCCCGGTAGCGGCTGCGCGCTCCCAGAAGATGCATCGTGATATACCCGATCTCATCCTCAGTGATCGGCAGCTCAAACTCCTTAGCGATCTCTGCCGCGATATGCCCTGCCGTCTGGAATTCTTGCTTCTGCTTCAGCTCCGCCAGGAATCCCGGCCGGATATGGATGCGCTCCTGCTTGCGGATGCGCTGGACGGCCAGTGCCAGATGCACCGTCAAGCCGATGAAGGCCTGATCCGACAAACGCGTCTCCAGTTCCTTCTCCGCCTGGCGGATCAGCCGCTCCAGACGATGGATGATTTCCTTGTCGACCAGATCGAGCAGATAGCCTGCTGCCTGGTTGACTTTTTCCTGCTCGTCCGCGAGATTGGCGTGGACGAGCTCCAATAATTCATTTTCTTCAATATTATCATAGATGTATGCGACGATTGCCTGCCGGATACTCTGCTCCTCGCCCTCGACGTAGACACCCAGCCCCGGCTTGCGGACAAGCTTCAGCCCATGTCCCTTAAACCAGCCTTCGAGCTTGTCGAGGTCGTTGCTGATGGTACTGTCTGTCACTCCGAGAAGTGATGATAAGGCAAAGAGCTTCACCGGCTCATGACTTGGCAGCAAGCGGCTCACGATGATCGATTGCCGCTCCTGCGGTGTATAATTGTGGTCATTCACCTGCCCCAAAGATTCCTTCAAAGACGCAATGGCATCCTCGGCACCAGCGATGGCAAATCCTGCCCCTTTCTTCTTGTTCAAGGCAAGGCCATATTTCTCCAACGCACCTGCCACCCCCGGCAGTTCGCGCGAAATGGTCTTCGCACTGACCCCGAGATTCTCCGCCAGCTCTCCTGCTGTCGTGAACGGACGCTGTCCATCCACGAGCAGCTTGAGGATTGCCGCGGTACGTTCTTTTACATTCATCCTGCTGCCTCCTATGATCACTCAGAAGCGAGTAGACTCCGAAACAAGATTTTCTTTTTTCTTGTTTCGATGGTTTTATTATAACGTTCGACTGCATGCCGCACAAGTCAAAGACATTCACCGTTGTCCAATACAAAACGAGACAAAAATGGAGAGCCTTGTCTATCAGGCTCTCCACAAACATTCCTATAAAAAATTTTATGCTTTTATACCTTGCCGCCAGCTGCCTTGACAATCGCCTCAGCCACTTCCTTGATGCTCAGGCGCTTCATCATCGCATAGCGCTGGATCCGCCGATAGGCTTCCTGCTCCCCGAGCTTATGGGCTGCCATCAGGATGCCTTTGGCACGGTCGACCAGCTTGCGCGTCTCCAGCGAGTCCTTGAGCTTGCCAAGCTCCAGCTCCATGCCCTGCATCTCCTCCCAGCGGGAGAGCGCAATCTCGATG
>Ga0256405_10010422_pt1 | contig 12285 bp, 16 predicted proteins | sample RumenRJG_02DNA_FD_189096 | JGI IMG/M metagenome (GOLD analysis project Ga0256405, IMG submission 189096) | Bovine rumen microbial communities from Lethbridge, Alberta, Canada - RJG_02 | ecosystem: Host-associated > Mammals > Digestive system > Stomach > Rumen | place: Canada: Alberta...
ATCATCGTTTTCAAATCCCCATGGATGAGCCGATGTCGTTGCCTTTACCCAAAAACACCGAGATGACCGACTTCTTTGCGGTGGGCAAAAATCCAACCATAACGCCGCCTGACTCTGAGCATCAGTTTGATGGTATCCTAAAGAGATTGCATTGTATCTTTGCTGACCGTCCAAAAGGAAATATTCGGTTTTCGTATCTGCTGTATTTTGTTCCGGATTCGCCAGGACGGACGAAACGGCGAACGAACCGATAGGAAAACCCCGCAGCAGTGAGTCCCACAGCAATTCAACTTGTCTGGGTTCCCAAACCAATCCCCGCTGGAGTGCCGGAATGGAGATACGATGATTATCCTGCCATCTTGAGATTTCTCTGATCGTACAAAAGCGTTCCGCTCGGGCTGTGAAGAAATTCAAAAGCCGGATGATATTCCGATCGATTGCATTTTCCCGGTTCAGTTGAAAAATCGCTCCGGGATTTTGCTTTTCATAGCAGGTACCGCCTTGTGCAAAGGGGATAACATTCTTGCAGTCACAGAAATCCGTAAACTGCCGCAGTTCGATTCGCTGCGCAAACCCTTCGCCACTGTCATCGTCATAAGCTGGCGAGGAATCGGCAATCCCGGCAAAATAGGATTTCCACACCCAATTCTGACGCCGTGCCACAAGAATGCAGTCTCCCGGCTGAATACGGGAAAACATAGCTCCGGACTTGTGAGAAGTGTCCCAGCCCATGAAAACAGCATGTTGCCGTTTCATACAGTCAAGATACTCGTTCGCACAGCCATCATTTGCCGCGTTAGGCGATACAACATAATACTTCATTTCTGTATACTCCTTTCATTCCAAATATTTTCTCACTGTATTTCGGGCGGCTTTCAGGGCCTCGGCGGTTTTGCTTAGATTGCTGTTGTATTTCTCGTAAACCCGCTTCACATGCAGACGGATCGCCGCATCCAGTTCGTCCGGGACCTCGACGGCCGCCGCAGGGGCGAGGCTGGCTGTCATCTGCTTGTGTTCGGCAAGAAGACGGGGGAAATCCTGCTCGTCCAGCACACTGGCGCGCTCCAGAAGATTGAACAGCTCCCGGACGTTGCCGGGATAATCGTAGGTTTTCAACGCTTCGATCTGCTCCGGGGCCAGACGGTGTTTGTGCTGCTTCAGCCAGTAGCCGTTGGCAATCTGGTCGATGTCGCATTTATGTTCCCGGAGCGGCGGGACGCGGATCTGCACCACGTTCAAGCGATGGAACAGGTCTTCGCGGAATTTGCCGTCGCGCACCATCCCGGCGAGGTCGCGGTTGGTCGCGGTCAGCAGCCGGACGTTGACCTCTATCTCCGCACTGCCGCCCATCCGGGTGAAGCGGCCGCCTTCCAGAACGCGCAGGAGAATGCCTTGCGCTTCCAGCGGGAGTTCCCCGATCTCATCCAGGAACAGGGTCCCACCATTGGCCTGCTCGAACAGACCCCGCTTCATTTCCCCTGCGCCGGTAAAAGCGCCCTTTTCGTGTCCGAAAAAACGGTCTTCCAGCAGGTTCGGGGTAACGCTGGCGCAGTTGAAGGCGATATAAGGCTCGTTTCTGCGGGGGGATTTGTTATGGATCTGCAAGGCGACAGTCTCCTTGCCGGTCCCGCTTTCGCCGTAGATCAGCACGCGGGCATTGGTGTGCGGAGCGGCCAGATTGATTTTTTCCAGAAGATCCTGCATCGCCTGACTTTTTCCGACCAGTTCCCGGTTGCCGTAACGCTTGTAGTGTTCGACCAGCTGGCGTTCGGACTCGGACCAGCGGTTTTCCGGATCGGCATTGGCAATATGCCGGATGGCGTCGCCGTAGGATTTTTCATCCTGATAATTCCGGTAAGAATACATCGCCGCCTCAAGCAGCTGTTGATACGGCAGGACTTTCCGGTCGGGTTTTTCCTCCTCTCTCAGCGGCTCGAGATCGTCATACGGCAGATCGTAGCAGAGGCTCACCGCATCGGTTATGCCGTCGCCGTCCACAAAAATATCGAGGGACGCCCGGATTTCTTCCGAAATGGACTCGGGAACATCAATGGCGCTGATCCAGGAGACGCGAACGGATTTTGCCTTCAGCTTCTTCAGGGCTTTTTCCAGCAGTTCCGGATCACCGGTCAGCCCGATGCCGAGGATCACGATATTTTTATATTGGCCGACGTCATACAGGAATTCCGGCAGCCTGCGGGTGCTCATGCCGAAAATATCGGCCTTTTTCCAATGCCGCAGCGCCAGCGCCGCCGCACAGGCATAATCTTTCCATCCCCAGCCAGTCAAAATCAGATTTTCCATTTTTATCCTCCAAATATTAAACAGTCATTGTTCAAAAAATAATTTAATTCTGTTCGTAATGAAAATCAAACGTTTTTACATCTTTTTCTTCAAATTTCATCTTAAAAAGGAGCGCCGCACAGGCTTGCGCATCCTCAAGGGCATCATGATGCCGGAATTCATGATCAAAAATTGACGCCATCGCATCAAGTGAATGGGACTCCGCTTCCGGAAACTTTTCCCGGCACACGGCAAGGGAGCAGACATATTGAAACCGGATCGCCGGAAGACGGTAGAGTTCCAGCGCGGCCCGAAGATGACCGAGGTCGAACTGCGCATTGTGGATCACGACATATTCCGCCGTTTGCAGCATGCCGCCGAGGACCGGCCAGATCTCCGGGAATTCCGGAGCCCGGCGCAAATCGTAGTAACCGATGCCATGAACATTATAGCAGGTGGACGACACATAATCCAATAACTGGTGCGGCCGGACCAGCCATTCCCGTTTTTCCGTTACGATGCCGTCTTCGAGGATGGCGCACCCGGCGGAACAGATGCTTCCCCGCCTATAATTCGCCGTCTCAAAATCAAGTCCGGTCAATTTCATTTTTCAGTCTTTCCCTTCATATTTTTTTCATAAGCGACGATCATATCGGCCCATTCCTCCGCGAAACGGTGATTTTTCGATGCGTCAAAAACCAGTTCCGGGTCATGGAAGAACCACCGCAGAACCTTTTGCAGATATTTTCGGGTGTACATGTGATGATAGAAGCGTTCGGTGGGATTCATATTCGCGGCACGGAGTTCCGGAATGCGTTCGTAACTGTTGCAGGTCCGGACCTCTTTCTTCAAGGAGCACTCACCATGCTCCAGCGGCACGATATACCGCTTGTCCCGGCGAAGATCGCACCGTGCCGTGAAATGCGAACACTTGACGCACATCCGTTCGTTGGAACGGCAGTCGAAATACCGTTCCGGGATTTCCGATTCCGGATATTCGGCAATGGTGATCCGCGGACTCATTTCCAATCCCTTTTGCCCTTCTGCACTGTCATTGCATATTTTTACATGATTTGACATCGGCGAACAACTGCCCCTGACGTTTCCGGATTCGCCGGATCTGCCAGTCGTCCAGTTGGGCAAAATCGCAGTGACAGGCGAACTGCGGCTGGGACCGCAGAAGGATATCCCAGAACGGAGACGGCTTTTTTTCGATCCGGCTCCAGTCGAAGTATTTTTCGAATTGGGGCTGATACGAAAGCAGCATCAGCCAGGCCCCGGTATCCCATTCCCGGTCGAGTTCTTCCCAGTCGACCTGATTTTCCAGCTGAGGCAGATCGCACAGCAGGGCACGTTTTTCCATTGGCGTCAGGAAGGCATAAAGATCCCACGGCCGCCCCTGGGGGAAATGTTTCCGAAAAATATCCGGAGCCATATAGGCCAGCTTCACCAGTTCCAGCCGGTTGACGCTTTCCCAATGGACATACTGTTCAAACTGCGGCTGTTTCTGCAGAAGCATCGCCCAGGGAAGATCGCAGCGGGAGCGCAGATCGAACCACCAGTCGTGCGGCGGGATGAAATGCGGCTGTTCCATCAGCAGCAGAAACCAGTCGATGGCATCGCTTTTCTTCAGCAGATAATCGAATTCATACCCCGGCGTACCGGCCAGTTCCGGGTTGCGTTTCAGTTCGTCGATTTTTCTCCAAATCTCGCATTGAGCCATTTTTCGATCCTTTCGTTATTGAGTTCCGCCAGGTTAAAAGCAATTTCCATGCCAGCTTTTCCAGAGGTGTCCGGCGGGACCGGCCCGAAAGTGTCGTTCAGGATTTGAACACCGATGGTCATTTTCTAAATCAGCCATACTGATCCGGCGAAAGTCTCATGCCTGAAAAAATTGGCACGGGACTTGCTATTGACATGATGCCCGCTTTTCGCGGATGACCGGAACGTGCAAAGGAGACAAAAAATGAATTATGATACAATAAAAAAATGATTTTTTTAAAAAAAAGGAAATGGGACCGGAAAAAATCTTTTTTCGGTCCGTATAAATACAAAGATAACATGATCCAAGATACCGATAAATGCAGTTGAAAAACAAAATACGAAAGGAATCTGTATGAACAACCATTACACGGAACAGAAAACCCATTGGCGAGAATCCAAAGCACTGGAATTCTTTCTTAACTTCATCAAAAATCACGATGGATCTGTAAATGACAACGATACCTTTCAGCTGGTCGCCGGGCTGCGGACCCATGAACAGTGGATCGAGCTGGTCAATAAAACATTTCCGGCGGATATGATCGAAAGGATGGGGAAACTGCCAAGCCGCCGCGACTGTCTCGATTTCACCGATGAGCCCAAAGAAATGATCCGGGAGATCTGGTGCTGCGATTTTGCACGAAAAAAAGCGAGAAGCATGCTTTCCGAAGTGGTCGAAGAAGAACTTCGGAACGATCCGGTCGAAAAGTATGCCGATGAAATTTTTGCCCAGAAAGTAGTCGAACTTCAGAATACGATGAAGCTGAATGATCTGGAGATCAACATCCTGCTGGTTTTCGCCTTTGTCCGAAGCGATCTGCTCTGCATTGCCGACGGCCACGAACGTCATTCGGATGAAAACGACAAGGCGGTGTTCGCGGCGAAATCCCTTGATTGTGAACTTTCCGATGTGAGGGAGGCGCTGGATAACCTCCTTGGAATGTCCGGCAATGACGCCGGCATCAAACACATTAGGAGGTTTTTTTATGGCAAGAGAATCGAACGCGGAAAAAGCAAGACGGGCACTCAATGAACTGGGCAAGCTCTGCTACTGCATGCAGCCGGTCCCGCAGCCGGGCAACTGCTGCGGCACGATCATGCATCAACGGCTGGGAACGATCAGCTATTCCGGCACAAAATGCGCCCGCTGCAAGGGCATGATCCCCGGAACGGTCCATTGATCGGAATTTGATCATGTCGGAAAATAACTGAACATGCCGGGTGCTTGCGTCAGCCCGGCGCAAGCTCCCGCAAAGGAAAAATTATGGAAACCATCAATCAATATCAACATGTGCGTCTGCGTCCCGGCATGTATGGACTGCACGATAACTATTTCAATAAAATATTCCATCAATGTATCCTTGACCTTTTGCATGAGTTTTCATTCACAACGCTGAAGATATCAACGGTTCCGGAGCGGAATGAAGTTATTTTCGAGGCGTCCGAAAGGGAAAAATACCATGCAGCAAATAATTACTGGTCCTTTATTCTGATTGCCGGGATCAGTTCTTTCGTCAAATTCAGTGCGGAATTCAAGGACGGTTCTTTCCGCAGGACGATCATCAAAGAGGCGGAACCCTGTGAAGAAACCTTCGGAATTTATCATTCACCAGGCCGCCTGGATGAATTGTCCGGATTCTATCCCAATACCGATCTGGAACGTCTGGAACTTCGTTTCACCCTGCCGAAAGAATATCCGATCGATGAAAATTATGCCCGCAGCAAGGTTCATGACCTTTCCAAGATTTTTCCCAAAAGCCGAATCACTTATAATGGTCATGAATACAAGGGCCACAGGAACAAGAACCAAATCACTTCGATCTTGCAGTTCGGCCATGTGCTGATTGACCCGGAATGGAATATCTACGAATTCAGTGCCGACAGCAAAGATATCTCCTGGGAGGTATCATTTACTTTTGATTACGCTGAAAAAAGAAGGATTTCATTTATCAACGGCATTTGGACGGCCCGCGGCGGGATGCATGCCGATTGCATTACACAGGCGATAGAGCAAGTTTTCAGGAAAACGGAAAAACTTCAGGAAAACGATCTCGATAATCTGAGTTTTGCTCTTTCTGTTCACCTGCCGCCGGAAAAAGAGATTTTTTTCGACAGATGCCGCTGCGGAACGGATTTAAGACTGGAATCGGAATACCCGGAATTCAAACTCATGGAAAGAAACCTCAAGTCCCAGATCATCAAATATCTTTCCAAGGAAGCAGAACGAGGTGCAAAATGAATCCGCATGAAGAATTGGAACGCCATAAAAAACTCCGCAGTATAACGGCAAACCTGACCGACAACATCTATGAACTGACCCGGATGCGAATCGTTCGGGTGATACGGGAATGTGAAGAAGTCAGTTATGCCGCAGAAGAACTTGGATGTTCGCAATCGACCGTTCGGCGGTATATGAATTTTATCCCGTTTGAACGCCTGATGCGTGACCCGTCTCTGGAAAAACGCTTCGACTGGCGCAGCATGACCGCAGAGAAATGGACAAAACTCCTGCGGAAACATCCACAGTTCATCACCCGGTTGCCAAAAGATATTTTAGGCTGCCATGATGAACGGGATATACTGATCGCCCAGCCCCAACTGGGACCATATTTCGATCTGTCGGAGTGGAACCGACTTGAACTTGATTTTGCCTGGGCGGACTTGCTTTCATCCCGTCCGCAGTTTGCCGATCAGTGCGATTTTTCCGTCATTACTGGGCGTAACGCAGCCTATTTGCTGGAAAAACAGCCTCAATTTTTCGACCGGATCCCACTGGAAACCTTATGGGCTTACCACTGGACGGAAATTTTCCGATGGCAGCCGCAGCTGGAAAAGAAGATGCTGGCCAAACCGCACAGCGAATGGCCCTTCAACTTCTGGGTCCACGCCCTGCAGAATCATCCCGAACTGGAACCGGAATTCGACGGATGGGACAAGATCGAGGATCAGGATATTCCCGATTTCAAGCGCACCCAGCCGGAAATGTACAAGCGCCATTGGCCGGAGAAAAAGGAAAAACAGCCGACAACAGGAGAATGAAGAATGAATAATCAGATTACCGCATCCGATAGGAAACAGCCAACACATCACGTCTTTTTTCAACCCCATTCTGCCCCGGAAAAGTTGGATGAGCTTGAAAAAGACAAAATGTTAGGAATCTACATCCAGTTGAGTGGAGATGTCGGACCATGGCTTGAAAAATTATCCGATTTCCCCAAACTGGAGATTCTTTCCTTCTCTCGTTGCCATGGGAATGATCCGTCAGATCAATGGGATGAACTTAAAAAATTAAAAACATTAAAATCACTGGAAATTCACGACTGCACCCCGCTGAATCAAACCGCGTTGGATTCAATTGCGGAATTGGAAAATTTGAAAAGGCTGTGGATCACCTCTCAAGTCAGAGAAAACGAAACTGATTTTTCCGTATTGGAGAAATTGCGGTCTCTTCAGACACTGGAGCTCGGTTTTGAACAGGTCAACGGGTATATCGGATTGTGGGCCGAAGAGTTGGATTTCATCAAAGATTTACCAGCATTGGAACATCTTCTGCTGAGGGATAATTGTCACTTGTGCGCCGCAAAACTTCTGTTCCCCCCAAGCCTCAAGGTATTATCTGTTCCAAGTCACACACCGGATTCTACGATCAAAAGGCTTCAAGACTCTGGTATTATCGTCATGGGAGCATGGGAAAAGCTTCCGGGATAAAATTCAGTTTGTTCGGCATAACATAAAAAATGGAGCTTGCAATGAAAACACTAAGTCCGGTAGAGCATGTCAGGAGAAGACCCGATATGTATTGTCCCTTTTACAAATACAGTCATGCAATCTTTGAAATCGCCTTGCGATATTTTATTGATTCTCACATCGCAGGCTGTTCCAGCCGACTTCATATAGAATATGAAGGAAATACCGTGCGTTTCCGGGATTGGGGAAATCCGATACCATTTGAGGAAATGAAAATCGATAGTATGGTGTCCTTTCGACGTTGGAAAAATTGTGGTGATTTTTTAGGCATGTCAGGATGGAATCCCATGGTTCCAATGATGTTGATGGGACTTTGCAACGAGATGGAACTCACTTCTTTTTGTAAAAACAGGAAATTGACCTGCTGCACCGTTGATGATGCTCAATGGGGAAGAAGAGTCTGTTGCGGAGAAGAACGCTGCACCAACGAAGCGGATGGCATTGAAATGCGTCTGACTCATGACAAAGAATTTAATCCGGCATATATCCATGCCTTGACCAACCAGTTCCATGCGCTTTTCCCGGATTTTGAAATCAGTGTCAATGGCTATGAACTGCCGAAATCCAATGGGCTTCTGGATCTTTTGTATATGCAGTTCAATCCTATGCGGATTTTGGACCCGATATTTTCATGGACGAGTGATGAACTCGATTTGACTGCGGCACTGCAGGTCTATCACAAGATTGAAGGCGGGCCATTCATTTTCTCATTTCTGAATTGTCATGCGACATTCAATGGCGGAGATCACAACGACGCAGTGTTGGACGCACTTCATAACATCAAACTTCGATTTGCCATTGAAAATCTCTGCATCATATTTCATTGCAAAGTCCGGACGGCTGAGGCTTGTTCCGAGACAACCCAGCCATGCGATCCTGATTTGCTTTATGATACCATGCTGAAGGACCGGGCTCGCTTTACCTCTGCCGCAGCCAGGCAGGAATTTAGAGACAATATCAGAACCATTCTTCAACTTGGCATCTATCAAAGCACCGCCGACAGATGAAAGAAATTCAAAACCTTAAGGAACGGCAATGAGATATTCCCAATACTTTACTCAAGCCGCGAAATTGAGTGGAACAGATGTGTCCCAAGCGGAAAAGCTCCTCCGCGAGGCGGAAAAACATGCTTCCGCTTATTTCCCCGCGGACCTGATCCTGTGTGCCAAGGCATGGAAACTGTTTCTGCATAATGCGGAACAGGCTGAACGCTGTCTCTTGAAGGCGGAAGCCCATACTCGGGACGGGATGAGTTTTGCGGAATTGGCCGATGCCTGGGAAGTGATCTTGAACGACAGGGAATCTTCAGAACGATGCCGCATGAAATTTATGAAAAAAATGGAAGAGAACAACTGTCAGATGAATGTCAAAGTTCTTCCCAGAATCTTTTTTGAACAAATCAAGGGAAGTCCACGGGAAAAACTTCTGCTTGAGCAGAATAAGATCATCATTGTCAATGCCTCATGGGATAAAGTTTTGGAACTGCCATTTTCAGAATGTCATCGGAATCACGAGAATCTGCTTTGCCTGACGATTGACGATGCAGTTTTTCCCAAACGGGAAATTTCGATTGAAACATTCCGTCTTACGGGAGATCAGGCAGAAGAAATAACGTGCTTTGCAAGTGTGGTTTGCAGACCTCCTATGCCGCTGATTATCCTTTGTTCATCCAAGCTTCCCCGAGCCCAGGTGGTTGGAGAAATTCTGAGTTATTACTATGACCATTACAAAATGAATGAACAGGAGAAAGAGCTGGATCTCAGGTGAATTGTTGTCCGGCATCAGAAAATTTGCCGGTGATGAAATACTGTTTGATTCACTTAACATACAAAGGAGCTTGCAGAAAATGGCACCAAATGCAAATTCGATGCAGAAATTCATCGAAAAGGAACTCAACAAGGACAGCCGGAGGAAACTGGATCTTCGCGTATTCAACCGGAAAACGAAAGAGTTTTACGAACCCACGCAGGAATTGATGCTGCCAGCGGCGGGAAATGCGTTTTTTCTGATCAACGGAGAGAAAATTCCGATGGACAAAATCGTAATCCAGCGTTATATTGGCGTGCAGGACCGGAACGGCAGAAAAATCTGTGAGGGAGATTATCTGCTGACGAATGAAGGAAACTGGTGCGGGTTCGTCGTGTTTTTCGACGGGACATTCATGCTGGTCGATCCCGAAGGCGGATACAGCGCGGAGCCGGAATGGGATGAGTGCGAGATCATCTCGAACATCTGCGAAATGGACGGTCATACGTGGAAATATGTTCAGAACATGCGAGAAGGAAACTGAGGAATGGGGGAGACACGATTTCTGACCAACCGCGAGATTTATGAACAGGCGGTATTGAAGCTGGTCCCGTCCGCGAAGAAACGCCTTTGGATCGCCACGGCGGACATCAAGGACATGTATGTGGAGAAACCGGGCCTCTCAAAACAGATGGTGCCGTTCCTTCAGATCCTGGCGGAACTTCTGGAGCGCGGCGTGGCGATTCGGCTGATCCATGCGAAAGAACCCGGACCGGCCTTCCGTCAGGATTTCGACCGTTTTCCGGGCTTGTGGACTGGGATCGAACGGGTATTGTGTCCGCGTGTCCATTTCAAATGCATCATTGCCGACGGCAAACGGGCCTATTTCGGCAGCGCGAACCTGACCGGTGCCGCATATCGACGTCATTGATGCTGTAACCGAGGTTGTCAAGGCGCACGATTGGCAGATCGTGAATGAGAAATACGGTCTGGCGCATGACGGGCAGAAGCTCTTCGGCGTTATGGAGATCAACAAGTCTTCAAGCTCGGACTGGATCCGCTCAATCGGCATCAGGAACTCGCACGACAAGAGCTTCGGCGCAGGTATCACGGCAGGGATCAGCGTCATGGTGTGTTCGAACCTGGCTTTTGGCGGCACGATGGTCATTAAACGCCGTCATACAAGCCAGTTCGAATTGACAGAACTGATTGCGCGTGCAGTCGAATCCCTGGAGAACGAATTCCTGATTACCGAGACCGTCTGCGAGGATATGAAGGTGCAGTATTTCAAGAACGATGACGATGCCCGTGCCTGCATAGTCCGTGCGGCTGAAATGGGCGTTATCAATTCGAGCGATATTGTGCCGGTCTTCAAGGAATTCAAGAACCCCACACACGAGGACTTCACGGAACCCACGAGATGGAGCCTGATGAACGCGATCACTGAAACCGTGAAGAAATACACTCCGCTGCGTGTTGACCACACGTATCTTGCCCTGAATCGGGCGTTCGGTCTGGACGGTCACAGACCTGAGCTTTGGAATCGTGTCTGACCACCCCGCACCGCCACCCTCTGGCATGGCAGGGGCTCCGACCGTAAGAATCCCATGCAATCAGGCGGATCGGAGGGCCCGGTATGGACGTGATGCACCCATATCGTCATTCCGAAGTCATCCCGGAGGTCGAAGGAGTGCAAGCCTTCCCTCCGGTCTTTTTTTCACAACTTACTGAAACGAAAGGAAATAAGATGAATGGAAAACACTTGAAAAGGTCCGGCATCCGGGCCTGGTATTACACGAAAAAGATCATGAGGAAGCTGCTGGAAATGATAGTGGATTTCCCGAACACCGTTGTGGGGATCATCCTCGCACTGATTATCGGGCTTCTGCTGCTTTCAATTCCCTGGGTGGGCACCTTGCTGTTCTTCATCGTGGAACCGTTCCTGCTGATCGCGTTTATTGTAATGTTCGGCAGCAGGGATTACAGAAGAAATTGAACTCAAAACGAAAGGAAAATGGAAATGGGACTTGACCTCTACATCAGCAAGAAAATCTTTATCGGCGCGATGTATGAATCGTGCGGCATCACAGGCGAGATCCACCTGTTCAAGCACGGCAAGGAAATTCCAGTGGTACTGGAGAATGTCAGCTACGTAATCGAGCAGATCTATCACGGTCATAAAACCTGGTGGCTGCTGGAGTGGCTGAACAGGGAACTCGATGAGGCGCTCTCGGGAGACGGTGAGGATCACGAGATCAGTCGGGAGGTCCTGACCGCGCTATGCAGGGGATGTTCAGCGGTCCTCAGGCATAAGGGAAAACAGGACTTCAATGCCGTCTGCAAGGCGCATCTGGGATGCCAGGTGCGGGAGAACATCGACAAGGAATCCCTGGGGTTCTTCTTGCAGAACATTCAGGGGCTGAAAGAGGGCATTGAAAGGGCTCTGGGGGATCAGGATGTGACCTTCATGGTCTCTGCCTCCTGGTGAAGCTGCAAGGGGTCTGGAAGCAAAGGACCGGAGGGAGGGCCCCTTGAGAGCTCTCCTTCCGGCTTTTTTTACATGGCAGGTGACGGACGCTCCGGACGGATGTTTCGAACTCCTTATTATACTCTTCCCCTATCTATTATGTCATTTTTTATCGCTACATTTAAGAGTTGAAAAGTGGTGTCCGAAGTGTCCATATGAGGCTAATTCAGCCGTCCGTTACCCGTCCGTGTCCTGTCCGGGGTGATGTCCGCAGCCTCGCT
>Ga0256405_10010423_pt1 | contig 12283 bp, 14 predicted proteins | sample RumenRJG_02DNA_FD_189096 | JGI IMG/M metagenome (GOLD analysis project Ga0256405, IMG submission 189096) | Bovine rumen microbial communities from Lethbridge, Alberta, Canada - RJG_02 | ecosystem: Host-associated > Mammals > Digestive system > Stomach > Rumen | place: Canada: Alberta...
CGGAAATGGCTTACTCGTTGTTCTTGTGGAGGGTAATAAACATCAATGTCGATAGGTATAAGTTTTACTCCATGCCAAGAAGCAAAAACCAAAAGCTCGAGTTCTGCCTCATATCGTGATGTCAGCATCCCAAGGCCATAAAGCTTCTTCAGAGGATATAGACGATATCCGGTTTGTGTGTCAGACAAATGATGGCCCGTCTGAACGTAAAACCAGAAATTTGAAAACTTATTGGCAAAACTGCTCCCTTTTGATCGAGTCACACCATCCAGTTTCCTGCTTCCAAGAATCAGTGTACCTGGATGCTGCTGATTAGCTGCCAGGAAGTGTTTGATATCAGAAGGAAAATGTTGCCCATCACCATCTAATGTTATAGCGTATGAGAAGTTATGTATTAAAGCACACTTAAATCCTCTTTTTAATGCATATCCTTTGCCATGATTCTTCTCATATTCCACAAGGATTATGCCCTTTATCTCATGAAGGATAGATGATGTGTTATCTGTAGAACCATCGTTAACTACTATGATGTCACGACATTCCCGTAAAGCATCATGCACAACAGAAGCAATCGTCCCACCGTTATTGTAGGTTGGAATGATTACACAGATACCTCTATCGTGCAACAACTGTTTCTGTTTGTCTTTACTGTTTTCCGTCATGACATTTACATAAAAAAGAGATTTTTGCCAGAGGGGTCTCGTTTGACTGGATGTGAACCTGAACACGATAAGCGTTGCCATTGTCCTCAGCCGTTATCTTATCAAAAACGCAAGAAACCAGCGGTGTTGTTATGGGAGATATTATACTCAAGAACTTGACATTTTTAACTAGATGTATTTTCATCTGTTTTGCCAAATAATCCTCCAATAATTCCTTGGCAATCTGGATAATGCATACGCCAGGTGTTATTGGCTCATTCGGGAAATGAGCTTGATAGATAAAGTGGTTGGCATCTAATTTGATGTCAAATTTTATTTTGTTATCAGAAAAGTCTCTGGCGACTATTGTATAGAGATTATTGAGTAGTATCATTGTCAACTGGTTTGAAGTTATAAATAATATTTCTACGTTTGTTAACGTATTGAGTCCCACCTCGTTTCATACATAGAAGTAGTTGGGCTAGGTCTTTGCGCAGAACATGGCGAATATACCATTTGTCCATAGCACTGAATACACTGCATAATTTAACCTTCTCTTTTTTCGGATAATAGATGAAGTCAATTGCTGTAAGACCAAACTCGTTGATGAGGCTGCCTTTTATAACGTGCTCATCATAAAGTAAAATACAGATACCGCTGATATATGCTTGGGGCATTTCGATATATGCGTCATATCGAATACATTCTCCCTCATGAAGAGGAAGAAGGTTCTTGTCTTGTGCTACAGCGGAATTCTGCAAAAGACTATTGAATAGCAAACATATTAGAAGGAATAGTCTCATTAATACGTATATTTTTCAGTTCAATAATTGTTTTTTCTCCGTTCTTATCGTAGAGTTCAACATTGTTTACTACTGACTTTTTCGCATTAAAGTGTAATATGAGCTTTGGGAACATCTGCTTCATGTCCTTGCGTTGGGGCAAGAGGGTAGCAACCCATTCATTACCAATAGCAGCAACGCTGACTTTGTAATTCTTGTCATCAGTCAGACAATTGCCGATCACACTGCTCATCATGATACGAACAATCTCTTTAAAAAGTTTGTTCTGCTTGACATCTATCAAATCATTTCGTTGCTTATTCTTTAGCAATACCTGATCGTTGTTTAAAATGAAGGTGTATGAATAGGGTGAAGTGTATTCCCAGCGTAGTTTGTTGCTTTGTTGATAGTACATCTTACCATGAGATACGAAATCGTTATTAAGCATTTTCAGGTGCTTGGTTTGTACGAAGTCACACTGCATGGTCTTCATGGCAGAAGCTGTTTGATTTACCTTCTGCTTTATTTGCTCTTCTGTAAGTTGCTGGGCTGACAGAGGTATGATATGAGATAGTATCAATATTAAAAATAAAAGTCTCTTCATCTCATTTTGCAATTAATAAACACCCTAAAATGATGAAAGCCACACCTATCCACTTTAACAACGAAACATCTTCGTGGAAAAACATGATGGCTGCTAACATTCCAAAGACATAACTCAGGCTTACCATTGGATAAGCTGTGCTGAACTCGAAATGTTTGATAATATACATCCAGAGCAGTGAGGCACCGGCGAAAAACAGTCCACTGGTGGCAAACTGCCAGTTTGATAACATTTTTATCCAGAACTCGCGAGTCCAGCTAAATGCAGGCATACGGGTCATTGCATATTTCAAGAACACCTGCCCCGCTGTAAGAAAGATGCTCTGTAGAACAGCATAAGGAATTATTCTCCACATGTTAAGATCATCGCTATTGAATGAATGGAAGGCTGTTCACTTTCGCCCAATCTTTGCATGATTGAACTAAACACGTGAGTAGTTTCATCATGACAACCCACCAGAATCGTTTTATATTTGCCACTGCGCAACTGCATTTCTGCATCACGTATGGCCCACTTCAGAGAATCTTCGTCTTGCGTATACGTCACATTATAACCATGACAACCAAGACGAATGGCAATATTACTGCTAATAGTATTGTGCGTACTTTGCATGAAATAGGTAGGCTTTAACGAACCTTCACCTTCCTCTATTAGTTGTAGAAGAAGTCGCTCTGAGTTCTCCAGGCATCCCATCGATGTACCAGTAATAATAGCATCGGGCTTTTCAATTCCTGCATCTTTTAAGGCTTTCAATGAAGATAAGAGCGAACTCTTCATGATTTTCCCCATTCGACGCGCTTCCATTGGCGTTACGTAGTTACGAACTTCTGTTAACTGGTCTTCTGAGGTTATTTCAACCTTTGACACGATACGAATAAAACTTTTCTGTAATCTATGTTTATTTTCTGTATCATCTGATTGTAGTGAAGAAACAATTAATGAAGAGTCATTACCTCCAAAACCAAATGAATTGCATAGCACATTGTGTATGGAACTGTGGTCTTCTCCCATTGAAGGTGTTATACCATCCGTCATCTGCTGTGACCAACCTAAGTTTGCTGGTATGAATTGATGACGTAAAGCCAGCAGACAGATTACTAGTTCGATGCTTCCTGATGCGCTGGTCGTATGACCCGTAAAGGATTTTGTAGAGCTGATGAATGGCATCTGACTTCCAAACACACGTTTCAAGGCAGCACTTTCTGACAGATCATTGTTGGGAGTACCAGTACCATGTGCATTCACATATTGTATGTCTTCTGGTTTCATATGTGCCATCTGCAGAGCTTCCCTCATTGCAAGGAAAGCTCCTTCTCCATTTTCAGAAGATGCCGTTTGATGGAAAGCATCACAGGCATTACCGTACCCACGCAAATAACCATGAATTTCCGCATGGCGCTTGTGTGCAGCATCTTCCTTTTCCAAAACAAGATATGCAGCACCTTCGCCCAAATTCAAACCTGCACGTTTCTCGTCAAAGGGCCGGCATTGTTTGTGATCAAGAATCATGAGCGAGTTAAATCCATTTAAGTGGAACAAGGAAAGAGCCTCGGAACCGCCAGCAATCACCATGTCTGCTTGTCCGTCTTTGAGTAGATTTGCCCCCAAAATGATAGCATTGGCAGCTGATGAACAAGCAGTTGATATGGTGGTGTATTCTGCAAAAATGTCGAAATAGTCGGCTAATAGTTGAGTGCTGCTTCCTGCACTATGATACTTCATGCATCCTAGATGGTCATCAGAAATCTGGAGGTCCTTGAAAAAACGTTCTGTAATATCCATTCCAGCCACTGTGGTACCAGATATCAGAACCACTCTTAAAGCCTTTTCTTTAACATCGTTGCTGTCTATCCCTGCATCCGTCAAAGCTTGTCGAACAGCCAATATACTCATCAAAGTGGTTCGGTTGACATACGTATCCTTCTCAAGACCTAATTGTTTTTTCATCTCGTCATTAGTCAAGGGGACTTCACCTACAGGCAAGTCATGATGAATAGAGTTTAAATACTTTATCTCACTAATACCTGTACGCTTCTCCCTTAGGGATTTTAGCACTTGTTGCTTATCCAATCCGATAGCACATACAATGCCTTCACCTGTAATGACGATGTCGTTTCTCACTTTAATTTAGATTTTAGAAACCGTATTTTTACTTAGTACGATGCTGACTGACATATTCTGCAATCGTCTTTACACTTTGGAAAATTGCTTTTCCTTCTGCAGGGTTTGCGAGCTTTATTCCATAGTTTTTTTCTATCAGCACAATAAGCTCCAATGCGTCAATAGAGTCCAAACCAAGGCCAGAACCAAATAATGGCTCATCGTCCTTGATGTCATCAGGAGTCATCTCTTCAAGATTTAGGGCATCAATAATCTTTTCTTTCAGTTCTTTTATTAATGTTTCCATAATTGTTTGATTATATTTCGATAATATTTAATTCTGCTTCAAAATGTGTCTTATCATCATAGTTGACCCATCCTGTAAGCATACTCTTTGTTTCTATGTCTCCAAATGAAGCATGAATGATTGCCTTCATTTGTTCTTCGTCTTTATCGGGTAGTATATAGAACGAGGTTTCTCCGCAATACTGATGTCGGATGGCAATTTCACCTGTCACGATGTTGGGAAGGGTATATACAAACACCGAAGGACTTGGGAAGAAGTTGTCCGTATCATTAATTGATTCTTGGTATTTTAAATCGGCAGCAATGGATGAAGAATGATTGAATAGAATGATAGCTCTGTCACTACGTCTGTCAGATGAAGCAGCACCTTCTGCCTTCAAAAGTAACTCGGCGGCAATAAATCCTAAACGACTTAAACCGTCCATCTTGTAATACTTTGGATAGTCGTTGATGTATTGTTTATACAAGTCTGTTAAGACACCTGTGCTGGTTGCTGACAACGCTATTTCGTTATTGTCGATTCTAAGGCATTTTGGTGTCAACGTCAATCGGTGAGTAACCTTTTGCGAACAAACTTGTTTTGACGGAGTGGGGGATGGATGTTTCGTAACTAACAATGCACCATTACCACCTCCAAAACCAGAAATCATTTTAATGAAAGCTTGTTTCTCTGTGGTTTCATTGGCTGTTGTTACTTTCATTTTCCCAGATACGCCATATTCTTCAAATCCGCGAGTGCATAACACCGTATGGTCTTCGATAGCTGCAATCGATATGACCGTTTCCAAAATGCCCGCAGCACCTAATGTATGTCCCAGATATCCCTTTAGGGCATTGACGGAAATGTCGGACAGACCTGCTCGTTCAATGGCAACAGATTCCATCTGGTCATTGAACATTGTGGCTGTTCCATGTGCATTGATGAACGCAATTTGCTCTTTGTTTTCAGTTGCATGAATAGCTTTAAGTGCCGAGAAAGCTCCATTGCCATCTTTTGAAGGGGAACTGATATGGAAGCAGTCATTTCGTACAGCCGAACATTCTATAGCCCATGCGTCCTTTTGGGAGTCTCGCTGAAAGATGATTGTTGAGGCTGCTTCGCCTAAATTCAACCCAATACGTTCGATGTCAAATGGTCGGCATTCCTGTTCAGAGACGGCTTTTAAAGACTGGAATCCTGATATGGTGAACACATTCTGTACATCCGCTCCACAAACTATGGCATAATCATAGGTTCCTGCCTCCAGTAAACGTTGGGCCAACATGATGGCAGAAACCCCTGAAATACAGGCATTGCAAACAACAATAGGTTTGATAGTAAAACCTATGTGCTGAGCAATGTGTTGTACAGCTGTAGCAGGACTAACATCATAACCTTGGGATAACAATTCGATATTCGCTTTTGTCGTGCTAAGGATGAAAATGACATTAGAAGCCGTAACATCAAAATCAACTTGCTGAATGGCATCCTGAATGGAATGGATAACTAACGATTCAAAACGTGTAAAATCAGGAATCGCCATCGCTTCAGTTTGCTCTTGCGAGAAAAGGGCAGCAGTAAACGGCTCTGGCAATCCCCACTGATGACTATAATGGCGCAAAGCAGTATGTCCAGCTTTGAGAGCTCGGTAGTTCTCTGCTGTTGTCATGCCTAAAGGCGAAACTATGTTATCTGCTATTCTATATACCATTACCAGAATGTCTTTATTACTTGATTCCTTCGAACACTCCCCATCGCTTTCTCCACTCGTCGTAAAATTCTGGGCTGTAAAGCACCAATTGATAGTTGGTGTCCATGAAAACTTGAACACTATGTCCTGTAGCCAGCATTGTTTCGTCTTCTGGATCGTGAATTTCGTAGTCGAATACGATTTTTGCGGCTGGGGTGGAGCGGTAAACGATGTCAATGCGGGGGCGCATGCCATACCTTATAGGCTTCTTATATTGAAAAGTCAATTCTACCAAAGGAGCAAAATAGCCGTGGTCAAAGAATCCCATATAGGTCAGATCATATTTCTGACCGAACAATTCACGAGCATCCTCGAAGTACAATGAATAGGAACCATGCCATACCACGTTCATGGAGTCTACTTCGCTGAAGCGAATGTCTAACAGCTTCGATGCTTTTAATTCCATAACTTTCTAGTTTTCTAGTTCTTTGATTGCTATTTTTATCTCTGTTTCCACTAATGTCCGATGGCCAATCATTATTTTAGCGGAGGCCAAGGTCATTCCAAACACCTCTTCCTTTACATCTACGGTGGTTGTAATCATTTCTCCGACTTTTGGCCGCTCAAATATCTCAAGATTACGTATAGCTCCAATAAAACCAATTTGTATGCCTTTCTTTAGAATGTATTTGTTTACGTAGCCAATGCGAGCTGCACAGGTTTGGGCAATATTTTCTATCAATCCAGAAGAACAGAATTCTCCATCCTCGATAAAGATGTTAGCCTCTTTGATATCAGTTTCTGTGACAGTCCTGACCGTATCAAACGCTACAAGACGACTAATCATCACAAATGGCTCCTGTTGGGGGAGCAATTCATGTACGTCGATACTTCTCAGAAACGCTTCTGAAGGCTGTCTTGGATCTTCCATATTTACGATTTCCAAAAATTATAGAAATTATACCATTGAGCAGGGTAGAGTTTTAGTATACGCTCTGTCTCTGCAGCATAGGCTGAGGATAATTCTTCTATTTGTTGTTTGCGAGGTGCGTTGGTGTCATAATGAAGTGGGGTTACATAAATTCGATATGCATTCCATGAGATCTTCATGACATTTATAGCCAAGACATTTAGCTTTCTTATGGCTGCTAAATTAAAGGGCCCCAGGGGTAGTGACGCCTTTGCTCCTAACAAATTCACATCTACTGTCTTTGGAGAACCAAAGACGCGATCTGCTGGCATGCTTATTATTTCGCCCCGCCCGATTGCCTGGTCAATCATAAACAGGTGACTCATGTCTTCCTTTACTGGTATCATTTTGATGTTTTTGTCAGAAAACATCTCGCCACGACTCTTCATGACCGATTCTTTTTCACCGAAGAAAACCAATGCATTGATTGTTTTTTCTTTGGAAGTCAGCGAATAGCCTGCCATTTCGTAGTTTCCAATATGAGAACTCAGTTGGATAAATGCCTCTTTTTGGTTGGATAAATGCTGAAAGTGCTCATAGCCTTCAATTCTTACTTCAAAGTGTTTGCCAGCATACATTGCAAATCTGTCGATAACCACCTGGCTGAACATACAATGGTTCTGATACGTTTTCAGGAAAGAACGTATTGGACCATAGCCCCATCGTTGGCGAAAATAATGATATATATGCTTAAAGCCTGGACGAAACAAACATGGTGGAATGACAAAAACATATGTGAAGATATAGACCATTCTAATGTCTATAACCTGCAATAGTTTGATTAACCATTTATGCATCAAGCTATTGCCATATGTCGTGCCTTCCCACTTCTTGTCTGCCATGACAGTTTATCCTACTTTACTTTCAATATAATCGCAGAACTGGCTTAATGTTGTAACACCAGTCATTTCCTCTGGTTTGATTTTAAAACCAAAGTTTTTCTCAACGATGACCACTATGTCAACAAAATCAAGGCTATCGATTCCCATATCTTCTTTCAACTTTGCATCGTCAAAAACTTTATCCTCGTCAATTTCGAGGTCATCAATGAGGAATGCTTTTACCTTCTCTTCAATTTCTGTTCTTGTCATTTTCTGTTATTTTAAATTATTACTTAAGTTTACATACTAAAATAGAATGCCCCTGACCCAAATGATCGTGTATCTGTTCTATTTCCAATCCGGCTTCTTCGATGCAATATTGCATGTCTTCTGTATTGTACATTTTTGAATTGCCATTGGCCATTGCGGTAAAATAAAGACTTGTCATGGTCAGACAGAATGCGGCAGTTTCAAAACGTTGACGATCCCATAGCGTCTCCATAATATATATTCTGGTCTCTTGAGTCATGGCCTGTTTGGCTCGCTTTAAGATACTGGTGATTTCGGGCATTGAGAAGCAGTCAAGAAACTGACTCATCCAGATGGCATCAAGAACTTTCTCAGACTTGGGAAATGATACGTTTTCGTCAAGTAGGTTAATGCCATATCCCTTTATTCGTTCAGCACCTTCTTTACCTTTTATGTTCTCCTCCATCAGTCCAATCTGTTGAGGCAGGTCAAGAACCGTTACTTCTACATTCTTATTATATTCTACACATTTTAAAGCCCATTTTCCAGTGTTGCCACCAACATCATATAATGAGCGAACATGGTGCTCGTCGAATATGATTTTCAACGCTTCGGGGAATGAAGAGTCACTATAGAAATGGTCAAAAGCAAACCAACTTTTCTGCGCTCGTTCTGGGAGTTGAGAAAGTCCCTCATAAATAGTAGGCCAATTGCCGAAGTGTTTTAAGCCTCCTGGCTTACCGTTACGTAGGGATTCCTCAAGCATATACCAGCCTTCGTAGTTTACATCATGATTGAAATCAATATTTACACGTGTCGCTGGGTCATTTACAAGAAACCACCCTGTTTTGGACAGCGAGAACCTATTAGTATTTACATCAACTAAAATAAGACCTATACACAAGGACGCTTCTAATAGACATTTTATAGCATAATCAGACATCCTAGTTTCCTCACATATCTCCTCACGAGTTAAACCATTTTTGGAATCGCGAATTATATCAAGGATACCCCATTTTAGCATGATGCGTGAGACCTGAAATACCACAGGTCCCCACGCGATAAACTCTGCCAATCTTTGTGCTTCTTGGGCTGACAGAAATTCTTTCGTGTATTTATTTTCTAATGCAGGAAATAAATTCATGTGATGATTACCATTTATCTATTTGGGTCAGACATTTCTGATTTTAAGATGCTTCCCAGTTTTTTTCCTGTTAATGTTGCCCATATTTTCATTCTTGAAAGTTTGGTACCTATCGAAACAATAGGTTCTTTTCCACCGGTAAGGTCTTCTATGGAAAGGCAGACAACTTTGTCTTTATTTACAATATCTACATGACAATACATAAACCCGTCATCTGTGATGGTGTTTACTTTCACTTTTATAACATAAGTGGCATCCTTGTATTCACCAACTTTATATGATTTGCCAATAGCCAGGTTTGTAGCAACCCTGAAATTGCGAACAATAGTTTCTTTGTCCTTGTTCCAGTCTTTCTCGTATTCTGAATATTCTGTTTCGGTTTTCCCCAAAATCATAGCCTGTGAGAAATCCACTTCAAAATTCATGTGCACTCCCTTTAAGTTTTTAGGAAGCGTGTTCTTGGTCACAGTTTGGGCAGATAGATTTGCCATAGAGCAAACTAGCAACAAGCAAATAACGAATAATTTTTTCATACTTGATGTGTTAATGTTGTTTTTGAATTTTCTGTATTACAAGTGCGCTGTTTGTTCCACCAAAACCGAACGAGTTGCTGAGAATAATATTTAGCTCTGTTTCAACAGTCTTGGCAGTGATGTTAAGCTTTTCAGAATACTCGTCGGGGTTTTCGAAGTTAATGTTGGGTGCTACGAAATTGTTGTGCATCATAATAATGCTATAAACAATCTCGCTGGCACCAGCCATCCAGCATTCATGACCTGTCATCGACTTTGTAGAACTTATGAGCGCTCGCTGGCCCCGAAACATCCTATCAAGTGCGACAGCCTCGTACATATCGCCTTGAATTGTTGATGTTGCATGGGCGTTGATATAGTCAATGTCATCAAGCTCTACGCCAGCGTCTTTCATTGCTCGAGTCATAGCTATCACAGAACCGTTGTCACTAGGCTCAGAGATTCCACCGCCATTGCTTGAGAATCCATAACCCACCACTTCGGCTAATATGGTAGCACCGCGAGCAATTGCATGTTCATAGTCTTCCAATACAAGGGCTGCTGCGCCACCACTAGGTATCAGACCATCGCGATCTTTATCAAAGGGGCGACTAGCCTTTGTCGGTTCGTCCATTCTTATGGAAAATGCATTCAGGGCATCAAAGGAGGCCATTGAGTAGTAATTGGTTTCCTGTGCACCTCCACATAACACCATTTCTTGAAGGCCTTGCTTAATTAGCAGATACCCAAGTCCGATAGAGTGACTTCCACTAGCACAGGCAGCGCTGATGGTATAGTTGACGCCACGTAGATGGAAAATTGTGCTTAGGTTCATGTTCACAGTCGAATTCATCGATTGGAAAATTTGACCATAACCCAGCATCGCTGTATCATGTTTCTCGTCCATGATCTTGGAAGATTCAATAACAGGCTTTGCAGAAGAGTCATTGCCGAAGATGCAGCCCACCTCATTCTCGCAAAGATATTCGTCGCTTATTCCAGCTTGTGCAAAAGCCTGACAACTGGCCATATATGCATATTGCGCTTCCTCGGACATGCCTGCGCGAATGTGCCTATCAAGCATTTGTTTTGTAATGACAGGTGTTTCTACAATGCCTTTTAAGCCTGACCGATAACCGTATATTAACCTGTCATTGTCTAAGCCAATGCCCGACTTCCCTTCATAGAGAGATTGTTTTACGGTCTCTATATCGGTTCCTATGCATGACCAAATGCCCATGCCTGTGATTACAACTCTATTTGACATAGTTAAAATGTATCCTTTTATGTGTATAGTCCCCCGTTGATATTAATGACCTCACCTGTTATGTATGCAGCATCGTCAGACGCGAGAAAAGCAACTATTGCGGCAACTTCTTCTGGCTTCCCGAAACGACCTACAGGTATCATCTTCTTCAAATCTTCTTCCGGCAAATTCTTGGTCATATCTGTTTCTATAAATCCCGGAGCCACGGCATTCACAGTTATATTACGAGGAGCAACTTCTTGGGCAAGAGCTTTTGTTGCACCAATCAGTGCCGCTTTTGCTGCACTATAGTTGGTCTGACCTGGCAAACCTTTTACTCCAGACAGTGATGCTATGTTAATGATTCTTCCTCCTCGTTTGCGAGGCATCATATGTTTAAGAAGACGACGAGTTAAATAAAAGAATCCGTTTAGTGTGGTGTTGATTACTTGTTCCCATTCTTCATCAGACATCATGAACATCAAATTGTCACGTCTGATTCCTGCATTATTCACCAAAACAGATATGTAGTCGTTAGGATGGGTATCCTCCCAATTCTCTATGGCTTTCTCTATTTCGTCTTTGCTTGAAACGTCAAAAGGTAATAGTTCTGCTGTGCCACCAAGTTCTTCTATTTGTGATTTGGTGTCCTCTGCAGCTTGGGTATTTGAGTTGAAATTTATAATGATAGGCAGACCAAGAGAGACTAGTTTGAGGCAAACTGCTCTTCCAATTCCTCTTGAACCACCTGTAACAAGAATATATTGCATTTTGATAATCTTTTATTATTCGTGTACCATTGCGTTACTTACAAGTGCAAAGATAATGATTTTTATTGAAATGGAAGAATAATTAGCATAAAAACTAAAAAAAACAATAAAGCTAACCTAGCGCAAACAGAACATCAATTTCGTATATGTCTGTGTCTACCCCGAAAAATTGGACGTTCGGACTTTCGGACTTCGGACGTTAAGCCGATTTTTTTTGTTTGATGGAGAAGATAGAGAGAAAAGATGGAGATAGAATAGATATGTAAAGAAATAATTGTTAATTATATTAATACTTATATATAATATATATATTATATATAAGTATTGTTTTCTTCTTATACTTGTAAGCTGTCAATTTTGACGTCTTGTGTATGAACTGGGAAAATGATACCTTTGGACTCGTTTTAAGAATGAGGCAAATGGTATACAGTAGTAAAGATTTTGAGAGCCTTTGGTTTTTGTACCAGG
>Ga0256405_10010425_pt1 | contig 12281 bp, 13 predicted proteins | sample RumenRJG_02DNA_FD_189096 | JGI IMG/M metagenome (GOLD analysis project Ga0256405, IMG submission 189096) | Bovine rumen microbial communities from Lethbridge, Alberta, Canada - RJG_02 | ecosystem: Host-associated > Mammals > Digestive system > Stomach > Rumen | place: Canada: Alberta...
GCCGCATGCGTGTGGAGCGCGGGGACTTTGCGCCGGATGTGGATGTACGTCAGCACCATGCCGATGACCTGCGACGCGACGGTCGCGAGCGCCGCGCCCGGGATGCCCCAGCCGAGCACGCCGATGACGACGGGCTCGAGAATCATGTTCGTCGTGAGGCCGATGGCCATGATGATTGTCGGCGTGCGGCTGTCGCCGAGCGCGCGCAGGAGGTTCGACTGGGTCTGGAGCAGCACGAAGATCGGAATGCTCAGATAGATGATGCTGATGAAAGAATACGCGCCGTCGATGATTTCCGGCGGCGTCTGCATCCAGATAAGCAGCTGGCGGCAGATGGCGACGGAGAACAAGGTCATGCCGAGGCCGATGACGACGGACAGCACGATGCAGGCCGCACAGCTCCGCCGCACGCCTGCCGCATCGCCCGCACCGAAGCGCTGCCCCGTGTAAATCGTCAGGCCGCCCGAAAAGCCCATGATGAAGCCGAGCACGAGGAACATCAGCGCGCCCGTACAGCCGACGGCCGCCAGCGCCTCGACACCGAGGAACCGGCCGACGATCAGCGTATCGACGAATGCATAGAGCTGCTGGAAGATATTGCCCGCGAGGAGCGGGAGCGTGAAAAAGAAGATGAGCCTGGCGGGCTCGCCAACGGTTAAATCTTTGGTCATGAATCGCCTTTCATTCGATGTATCTCGTCACGAGCGTGCGCAGAGATTCCTGCAGCACCGTGACATTATTGAGCAGTGCTTCCGTCTGCGGCCGCAGCTTCGTGTAGTGGAAGACGGGATGGTGCGTGACCTGATAGTCGGCCGGATACGGCGTGACGGTGATGTCCTGCTTCTCAAAATTCAGCACGGCGCGCTTCATGTGGAACGCGCTCGTCACGAGGATCGGCCGCGAAAATCCCTGCTCGCGCAGAATCTCGGCCGAGAACTTCGCATTCTGCGTCGTGTTGATGCTCTTCGTCTCAACAAAAATCATGTTCTCGGGCACGCCGAGACTCATGAGCATGCGACCTGCGATCTTCGCCTCGGCGCCCGTGTCCTCGTAGACCTGCCCGCCTGAAAGCAGGATGGGGATGCCGAGCTGCCGCTGCAGCCGCACGGCCGTCAGCAGGCGGTTCGCCGGATCAGCGCAGAGCGCGCCGACGCCGTCGACATCGGGAGAATCCGGCATCGCACCACCGCCGAGCATGATGATGACGTCGCCCTGCGGATGCTCGGGCGGCCAGTACGCCGACTCGAGCCAGCCCATCGTCTTTTCCGCGACATAGCCCGTGCAGAGCAGGTAAAAGACGAACGTCAGCCCCGCGAGGATGGCCGCGATCTTCTTCTGATGGCGTTTCTTCCACGCATACCAGGCAAGCGCAAAGAACGCCACGATGAAGCAGCCTGGCGGCAGCACCCAGCTCGCGCCGAATTTCAACAGATAGACCATGATGTCACGCTGTGCCCCCTCAAAAGAAAAAGCGCAAATTCCCACGAAAAAGAGGAATCTCCGCAATTGTATCGAACAAGTCAGTAGAAACTATTTTAGCAGACTTCCCTGAAAAAGGAAAGGCAGAGAAAAGGAGAGTTTTCCTCATGGCATTCATCGAACCGAACCCCACGCAGGCCACGGAAAAAGCAGGCGGCAAAGGCACGATCACGATCGTCAAGCTCCTGACGGACAAGGAACTCGACGGCAAGTGCGACATGTACGCAAAGGTCATCATCCCCCCGACATGCTCCATCGGCGTCCACGAGCACCACGGCAACACGGAAACGTACCACATCCTCTCGGGCACGGCGCTCTACAACGACAACGGCAAGGAAGTCACGCTCCATGCAGGCGCGACGACGTTCTGCCCCGATGGCGAAAAGCACGGCATCGAGAACGCTTCGAAGACGGAAGACCTCGTGTTCATGGCGCTGATCATCAAAAAATAAGACGATAGAAAGAACGAGAGAGCGGCCGCACATCCGTGCGGCCGCTCTCTCGTTGCATTCGCATTACCAATGGTACTTTTCGCCGCGCTGGATCTTGAACGCGCGGTAGATCTGCTCGACGAGCAGCAGGCGCACCATCTGGTGCGTGAACGTCATGCGCGAGAACGACAGGCGGCAGTCGGCAGCGCGGCGGACGTCCTCCGAAAGGCCGAACGCCCCGCCGATCAGGAACGTGATGCTGCTGCGCCCCTGCACCATGAGGCGGCCGAGTTCGTCCGCGAGCTCCTCGCTGCTCTTCTCCTCGCCATAAACATCGAGGACGTAGAGATAGCTGCCTTCCGGCACCTGCTTCAGGAGGCGTTCGCCCTCGCGTTCGAGGACCTGCTGCTTCTCGGCGTCCGAAGGCGCGTCGGGCATCTTTTCCTCGTGGATTTCGCGAATCTCGAACTGCGTGAACGGCGTCAGCCGCTTCTTGTATTCTGCAATGCCGGCCGTCAGATATTTCTCCTTGAGCCTGCCTGCACAGACAATCGTGATTTTCATAGATTTTTTTCGGTGTCCTCTGGGAAATCTTTGGCCGAGCTCCGATGCGTATGATCGATGTTCGGCATGCGCAGGCCGCGCTGGAGATAGCTCCGCTGAAGGTCGAAGACCGTCTGGATCAGGCGCTCCTGCTCGGCATGGGAAAAGTCATCCTCCTCGAACTGCGCGCCGATATGGTAGACCGTGCGGCCCGTCGGCGTCGTGATCGGCGTGCAGCGCTTGACGCGGGCATGCGCCTTGAGCTGGCCGAAGCCTGGAATTTCCGGAATGGCAATGGCAATGTTCGCCGAAAGCAGGACTTTCTCATCGTTGACGAAGGAAAGACCGCCGCCGCTGATGTCGACGAGCGTCGTGGCCTTCGCCGTATGCAGGCTGCCATGGCCGCCCGGCAGTCGGACGGCGAGCGGCAGCTCGAGCGGCACGCGGACGAACTCACGCATCTGGATGCGTGAGACCGTCTCCGGCTTATCGAGGAACCACTGCTGTTCCGGCAGGCGCGTCGAACCGCGGAACCCCGCCGGAAAGCGGTAGACGCAGCCATCCCCCGCGACGGCGCAGGCGATTTCCGTGCCTGCATCCGGCGACGAGAGAAAGTCCTTGACCGGGCATTTGAGCTCGACAGCGAAATAGCGGAGCGCGAGCTCGATCAGGCGGCCCTGCATGATGCGCAGGCCGTCCTCCGCATCCTCGTCAGGGATGCCGAGATGGACGAACTGGCCGGGACGAAGGACTTCATCGGCGCGCTTGGTTTCTGCGTTATCTGGCATAGGTCTGACTTTCTTTTATACAATCTGCTCCCCATGATACAGCTCGCCGCCGATGTTCGGGGCGACACCGTAGCCCTTCGCCCAGGCCGTCTTGTACTTGATGGCCTGCGCATGGATGGAATCGATGCGGTTGATCTGCTTCTTCACCGCGCCCGGCACGCCGACGACGAGCGAGTTCGGCGGGATGACGGCGTTTTCCTTGACGAGCGCGCCCGCTGCGATGATCGAGCCGCTGCCGATCTTTGCACCCGTCAGCACCGTCGCGTTCATGCCGATCAGGACATTGTCGCCGACCGTGCAGGCATGGACGATAGCGCCGTGGCCGATCGTCACGTAGTCGCCGATGATGCACGGGCCGTCATTCGCGACATGGAGGCACGCGCAGTCCTGCACGTTCGACGCCTCGCCGATGCGGATGTAGCTGACATCGCCGCGCACGACGGCGCACGGCCAGAGGCTCGAATACTTTGCCATCTTCACGTCGCCGAGCACGACGGCGCCCGGTGCGATGAAAGCCTCCGGATCGATTTCCGGATATTTTCCAAGGTAGCTGTCATTGGGAAGTGTGTACATGATACGATTCTCCTTTTTATATGTTATTCATGTTCCTCCAGCAGTTTCACGATGCCCGGCTGCGTGATCTTCCACGCGCCGGCCTCATGCGAGAACAGCGCGGGGAGCTTCACCTGCACGCGCGGGGCATCCTTTTCCTCGAAATTCGAGGCGAACGTCTCCTTCATGCCGCCCTTCTCGTGAAGGTTCTTCGTGTAGCCCTTCACGGGGTTCGGGACGATGGCGAACTGCTTGTCCCCCTCGCCGATGGAGAGCGCCCAGTAAGCGCTCTTCGCCGCCTGCGCGACCTCGACGAACTTCGGCGCGGGCTTGCCGCCCTCCTGCGCGGCCGGGTCGAGGCAGATGAGCCCTTTGAGCTGGTGCAGCGCGAAGAAGCGGTCGCATGCCTCCTGGCTCTGCGGGCCGTCGAGGCTCGCCGCGAGCAGGTTGTAGTCCGCGAGGAAATCGTCCCAGGGATTGCCCGGCTTCTTCGGCGTCGGATCCTTTTTCGGCTCCTTCGGCACGAGCTGCTTCTCGAGCGATGCGACGCGCTCCTTGAGCTTCGCGACATCCTCCTCGAGTTCCGGGACTTTCCCGGCCGGTTCTTTCACCCCGCGCACGCCGACGAGCGCGAGCGCCCCCGCCACGAGCGCCAGGAGCGCCGCGACAAAGGCCAGTACGATCAGAAATTCCATGGAAAAAACCCCTTCCAAAAGAATACGAAATCGATGTTCGATTGACCGCCTTTATTGTAGCATAAAAAAAGGACAGTTGCACCTTTTTCGTGCAGCTGCCCTGAGGCTTTTATGGTATAATACTCCTTGCCACGGCCCCAACCAAGTCAATCTGGCAAGGAAGGGGGTTATACCATGCCTATCAAACAAATGGTCATCGAGCTTGTGATCAGCACGCTTGGAAGTCTCCTCGCATCACTGATCCTCGCAACGTTGACGCGGTAGTGACATACCGCAACGCGTGGTGTCAACGCAGGCAGGTCTCACCAATCTGCCGGGCATCACAGGGCCTCGAGCTTCATGCTCGGGGCCTTTGCTTATCCCGAAGTGAAAAGCGCTCCCGGGTTACCGTCCCGAAAGCGCTTCTCTTTGGTGTCACCATGCCTATCAAACTCTTTTTGACATGTCTATCTTATCACAAAGCATAAGGAAGTGCAATAAGCTGACATGGTGCACTGCCTCAGCGGATGAACACGACGTTCGTCGCATCGAGGAAGCCCGTCGCGCCGTTCTCGATGAGGACGCGGTTCGCGTCGGCAACCGAGAGGACCGGGTTCGCGCCGTTGTCGAGACTCACAGCCTTGACGACGAGCGGATTCGAACCAGCGCGCGTTGCGCGGCTCATATCCGTCGTGTAGCCTGCCATGCCGCCCGAGACGACCTTGTCATAATCGAGATTCTTGTAGCCATAGATGGCCTGGCCGTTCGCGTTCTTGATGACCGGGCTCATGGCCGGCTTCAGGCCGAGGCCGCGGCAATCCACGATGAGGCCCGTGTAGCCGCCGATGGCCTGGCCGGAAGGAGCGGATGCTGCAGAAGAACCATGCGTCGGACGCGTACCTGCCGTGGACGTCGACGGCGTCGTGCTCGGCACCGTGACGGACGGCGTGCTCGGCGTCGTCGCGCCCGTGCCGACCTGGACATGCACATCCACCGTCGTCGGCGTGCTCGGCGCAACGGAAGCCACCGGCTGCGGGAAGCTCTCCTGCTGTGCCGGTTTCTCGAGCACGGCGCTCGCGAGAGAATCCGAGACGCCGAACATGGAAACTTCCATGTTCACGATGTAGCCGCCGTCCGACGTCGCTTCTTCAGAGACGACGCGCGCACCCTGCACGAGAGCGGAGACCTTCGTCTTCACGACATCGTTCGTGACCATCATGTTCTCGACCGTCGTCTCGCCATCGACGTTGACGCCCTTGACGATTTCGGCGATCTGACGGTAGCCGTCAACGACGGCCGCGCGGCGCGCGAGCATGCGGGCCTGTGCCGCCGTGCGGGCATTCGCCGGAGCGACGCCCATGCCCTGCACCGTGATCTTCTGATCCGACCAGTCAACGCCGGACGTGGCAGCGAACGCGCTCGCTGCCGTCATGACGATGAGCAGCGCCGCCGCAAGGAGCGCCGTCATCATACGGGAAATGCATTTCATAATTTCCTACCCCCTGAATCTTTGTCAGCCTTGAACAACTTTGACAACTTCATTTTCTTCATTATAATCGTCACTGTGCAAATTGTCCATAAACATTCGATGGAAATCTGATGGTTTCCTGATGAGAGGAATCCCTCCTTTCACCGCTTCTGCCAATACGTCGATGTCTGGTCGGCGATGGCGCGGGCGGAGTTGACAGCTGCCTTCTGGAGAAGCATTTCATCTGCCAGCTTCGGATTTTTGTGCTGAAGCTCGTATGTCTCAGAATACGACGCGATTTCTTTTTTCGACAAAGCATCGTACGCCTTAATCTCGACATCAACTTCCCGCAGGAATCCAGCAGCCTCCTTTCCCTTTCCCTTGACAGCCACTTCGCCGATGACAGCCATTGTGACATTCATAAATTCCGGATCTGTCTCGACCTTCTGCACCATTTGCTGATAGTATGCATCATAGGGAATCTGACGATAAGGAGCCAGTGCATTGAACGTAGCATCCTTAGTCGCCACTTGGAACCCCAAGCGCTCGAAGGTATCATTATATGTCGAAAGGACTTTTTCCTGCCCCGCGACATCATCCCCATTTGATGGCAACCCCGTCACACGCACGAGGAAGAAGGCCTTCAGCTTCCGATGCTGATCTTGTTGGATGCTGTTTGACTGGCTGATTGCCTCACGCATGGCATCCACATCGACAGGCACCTTGCTGAACAGCAAGAGTTTTCCATTCTGCGTTTTCTTGTTGAAGACCTGCGGCTCTGCCGCATAAGAACGATAGCTGGAAAGGATGGTCTGGAACTGCGGATTGTCTTCCGTCATCAAACGTACCAATGCCTTCTTGACCGCTTTCTTCTGTGCATCGCGTACGGCAGTATCCTTGCTGCCATCTGACGCTTCGCCACAAACAGTGAAAAGCGAGGGTGCGGCATCTGCTCTGCCAGCCGGTGTGATGAAAATGCCGCCCAGGCCAATCGCCATAGCCATGAGAGCACATTTCCATTTCTTCATAGTATCACCTAGATTCGTCACACATACGTACATCAGAAATTGAACACCATCTTGCTGCTTCCGACAGAATCGCCCATGTCAGAAGCTGGCATGCAATCAAACTGTCCCGTGATGAAGTCTTGTAATGCTCCGATACTCTTGTAGCCTGTTGCTTCCGCAAAAACCTGCAACGTACTGCTATCATTCATCCCATAGCGGACAACTTCGATATTTCCTGCATTGTTCAATGCAGCAAGAATGGATTTCGCCTGTGCCATACCGCTCAGGTTCTGGAACACCATAACCGTTTCGATATGATGCATTCCGCCTTGATCCTCTCGTTGCACAGTTTTCAGCGCTTTCTGTCCAAGCGCGTTCACAGCTTCACGCGTCGCATCATTTTCTGCATTGGCAACAGCCTTGTCGTAATTCGATGCAGCTGCCGTAAAGTAGCCATCGAAACTGTTCGATGTATCATCGTCAAGACCGATGAGCTCGAACGATGCATGCACCGTTGCAATATAGGAATTTCCGTCCTTTCGGACATCTTTCGTCGTCAATGTGCCACGCAGAAGCGCATTCTCATGTGTGCCTCGATTCTTTCGAGCAATCTGACGCACAGCAACAGTCATATCTGTATCTGGGATGCCTTGGTTCTGCCCCATATATTTGAGGACGGCATCTCCGCCGCGCACCCAAAATCCTTGGTCCGCCAAAATGCTCTTGACATAACGGTTCGTGTCCGACAATGTTTTCAAGCCACCAGTTTCATTGTAGCCGATAACTGCGACCGATACACCATATCGAGAAGATTCCTTTGACAGCGATTCCAGCTTGGATTGCACATCTTCCTTGGCGGTCTCAATCATGTTCGGACTTGCGTCGAGATCCAGCTGTACGATATAGATATTCCCGACCCGCTGCTGCTTTACAACGCGCTTTACGGATACATAGCCGTCCGACTTCGTAAGGATATGGTCGGAGACAATCGCGCCCATATCCACTTCCGTCGAGCTTTCCACTTGCACGCCAACCTTGTTCTCAACAAAGGTGCGCATAGCATCTTGACGGGCCTCGTACTGCGCTTTCGAGACATTTCCGTCAATAATCGGCGCTTGTCCCTCGACAACCTCTGCCGAACACAGTCCTGCGGGCAGGAAGACGAGCCCGAGACCGAAGACCATCGGCAGGAGCGCGTTCCGTAACCTCTGCTTCATCTTGTCGCCTCCTGCATCATTTCTTCTTCGGCTTCTTGCCACCCATGACCTGCCCGAGGTCGGACGAGAGGTCAAGATAGAGAAGCGTATATGTGTTCACCAAACTATTCTTGACAGAAACGTTGCCCGTCTTGTACTCTGCCTCCATGCCGATTCGATCCACAGTCTTTTCTGTTGCTGCTCCCGGCTGATCATTTGCAGGACGACCGCGCAACCATGCACGATAGACGACATGGCGTTTAACATCCGACTTGTCTTCGTCCATGACGGCGCTGTTCACACCGCAGACATCGAGCACGATTTTGTTCTCAGCTTCCGGAACAACCATCGTAGCGCTTTCGAGCGGGCTGTTCAGAGAGAACGCTCGGGAGTTTGCCTTGGCGTCCTTCGAATAGTAGCCCGTTTCCAATGCCGATGGCAGGACTGTCCGTCCCGTCGCCTGCTGATAATTCGAAGCAAAGAAAGAAGCAACAATGCGACGGAGCTTGTCCGTCTGATCGCCATAGATTTCCTGTGCTTTCTTCGAGCCGACCGCGACATCGGACACCTGCCACAAATCATCCGACGGGCCGACGCTCCGTTCTTCCAGATGCTGAAAGAGCTTCTTATTCTTGCTGAAGTCCAGCTGTTCTCGTATCATATTCTGCGTGATTGCAGAATATGCCTGCGCTTTCTGCTCCAGTGTGAAAGGTGTCGTCCCTTCCAGTTTCGTATACGTATTGAGAGGAATCATGCCAAGCATACGATACTGATGCGTTTCAGAATCGCGGATTGCTACAGCGACATCCAAACCGCTGAGCACAATCGACTTGTAAACGGTATTCCCATCAATGGTCATCTTGCTGTCCAGAGAAGTATCGAGAACGGCGAACGGCTGAATCGAAAGACTGTCGTCGGACAGCTCATGTGCATCCAACGAACCCGTCCCCTGCTTGTTCAGCACGAATGGCAACTTGCCCTGGCTATCGAGCTGTTCAAGGCGTTCCGTGATGGTCTTTGCTATCTCGTCCGAGACACCCGGCACGGCCACAAGACTCGCTGGTGTCACTTCGCCAGCGCAAAAGACATTTGGAGCCCAGTTAACCTGCGGCTTTGCCGCTGCCTCAACCGTCATCGGCAGAAGCAAGAACGCGCCAGTTGCCAGCAAGCAGATGCTGCCTTGAAAAAACTTTTCCCAGAATTTCATCTGGCATCCCTTCCTTACATCATCTCATTGACGCGAGCCTTGCCATATGCCTCGTATTCTGCTTTCGACGGGTCTTTGACGTTCGACGCCTTTTCTGCTTTCTTCGTCGCTGCTGCGCGCTCTTTCGAAACCTTCTTTTCCGCCGAGATGAAAGCCTGCGCCGTCTTCGCGATTTCTGCAAAATCCTTTGCCTGCGCGATGACATCATTCAAATCTTTGGCTTTTGCAATGGACTTTGCTGACTGCGTAATGATGAAAGATGCATCCCGGACAGCAAGACCGTTGTAAACCGCCGCCATTCTACGAGCTTTCTTCGCTTCCATGATGCGTTCCTGATTTTCCTGCAAGGCAAGAGCAGTTTGATCAGATGCGGCCTTTGCATAGGCAGCTTTTTCATTTTCGGTCATCGTCATGTCAGGAAGATACTGTTCTGTAAAGCTCTTGACGCTACCAAACGAAAAATCTCCCCGACGAGCAAATTCCGTCGATGCATTCGAAGCTGCCACTGCGGGGGCTGGATTCGCACCAACCACCAAAAGCCAGCGATGAGAAGCAATCGCTTCCATGCGTGCTGCATAAGCAAGATTCTTCATCATGTCGTCACGATGGTTGCCCAGACTATCAAGATCAACATTAAGCGCTTTCTCAAGCTGCTGCTTCGCAGCCTCCTTAGCCGCATTCTGCGCCTTGTCCACCGCCTGGTCTGCCGCGCCTTGCAAGGCATCGCTCACATCGCCATGCCCGCCGATATTGATTTTCGGCATCTTGATCTTCGGCAACTTGATACCGAACGCTTCCGCTCTTTGCAGACCGAAAAAAGAGCCCTCGCTTGCGGTACCGACTTGGACGAACTGCCCAGAGACGGCGACTAAGGTCGCGAGGACTCCTGACGTGATGAGTTTCTTCTTATCCATTGTAAAGACCCCAATCCTTTGTCAAAAGACATTTTTCTTTTCTTTTATGTATTTTAACAAACTAGGTCTGTTACGTCAAGGGATTCTTTATATTTTCGAAGTATTTATTTTTTCTTTGGGACGGAACGGCTTCACACTTGGAACCTTTTTACCCAGTCAATATTCTTTCATTTCACAGTCATAAAACGAATTCAATTATCAAATCTCTTAGTTCTTGATCAACGCCAGCACGGCGTCCACGCGCTGCTTCTGGGTCTCGTGGGCGGTCAGGACGGCTTGGGTCAGGGCGGTGAGCTGGTCTTCCTGGGCGTCGTCTGGATGGGCGACGCAGTATTCCATGTAAGCAATCATCGCTTCGTTCTTCTCGCGGATGCCGTCGAAGGCGTCCGTGAATTTCTCGCGCTCGCCGACGCTATAGCCTTTGAGTCCTTTCAGCGGGTCTTCCTTCGCCATCTTCTCGTTGAGTTTTTTGAGCTCCTTGATGGCGTCCGCTTCTTTGGAAAGCGCCGCCTTCTTCTGGTCGGGCTTCGTCATGTCGCGCGTCAATTCCTTGCTGAGCTCGTTGTAGATTTTTTCGGAAGCCTCGCTGTATTTCGCGAAGACGTCTGCATATTTTGAAGCTGTGGTACCACGCCCAGCATGAGACTGGACAGCGTTGCCATTCTTGCTGCCCTTCGGATTGTCAATGCTGATGGCTGTGCCTGCGGGAGGCGTGTAGTTCGATGGCTGGTTGCCGCGTTCCATAAGTGCCTTGACATGTTTGTACAATTGAAGGTCACGTTTGTCGAGTGCTATCTCAGCAGCATTTTTATTATAACGATTCTTTGCATATACATTGGCTCCGCGATCTGCCAGAAGATCCATCAAAGCGTAATCGCGACCGTCAACTGACTCGACAAAAGGAGTTTCCTTATATTTATCTACAACTTCCAGATTGATGCCCTGATCAATAAGATACGTAGCGATTGCTATATCATCGGAACTAGGTCCACCGTTCCAAGCCGAATATGCCAGCACAGTCAAAGCATTCCCCTTTAAATCATATGGAGAAGTAGAAATCGCATTAATATCTGCGCCCCAATTATGCAGATACTGAATCAACTCCAATCCCATATGTCTTCTATATCTTCCAATCACTAAATTTAAATATGGAATATAGTCCCCATCAAATTCATAATATCCCGTCGGATCAGCACCGTTTTCCAACAGTAATTGCATGATTTCACGATCCTGATTATAAAGTGCTACCGCTAACGGTGTAACTTCGCCCCCTCTCTCATCATAAACTCCATTCACATCAAGTCCAGCATCAATCAAATCCTTTACGGTCGCATAGTCTCCATCATGGATTGCCAGCATCAGTAATTTTTGCTCTTCGTTCGGCGTTTTATACCAATGGTGTGCCGCATCTACCGACGAATACATCGCTTCCGCCACCGGCGCCGGCTCTCCCGGTATCCCCGCCACGAGCACGCCTGCCGCGACGAGCCCTGCGCAGAGCAGCTTCCATTTCCTTCCGGTTCCTTTCATCGTCCCCACTCCTGTCTTTTTGTCGTTTCTCATGAAACGTTCGACTCTACCGTAAAAATTACGCCGCAATTCGAAAAAACCCTCTTTCCCTCTCGCTTTTTCGAAAAAATATGCGATAATAAAAGGAGATTTCATATCAAGGGATGGAGGAAATATGATGAAGAAATCACTTTCACGGAAAATCGCCGTTGCGGTCACGGCTGCCGTGCTCGCAACGCCGCTCGGCATGGAGGCTGCGCCGCAGACGGCCGAGGCTGGCTTCTCGCTCGGCAGCATTGCAGGCGCGGTCATCGGCGGCGCGGTATATTCTGCTGAGCTTAACAAGGAGCTCAATTACATCAACGACACGGAAGAAGGACGCAACGCCTATTTCGAGCAGATGCAGAAAAACGACGGCGTCTGCACGGACTGGGCGATCAACAGCCACGTCGACAACATCATGTCGAACCTCATCAGTGCCGTTGGTCAGGTCGATGGCTCCATTTATGACAA
>Ga0256405_10010426_pt1 | contig 12280 bp, 8 predicted proteins | sample RumenRJG_02DNA_FD_189096 | JGI IMG/M metagenome (GOLD analysis project Ga0256405, IMG submission 189096) | Bovine rumen microbial communities from Lethbridge, Alberta, Canada - RJG_02 | ecosystem: Host-associated > Mammals > Digestive system > Stomach > Rumen | place: Canada: Alberta | collected...
GGAACTGGCTGCCGAGGTGGCCGAAGAATTCAACGGGCTTCGCGCCGTTGATGGCGAGCTTGACATCCTCGAGCATCTGGCCTTCGTTGACCTCAACGTCCAGGACTGCCTTTACCTGATCGGCGCAGCAGGCTTCTTTCAGTGCATCATACGGGAACGGCCAGACGGAGATGGGGCGGAACAGACCGACCTTGTGGCCTTCTTCGCGCATCTGGTCGACGACGGTCTTCACGATACGGGCGACCGTGCCGAAGGCGGTGACGACGATCTCGGCATCCTCGGTCTTGTAGCACTCCCACATCTGTTCGTTCTTGCGTGCTTCGGCATAGACCGCCTGCAGTTCGGCGTTGTGTACGGTCAGGGATTCGGTGTCGATAAAGATGGAGTTGATGACGCCGCGCTTGGCGGGGTCATCGCCCGGCTTCCAGCCGGTGCAGGCCCAGGGCTTCTTCTCCGGATCGACCTTGTAGTCCACCATCTCGGGCATCTCCACCGGTTCCATCATCTGGGCGATGATGCCGTCGGCGAGGAAGAGGACCGGCATACGGTACTTCTCTGCCTTCTCAAAGGCGAACATCATGATGTCGATGGCTTCCTGCACGGAAGACGGAGCGTAGGTCAGCAGGTGATAGTCACCGTTGCCGCCACCCTTGACGCCCTGGAAATAGTCGCCCTGGGAGGCCTGGATGTTGCCGAGCCCGGGGCCGCCGCGCATGACGTTCAGGATCACGCAGGGCAGCTGAGCGCCGGCGCAGTAGGAGATGCCTTCCTGCTTCAGGGAGACGCCGGGGCTGGAGGAAGAGGTGATGACACGCGCGCCGGTACCGGCAGCGCCGTATACCATGTTGATTGCCGCGACTTCGCTCTCGGCCTGGAGGAAGCAGCCTCCCACCTCGGGCATGCGCGCGGACATGTACTCGGGAATCTCCGTCTGCGGAGTGATGGGGTAGCCGAAGAAGAAACGTGCGCCCGCACGGATGGCGGCTTCAGCGATTGCTTCGCTCCCCTTCATCAAAGTCAGTGCCATAGTCTTGTCCTCCTTAGTCTCTTTCGATCCGGATGGCGACATCCGGGCAGGTACGCGCGCAGGACGCGCATCCGATGCAGTCCTCGGGTCTCACGACCTCGGCCGGATGATAGCCCTTTGCGTTGAGCTTGGTCCGGGACAGCTCCAGCACGTTCTTGGGACATGCCCGCACGCACAGACCGCAGCCCTTGCAGACCAGCTCATTGATGCTTACGGTAATTTTTGCCATAAACTCTACCTCTTTTCTCAGAATTTTGATCCATGATGGTAGTCACTGTTATTCAAACCGCCTGCCGCGGGGATCAACAAGGTTTCAGTCCTGGACTTATAAATATTCCAGCTGCTGCTCATTTTCTTTCGGTATCCCCCGCCGGAGGCGGGGGTTACCGTGTTCATCATCCAGTTCTTACAGGTATTCCAGCTGTTGCGGGCGCTTCTCCGGCAGGCTGCTGATCCAGCTGTTCCAGTCACGCCGCATATAAATGTCAATCGGCAGCGGGGTGCCCACATACTTCGGATCATGGCCGCCCTCCGCCAGAAACTGCTCCAGCAGCTCCTTTTTCCCGGAGGTGTACTTCACCGGCACGCCGGTCTTCTCCGAGACCTCTCTGATGAGCTCGTATCCGTCGTGCAGCTCCTGTGCCGTCGTAACCTCGGCCAGGTTGGTGTTGTTGATCATGCCGGTGATCTTCAGGCGGGAATGAATCTGCATCTCCTCCTGCAGGCGGATGACCCGTTCCACCGTTCCGGCCAGCGGGCGGCGGATGTTCACCACGTTCAGGACCTCCAGGGCGCCGTCTTCCAGCTCGGCAAAGTCCTGATGATAGCGCCCCAGCGCGGTGGAGCCGACGGCATCGCCGCCGACGTCAAAAATGACCGTGTCCCAGTCCATCGCAAAGGCCGACTGCACCTCCGCCGGGAGCGAGAGGGTCTCGATGCCGGAATTGGCGAAGTTCGGCGAGACCAGACGGATTTCCTTCATCTCGACCTGCTTGCCGCGCTCGGTCAGACGAAAGTAGGTGTTCACCATGTCCAGATCCAGCAGCTCGGTGCGCTCGCCGCGTTCGGCTGCCCGGAACGCAAAGTTCAGCGCCAGCTCTGACTTTCCGCTGCCGTAATTTCCGATCAGAACCATCATTTTTTTCATGCCGGCGCCTCCAGACTGCGCATTTTGATTTCAGATTCATTTTATCACGCAGTCAAGCGGCGCGTCAATCAGCATTTTACACAGAAAAACATTATTATTAATTACATGTTGACGGAATATAAAATGTTTTGCATCTATTTCGGTTCATTAATTTCCGATGATGCAAAATTTTGCATCTTGTTTTTGAATTTATATTCCTATGTTTTTGGTAGGTTTTGTGTGTCTTTTTTCTCCCTTCTTCTGATAAAAATCTCAGAAATGCTTCTTTTCATTTTCTTTCTCCTGCGGTATAATGAATTATTCTGTTTATGGGAGACGCAAATGACATATCGATCCAAATTCCTTCTTCTCCTGCTGCCGCTGTGCGCGTTCCTGCTGCTGACCGGTTTTGCCTCTTCCTTTGAGAAGAGCTATCAGGAGGCCGAAGAGCTGCTCATTCAGGGGGATTTTGACGCCGCCTCCGCCAGGTTCCGGGAACTCGGAAGCTATGAGGAAGCCAGCCGCCTTCTGATGTACAGCCGGGCGGCAAGCGCCGCCGAAAGCGGCGACTATGAAACCGCCCGCAGGGCCTTCATTGCGCTGGACAGCTTCCGGGACGCGCCGGAGATGCTGCGTTATTATGAAGGCCGTGAAGCGGAGACCGACGGGCGTATCGCCCTGGCGTCGGAGGACTATTCTGCGGCAATCCGCGGGCTGAACAGCGCTGTAGAGATCTATGGGGCGCTCCCTGGTTTCCGGGACACGGCCGAGCGCGGAAACGCCTGCCTCAGTGCCCTGTATGAGCAGGGGCGGGCACTGCTGGATGCTGCCCGGTACAGTGACGCGCGGGACCTGTTCACAGCCTTGGGCTCCTATTCCGACAGTTCCGCTCTGAACGGCTACTGTGAAGCCTGCCTTCTGGAGGAAAGCGGCTCCACGCTTGCCGCAGCCGAGCATTTTTCCGCCCTCCCGGGCGTTCTTGACGCCGAGGCGCGTGCGGAAACCTGCCGCGAACGGGTATACCAGCAGGCGCTCTCCCTCTCCGCGGAGGGAAAACAGGAAGCCTCCATCAATCTCTTTAACGCCCTCGGTTCTTACCGGGACGCGCAGGAGCAGCGTGACAGCACAATCCGCCTGCTGCTGGATGAGCGCCTGCAGAGCGGCGAATACGACGGGGTCTCGCTCCTGCTGGATACCGCCTCCGAGGCCGTGACGCTCCAGCGCGTCGACGGGGCGGAGCGGTCGCGTTTTGAGCCCTTCCTGGACGGGTTTCTTGAGGCTTACCGCCACTTCAGCGCCGGCAGCATGGATTCCTGGTCCGGTTATTACGGCATGCTCCCCTACATCGATCCCAACGGCGCGCTGGAATACCGCTACCGTCAGGTCACGATGATCGGCAGCTACAGCCACAACTCCAACTTCATCTACTTCGGAAGCGAGTTTCTCGACCTCTTCCTGCTGCGAGAAAACTTCTACATCGCCTATGTCCGCGCCTCCGCCTCGGTCAACCAGCCGCGCGGTCCGGTGGAGATCACCAGAACCTTCCGGCTTCTGGTCCATGATACCGCGGGCGGTCTGATCGTCGAAGCAATGGACGACTGCCTCTACAATACGACAAATCCCTCCGGACGCCCCGTGGTTACCTGCCCGCTGCCGAACGGCGAGCTACCCCCGGACGAGGACGGCGACGGTATCATCGTCGTGGATGTGATGAAGAAGGGCTTCCAGGGCACCATGATTGTTGTCCTGGATCCCTCCCGCGTTTTCCTGGGCGGCCCCGGTTTCTTCGGCGGCAACGGGATGATCCTGGAGGATCTGGTCGCGCGTTATGATGCTCTGGGCGGCATCAACGCCGGCGGTTTCATCGACGAAGACGGCGCGGGTTCCGGCGGCTTCCCCGAAGGGCTCACCGTTCTGGAGGGTGAAGCCTATCTCTGGGCTGACTCCGGCGCCTCCGCGGCCTTTGACAACAATAACGTCCTGCACGTCGGCTACTTCAAGAAGGAAGAGGTCACCAAGCTCGGTATCCGTGACTGTGCCAGCTTCGGTCCGGAGCTCATCATCGACGGCCAGCCGGAATACGGCACCTACATGGAGAGCGGCATCAATCCCCGCACCGCCATCGGTCAGCGGGAGGATGGCGCCGTGCTGATGCTCTGCATCGACGGGCGCCAGCTCCGCAGCATCGGGGCAAGCTTTGCCGATATCCGCGATGTGATGCTGGACTTCGGCGCGGTCAACGCCTGCAGTCTGGACGGCGGCTCTTCCACCGTCATGTATTATAACGGCGAGTATCTCAACTGGCCCTCTTCCGCCAGCGGGACTTCGCGCTATCTCCCGAACGCCTTTTTGATCCGAAGATGAGAGGAGACAGAACATGAAAAAACTGATTTGCCTTGTCCTGCTGCTCTCCTTCCTGCCCTGCCTGCTCTGCGGCTGCGGCGACTCGTCGGAGCACGCCTGGCAGGCCGGCCAGAAAGCCCTGGCGGAAGAAAAATACGACGTCGCGGTCACCTCGTTCCAGAAGGCCGGGAGCTTCCAGGACGCGGAGCGGCTCATGCTCTATGCCCAGGCTTTGCAGGATCTGGTGACCGGAAACTATGAGAACGCGGAAGCCGGCTTCCGCGCGCTGGGCGATTTTAAAGACAGTGTCCTGATGACCTCCTACTGCCGGGCCCGGGCGCAGGACGCTCTGGCGCAGACGGCCTTTTCCTCGGGCGACGCCGCCGGAGCGGTCGGCGCCGCGATGGAGGCCTATGCCCTCTACTCCGCGCTTCCGCTGTTCCGGGACAGCGATACCCTCGGGGCAGGCTGCCGGGACCAGCTCTATGCCAGAGGGACCGAGTGGATGAACGCCGGGAACTTCGACGGGGCAGCCTCGTGTTTTGAGGCTCTCGGCGACTGGCAGGACTGTGCCGGGCTGGCGACCTACTGTAGGGCCGCGGCCCTGGAGAGCAAAGCCTCCTATGTGGAAGCCGCCCAGCTCTTCTCGACGGTTCCGATGGTGCTTGATGCGGCCTTCCAGGCCGAGAACGCCCGCTCACAGGCGTATCAGGCCGCTGTCGGCATGAAGGAGCGGGGCGATTATGAATCCGCCATCAGTGCCTTCACCGCCCTCGGAGAGTATCGCGATTCCCTCTCCCAGCTCGACAGCGTGACCGGCCTTCTGGTTCGGGATCAGCTAAAGGCAGGGGCCTATGCCGAGGCTCTGAAAAAGCTGAACCAGCTGACGGATCTCTCGGTTTTTCCCTCCGTGGATCCCGCTTCCGCCGGAAACCTCCCGGCGTTTCTCGACAGTGTGGTCAACGTCTGGCTGAATGCGCATGCGCATGTCATGAATTCCTTCTTCGCCTGCAACCTGCTGCAGCCCTATCTGGAACCCGGCGGCGAGCTGGATACCCTGACCCGCGCCGAGCTGGAGAAAGAGGACGAAACGCCGCTCAATTACGGTTTCATATACCTCGGCTCCGAGGTGAAGGAGCTCCATACGCTGGACGACAACTTCATCGCGGCTAAGGTACAGGGTTCCGGTTCCGTCTCCGGTCCGGAGGGCAGCACCGAAGGGGCGCAGGAGATGTGGATCCTCGTCGATTCCTCCCGCGGATATCCCCTGGCGGCCGCCGTCCTGCCGCTGGGTTAAGGCAGACTGCAATTCATCCGGTTCCCATCCGCCAATTTTGAAAAAGCACCCACTGATGCGCTCTTTTTGTGCCGCATCAGTGGGTGTTATCATTATCTTTCGTCGGACACGCCGGCAGCCGGCTGTTATTTTGCCTGTTTCTCGATGGCGTCCGTTTCGATGACGAAACGGACACTGCCACTGCGGCCATCAGCGATGCCGCCGAAGTTGCAATACGCGAGGTCCGCCGCGTGCATCGCGTCCAGCTCCCGCGTCAGTCTCCGCAGCTTCCAGCCGCCGTCCTCTGCCAGTTCCGCGATGCCGTCCCGGAAGGCGGCGGTCCCGTCCTCCAGCTGATGGAGTCCCTTGTTCAGGGCGGTCCCGGTGTCCATGAGTTCTTGGAGTGCAGTCCCCGGGTCGAAGTCCTCCGGGATCTTCCCGTCGAGGCTTCCGGTCATCTTTTCAACTTTTTCCAGATAAGTCTGGATTGCGCCATGGCTGGTCAGAACTTCATAAAGAGTGTCTGTAATCGTCTTCAGCTCATCGACTTCCCTGCAGAGCGCCTGGATGGCCGTATTTAATTCCCCGGGATCTGTACCCGCCAGCGCGGTCATGGCGGCTTGGGCTTCGTCCAGCGCGGTGTAAGCATCCGTCAGAGACACGCCGCCTTCCAAATCAAGCATTCCAGCTGCAGCATCGATCGGTCCCTTTGCAGCATCAAGCGCTCCGGAAGCGTCGTTCAACGCTTGTTGAGCCGAAGTGATGCTATCGTTGGCAGTATTGACAAGTTCAGACCAGCTTTCTTCCAAACGGCCGTTCTCTCCGTTGATCTGATTTTGCAGCGCCCCATTGATGGCATTCATCTGTTCCGGACTCAGGCCCTGTTCCTGCATAACATCGTTCAGATCAATGGAAATGTCTCCCGGATCCGCATTGACCGCGCTCAGTCCCACGCCGAGTGCTCCCTCTGCAGCGTCGAGTGCATCCCTTGCGTTTTGCACGGCCGCCCGCGCTGTGCCCCGCATAGCCGAAAGGTGCTCATTTGCCGTTGTCTCCGCACCGCTTACCGCGTTCTTCGCCTGTTCGATTGCCTCTGCCGCCGCTTCGATCACCTCTGTGGAAAGGCTCACGCCGCCCAGGACGCCGCTGAGGCCCTCCAGCTCTCCCGAGACCTTACTCAGCGATGTCCGGACGCTGTCCAGTGTTGAGACGGACTCCGCCAGGCTGCTTGTCTGCAGTCCCGTTTCTTTTGACAGGGCCTCCAGCTCCGCGGCCACGGCCGGGAGGTCCGCCGTGAGGTCCTTCGCCGTCTGCAGGGCGCTGTTCACGCCGCCCACATAGGCGCTCATCCCGTCGCCCAGCTTCTCGCTCCCCTCGGCCAGCTGCGCCGCCGCGTCATAGAGGGTGTCCACATCTCCCGCCAGATCGTACAGGTCGTTCAGGTCCTGCTGCTTCAGCTCCTCCAGAAGGCCGTTTGAAAACACGGTTGCCGTGAAGTCCATCTCGAAGTCCGTCACGTCCGCTTCCAGCTCCGCATAGGTCGGGATGTCCAGTTCCTCGGTCAGCTTGCTGTCCGACAGCGTCAGTGCGTCCGGAAGCCCCGGCAGGCCAATGCCCAGAAACGCGTTCTGTTCTCCCAGGCTCAGCAGGCGTCCGTTTTTGCACGTCACATGAGAGAAGACCTCCTTCGGCAGCATTGCGAAGCTGACCGCGAGAAACGGCACTTTGGTCTGGATGCTCCTTGCCTCTCCGCCGTAGATTGAAACCTCCCGCGTCTCCTGTGTCCGGTTTTCGTAGTCGAAGCGGATCACCAGGTGTCCGCTCTTCCCGGCCAGCGCCTCAGGGCGGATGGGTCTTCCGTCCAGGGTATAGCGGATCTTCACACCTACCGGGAGTTTATCCTTGCTCTTTCCCTCATAGTGAATATCTTCGCCGTGATCCTCCCAGGTCAGGCTGCCGTTTCGGCCCTGCGAGAATTCCTCGTCGCCCTCGGTGTTTTTGATGTCGGTGAGTCTCGTGCGGTCGACGATCATCCCGTCCGTCCCGCGATAGCGCAGCACCGTCTCCACCGTCACCTCGCGGGCTTCGCCGTCCGCGCCGGCTTTGATATAGACCGTTTCTTCCTTGTCCCGGTCGGTCTTTTCTTGCTGCGTCTCCGCCACAGTCTCGGTCGGTACCGGCCTCGGGGTCGCCGTGGGGGACGGGTCCGGCGCCGCGGTCGCCTCCGGCGTCGGGTCCGGCGCGGGGGGCGTCTTCCGCAGGCCGCAGCCTGTCAGCAGACTGCAGCAGAGGAGTATGCAGAGCGCCGCTTTTTGTCTGTTTTTCATTTCGTCAGTCCTCCTTCCGGTCTCGGACTTCATTCCACATTCTTCAGGGCCAGGTCCATCGGGACACGCCGCAGCCGCCGGTTCTCCAGCAGCGCGACAAGCGCATAGGTCCCGAGTCCCAGGAGAAACATCTCCGCGAAAATCTTCGGATCCAGATAATACGGGATCCATCCGGCGATGCTGGTCACCACATAATACCGGAAGATCCACCGCATCCCGTATTCCACCGCCGGCAGACTGATGAGCAGGAACACGATGACCGCCAGGCTTGTCGGCAGGATGTACAGGCGGCTGATCTCTCTTCCCGAATAGCCGAGGATCTTGGTCATGGAGATCGCCTGGGCGTTCTTCTCGATCACGATCTTGCTGAGCAGATAGATCAGAATCATGAAGATAATCATCGCAAAGCCGTCCACCAGCAACATCATGCCGCCCATGGACACGTCCAGTTGCCTTGAGATCTTCGTCAGATCCTCCAGCGTGATCACCGACCCGATGTACTTTTCGTCGATGTCGGTGATCTCCGTATCCGAGAGATAGCCGCAGAAGTAGTCCGGATCCTCCCCCATGATGCCGTTGAGTTCCGCCCGGTCCATGAAGATCGCAAGCGCCCCGTCGTAGGGATAGGCCTGATCCGCCCGGAAGGAATAGACCTCGTTTCCGTAGGCCTCCTTCAGCGTCACCGTGTCGCCCGGCCCGAGCTCATCCTTGTCCGCGAAGGCGGAGGAGAAGCTCACCCCGTCCTGCAGCCGGACATAGCGGCTGTCCGGATCGATGCCGTAGAGCATCACGTTTTCAATCATGTAACGCTCATCCGTCGTTTTCAGCGTGAAGATGCTGAACTTTTCCGCGTCCTCGTTTTTTGTCTCCACCCCGTCGGCAAACTCCATCATCGCGATGAGGCTGCGCAGCTTGTGCTCCTCGTCCAGCGCGTCCAGCGGGATGGTCAGAAGGTATTGATACCTGCAGAGCAGGTTGTCCGAGATATGCGCCGTATAGTGGTCCAGTACGGCCGGAAACAGCAGTCCGAACATCAGAAGGAAGTTTGAAAACAGGATCCCTACCAGAAGCAGCAGATAGTTGCTCCTGTTCTGGAATAGCACTCTCATGCGAAAGCGCGCGAAGAAGGGCAGATGCGGGTTCAGCCGGAAGGCGCGTCGGTTCTTCCTTCGGCTGAGCTCCCTCCGAAGGAACTTCAGCGGCGGAAGGCGGAGGCTGCGCCGCAGAATCAGCCAGTTTACCGCCGCCATCAGGATGAGCGGCACCACCGTCGTCAGCAGGAAGGCATCCGCGTTCCACAGCGTCACATAGGTGGTCAGGCTGTAGCTGTTGTAGTACATTCCGGCGGCCACGTCCTTGAACACCGTGTAGCCCAGGATGTTCCCGATGACGGCGCTGATGACCGTCACCAGCAGCGGCATTGCCATATAGTGCCGGACAAGTTCTCCCCGGGTATACCCGGAGGCCCGCAGCGTACCGATGACGCCCGCCTCTCTGGCGATGGTGTTGGTGATCGTGATGGCCATGACGAAGGCCATGATCACGATAATGATATACAGCAGAATCATCATCATGACCCGGTCGCTGCCCATGTCGTCCCCGGTGAACATGATGGCCTGGTTCAGATGCCGCGGCACGAAATCCCGAAGTTTGACCTCCCGTGCCAGCTGCTTCATCAGCTCCTCGGACATGTCGTCGGCCTCCCCGTCGCTCGCCGGCGGCACCGGATACTTCCAGGAGTAGACAAAGTGCATCTGTTCTCTGTTGTAACCCTCAAACTCCTCCGCCGTGACCAGCGCCACGCCGAACTTGATGGAGTCGAACATCGAGTCGCTGTTGTCAGAGAAGAGCGTGCTGTAATCCGACAGGGCAACCAGCCCCGTCACCGTCCAGCGGTGCAGGTCGCTCTCCAGGCTGTCGCCGATCGAGAGCTCGTTGTTTTCGGCATACATCCGGTCAATGGCAATCTCACCCGGTGCATCCGGCATCCGTCCCTTCATCAGGCAGGCGCGGTCAACCTCAGTCCGCTCCGCAAAGAGACGCATGGTGGAATCGTTGTGCAGCGGCTCGTCCACATAATAGAGGTCGTGGATCTCGATTCCCAGCGCGCCGACCGCCTTGCGCTGGGCACGATTCAGCTCCTTCTGCGTCTCGAAATGCCCGTCTTCGATGTTATAGTCCTCAAAGCTGTTGTTGTAGGCGGTGATCATGCTGTTGTCCGCCACCAGAAAGCCTGAGATGAACCCGATGGACAGGATCATCAGCAGGAAGATTACGGCATATTTCCCGGCCTCTTCCTTCAGTTCGCGCAGCAGGCGCTTTCGAAGCGGATTTCTCATTTCCTGCTCCTCACCATTCAAGCGCCTCGGCCGGAAGCTTGTGATCATTCAGGCTGTTGTCCCGGATCATGCCGTCCCGCAGGCGCACCACCCGGTCCGCCATGTGCCGGATCTCACTGTTGTGAGTCACCATGATGACGGTGTTGCCGTACTTTTGGTTCACTGTCTCGATGAGCTTGAGGATCTCCTTGGAGGTGTTGTAGTCCAGCGCACCCGTCGGCTCGTCGCAGAGCAGAATATCCGGGTTCTTCACGATGGCGCGTCCGATGGAGCAACGCTGCTGCTGGCCGCCGGAGAGCTGATTCGGGAGCTTGTCCCGGTGCTCATAGAGACCAAGGGTCTTCAGCAGCTCGTCCACCTTCAGAGGCCTGTCGCTCAGGTAGGCTCCCACTTCGATGTTCTCCCGCACAGTCAGATTCGGGATCAGGTTATACATCTGAAAAATATAGCCCAGGTGCTTGCGGCGGTAGCGCGTCAGCTGCTTTTCCTTCATGGAGCTGCGGTGTTCGCCGCCGATGCAGATGTCTCCGCTGTCCGCGGTGTCAATGCCGCCGATGATGTTGAGAAGGGTGGACTTGCCGGAGCCCGAAGGTCCCAGCAGCACGCAGAACTCTCCCTGATCCAGTGAGAGGTCGATCCCTTTCAGGACCTGAACCCGGCTGTCTCCCTGTCCGAAGGCCTTTTTGATTCCGTGGATTTCAATAAACATATCGGCTTCTGCTCCGAATTATGAATCAGTAATTAAAATTAGTTGTACTTAACTAATCAGGATATTATAATCCGCTCCCTTCATTTTGTCAACGAATCGGAGCGGTTTTTTCAGCCGGCTCTCATCCCCGCAACGGGGTCCGGCGGATTCCTTCCGGCCAGAGGGCGTTTTTTCTTTACGCGGCGGTCTCTTCGGTGCTATAATCCGGATATCACGCCCAAAGGAGGTGCGCCATGACGCTTCTGCTGGAACCGGATCTCTCATCCTATTCGGACGAAAAATATGAGGCCGATCTCAGGCGGCTTCCCCCGCAGCGCTATGAGAAGGCTATGACCTACCGCTTTCTCGCCGACCGGAAGCGCTGCGTCCGGGCCTACATGCTGCTTTGGGAGGGGCTCGCCCGGGAATACGGCGTGGTGTGTCCACCGGTGTTCGACTTCGGCAGCCATGGCAAGCCCGTTCTGCGCGATGATCCCGGACTGCATTTCAGTCTGAGCCACAGCGGCAATGCCGTGCTCTGTGCACTGGATTGCCATCCGGTGGGTGCGGATATCGAGATGATCCGCCGCAAGAACCTGGAGCATCTTCTCTCTGTCTTCAGCGATCCGGAGCAGGCGTCGATCGCGCGGGCCGATTCCCCGGAGACCTGTTTTACCCGGCTCTGGACCCGGAAGGAGAGCTACCTCAAGCTCACCGGCGAGGGGCTCACTGGGACGAGGGCCCTGCGGGAGATCCCCACGGAGGACACCGATGCGGTCCGTTTTGAGACCGTCATCCGGGAGGCGGAGGACTTTGTCTATTCCGTCTGTCAGTGGACCGTTCCTCCTGCCTAGGACCGGCTTCTTCCCAGTTGCCAGAAGGCCACCGCGCCCGCGGCCGCCACGTTCAGCGAATCCACCCCGTGGGCCATCGGGATGCGCACGGTATAGTCGCAGTCTGCAATGGTCTGATCGGCCAGGCCGTCGCCCTCCGTCCCGAGGATCACCGCCAGCTTTTCCTCCGCCATGAGGGCCGCGTCGTCGATGCCGACGGAGTCCTCCCGCAGGGCCATCGCGGCCGTTTTGAAACCGTGGGCGCGCAGCAGCTCCATCCCCTTCTCCGGCCAGTCGCTCAGCTCCCCGCCGATCCATGCC